>OHHG01000018.1_pt1 | contig 68001 bp, 54 predicted proteins | sample 1567991 | NCBI WGS metagenome assembly OHHG01 (sample SAMEA3879588, study PRJEB24766) | human gut metagenome | biome: human-associated habitat; feature: feces | place: USA | collected 1985/1987
ATGGAACGACCGGACGCCAGAACGGAAAAGGCGCAAGCAGATGGCGCAGGTGAATTGGGAAATAGTATTACTCCTTCACGGCGCCAATGTTGATGCCCTTGACGAAGTATTTCTGGAGGAATGGGTAGAGAATCATGAACGGCAGAATCGCCACGATAACCGCCGCGTTGGTGACGGTGTTCTCCGCTGCACCGCCGTTGGCAGCGGGCAGGTCAGAACCCATGATGATGGAACGCAGCTTCATCTGGAAGTTGTACAGGCTCTGGTCGGTGGTGATGTAGAGCTTGTAGTTGGTGTAATCGTTCCAGTAGGAGACGGCGAACATCAGACCGATGGACGCCAGCGCCGCCTTGGACAGCGGCAGGACGATTTTGTAGAAAATCTGAATCGGCGAGCAGCCGTCCAGCGTCGCGGACTCGAACAGGGATGTCGGGATGCCCTCGAAGAAGTTGCGCATCAGCACCAAATTATAGATGTTGATGGCGGGCATCAGGATGACGACCCACAGCGTGTTCGTCAGGTGCAGGTTCTTCATGACGAGGTAGGTCGGAATCATACCGCCTTGGAAAATCATCGTGAAGAGCATGATGCCGGCGAAGAAGTTGCGGCCGGGCATGTCCCACTGAATCAGCACATACGCGCCGACGGTGGAGAGGAACAGACCGAGGAACGTACCCGCGACGGTCGTGACGACGGAAATCATCAGCGGGCGCAGCAGCGTCGGGTTCGAGAATACGGACTGATAGCCCGCAAGGCCGAAGTTTTCCGGCCAGAGCTTCATGCCGTAGCCGGTGGTCAGGTCAAGCGAGTCAACCAGCACCTTCCACAGCGGAACGAGGATAAACAGGCAGAAAAGAAGGAAGAAGAGGCCGTTGACAAACGGGAATACGGAAAAGTTTTTCTTTCCCTTCTTGACAGGGGGAAGTTTTACTTCCTTTGCGGTTGCTTGCATGATGGCGTTCCTCCTTCCTTACACAATGCCGCGGCCGCGGATTTTCTTGCTGACCTGGTTGCAAATCAGCACCAGCGCCATGCCCACAAGAGAACGGAACAGACCGATTGCGGTGGTATAACCGAAGTTGACGTTGCCGCCGCTGTTGAAGGTCTGGTAATAGACGTAAGTTTGAAGCACCTGCGAGGTCTTGTAGACGGCGGCATTCTGCAGCACGAACACGCTCTCGAAGAGGTTCATGATTTTCGCCAGATTCAAGACCAGCACCGTCACAATGGTGTTTGCCAGCGCAGGAAGGGTGATGTAGCGCATCTTCTTCCAGCGGCCGGCGCCGTCAATCGAGGCGGCTTCGTAGATGCCGGGATCAATGCCGGTCAGGGTCGCCATGAAAATAATCGTTCCCCAGCCGGTGTCATGCCAAATGTTGATGATGTAGTAGCTGAAACGCCACCAGTCATTGTCACCCAAGAAGTAGATTTCCTTGTCAATCAGCCCCATTTGGATGAGCACCTGATTGACAAGACCTGCGGACGTGGGCGCGAACAGCATCCCGAAGACGCCGGCGGTAACGACCCACGACATGAAGTGCGGCAGGTAGATGATGGTCTGCGAGAGCTTCTTCATCTTCGTGGAAACCATTTCGTTGAGCAGCAGCGAAATGATGACCGCCATGAAGGTGTTCAGAAGCAGCTTGATAATGGAGATTTCCAACGTGTTGGTGAAGGACGACCAGAACTGTGGACGGCTGAACAGCTTCTGGAAGTTTGCCAGCCCGGTGAACTCAAGCGGGTTCGCGATTTTGCTGGGTTGATACCGGAAGAAGGCAAGCGAAATGCCAAACATCGGCAGGTAATGGAAAACGATGAGTGCCACAAAAACCGGTAGGAACATCACATAGAACCATTTGTAGTTCCACAGCCGCGTTTTCAGCGGTGCCTTGCGATGCTTTATCTGCGCTGGCGCTTGCATCAGGTAGTCCCCCTCCATGAAAAAAATGTGCTGATTGTCTTAGCCCGTCTCGGGGACGGTCAGCGGATGCCAACCGTCCCCGGCGGAATGCGTTGTGATTAGTTGTTCAGCAGCGCGTTCAGGCTATCAACGATTTCCTGAGACTGCGCAGCGTAACCTTCGGATTCAAACTGCTCCATCGCCTGCTCATAGGTCAGCTTGCCCATGATGACGTTGGCAATCAGTTCGTTCTTCTTCTGGGTCAGTTCCGCGCCGTATTCGCCCATTTCTTCGGTGGTCGGCACGATGGCGGCCAGCTTGGAGTTGGCGTTGAACAGTTCGGATGCCGCACGAGCTTCTTCCTTGACGGACTTGGGATCCGGGTAGCCTTCCGCGAAGGAAGCGAGGCTCAGCATCGGGTCGATGTGGTTCTTGGTGTACAGGGTGCCAGCCTTTTCGAGGTTTTCGAGGAAGTGGAACGTGCCCTCTTCATAGGTCTTGTCCAGCACGGTTTCCGCCGCACGAGACCAGTGGGTGCCTTCCGCGCCATACGTCCACAGCATCTGCATATCGCCGCCGTCGAGCATGGTGTCGATGAAATAGGCGAACACGCCTTCCGGATTCTCGCAGGTAGAGGTGATGCACCAGACCGGCGGGATACGGTCGAAGTACGCGCCGACTTCCGCAATCGGGGGCAGCGCAATCAGTTCAGAGTCATGGCCATTCGCTTCAAGGTTGGTCTTGAGGTTGGTTGCCCAAGTGCCCGCCCAGTAGGTGAACACGCCGAACTGCTCGTCGTAGAACTTATTGCGGCAGTCCTTGGTGGAGTTGGTCAGGGTGGTGGGGTCAATCCAGCCCTTGTCGTAGCCTTCCTTCAGGCGTGCCAGCGCAGCTTCCATTTCCGGCTGAGTGAAACCATCAACATACACGCCATCCTTGAGGATGAAAGACGGATACGCATCCTGATAGAATTCCGGCAGGTAGTTGGTGTAGGGCGCTTCGTTGCCGATGAAGCCGGCAGCGGACGTGCCGTAAGTGGTCTTGCCATCCACGCCCAGCTTAGAGAAAGCATCGAGCATGGCAGCGTATTCTTCCCAATTGGTAGGCGCCTTGGTGATGCCAGCCTTGTCCATCCACGCCTTCTTGACGTAGGTGACGCAACCGTTGCCGCGGGCAGGAGAGAAGCCGTAGAGGTGACCGTTAATCTTCAAGCCTTCGATAACGCTGTCGCCGGTGAAGCGGCCGGAGTTCTTCGTGTTGGAATTCTCCCACGCTTCGGTCATATCCCACAGCGCGCCGTTCGCCGCGAAGTCGGAATAATAGGTAGAAGACATGATGAGCACGTCCGGCCACTGGTCGGGGTCAGCCATCGTCTGCTGCATGACGTCGTAGTAAGCGGAGTGGTCAGGCTGGTTGATGACGAGATCGATGCCCGTCAGTTCTTCCCAGCGTGCTTCAAAAGCGTCGCGGCCATTCGCCTGATTGACCAGCGTGGTGTCAACCATGATGGTAATCTTTTCAGGCTTGGTTACTTCCTTTTCCTCTGCGGCAGCCGCCGTCATCGGAACGATCGCGCTCGTAGCCAGCAGCGCCAGAGAGGTCGCCATTGCGAGGAGCTTCTTCATCTTGGAACCCTTCCTTTCTTTTTGCATTGGCTTGCCCGGCGTTGTCCGCCGTCGCCTTTGCGTTGATTGCATCATAGCATGAAAGCGCTTTCCGCGCAAGGCACAATTCTTTCCGTCGGGGTACATTTCTGGTGATTCAAGGGGTCAAAAATTGTACCCTTCCCCCGCAACCCCTTGAAAAATCCGAGTTTTCTGGTATAATAACAATGGAAAGTATCTTTGCGCTTTCTGTTGAAAATCTGGTTGCCTCCCGAATTTTTGAGAGACGAGGGTGAATTTCTTGACCCGAAAGAAACCGTGGCAGACCCTTCGCGCGCGCCTTGGACGCGCCTCTGGGATTGCCCTTTCCTATACGATGTTCCTGTTTGTCTGCCTGGCGCTGCTTGTCATCATCGGTTTCACCTATGACAGCCGCGTCCGCGACAGCTACTGGCAGCAGCAGCGCAGCCACCTCACGCGCGTGTCCAGCGGCATGGAAAGCCAGCTGCAATTGATGAGCGACTACTCCCTGCAATTGCGCACGGACACAACGCTCCTGCGCCTGTCCAACATGCACGACGAGACGGATGCAAACTACGTTCTCGCCGCCTACCGCATGATGCAGAGCCTGACCATCCGGCAGTACGGGCTGATCAGCCTGCCTGTCATCCGCTCGACATTGTACTTGAAGGAATCCAACCATATCCTGACGTCAAGCGAGTCCGTTCCAGCGGAGTTGTACTACCGCCGCACACGCTCTTTCCGCGCCAGCGAGTACGAAAATTGGCTTGCGGCAATGGAAAGTGCGGCCGCCAAACCGACGTTTGTTGATTACGGGCAGTTTTCCGGGCGAAACGGTGAGTTGGCGGTCTTGATGGATATCAGCGGCGCACAGCTGCCGTCGATGCCCGTCGTCGTGGCGTTTGAGCTGGACGGCAGTGCGCTCCGGGAATATCTGCTGCCCGAAAATATCGCGGATGCCGCCGTGTATGTGCTTTCTGCCGATGGTACGCCGCTTTTCAGCGTCGGCAATGCGGTTGCGCTGTCTCCCCTCACCTTCGATGCGAATCAAACGGCGTTTCAAGGCGAATACCGGATTCTTCGCCGCGTAAGCCCTTCCGGGCGGCAGTATCTGCTGCAGCTGCCAAACAGTCTGGCCAATCAGGCGACGGGACAGTTTCTGCGCATCTATCTGCTGATTTTTCTCGCCGCGCTCGTGGTCGGCGCGCTGGTCATCATCCAGCTGATTCGCCGCGCCATGAAGCCGATTCGCCAGCTGACGACGCAGCTGGACGAGGCGGAGGATGCGAACGCGCAGCTGCAGCGCGAAATCGACACACAGCGCCCGGTCATTAACGCCTCATACCTGCGCAAGCTGTTGTCGGGGCATGTCGCGTCGCAGGATGAGTTCCAATATATGATGGATTCGCTCGGGCTGACGGGCGACGTCCACCACTATGTGCTGTTCTGCGTCGCGAATCGGCAAGATTCTGAGGTTGCCGATCCGAAGGCGGAGTACGACACCATCACGGAAGCGCTGGAACGGCACCTGTCCGGCGCGTATCCGCTGTATTACTACGCGACGTTGTTTGGCAGTTTTGTCGTGCTGGTCACATATGCCAATAGCGACGCAGATTCCTTCTCAACACTCCAGCAGCATGTGGTTCAGCTGCACGACGAATTGGCGGATGCCGGGTTGTGGTTCTACGCGGGCGTGGGCAGCCGCTGCACGCAGCCGTCTCGGCTGTGGGAAAGCTACGAGCAGGCGCGCGCCGCCTCCCGTTACACCGCCAAGCACCATATCTTCCTTCCCTACGATTTCATCCGCAAAGACACGCAGAGCTGGTACTACCCCATCGAGATTTCGGCGAAGCTGCTGCACTTTATCACCACCGGCAACAAGGATCAGACGACGGACATGTTCGCCCTCATCCACCGCGAGAACGTCGAGGAGCGCAGTCTGCCCCTGCCGCTGCTGAACATGCTGCTTTCTGACCTGAAGAACACGCTGTTCAAGGCGCGCTTTCAGGTGCTTCCGTCGCAGTCGGAGGAGATGGCGGCGAAATTGAAGAAGCTGGACGAGCGCCTGTACAGCCCGGCGCCGACGTTTGCGCAATTGGAGGATGACGCGCTGTGCCTGTGCGAGTTTTTCGTCAAGGTGTCGTCGCCATCCACGCCGATTCCCGATGTTGAGCGCTATTTGCAGGAGAATTACACCGACCCCAGCCTGTGCCTGAGCAAAGTCGGCGACCGCTTCAACATCAGCGACACCTACTTGAGCCATATGTTCAAGGAGAAAACCGGGCAGAATTTCAGCGTCTATCTGGAGCGCCTGCGCATGAACGAGGCGGCGCGGCGGCTGACCAGCGGCGACTGCAACCTGACCGTCCTCTATGCCGACCTCGGCTACACCAACCCGACCAGCTTCCGCCGCGCGTTCAAGAAGTATTACGGCATGACGCCGAGCGAAATGCGCGATCAGCCACGGAGGCAGGAAGAAAAATCAGAATAGCAAAAAGGAGCATCTTTCGCGGATGCTCCCTTTTCTTATAGAATCTTTTCCATCCCGATTTTCTGTACGCGCAGTCCGATTTTCTCGTAGAACTTGCGCGCGTTCACGTTGTCCGCCCACACGTTCAGCGTCACGTTGTAATACCCCTGCTGGCGCGCAAAGTCCAGCACATATTCGTACAGGCGCGTGCCGATATGCCCGCCGCGCGCCCGCTCATCCACGCACAGGTCGTCGATGTAGAGCGTTTTGATGTCCGTCATGTTGTTGTCGTTCACGAACTGCTTGTGGATGCAGAACGCGTAGCCCACAACCGCGCCGCCGCGCTCCGCAACGAACACGGGCGTTTTGTCATCCGCCAGAATCGCCTTCAATTGCGCGTCGGTATACTTCTTCGCGCCCGCCTTGAACAAATCCGGACGCGCCTCGTGATGCACCTGATGCACCTGAAGCAGCAGCCTGTCCAGCGCCGGAATATCGGCATCCACCGCCCGGCGAATCATCAATTCTTCCACATTATTCTTCCCTTGCAATTATTGATTATTCAAACGGATATCGGATTTGCCACGCGGCCCGCAGCGTGTCCATCTGCCGCATGATTTCCAGCGTCTCCGCGTGCGGCATTTCGGCAGGTTCGAGCTGTCCGGCGGCAATATCGCGCAGACACGCCTCCACCTCATACTCGTAGCCCGTAATCTGCGCCGGCACAGGGCGAACCTCCCGCGGTGTTTCCCGCTGATTCTTATCATACAGCGCGATTTCGTGCGGATTGTTGACGTTATCGACCGTCAGGAAGCCCTTCGTGCCATAGACGATGCCGCGCCGGTCAGAATTGAAGGCGACGGATGCCATCAACTGCGCCATTTTGCCATCGCGGTAGAAATAAGTGATGCTCTCCGTACGGTCAACGCCCGTACCGAGCTTCTGCACGCTGCTTTCAACGCGCACAATGTCGTTGCCGAACACCATCGACGCGAAATTCAGCGGATACACGCCCACGTCCAACAGTGCGCCACCCGCCAATTCCGGCTGGCTAATACGCTCCTTGTGCTCCACATCATACGCCAGATTGGCGGACAGGAACCGCGGCTCGCCGATTTCGCCGGACGCGATGATGTCCGCAATCATTCCCCGCGCGGGCATATAGCGCGTCCAGATGGCTTCTGCGACGTACACCCCCGCCGCTTCCGCTTCCTGCAAGACTTCTTCCGCCTGCTTCGCGTTTGCCGTAAACGATTTTTCGCACAGCACCGGCTTTCCCGCCGCGACGCACTGGCAAATCTGCTCCGCGTGATGGCTGTGTGGCGTGGCGATATAAACCAACTCCACCAAGGGGTCGTTTAGCATCGCCGCATAGCTGCCGTACGCGCGCGGGATGCCATACGCCTTGGCGAACGCATCCGCCTTCTCCTGTGACCTCGATGCGACCGCGTACAGCGTAACGGGACGTCCCTGCGCCGCCATTCCGCAAATTGTGCGCGCCATCGACCCGGCGATATTGCCCGCCCCCAGAATCCCGATGTTCATGTTGTTTCCTCCCCTATGGTTTGGTTCTATTGTAGCATTTTCAGCGGACAGCGTCAACGCACGCGGCAAAAGAATACAGCGGAAGTACGCCATTACAGCACGCAAAAAGGCACAGCCTTATGCTGTGCCTCTGTGATGAGCCCGGCGGGATTCGAACCCACGACCTTTTGATTCGTAGTCAAACACTCTATCCAGCTGAGCTACGGGCCCACACGCTGTGCCGAAAGCGCTTTGTTTGGAAGCGTTTCCGTTCCTGACAGCTATATTATAATAGCACTTTTTTTCGGCTTTGTCAACCCCATTTTTGCAATTTTTCACGAATTATTCGCTTCATTTTCCCTTTTCGGTGGAATTGCCTTCGGGTAGACGCCTAAGAGCCGCAGTTCGCAGGTGTACGGGCGGGCTGCTTCCATGGCGCGCGACAGGTGCTCCGCATCCATGCTGCCCTCAAAATCCGCGGAAAAGAAATACTGGAACGGCGTTTCCGGCATGGGGCGGCTCTCGATGCGCGACATGTTCAGCCCGCTTTCCGCGAACGACGCCAGCACCCGCACCAGCGCGCCAACCTCGTTCTTGACCGTAAAGACGACAGTCGCCTTGCTCGGCGTTGCCAGCGGCGTTTCAGTGCGTGAAAGAATCAGGAAGCGTGTCGTATTGGCACTGCTGGTCTGTATGTTTTTCGCCAGCACAATCAGCCCGAAACTGCGCGCCGCCTCCTCGCTCGCAATCGCCGCATATGACGGGTCGCCTTGTGCCGCCACATCCCGCGCGGAAATCGCCGTGTTTTCCGAGGGCGTAATCTGCACGCCCTTCATCCCCTGCAGGAACACGTCGCACTGTGCAATCGCCTGTGGATGGCTCGCAATCCGCCGAATCCCCGCCAGCGTCGCTCCCGGCACGCCTAACAGGTTGTGGCGCACCGCCTTCATCGTCTCCCCGACAATATGCAGCGGCAGCTTTTCCAGCAGTGAATACGTCGGCAGCACCGCGCCCGCAAAGGAATTCTCCACCGGCAGCAGCGCATAATCCGCCAGTCCCTCGATGACCGCCTTCGCTGCCTCCGGGAAGGTCGGGAAGCCGGCACACTGCCCGTTCGGGAACGCTTCCTGTGCCGCCGCGCCGGAGAAACTTCCGCTCGTTCCTGGAAACGCAATCACTTCGACCCGTCCAGACACGCTGCTCGCTCCTTCCACAGTTCCATCATGCCAATCGCTGCCATTGCCTCCACCACCGGCACGGCGCGCGGCAAAATGCATGGGTCATGCCGCCCATGAATCTCCAAGTCCGCGTTTTCGCCCGTGCGCAGGGACACTGTCCGCTGTTTCTGGCCGATGGAGGGGGTCGGGCGCACGGCGCAGCGGAAAATCACCGGCATTCCGTTCGTGATGCCGCCGTTGATGCCGCCGGAATGATTGCTTTCCGTCGTAACTTCGCCGTTTTCCATGCGGAACGGGTCGTTCGCCTGACTCCCCCGCATGGATGCAAAGCCGAAGCCCTCACCAAATTCAACGCCCTTGACTGCCGGAATCGCGAACAGCAAGTGGCTCAGGACACTCTCGACGCTATCGAAGAACGGCGCGCCCAGTCCCGCCGGAAGCCCCGTCACCATGCACTCCAGCACGCCGCCAACGGAATCCTGCTTATCCCGTGCCGCCAGCACCGTTTCTTCCATCTGTTGATTCAGCCCCGCCGTCAGCACGGGCAGGTGCATCCCCTTGAGGAACGCATAGTCCGCCGCCGCATCTGCCGCCAGGAACGACGCATCCCGCACATCGCCCAATTGCTGGATGTGGCAGGCGATTTTTACGCCCTGATGCACCAGATACTGGCTGCACAGTGCGCCTGCCAGCACAATCCCCGCCGTCAGCCGTCCGGAGAAGCTGCCGCCGCCGCGCCAATCCTCAAAGCCGAAGTAGCGCACATGCCCGGTGTAATCCGCATGGCCCGGACGCACCAAATCCACACCATCGCCATAGTCCTTCGAGCGCTGATTCGTGTTGCGGATGATGGCGCAAATCGGCTGACCCGTCGTCCGCCCGTTCAGCACACCTGACAAGAACTCCGGCGCATCCGGCTCCTTGCGTGCGGTCGTCATCAGGCTCTGCCCCGGCGCACGGCGCGCCATTTCCGCAAGAAGCTGCTCCATGTCAATCGTCATACCTGCCGGAAAGCCATCGAGCGTCACACCGAGCGCTTCGCCGTGACTCTGGCCAAAAATCGACAGCTTCAAATACTGCCCGAAAGCGCTGCTCATTCGCACTTTCCTCCCAGCATCTGATAAACTTTCAGGTACTCCGGCCACGATTTGTCAATCGCTTCAATGCCGTCCATCTCAATGGGCTGTTCGCACTTCGTCGCCGCAATGGATGCGAGCATGACCATGCGGTGGTCGCCGTAGTTCGGCAGCGTCACGCCGCCGCGCAGCTGCTTCACGCCGTGCAGCACAATGTCGTCGCCATCCGCCTGTGCATTGCCGCCCAGCAGGTTCAGGATTTCCACCGTTGCCGCCAGCCGGTCGCACTCCTTCAGGCGCAGTCGCCCGCAGTGCGTCAGGCGCGACTCCCCTTCCGCAAACTGCGCCGTCAGCGCCAGAATCGGCGCAATGTCCGGGCAGTCGTGCATGTCCAGCGTCGCACCGTGCAGCTTGTCCGCCTTCACGCGGATGTGGTTGTCGCTCTCCTCCACCGTTGCGCCCAGCGCCATCAGGTGGCGGAGAATCGCGCGGTCGCCCTGCGTCGTCACGGGCGACAGATGCGTGACGGTGATATCATGCCCCAGCGCACCCGCGCAGCACAGCACCGCCGCCTGCGAATAATCGCCGTTCAAGTGGCACGAGTGGCTTTTGTACTGCTGATGACCGGGAATCCGCCAGCTGAACGCGTTGCTTTCCTGCACCTCGATGCCGCTGGCGGCAATAGCCTCGATGGTCATGCGGATGTAGCTCTCACTTTCCACCGGCTGCTGCACCGTCAGCGTCGAATTGCCCGGCAGCAGCGGCAGCGCAAACAGCAGCCCCGACACAAACTGGCTGGACACGTCGCCCGGCAGCACATAGTCGCCCGGCTCCATTTTGCCGCGCACGGTCAGTTCCGCCGCGCCGTCCGCGCCCACGCCCATATACCAGCGCACCCCGCGCGGCACAAACAGGTCGCGGTACACGTCCATCGGGCGTGAACCGAGCCGCCCATGCATCCGGAACACCGTGCCGCCCGCCACCGTCAGCGCAATCGGCACAAAAAAGCGCAGGGTCGATCCGCTTTCGCCGCAGTCCATCACGGGCATTTTCGCAATTTTCCCCTGCATTCCGCTGATGGTCAGGGTGTCGCCGTCGCGGTTGAAGGTGCTTCCGAGCGCACCGAGGCAGCGCATCGTCGCCGCCATGTCCGCAGAATCCATAAAACCGGTCAGCATCGTTTCACCTTGGGTCAGCCCTGCGCAAATCATGCGCCGATGCGCTTCGGATTTGGACGCTGGCGCGCTGACCGTGCCGATAAGATGCGCTGGGAAAAACGTTTTCTTCATTATAATGATAACTCCTTGTACTATTTCCAAATGAGAATGCGCCAAGATGCAAGCACATGGCGCAGGTGAATGCAGGAAATAGCATTCGTGTATTCCTTAATTATCATAGCACAAAGGCGGCAAAAAGTCATGTTTTAACGCGGCACTTTTATTCAAAGTACACAAAAAAAACACGGTCAGCGTAAAACTGACCGTGTGGATGTTCAATACGACTTGTCTTACTTGTCGTAATTCACGACGAGAGAGAAATCGGGAGCCTTCAGGGACGCGCCGCCAATCAGGCCGCCGTCGATTTCGGGCTGCGCCATCAAGCCCTTGACGTTCTTGGGATTCATCGATCCACCGTACTGGATGCGCACCTTGTCAGCGCATTCCTGGCCATACTTGCGGGCAACCGCCTTGCGGATGACGCCGATGGTCTCGTTCGCCTGCTCGTCGGTCGCGGTCAGACCGGTGCCAATCGCCCAAACGGGTTCGTAAGCGATAACGACGTCCGCCACCTGCTCGGCAGTCAGACCGTTCAGCGCCATGATGGTCTGATAGTCCACCAAGCCGTCGGTCGCGCCCGCTTCACGCACGTCCTTCATTTCGCCGACGCACAGGATGACTTTCAGCCCCGCCGCAACAGCCGCCAGCACGCGCTTGTTGACCGTCTGGTCGGTTTCGCCAAAGTACTGACGGCGCTCGCTGTGGCCGATGATGACGTATTCCACGCCAGCAGCCACGAGCATCTCCGCGGACAGTTCGCCGGTGTACGCGCCGGACGCCGCCCAGTGCACGTTTTCCGCGCCCACATGGATGTTCGAGCCTTCCGCCGCCGCCTTGACCGCCGCGATGTCCACCGCCGGGACGCACACGACCACGTCGCAATTCGCGTCCTTCACGAGGGGCTTCAAGTCATTGACCAGCGCCGCCGCTTCCGCGGGGGTCTTATTCATCTTCCAGTTACCCGCAATAATCGCCTTACGCATTCCAATCACCTCATAATTAAAAGTACGACTGGGGCGTTGCCCCAGACCCCACAAGGGACGCTGTCCCTTGACCCTGCAAGGGGCAATTGCCCCTTGACCCCTTTTCGCGATTCAGTTGGTGACTTCTCCATACTGTGTCCGCGTGAAAGTTTAGGATTTTTGACAGGACAAAGCCGCCCCTGCGGTTGGCAGGGACGGTCTTGCCCATGAAAATTACTTCTCGTCGAGGCACGCAACGCCGGGCAGCGTCTTGCCTTCGAGGTATTCCAGCGAAGCGCCGCCGCCAGTGGAGATGTGGGTCATCTTGTCACCCAGACCCATCTGCTCCACAGCCGCCGCAGAGTCGCCGCCGCCGATGATGGTCACTGCGTCGGAATCCGCCATTGCCTGCGCAACCGCCAGCGTACCAGCCGCCAACGTCGGGTTCTCGAACACGCCCATCGGGCCATTCCACACAACCGTCTTGGCGGACTTCACAGCCGCCGCGAACAGCTCACGGCTCTTCGGGCCAATATCGCAGCCTTCCATGTCCGCCGGAATCGCATCCGCATCGACGGTCACGGTGTCAACCGGCGCGTCAATCGGGTTCGGGAAGTCCTTGATGCACACGGTGTCAACCGGCAGCAGGAGCTGAACGCCCTTTTCCGCAGCCTTCGCCATCATGTCCTTGCAGTAATCAATTTTGGTTTCGTCCAACAGGGACTTGCCGATTTCATAGCCCTTCGCCTTCAGGAAGGTGAACGCCATGCCACCGCCGATAATCAGCGTATCAACCTTTTCCAGCAGGTTGTTGATGACATTCAGCTTGTCCTCAATCTTCGCGCCGCCCAGCACCGCGACGAACGGACGATCCGCATTTTCCAGCGCCTTGCCCATCACGGCGAGTTCCTTGCCGATCAGATAGCCTGCCACGCACGGGGACAGGAACTTCGTCACGCCCTCGGTGGAGCAGTGCGCGCGGTGGCAGGAGCCGAACGCGTCATCCACATAGCAGTCCGCCAGGGAAGCCAGTTCCTTGGAGAACTCCTCGACGTTCTTGGTTTCTTCCTTGCGGAAGCGGGTGTTCTGCAGCAGCACGACGTCGCCGTCCTTCATCGCCGCCACAGCAGCCTTGGCGTTTTCGCCAACCACCGTGTCGTCATTGGCGAACACGACGGGCTGACCCAGCAGTTCGCTCAGGCGAACCGCCACGGGTGCCAGAGAGAACTTCTCTTCCGGGCCGTTCTTCGGCTTGCCCAGATGGCTGCACAGGATGACCTTGCCGCCGTCAGCGATCAGCTTCTTGATGGTAGGAAGCGCGGCCACGATGCGCTTGTCGTTGGTGATCTTGCCGTCCTTCATGGGGACGTTGAAGTCACAGCGAACCAGCACCTTCTTGCCAGAAACCTTGATGTCGTCAATCGTTTTCTTAGCCATTGTTGATGCACACTCCTTCAAGATTGCTCTTTTGGTTGCTTGTATTTGAAACGTCATTCACGCTTCGGTGACTGACGAACAACCCGTATTTGTTTTGAGGATGGCAAGCATCTGCTTTGCCGCACCCTCATCCGTCACCAGCAGCGTATGCGAATCATGCCGCAGGACGGAGATGATGGCTTCCGCCTTCTTTGTGCCCGCCGCGACCGCAATCATGCGGCAGTCTGGTGTCAGGCGCGCCAAATCGACGCACACGCCGGATGATTTCAACAGGCACTGCCCATCCCGGTCGTAATACGCGCCGAAGGACTCCCCGACCGCGCCCTTCTTCATCAGCAGGCGCACCTGCTCCACGGGCAGGCGACTCATCGTCTCCTGCGCGCAGCCGATGCCGTGCAGGATGATGTCCGCACGCTGGATGCGCTCCATCGTCTCGCGGATTTCAGGCAGCCGCAGCATTTCCTGCTTCGCCTGCTCATCCATGTGGTCTGGCAGATGCAGCAGCCGATGATGTCCGCCGAGCCGCTGGGCGATTTCCGCCGCCAGCGTGTTCGCCTGCGTTTCCATTTCACGCCCGAAGCCGCCCTGTGCAGGAACGACCATGACGTTCATGGGAGCGCTGCTCTGCATGGCGTGTGCCGTCGCCGCGATGGTCGAACCGCCCGTGACTGCCAGCGTCGACCCGGAATGCAGCAATTGCCGCACGCCCTGCGCCGCCAGCCGCCCCACGTCGGACAGTACACGCACATCCGCATCAGCATCCCCCGGCGCAACGAAAACGGTTTTCACCGGGAGAACCTGCATCAGCGCCGTTTCCAGCGCGGTCAAGCCCTGCGTCTGCCGGGCGAAGCTGCGGGCACTTTCCAGCCAGCGGGACGCATTCGGCGTCGGATTCATCCCGGCTTTGTCCAGCGTAATCAGGCCAGCATCGCGGAGCTTCTCCACGTCCGCGCGCACTTCCCTTTCCGCCAGATTCAGCCGGAGCGCCAATTGCCGCCGCCCAACCGGGGCTGATTCCGCAATCGCCGTCAGCACCATGGCACGGCGCGCCATTGCTTCCGCCATCTCCGGCGCAATCGCCTGCATCAGCGCCACAAAATCCTCCGCCATGCCATTCCGCCCCTTCCGGCTCGTCAGAAAATCCCCAATGTCTATCATACCACGTTCGGCACGAAATGGCAAGATTGTTTTTCCGCTTCCGCATACACTCTTCTTACAAAGGAGGAGATTTGTATGTGGATTTTGCTTCCCGCTTTCGTTTTGACGCTGCTGCTCTGCCGCTGCTATCGCCCCGGCACTTGGGGCGCGCGGCTGCTGAACTGCTGGACGTTTGGCACTGTGCTGTTGATGGCGTGGAATCTGCTGCCCCTGCCGCACGTCGGCATCAATCCGATTTCATCGTTGTTGACAGGCGCACTGGGCATTTCAGGGCTGCCCCTGACGGTGTTTCTGAATATGATGCCGTAATCAGCAGCAGACGATTTCGATGCCCGCCATGGCTTCATCAATCAGCCCATCGATGTCGAGCTTGCTCTCGCCTTCAAGAATTTTCTCCATCTTCGGGTGCGTCGCGGGATGGCGCGGCGTGAAGACCGTGCAGCAGTCCTCGTAGGGCAGGCTGGACGTCTCGAACGTGCCGATTTTTTCACTCACGGCGATAATTTCTTCCTTGTCAAAGCCAATCAGTGGGCGGAAAACAGGCATATCCACCACCATATCGGTCGTACCGAGCGCCGTCATCGTCTGGCTGGCGACCTGCCCGACCGATTCGCCGGTAATCAGCGCCTCGCTGTTCTCCTGACGCGCCACCTTTTCGGCAATGCGCATCATGAAGCGGCGCATGATGAGCGTCGTGTACTCTTCGGGGCACTTTTCGTGGATTTCCATCTGGATTTTGGTGAACGGCACGATGTGGACGCGGATGCCGCAGCAGCTTTCGGACAAAATGCGCGCCAAATCCAGCACCTTTTCCTTCGCGCGGTCAGACGTGTATGGATAAGAGTGGAAATGCACCGCGTTGATATGCACCCCTCGCTTAGCGATCATCCACCCCGCGACCGGGCTGTCAATGCCGCCGGAAAGCAGCAGCGTCGCGCGGCCGTTCGTGCCGACGGGCATACCGCCGACCGCCGGAATCACCTTCACATACAGGTACGCCATGTCGCGAATTTCCACGTTCATGGTGTGCTGGGGCTTCTTCACATCCACAGACAGGTTCTTGTTCGCCGTCAGGATGCGGTGTCCCATTTCGATGTTGATGGCGGGCGAATCCATGAAGTAGTTCTTGTCCGAGCGGCGCGCCGTCACGCGGAACGTGCCGGACAAATCCGCCATCATGGCAACCGCCTGATTGCAGAGGGCGTCAAAATCGTCTTTGGGCATTTCGACCGCAGGGCAGACGCTGTGCACGCCGAACACCTTTGTCACGCGGCGGATGCACTCATCCAAATCGTCAAAATCCGACACGAGAATGCGTCCGTCGTGCAGCAGCACCGTCGCGCTGAGGTCTTTGACGGCGTACTTGATGCGCTTGACCAGCGCGCGCATAAAAAGCGGGCGATTCTGCCCCTTCAGGAAAATCTCGCCATAACGGACGAGCAGCAAATTGCGCACAGGAATTTCTCTCCTTAATATGTAGATTATCGTCTGACGTAGGCTTTCAGCAGGTCATAGTGCTTCTTGACGCACTGCGCGACATCATCCATTTCCGCCTCGGTGTTGTCCGGGCAGAGGCTGAACCGCAGCGTGCAGTCCGCTTCCGCCGGGGACAAGCCCATCGCCGTCAGCACGCCGGACACCTTCTGCTTATGTGCCGCGCACGCCGAACCCGCACTGACATAGATGCCGTCGCCTTCCAGCGCGAACAGCATTGTCTGGCTCCGCACAGGCGACAGGCTGACGCTCAAGATATGTGGCGCGCAGAGCGGGTCATCCAGTGCGGGGCCGTTGCGTCTTGCCGTGGGAATCGCCTCCTGCAAGTCCGTCAGCAGGCGAGTTTTCAGCGCCATCATCTTCTCCGCCGCGCCCTGCGGATAAGTGCGAACCGCCTCGCCCAGCCCAATGATGCCGGGGACGTTTTCCGTGCCGGAGCGCAGGTTATCCTCCTGCCCGCCGCCGAAGACGATGTGCGACAGCTTGTGATCCTTGCGGAAAATCAAGCCGCCGACGCCCTTGCTGGCATGAATCTTATGCCCGGAAAAGGCGTAGGACTGGATTTTGAGCGCATTGAAATTGAGCGGCACACGCAGAAAGCCCTGCACGCCGTCCACATGAATGGCGGCATTCGGCGCAAAGCGGTCGCGCAGCGCGGCGACTTCCGCAATGGGCTGCACCGCGCCGACCTCGTTGTTGACCTGCATGAGCGTAATCAGGTGGACATCCTCGCCCAGCAAGCCTTCCAGCGCGGGCAGATCCACCACGCCGCGGCGATCTACTGGAATCGGCACAACCTTGTGCCCCATGTGTTCGGCTTCCTGCGCGCAGTTCAGCACCGCAGGATGTTCCACGGACAGCATCAGCACCCGCCCCGGCTTATGCTTCGTGCGCAAATGCCCCAGAATAGCGATATTGTCCGCCTCCGTGCCGCCAGAGGTGAACACCATGCGCTGGTTCGCCGCGCCTGCCGCTTTCAGGCAGATTTCACGCGCATTCTCGACGGCTTTCTCCGCATCCATGGCCGGGCGGTACAGCGCCGACGGGTTGTACCAGCCATTTTCCAGCGCGTCCGTCATCGCGGCAATCACCGCGGCGGAGGGCTTCGTCGTCGCGCTGTTATCCAGATAGATGGTTTTCACGGTCAATTCTCCTGATACGCGCCGAAGGGCAGATAGTGGCGGATGTTATCCACCATGGCTTTGCTCGGCTCAAACACAATCAGGGACTTCTTGCCGTCCTTGGAGAAAGCGAAATAGTACAGTTCCGCATCGCGATTGAGGAACCAGCGCAGCTGCTTCACGCCCGGCGCGGACACATGCCGATGGAAACTGCCGCTGGCAACCTTGCCGAACGCATCCACCTTTGCCACGTTCAGGCTGCCCAGCGCCTTGCGCTTGCGGTTGTTGAACACCTGTGCGAAATCCATCGAGCCGTTGGTGAACGTGTAGTCGTACTCCGTGCGCAGACGGTCATGGAAGAAGAAAATGTACACCGCAATACCCGTGAACACCAGCGTCATCACCAGCATCGAGATGCTGAAGCTGTAAAACATGACGTTCAGGTACATGAACGCCAGAATCGCGGACACAATCATCACGACCCACGACGCGTAGTACAGTACCTCTTCCGCCGCGCGGTGGTGTTTGCTTACAGATTCCTCCAGAAAACGATCCATTTGCGTAAATCCTCCTCAAATCACATAAACAGTAGGAACAGCCCTGCCGTCAGAAGCCCCACAATCACGCCGCCGATGACCTCGACATGCGTATGCCCGACCAATTCCTTCAGTTCCTCATCCGTGATACTTTCGCCATTGACGAACATCTTCTGCACGATTTCGTTGATGACAACCGCCTGCTTGCCCGTCTCGCGGCGGACACCCGTCGCATCGTACATGACAATCGCCGCCATCGTGAAAGACAGGGCGAAAATCGCGCTGTCGAAGCCCTGCGTCGCGCCAATCATCAGCGTCAGGGAGACGACGAACGCCGTATGGCTCGACGGCATTCCCCCGCTGCCGAAAAAGCGGTGCCAGTCCCATTTCTTTTCGACCAGATAGTACGTCGGAATTTTGAGCGCCTGCGCCACGAACCACGCCGTGATGCAGCACAGCAGCACCTGATTGCTGAAAAGCCCCAGAATGTTGTGTAGTTCCATTTATTTCCGCTTCCCTTTTGATGAATGATAAATCAATCCGGCGCAAGCGCACGAATCCTGTCTCTTATTGTACTCTGTTCAGGGTACTTTGTGCAAGGGTTTGCAAAAATTTCATATCTCCGCCGATTTTCGCTGCCGCATCCACCGCCAAGGCCGTTTCCCGTGCCGCGTCCTCGCGTGTGCCCTCGATGTCGCGAATGGCAATCCACGTCAGCTTCTCTTCCGCAACGTCCTTGCCGATGCTCTTGCCCAGCGCTTCCTCCGTACCGATGACGTCCAGCAGGTCATCCACCATCTGGAACGCCATGCCGAGGTGCTGCCCGTACTCGCAGCCATATTTCACCTGATCCTGCGTCGCGCCCGCCAGCAGCAGGCCTGCCTCCACGGGGGCAGTCAGCAGATCCGCCGTTTTGTGCAGGTGGATGTAGCGCACCTTGTCCGCCGTCGGCTTCGTGCCCTCGCTGGTTACGTCCATCGTCTGCCCAGCGACCATGCCCGTCACACCCGCGTGGCGCGCAATCGCTTCCATCGCCAGCGCGCCGGAGCAGTCCCCTGCTTTCGCCAGCTGCGCCGACTGACGCGCCATCAGCTCCATTGCCGCCGACAGCAGCCCGTCGCCCGCCAGAATCGCCACGTCCTCACCAAACTTGCGGTGATTTGTCAACTGCCCGCGCCGCAAGTCATCGTTGTCCATGGCGGGCAGGTCGTCGTGAATCAGGCTGTATGTGTGAATCATTTCCAGCGCACAGGCAAACGGCAGCGCCTTTCCCGTATCACCGCCGATGGCTTCGCATGATGCCAGCAGCAGCACTGCGCGAAGCCGCTTGCCGCCAGCCAGCAGAGAATACTCCATCGCCTTCAGCAGAATATCCGGGATTTCGCCCAGCGACCGCAGCTGCCCCGAAAGCGCCTCTTCGACCTGCTTGCGGTATTCCGCGTATGTCTTCATTGTTGTTCCTCCATCGGCACCTCGATGTCCTCGCCGCTTTGCTGCCGCAGTACCGTCAAGCGCTGCTGTGCCGCCGTCAGCTCCTTTTCGAGGGCGTTCAGCGCATTCAGCCCCGCTTCGTACTGCTGCATGGCTTCCTCTAAGGGCATTTCGCCGCTCTCCATCTTCGCAATCAGCGCTTCCACCTGTTGAAGCCTTTCTTCAAACGTCAGCTTCTTTTTCGCTGCCATAAGCACCCTCCTTATTGGGCTGCATGACCCGCATTTCGCCATCCCGGAAACGAATCGTCATCTGCGGATGCGGCCGCGCCGCCGCCCGGTCAGGCAGCACCCTGCCGCCGTCCAGCACCAGCGCATAGCCGCGCTCCAGCACCTTTTCCGGGTTCAGCGCCTGCAAATGCAGCTTCTGCCGATGCAGCCGCTCCATTTTCCGCTGCAAATTCTGCTCCGCCGCGCTATCCAGCCGAATCCGCGCCATCCCCAATCGCGGGGTCAGCGCCGAAATCCGCTGCGACATTTGATGCTCCAGCCGCATTTTTGCGCCGCCGAGCCGCTTCTCCAGCGCCGTCAAGCGCTGGTTCGGGTCGCACGCCGCCAGCCGCTTTTCCAGTGTCATCAGCGCCAGACGCGTTTCCTGCAAGTGCTGCGAAAGCGCCGTCTGCAAGTGCTGCCGCATTCCATCCAGCCCCGCGAGAATCTCCCGCAAGTCCGGCACCGCCATTTCCGCCGCGTTTGACGGCGTAGCGGCGCGCCTGTCCGCCACAAAATCCGCAATCGTGAAGTCGGTTTCATGCCCAACCGCGCTGATGACGGGAATCGGGCAGTCATAAATCGCACGCGCCACAATTTCCTCGTTGAACGCCCACAAATCCTCCATCGAGCCGCCGCCGCGCCCGACGATGACGACCTCGACCTCCGGGATTTTCGCCGCGCGCCGAATGCCCTGCGCGATGCTCTCCGCCGCCCCTGCGCCCTGCACCTGAACCGGCACCAGCACCAGCGGCACGCCGGGATCGCGCGCCCGCGACACCATGCAGATATCGTGCAGCACCGCGCCTGTTTCTGACGTCACGACCGCGATTTTCTTCGGGCGATACGGCAAGCGCCGCTTGTGCTCCTCGTCGAACAGCCCCTCCGCCGCCAAACGGTTTTTCAGCGCCTCGAACTGCTGATACAGCGTGCCGATGCCGTCCGGACGCATACTGTCGCAGGTAATTTGGTAGCTGCCGCCCTCGCTGTACAGCCCGACCTGCCCGCTGACGATGACGGACATGCCGTCCATCGGGCGAATCGACATGCGCATCGCGTTCTGCCGGAACATGACCGCCGCGATTCGGCACCGCTCGTCCTTGAGCGTAAAGTACCAATGCCCGGACGAATGGCGCTTGAAGTTGCTGATTTCCCCGCGCAAACGGACTTTGCGAAGCGCCGGCTCGTTTTGCAGCAGCTGCCGGACGTACTCGTTGACCTCGCTGACCTCCAGAACCCACTCCGACATGGCGCTTTCACTTCCTACTTGTTGTATCGGCTTATTTTGCCGTCTGCTTCTCCGCCGCTTCCACCGTGTTTTCCAGCAGCTCGACAATTGTCATTTTGCCCACGCCGCCGGGGACAGGCGTGATGTAGCCCGCAACGTCCGCCACATCAGGCATCACGTCGCCGACGACCTTGCCGTTCACGCGGTTGATACCCACGTCGATGACGACCGCGCCGGGCTTGACCATGCTCTTGGTGATGAACCCCGGCTTGCCGACCGCCGCGACGAGAATATCCGCATTGCGCGTGTGCTGGGCGAGGTTCACCGTGTGGCTGTGGCAGATGGTGACGGTGCAGTTCGCTTGCAGCAGCAGCATTGCCATCGGCTTGCCGACGATGTTGCTCCGTCCGACGACGACTGCTTCTTTGCCGTCAAGGTCAATCCCCGTGCGGCGGATCATCTCCATTGCGCCCTTGGGCGTGCACGCAACCACGCCCGGCTGTCCGCTCATCATCCGCCCCGCGTTGAGCAGGTGGAAGCCGTCCACATCCTTTTCCGGCGCGATAACCGCCAGCGCTGCCGCCTCATCGAGGTGTTTCGGCAGGGGCAGCTGCACCAGAATACCGTGGATGGTGTCGTCCGCGTTCAGACGGGCTATCAGCTTCTCCAGTTCGTCCTGCGTTGTCGTTTCGGGCAGATTGATGGTCACGGAGTGAATGCCGACCTGATCACACCCGACGCTCTTGTTGCGCACATAAATCTGGCTGGCGGGGTCTGCGCCGACGAGAATCACCGCCAATCCCGGCGTGACGCCCTTTTCGCGCAGGCGCGCCACCCGCTGTGCAATTGCCCCGCGAAGCTCCGCTGAAATCGCCTTACCGTCCAGTATCTGTGCTGCCATATTCTATCTCCTTCAGCGTTTGCTGTTCGCGCCATTTTCTTGCGCCAATGAGCGCCACGCCGACCGCGTTGTCCCCGGAATACTCCGGGCGGCCGAAATGCACGCGCAAATCCGGCTGACGCTTGGCAGTCCGCTGCGTCACCAGCTCCCGAAAGAGCCGCGAGGACGCAACACCGCCCGCAATCAGCACCTGATGAATGCCCGTCTGCTGGAATGCCGCCGTTACCATGCGCGAAACTGTCCGCGCCAGCAGGTCGTATACCTCGCGGGCAATGTCCTCCTTGGGCATCGTCCCCTGCACAATCCAGCGCTGCACCTGCGTTTCCGCGCCGGACAAGTGGCAGTACAGCCCGCCATCCGCCATAGCGACCGCCAGCAGCGCCCTCGCCGTGCCGCGCACCGCCAGCTCTTCCAAATGCGGTCCCGCCGGGAACGGCAGCCCCAGCGCCACGCCCGTGCGGTCAACCACCTGCCCCGCATGGAGGTCAAGCGTCCCGCCAAGCAGCGTCAGGTGGTCATCCACCAGCGACAGCACTTCGGTCGTGCCGCCGGAGAGATGCACTGCCAGCAAATCGCCCGCTGCCACGCCGCTATCCACCTTCGCGGCTTCCACATGCCCGCGCTGGTGCGTCGTAGCAAAACAGGGAACGCGAAGCAGAGCCGCCAGACTGCGGCCCTGTGCGTCCCCTGCTTGAAACACGGGCATATACGACGCTTCCTCATCCCGTGGACGGCGGGAAGCGCACACCGCGACGATTTCGCAATCCGTCAAATACGCCGACAATTCCTCAATCAGCCCCGGCAGCTGACGGACATGCGCGAACACCGCCTCCGACTGCCGCAGCCCGCGCTGTCCCTGTGGAACAGGCAGCAGCTTGCGGCAGCTCGCAATCACATTGCCCTCCGTGGTTACGGCAGCAGCGGACGTGGTGTAGCAGCTTGTGTCAAGCCCGACAACGACGCGCTTCACGGGTTTTCCGCCTGCTTTCTGCGCAGAATCGTACCCAGTACGCCGTTGACGAAGCGGCCGCTCGTCGGCTCGGAGAAGCGGTTGGCGAGGTTGACTGCCTCGTTGATGGCGACCGGGCCGGGGATTCCCTCCTCGTAGAGGATTTCCCACGCCGCCATGCGCAGGATGGTCAAATCCACATGCGGCATCCGGCTGATTTCCCAGCGCGGACTGGCAGCCTGAATCGCTTCATCCAGCTCGTCGAGGTGCGCCAAGACGCCGTCGAGCACCTCGGTGATGTACGCCCGGTCAGATTCGCTCGGCTCGTTCTCTGAAATGCTGTCCACACCGGGAAGTCCTTCCTTCCGCAGCGCCTCATACACCATTTGCAGCGTCTCTTCGCCGCCTTCCCCGCCCGCCATATGTTCAAAAATCATCTGCATGACCGCCGCACGCGCAGTCGTCCGTGCCATATTGTTTTTCTCTCCTATTCCACACTAAAAATGCGTATTGTTGTTATTCTGCTGATTTTTCGCCGTCGTCTGCCGCGTCCACCGTTTCCCCGGCGGATTCTTCTGCCGCAGCTGCTTCTTCAGCCGATGCTTCCGTTTCTTCCGGGGCATCCTCGGCAGCCTCGTCTTCATCCGCTTCGGTCGCTTCCGTCACTTCCGGCGGCGCAGGTACAAACGCGGGCTGCTCCGGCGTGCCGAACAGGCGCTGATGCAGCGGACGTTCGTCGTCCTCGTCATCCTCCGGGGAAATGAACGTGTCCGGCACTTTCGGCTTCTGCTCCGGCTCGGTCGCGGGAATCGCGACGGGCTGTGCCGGGGGCGTGACCATCGGCTGTTCTGCCGTTTCCTCCGCCGACGGCAGAGGCGTCACGTCCTGCACCTCGTAGGTGGACGCAACCGGAATGCTTGCGTCGTTCTCCACCATCACGCGGATTTTGTACACATCCACGCCCGTGCACGCCGTCACATACTGCTTAATCTGCTTTTGCAGCGCCCCGACGGACAGCGGGATATTCACACCCGCCGCCTGAATAATGTGCAAGCCAATCGCAATGCCGTCACGGCACTCCTCGACCGTGATGTCCGCCTTGGCAATCGCCTCATGCTTGTCAATGCAGGTACGAATCAGCCCCTCGATAGCGCGAATTGACACCCCGATGGAGCCATTTTCATTTTTCTGCATCACATAGCCGCGCTGGCTCGCCGTGCGGTGCGGGAACACGCGCCACAGGCACATAAGCGCCAGCACCAATGCCAGCACCGCCACGGCGATACACGCTATGCCGCCCCATACGCCGCTGCCTTGCAGCCACGCTGTCAGTCGGATCAGCTGCCACTGTTCACCCCGCACGGCTTCCACGCCGACCAGCGCTGTTTCAGCAGAGAGCGCCAGCAGCACCAAAAAGGACAAAATCATCACCGCAATATCGCTCACACGACGCTTCATTCCCGGTTCGCTCCTTTCGTTTCCTTCGCTTGCCGTTTTCGCTTTTACATTGGATAGCAACTTCAAAACCGGCAAGGCAAACACCCTGCCGGCAGTATGAAGGCATCAGTTCTCCTCGCCCTCTTCTTCAGGCACTTCCGCGGAATCTTCCGCCGCTTTTTCCTCGCTCTCAGGGGCTTCCACCAGCGGCGTTTCCTTCTTGTCCTCTGCCAGCGCCTTCTTTGCACCGGCGTTCAGCGCGTTGTTCTCTTTTTCAAAGCTGACGCCCTGCACATGCACATCCACGCGCACCACATGCAGGTTCGTCATCGTCTCAATCGCCTTGCGGACGCTTTCCTGCGCGTCATACGCCGCCTTCTGGATGGGCGTGCCGTACTCCATGACGACATACAAATCCACGCTGGCTTCCTCGGTGCCGATTTCCACCTTCACGCCCTTGGTCACGGCGCGGTTTTTGCCCAGCAGATTGCCGGAGACATTGCACATACCCGCAATGCCCTCCACCTCGCTGGCGGCGACGCCCGCAATAATCGCGACCACTTCATTGGCGTAGGTGATGCTGCTCCCCTGCTCGGTATCCACATCGACATTCACGGGCAGATTATCCTTCTTCAGCGCCATAACGAAATGCACCTCCTAATTTCAATCCAAACTCCTGCGCACAAAAAGCACATGATTTCGCGCAGGAAATGGCAAAACGCAGTCTACCGACTTTGTTTCATCCCATTATACCATAGTTTTGCCGGATTGACAAGCGTTCAATCCGGGTTTCTTCCCGTTCGGCAGAAAAAAGGCGGACGAGGATTTTCCCCGTCCGTCATTCAGGTTATTCTTCGACTTTCGTGCAGGCGATATGCAGTTCATCCAGCTGCTTCTGATCCACCTTGCCGGGTGCGCCCATCATCACGTCCTGCGCGTTCTTGTTCATCGGGAACGGGATGACTTCGCGAATCGTCTCCGCGCCCGCCAGCAGCATCACCATGCGATCAACACCGGGAGCAATGCCCGCGTGCGGCGGCGCGCCGTAGCAGAAGGCGTTGTACATCGCCGGGAACTTCGCCTTCACGTCCTCTTCGCCCAGGCGGACGAGTTTGAACGCTTCAATCATGATTTCCGGGTCGTGGTTGCGGACAGCGCCGGAGGACAGCTCCACGCCGTTGCAGACCAAGTCGTACTGGTACGCCGTGATGGTCAGCGGGTCAACCTCGCCCGCCGCCGCCTTTTGCAGAATCTCCAGACCGCCGTTAGGCATGGAGAAGGGGTTATGGCAGAATTCGAGTTCGCCGGATTCCTCGCCGATTTCGTACATCGGGAAATCGACAATCCAGCAGAATTCGTACTTTTCGCGGTCGATATGCGCCGGGCAGAGGTCAGCGACCAGACGGCGCAGCACGCCCGCGGTCTTTTGCGCCGCCAGCTTCTTGCCGCAGGTCAGGCCAACGAACGTGTTCGGCTTCAGACCCAGCTTTCCGACCAATTCGTCCTTTTGCTCCTTGACGAACTTCGCAATACCGCCGGCGATTTCGCCCTTCTCGTCGAGTTTGAACCAGTAGACCTTATTCGCCGTCACCACCTCGACATCCGCGCAGAGCTTGTCAATCTGCTTGCGAGTCGCGGTCATGTCGCTGACGACAACCGCCTTGACGGTGTTGCCCTCAAAGGGCTGGAAGCCGCAGCTACCGATGAGGTCGGTCACGTCCTGCACTTCCAGATCAATACGCAGGTCGGGCTTGTCCGAGCCGTAGCGCTCCATCGCGTCGTTGTAGGCAATGCGCTTGAAGGGCGCGCTGGACGCAGTGTTGTATGTGCCGTACTTGGCGAAAATGGGCGGCAGCACGTCTTCAAGGACGCTGAACACGTCCTCCTGCGTCGCGAACGCCATTTCCATATCCAGCTGATAGAACTCGCCCGGGCTGCGGTCGCCGCGCGCGTCTTCGTCGCGGAAGCAGGGGGCAATCTGGAAGTAGCGGTCGAAGCCGGAGGTCATCAGCAGCTGCTTGAACTGCTGGGGCGCCTGCGGCAGGGCGTAGAACATGCCCGGATGCTTACGCGCCGGAACGAGGTAATCGCGCGCGCCCTCAGGGGACGAAGCCGTCAGGATAGGCGTGGTGATTTCAAGGAAGCCATGCTCGTTCATCGCCTGACGCAGGGCGGTGACGACGTTGCAGCGCATGACGATGTTCTTCTTCACATCGGGGTTGCGCAGGTCGAGATAGCGGTACTTCAGGCGGATGCTCTCGTCCGCCTCGCGGGAGCGGTTAATCTGGAACGGCAGCTCATTGTAGCGGCAGCGCCCCAGCACGTCGATTTTCTCCGGCTCGACTTCAATATCGCCCGTGGGAATTTTCGGATTCTTGTTGTCGCGCTCGCGCACGATGCCGGTCACGGAGATGACGCTCTCCTTGTTGAGGCTGCGGATGATTTTCATCTGCTCCTCGTCATCAATAACGACCTGCGTCGTGCCATAGAAATCGCGCAGGATGACGAACGCGAGGTTCGCGCTGACGATGCGCACGCTATCCATCCAGCCGGACAGCTGCACGCGCTTACCCGCGTCCGACAGCCGCAGTTCGTCGCATGTATGGGTACGGTTCTGCATATTTGCAGCTCCTTTCTTAGTAGCGAAAGGGAGACGCGAGGGGCGCTGCCCCTCGACCTCGCCAAAGGGTCTTCGACCCTCTGGACTCCCTTTTTCGCGATTGAGTTGGTGACTTTTTCTTACTTCTTCCGCGTGTTGATTGGGGGAACGGCGAAGCTGCGCTTCGTGGGTTAACCCAGCATGTTGCGGATGCCGTCGGCGATATTATCCAGCGCGATGGTCTGCTCTTCCTTCGTCGCCATGTTCTTGACCTTCACCACGCCGCTGGCGATTTCCTCGTCGCCCAGCGTCGCCGTCAGCGTTGCGCCCATCTTATTGGCATACTTGAACTGTGCCTTCAGGCTACGTCCGGTATGATCCATATCCGCCTTGAAGCCCGCGTCGCGCAGTTTCTGCACCAGCGAGAACGCTTCCACCTGATGTGCGCCCATGTAGGTGACGAACACATCGTAGAGCGTCGGCTTCGGGATGACCACGCCTTCGCTGTCCAGCAGCATCAGCACGCGCTCGATGCCCATGCCGAAGCCCACCGCGTGCAGCGACGGACCGCCGAGCTGCTCCACCAGATTGTCATAGCGCCCGCCGCCGCAGACGGCCAGGTTGCCATTTTCAGTCTTGGTAATCAGCTCAAAGACGGTCTTGGTGTAGTAATCCAGACCGCGGACGATGCGCGGGTCAATCTGGTACGGGATGTGCGCCGCGTCAAGGTAGGACTGCAGCTGGGCGAAGTGCGCCTTGCAGTCGTCGCAGAGCAAATCCAGCATGGACGGCGCATCCGCCACAAGTTCCTGACAGTGCTTTTCCTTGCAGTCCAGCACGCGCAGGGGGTTGCGGTCAAAGCGTGTCTGGCAGGTGCTGCACATTTCGCCAATGCGCCCGGACAGGAACGATTTGAGCGTTGCATGGTACTTCGGGCGGCAGTTCGGGCAGCCGATGGAGTTGATGTTGACGGACAGGTTCTTCACGCCCAGTCCGCTCAGCAGACGGTACGCCAGCAGAATCAGCTCCGCGTCCGCCGAAGCATCCCGTGCGCCGAAGCATTCCAGACCGAACTGGTGATGCTCGCGCAGGCGGCCGCTTTGAGGCGCCTCATAGCGGAAAATCGGGGCGTTCAGGTAGTACATTTTGCAGGGCAGCGTGTCGGCATAGAGATTATTCTCCAGCAGGCAGCGCGCCACGCCCGCCGTACCTTCGGGTTTGAGCGTAATGGAGCGGTCGCCCTTGTCCTTGAAGGTGTACATTTCCTTCTGCACAATGTCCGTGGTATCGCCCACGCCGCGCAGGAACAGTTCCGTATGCTCAAACACGGGCGTGCGGACTTCGCGGAAACCCGCTTCCGCCGCCGCTTGGCGCATCTTGCTCTCAACGTACTGCCAACGGTAGGAATCAGCCGGCAGCACATCCTTTGTGCCGCGGGGTGCTTGCGTCAGCATTGATGGTATTCCTCCTTTTGTTTGGGTGATACAGGACACAAAAAGCCCCATACCAGCCGTCAAATGCTGCATGGGGCGAAAAAATTCGCGGTACCACCCATTTTCGCGCAGGAAAAACCCGCGCCTCATTCTCCCCTGTCACGCGAGGAACGCGCCCGGCTCTCGTCGGGAAGCTCCGGATTGTCCGGCGAACGGTTTTCGGCGGGAGCTTTCAGCCGATGACTCCCTCTCTGACAGCCGCTGTCCTGTTCGCCCTGTCCTTCATCGCCCAATGACAACGCAATTATACCAGTCCGCCGCCAAAATGTCAATTGCATTCGGCAGGATTTTGCCCCTTTCGCGTCGTATTCTATGAATCGAACCCGAACACATACGAACAGGAGCTGTTTATGGCAACTTTCCATTCCGGCAGCGAAGGGCAGACGCAAAAACTGCAAGCCCTCCGCCGCCGACAGAAGCGCTTGGCATTCCGCGCAGTGATTGTGCCGCCTGTCTGCTGGGGAATTTGCGCTGCCAGTGCGCCGTGGTGGTTTCCGCCGCTGAAGGAGACGCTGGGGGTGCGCTTCGACGCGCAAACGCAGGGCTGGATTCTTCTGGTGCTGATGCTGCTGATGATTTCCCTGCCCGTGCTGATTTCCCTGCACCTCAAGCGGCGGGCGCGCGGCGCGAAGTACGCGGCGACGCTCGTTTCCTCCGGCATCCGCGGAGAAGAGGACGCCCGCGCGCTGCTCAGCCGACTGCCAGGGCGCGTGCACCTGTATCCGAACCGCATCGTCCACGCGGGGAATCGCAGCGAATGCGATTTGGTGGCGCTGTGCCGCCGTGGGGCAACGGTCATCGAGGTGAAAAATCACGCTGGGACGGTCACGGGCGATTTGTCCGACCATGATTTGCTGCTCACCCGCAAAAACGGCACAGAGCTGACGTTCTACAACCCCGCCATGCAGGTGACGACCCACGCGCAGACGCTTGCCCGCGCTTTGGCGGAGGCGGGTGTCCCCTGCCCAGTCAAGGGGTGCGTGCTGTTCATCCGCGAGGGCACAATTGTCCGCCTGTCCGACCGCTTCCACCGCCGCCGCGTCACCCCCGTGTTCACCCGGCGCAACCGCTTCCGTCTGCGCTGGTACATCCTGCACCGCGGAAAACGCCTGCGCCGCCGGGAAGTCCGCGCACTCCGCCGCATTTTGGAGGATATGAAATGAAGCAATTCGGTCTGATTGTCTCTGACCCGTCGCAGGATTCTGCCCTGCGGAAGTCGCTTTCTTCCCTGCTGTCCGCGCAGGAAATTCCCTTTTCCGGCTTCACGGACGCCCCCGCGCCGCTGTTTGCGGACTATCCGGACACTCGCGCCGCATTCCTTTTCCGCGCGGCGTATGCGCTGATGCAGCCCGGTCAGCCGCTTCCGGCGGATTTGCTCCTGCGTCACCTTTCCGGCGACGCGCAGCCGGGCAACGTCATCCGCAAATACACCTGCCTGCAATTATCGTTCCTGCCATACCTGCGCCCCGGACGCGCGATTCTCCCGCTGGACGGCGGCGTTCGCATCGGGGATGACCTGCTTGTGCTGTGTCTGTCCGACGAAGGCACGATTGATGCCTCGCTCCCCGACGGGCTGTGGGCGGAGTTGTCCGGTCTGTGCTGGACAGGGCGCTGCCGCCAGATTCGCGGCTACAATGCCCTGCCCGTGCTGATTCGCGAAAATGCGCTGTTCCCCGTCGGCGTGAACGACCGCACAACCGACGCCGACGATGCCGACCGGGTCGTCCTGCACTGGTTTCAGCCGGATTTCACGACTGAATGCACGCTTACCGACGGCACATTCTACCGCGTGACGCAAATTGGCGCTGGTTTCCGCTGGGAAACAAACGCGACGCAGGAGTGGCACCTCATCATCCACCGCGGCAGCGAAGAGCAGTTTGTAAGGTAAAGAAAGCACCTTGATTGCAGCTGAATGCATCAAGGTGCTTATTTTGATTGTCTTATACTATTTCCAAATGAGAATGCGCCAAGATGCGCCGCGAATTTTTCATTCTGGCTAACGTGAATGAAACGCAGCGTAGCAGCGCTACGCTAAGTGGAATGAGCGGACGCCAGAATGGAAAAGGCGCAAGCAGATGGTGCAGTTGAATCTGGAAATAGTATTACCCTTTCTGTGCCTGAATCTGCTCCCACTTTTCCTGCAAAAACAGCCAGCGCTCCGTGGCTTCGTCGAGTTCCTGCTGGGTTTTCGCCTGCGTGTCCATCAATTCCGTCACTTTTGTGTAATCGCTGGCGTTCGCGGCAATTTCCTTCTCCAGCTGCACTAATTTCTCCTCCAGTTCCGCCACGCGGTTCTCAATCGTGTCGAAATCGCGCTGTTCCTTGTAGGAGAATTTCAGCTGCGTCTGCACGCGCACACGGGTGTCTTTCGGCTTTGCCGCGGCGGGCTGCTTCATATCCGCCATAGCTTCCGCTTTCGCTTCCTGCGCGTCGAGGTAGCTCTGGTAGCCGCCGATGTAGGGCACCATGTGCGCATCCTCCACGGCAAACAAGTGCGTCGTAATGCGGTCGAGGAAGTAGCGGTCGTGGCTGACGGCGATAATCGCGCCTTGGAAGGAATCAAGGTAGTCCTCCAAGATGTTCAGCGTCGCGAGGTCAAGGTCGTTCGTCGGCTCGTCGAGAATCAGCACGTTCGGGGCAGCCATCAGGATACGCAGGAGGTACAGCCGCCGCTGTTCGCCGCCGGACAGGCTGGACACCTTCTGATACTGCATCTGCGATGGGAACAGGAACGTTTCCGCCATCTGCGACGCGGACAAATCCCCGTCGGGCGTGTAGACGTGGACGGCAACGTCCTTCACGGCGTCAATGATGCGTGTGTCGGGATCAAGCGCGGGACAATGCTGCGCGAAATACCCGATGCGGACAGTATCCCCCTTCTCAATCACACCGGAGAGAGGCGGCAGCTCGCCGCAAAGCGTGCGCAGGAGCGTCGTCTTGCCTGCGCCGTTGCCGCCAATAATACCCAGCCGATCATCACGCAGGAGCGTATAGGAGAAGTCGCGCACGAGCGTGTTTTCGCCGTAGCCGATGGACAGGTTCTCCCACGAGAGAATCTTCTTGCCCAGTCGGCTGGCGACGGATTTCATGGTAAGTTCGGCTTCCGGCGGCGCTTCTTTGATGGCTTCCGCCACCGCGTCGAAGCGCTGGATGCGCCCCTTCGCCTTTGTGGAGCGGGCAGGCGCGCCGCGGCGAATCCACGCCAGTTCCTTGCGGTAGAGGGATTTATTCTTGCGCAGGGTGGCAGCTTCCATTTCCTCGCGCTGAGCGCGTTCCTCCAAATAGCCGGAGTACGTCGTGTTGTAAACCTCCACCTTGCCGTCGCCGACCTCAAAGATGCGGCTGAACGCGCGTTCAAGCAGGTAACGGTCATGGGTGACGACAATCAGCGTCCCGCGGTACTTGAGCAGCCGGTCTTCCAGCCACTGCGCCATGTCAAGGTCAATGTGGTTGGTCGGCTCGTCGAGGAGCAGCACATCGCTCTTGCGGCAGAGTACACCCGCGAGCGCCACGCGCATCTTCTGCCCGCCGGAAAGTTCCCGCACGGGCTGATTCAAATCAGCAAAGCCCAGCTGCGTGAGGATGGTCTGCGCCTCATAGGCGGCGGAGGATGGGTCTTCCCCCTGCCGTGCGGGCAGATAATCCAGCGCAGCCTGCGTGATGGTATCGTCCTCGCGGAGCACCGGTGTTTGCGGCAGATACGCCACGGACATGCCGCGCTTGACGCTGATTTCGCCATGATCGGGCTCTTCCTTCCCGCTGAGCAGGCGCAGAAAGGTGGATTTTCCCGCGCCGTTGCGCCCGACGACGCCGATGCGGTCGCCCTCGGAGATGGTCAGGAAAACGTTGTTCATCAGCTCTTTTTCGCTGTAAAAGATGGTTACGTCGCTAAAAGAATAGGCGCTTGCCACTGTTCAGTCCCCCTTGTCAGGGGGTATTCTATCATATTTGGGGGATTTGTGCAAGGGTAACACCGCACAAATGAGGTGGTCGGCTGACGAATGGATTTTTCGTCAGATGCAAATGCAAATTTCGAAGGTTTACTGGCGGTAAATCGAGAAATTTGCATGCCGCAGATGGCGGAAAAGACATCGGCAGACGCGCCGCCGAGTTGTGCGGTGGTGCCCAAGTTTTTCGGAGGATTGTGTGCGCTGGCGGCAGGCAGGCGGTGTGGTCGCGCCCATTTGGCGCGACAAAGTATAGTAGTTGGCAAGACTTGCTTGGGGGCGCGTCTGCGGACGCGCAAAGTTGCTGGCAGGGACACTTTGCTGCCTGCGCCTTTGTTGGCAGCTTTCTTGGTATTGGTCTCCCGACCAGCAGTTGGGGCTTTGCCCCAAACCCCACAAGGGACGCTTTCCCTTGACCCTGCAAGGGGCAGACGAAAAGGGACGAAGTCCCCCCCCTTGACCCCATCGCGCGATTGAGTTGGTCGCACTCCCATAATTCTTCCGCATGTTGCTCTCCTATTCTTCTTCCACCTCTGCCCCAAGTGCCCGCAGCATCCCCGGCAAATCCTCATAGCCCCTCGCAATCTGCCCATTCGGATCGTGCAGCGTCGTCTCTCCCTCCGCCAGCAATCCACACAGCATCAGCGCCGCGCCGCCGCGCAGGTCAGTGCTGGTCACGCTCGTTCCACCCAGCGGATGACCGCCGCTGACGAGCGCGATTCTATCCTCAATGCGGATACTCGCGCCCATGCGTACCATCTCCCGCGCGTGCATGAAGCGGTTCTCAAAGATGGTTTCAAGGAACACGGACGTGCCGCGCAGACTGAGCGCAAGCGCCATCATCGGCGCCTGCATGTCCGTCGGAAAACCCGGATACGCCAGCGTGCGCACCTGCAGCGGCTGGGTCGCGCGGCCAGACAGGCGCAGACCCGCCGCGCTTTCCCGCAGCGTCACGCCGCTTTCGCCCAGCTTATACAGCACCGCGCGCATGTGTTCCGGGCGCACGCCGCGCAGGAGGACGCTTCCTTCGGTCATCGCGGCGGCGCACAGCAGCGTCCCCGCCTCAATGCGATCGGGAATCGGGCGGTAGCGGCAGCCGTGGAGCGTCTCGCGCCCCTCGATGAGTATGGTGGACGTGCCGCCGCCGGAGATATGCGCGCCCATCTGCGTCAGGAAGTCGCACAAATCCGCGATTTCCGGCTCTTTCGCCGCGTTTTCGATGCGCGTTGTCCCCCGCGCCAGTGCCGCCGCCATCAGGATATTCTCCGTCGCGCCGACGCTGGGAAAATCAAGGTAGACATTACCGCCGCGCAGTTTTCCGCGCAGGGTGACGAACCCCGGCGTCTGCTCGACGTGCGCGCCGAGGGCTTCCATGCCCTTCAGGTGCAAATCAATCGGACGCTGACCAATTGCGCAGCCACCGGGCAGCGCAACCCGCGCATAGCCCGTCCGCGCCAGCAGCGGCCCCATCACCAGCACCGACGCGCGCATTCGGCTGAGCAAATCCTCCCGGCGCGGCGAACGCGGGGAATCCGCCGTCATCGTCAGCAATTTTTCCGCCTGATCCGCGTGCATCAAAACGCCGCAGTCGCGCAGAATATCCGTGAGGGTTTTCACATCCGTCAGCGCCGGAATCTGCTCGATAGTCACGGTTTCCCGCGTCAGCAGCGCGCCGCACATCAGGGGCAGCACCGCGTTTTTTGCCGAATGCACGGTGATTTCGCCCGACAGGCGCGCACAGGGTCGAATGCGATATGTCGCCATGTTTCCGCCTCCTCGCGCTTCATTCTGCCCGGCGCATCAGGCGATAACCGGGCGAAATTTCCCTGCAAAGGCGCATTTTTGCCCCGGCAGCCGCGCAATCCCGGCATTCGCCTTGACTTTTGGGGGCAATTGGCGCATAATGAAACGGCATTCCATTGATTGAATTGACAAATCCACGGAGGTGTCCTCGTGTCCACCGCAATTACCCATGTACAGCCCGGTTCGATTGCCCAGCATCTCGGTTTGGTAGCGGGCGATAAACTTGTGTCCATCGCGGGCGAACCCATTATCGACCAGATTGACTATCAGGCGCTTACCGCGCAGGAACGCTTCGACATGATGGTGGAGGACGCAGGCGGACAGACGCGCACGGTGCACGTTCGCAAAGAGGACTGGGAGCCGCTGGGGCTGACGCTCGACCAGACGATTGTCTCCAAGCCGCGCCCGTGCCGGAATCACTGCATTTTCTGCTTCATCGACCAAATGCCGCCGGGAATGCGCAAAACGCTGTACGTCAAGGACGACGACTGGCGCTTGTCCCTGATGATGGGCAACTACATCACCATGACCAACATCGACGACCACGAGCTTGACCGCATCATCCGCCGCAAGGTGTCGCCGCTGTTCGTCTCCGTGCAGTGCACCGACCCGGACATGCGCGTCAAGCTCCTGCGCAACCCCAACGCCGCGAAAATCATGGACAACCTGCGGCTTCTCAAGGCAAACGGCATCCGCTTCCACGCGCAGATGGTGCTCTGTCCCGGCTGGAACGACGGCGAAATCCTCAAAAAATCGCTGGAGGATCTCGAAACGCTGCGGCCGGCGGTGCAGTCCATCGCCCTTGTGCCAATTGGGCTGACGAAGTTCCGCGACGGGCTGCCGTACATCAAGCCCTACAACAAGCAAATGGCAGCTGACCTGATTGAAAGCGTGAAGCCGTATCAGGAGCGCTTCCTGCGGGAAATCGGCACGCGCCTTGTTTTCCCGGCAGATGAATTCTACTGCCTGTCCGGTCTGCCGCTGCCGACGGACGAGGAATACGAGGATTATCCGCAGATTGAGAACGGCGTCGGGATGCTGCGGATGTTCGAGACTGACCTCGAATACGCGGTGGAGGATTTGCCGATGGAAGAAACCCCGTCGCGCCGCATTTGCATTGCGACCGGAACGAGCGTCGCGCCATTCCTGCGGGAATTGGCGAATAAACACGCCCCGCGCGGCACGACCGTCGAGGTGCGCCCGATTGTCAACAAATTTTTTGGCGAGAGCGTGACGGTGACAGGGCTGATTACCGGGCAGGACTTGGTGGCGCAGTGTCAGGACGTGCAGGCGGACGAAATTTTGATTGTCCGCAGCATGATTCGCGCCGAGGGCGACTTGTTTTTGGACAACATGAGCGTCGATGAGGTGCGTGCAAAACTCCCCTGTCCGCTGAAAATCACCGAGAACAGCGGCGAAGGCTTCTGGCGCGCGATTTCGGGGCAGCTGTAAAAGCTATCCGCACATAAAGAATCCGCAGCATGAACGAACTTGTCCATGCTGCGGATTTTCATTTCCTGATTATGTTATGCCTTTTGACCAATCTTGCGTTCCGTGCCATGAATCAGCCGCCCGATGTTCGCGTGATGACGATAGATGCACAGCCCCGCAATCACCCAGACCCACGCAATCACCAGCCAGTTGCCCCAGTTCGTCGCGGTGACGAGGATGCCGAACAGCACCACCAGCGCCAGCGAGCCGAGGGAAACGAACTTCGTGATGGCAATCAGCGCAATGGTGATGACGTAGCAGATCAGCGCCTGCCACCAGAAAGTCATCAGCATCACGCCGCAGGTGCTGCTGACGCCCTTGCCGCCCTTGAAGCCGAAGAACACCGGCCAGTTGTGTCCGAGGATGACGAACAGCCCCGCCAGCAGCGCGCCATTCTGCCCCATCCACAAGCAGCCAACGAGGCACGCCAGCAGCGCTTTCACCACGTCGCCCGCAAAGACAATCGCGCCGCCCTTTTTGCCCATCGTGCGCAGGGCGTTCGTCGCGCCCGTGTTGCCGCTGCCGACTTTATGCAGGTCGGGACCGCCCATTGCCTTGGAAACGAGCATCCCCGTCGAAATCGACCCCAGCAGATACGCAATAACCGCAATCGCCAGATATGCCAATATATCCATCGGTTACTTGTCCTCCTTCGTCTTTTCCCGCAGGATGAAACGAATCGGCGTGCCGGTGAAATCGAACGTCTTGCGGAAATAGTTCTCCAGATACCGCTGATAAGCAAAGTGCATCAGCGCTTCCTCGTTTACGAAGAGGATGAACGTGGGCGGGCAGGCACTCTGCTGCGTGATGTAGTAGATTTTCAGGCGCCGTCCATTCGTCGCCGGAGGCTGCAAGTCCGCCGTCGCGTCGTTCAGCACGTCGTTGAGCACGCCCGTGGGGATGCGCTTGCTCGTCTGCGCCCAGACCTGATCCACCATGTCGATGACGGTATGCACGCGCTGCCCAGTTTTGGCGGAGAGGAACAGCACAGGCGCGTAGTCCATGAATTTCAGCGCATCCAGCACTTCCTTGCGGAACTGCTCCAGCGTGCCGGTTTCCTTTTCAACCGCGTCCCACTTGTTGACGATGATGATAACCGCCTTCCCCTCGTCGCGGATGAGCCCGGCGATTTTGGTGTCCTGCTCGGTCACGCCGTCCTGCGCGTCGATGAGCAGCAGCGCCACATCGCAGCGGCGGATGGCGGCAATCGACCGCAGCACGCTGTAGCGCTCCAGCGTCTCGTCCTCTACGGCGCGCTTGCGGCGGATGCCCGCGGTGTCGATGATGTTGTACTGCGTGCCGTTGACGGTGAAGAGCGTGTCAATCGCGTCGCGCGTCGTGCCGGCAATGTCGGATACCATCGTGCGTTCGCTGCCAACCAGCCGATTCACCAGCGACGACTTGCCGACGTTCGGGCGGCCGACAACCGCCAGCTGGAGGATATGTTCTGTCTCGTCCATCTCGTCCTTGCCTGCGGGCGGGAGCTTTTCGCAGATAGCCTGCAGCAAGTCGCCCAGCCCCAGCATGTTCGCGGCGCTGATGGCAATCGGGTCGCCCAGCCCCAGCTCGTAGAACTCATAGATGTTGTCATTCATGCTGATGTGGTCAACCTTGTTGACAACAAGCAGGATGGGCTTCTTCGTCTTGCGCAGCAGGTTGGCGACTTCGCGGTCGTCGTCAGTCAGACCATCGCGGCCATCAGCAAAGAAGCAGATAACATCCGCCGTATCCATGGCGATTTCGGCCTGGCGGCGCATCTGGGAGAGCAGCACATCGTCGCTGTGCGGGTCAATGCCGCCGGTGTCGATGAGCGTGAAGCGGCGGTTCTGCCACTCCACATCAGCATAGATGCGGTCGCGGGTCACGCCGGGGGTATCCTCCACAATGGAGATGCGCTTTCCGGCGATTCGGTTGAAAAAAGTGGATTTGCCGACGTTGGGGCGGCCAACGATGGCAACAAGCGGCTTCGCCATAAAGATAAATTCCTCCTATATAGGAAATGAAAGCTTCGTGTTCGTGCAAGGGACTGCGGGCGATTGAAGCAGAAAAGCGCCTTTGCAAATTTCCCCACCTTGCAGTTTAGCATGACTTGCGGCAAAATGCAAGCGATTTTCCGTCGAAAAAAAGCGGCAGACGTATTTTTGTCTGCCGCAAGTGATTATTCGTCGTAATGATCGATGACCGTCTGGGCGACGGCGACGCGCGTCTGCCGCGTGTCCATTGCCTGCTTTTCAATCGCGCGGTGCGCCTGCTCCTCCGTCAGTCCGCGATACTGAATCAGCAGACACTTCGCGCGGTCAATCACGCGCACATCCGCCAGCTTCTTCTCCAGCTTCGCTTTTTCGGCGCAGGCCGTCATCAGCCGATTCCGCAGCACCACCGCATAGCGAATCGCCTGATCGAACAACGGGCGCGCAACAGGCTTAGCAACAACGAACACCCCGTAATTCTCCAGCTGTGCCTGCACTTGGTCAGCCAATTCCGCTTTGACGAGCATCAGTACACTGGTTGCCGTGTGCGACGCGGCGTCAATCGCCAAATCAATGCCGCTTTCGTCGCTAAGCGGCGTGTTGATGACAAGCAGCGGCCAGTCATCCTCGCCCAGCGCACGGCGGGTTTCCGCACCGCTCATGCACATGCGCGGCGGCGGGTTTGTGCCGGGCGGCAGCAGGGTTTGGAGCAGCATCCGACTCTTCTCTGTGCTGCCCGCCAACAGGATTTGTTCCTGCATGGTGATTCCTCCCCTGCCTTCTCAGATGGTGCGCAAATGCTGCTGGAAGACCGCGTTCGCGTCCGCCTCAAAGCGCGCCGCCGTCTTTTTCTTCTCCGCCAGATACGCGTCTATGACGTTTTCCGGCAGCACCTCGCGGATGAACGCGCTCTTTTCCGCCAGCGAAATCGCCTCTTCCAACGATTCCGGCAGACTGCCGGAATCATCAAGGGGGGCTTGCAGCGGCGTCACCTCGGTGATGCCCTCCATCGCCGCCGCCAGCACCAGCGCGAACGCCAGATACGGGTTGCAGGCGGGGTCGGGCGAACGAAGCTCCATACGACCCGCGCCGGGATGCGCCGCTGGAATGCGGACAAGCTGGCTGCGGTTGCCGAACGACCAGTTGATGCGCTTCGGGGCTTCCCAGCAGCCCAGCCGTTGATAGCTGGACGGCAGCGGATTCAGGAACAGGCTGATTTCGCGGATTCGGCCGAGGATGCCTGCGATGGCATGCTGCGCGTCAAGCGACAGCTGTCCGTCCTGCTGCTCGAAGATGTTGATGCCGCCGCGCTCGATGGAGAGGTTGATATGCAGCCCGTTGCCGCTTTCGTCGCGCAGAGGCTTGGGCAGGAACGATGCGCACAGCCCATACTGGTTGGCAATCGTGCGCACGGTCGTCTTGAAGGACATGGCGTTATCCGCCGCCTTGAGCGCACCCGCGTACTGGAAATCAATCTCGTTCTGCCCCGGTCCATGCTCGTGGTGGCTGCTTTCAGGGATGATGCCCATGTTTTCCAGCGTCAGGCAAATATCCCGGCGGACGTTCTCGCCCTTGTCCAGCGGCGACACGTCCATGTAGCCGGCGTTGTCCTGCGGGTGCAGGGTAACATCCCCCGCGTCGTCGGATTGGAAAAGGTAGAACTCGTACTCCGTACCGATTTGGAACGTCAGCCCCAGCGATTTCGCCTTTTCGACCTGCTGGCGGAGGATGCTCCGGCTATACCCGGTAAAGAGCGTACCGTCAGGCAGGAGGCAGTCGCACATCATGCGGGCGACGCGCCCCGTCTGCGGACGCCACGGCAAGAGGGTGATGGTCTTGGGGTCAGGGCGCAGGAACAGCTCACTATGGCTGATATCGCAGAAGCCCTTGACCGCCGACGCATCGAAGGAGACGCTACCGCTGAGTGCGCGGTGGAGCTGCGTGGGCATGATGGAGATGTTTTTGAGCGTGCCGAACAAATCGACGAACGCCAAACGGATAAATTTGACGTCGTTTTCTTCGACGAAGTCAAGGACTTCCTGTTCAGTCATAGGGGGAACCTCCTTGTTTCGCGCAGAGTGCGCATGGTGGTTGGGAGATTGGCTTGATGATTCTAATGGACTTGATTTTGCTTATTGCGCAGGGATTTCGCTCCTGCGGGAGCGACCAAAAGGCATGAAAACAGGTGAAACCTGCGGTCGCCCTTTGGAAACCTTCGGTGCGCACTCCCGTAGCTGGTCTTTACCGCTGCTTTGGATTAGTTGGTCACATACATGGAGCGATACGGATTCGCGCTGTCCGGCACGAGGACAACGAAGCGGTCAGCAAGAATCGCCTCCGCATCCTTGCCGAACTTTTCCGCGAACTGCCGCACGAACGGTGCGATTTCCGCCTTTTCCGCATTGTCGGCTTCGTGGGACAGCACCTGCGCGGGAATGTCGAACGGCATATCGCAGTCGGTGCGCAGGAATATCTTGCCGCCGTGCATCCCAGCGGCGGGGAAACGTCCGACGGGGGCGTGGTCGCGCGTGTTCAAGCCGAGGACGATGATGTAGCCGCCCGCCTGATATTCGCCGAGGAACGAACCCGCTTCGCCGCCAACAACAAGCACGGGAATGTGCGTCTGGTACGCCTTCATGTGGATACCCGCGCGGTAGCCGACGTTCCCCTCGATGAGAATCGTGCCGCCGCGCATGGCGTAGCCCGTCGCGTCGCCGCAGTGGCCGTGGATGGTCAGCGTACCGCTGTTCATGGTATCGCCGGTGGCATCCTGCGCATTGCCGAGAACCTCGACGTCGCAGCCATCCAGATAGCAGCACAGCGCATTGCCCGGAATGCCGTGAATCGTCACTTTTTTGCCGGACAGCCCAGAGCAAATATACCGCTGTCCGCACACGTTGTCAAGCTCGATTTCCGCGTCCGGACAGGTGTTGATTTCCTCGTTCAGCTCGCGGAAGTGCTTGTCGCCCGCTACGATTCTCACAGTCTGCTCCCTCCCATCAGCGTCGCCCGATCGCGGCGGGAGAACGCCATCAATTGCGGCTTATCCAGCATGAGTTCAAAGTCGATGCTGGAAAGCGGCGTTTTCTCGCGGATCAGCGCCGTATAAATGCCCGCGCGCGCCACGTTGCCGACGAGGATGTACCCCATCAGGCGGTCGTCCTTCGTGCAGAGGCGCTTGTAGCTGCCGTTTTCGCGGATGATGTGGTCGTCGCCCGTCATCGTGCCCGCGGTAATCATGTGCATGCCAAACATGCCCATCGCGTTCATCGGGATGGCGTTGAAGCTCTTGCCGCTCTTCCCTGCCATCGCCAAGCCGCAGATTTCGCCCTGCTGCGTCGCGTTCGGCAGCAGCGCCAGCACACGCTCGGTGTCGGTCGTCACATCGAAGGACTTTGCGCAGTCGCCCGCGGCGAAAATGTCCGGAATGTCCGTCTCGCCCTGCGCGTTGGTGTGGATGCCGCGCGCCGCGTCCAGACCGAGACTTTGCGCCAGCTCCGTCGCAGGACGCACGCCCACCGCCATCACCAGCTCGTCAAATTCGACCTCTTTGCCGCTCTGCATGATGGCCTTGCCCGGCTCGAACCGCGCGGCGCTGTCGCCCAGCAGGAATGTCACGTCCTGCGCTTCGCAGTGCTTCTGCACCATTTGCGCAGCTTCCGCGTCCAGAATCGACGGCAGCACCTGCTTCGCCAAATCGCAGACGGTCACGCTCGCCACGCGGTCGCGGATACCCTCCAGACACTTCATGCCAATCAAGCCTGCGCCGACAATCAGTACGCGCGTGTTCTTCGTCAGGCAGTCCGCCAGTTCATGCGCGTCCTTGAGCGTCATGAACGTGTGATAATGTACGCTTTCCAGCCCCGGAATCGGCGGCACAAACGGCTTCGCGCCCGTCGCCAGCAGCAGTTTGTCATAGGGGTAGACGACGCCGTCCGAACCCGTAACGGTCTTTTCTTTCTTGTCAATCGACACCGCCGCCACGCCGGAGCGGAAATCCACCCGGTTGCGCGCGTAGAAATCCGCCGGCTTGTAGCGCATTCTGGTTTCGTCCGTCTTGCCGCAGAGCAGGTAGGAAATCAGCGGGCGGGAGTAGGTAAATTCGTCTTCCTTGGACAGCAGGGTGATTTCGCCCGCGTCATCTGCGCGCCGGATGGTTTCCGCCGCCGTGACCGCCGCAGGCCCGTTGCCGATAATCACATACTTCACGCTCTTCTCACCTCTCCTCGTAGACAATCGCCTGATTCGGGCAGTTCTTGACGCACAGCGGTTCGCCCGCGCCGTTCTTGGTGCACAGCTCACACTTCTGCATCACATGCCCCGTCTCGTCCGGCTCAATTGCGCCGTAAGGGCAGGACAGAATGCAGGTAAAGCAGCCGACGCACTTGTTCTCGTCGATGACGATCATGCCGTTTTGCCGCGTCAGCGCCCCGGTGATGCAGCCCTTGACGCACAGCGGGTCAGCGCAGTGGCGGCAGTTGACGGCGAAGTGGACGCCGTTCGCGCCCTCCTCAATGTGAATGCGCGGATGAATGCGGATGTTTTTGAGCGCCTTGACCATGTCGCTCTTGCCGGAATTGGCGAACGCGCAGTAATATTCGCACAGATGGCAGCCCAGACACCATTTCTCGTTGACGTAGATTCTCTTCATGCCGCTCACTCTCCCGCATGTTTGACGCCGAGGATTTCAAGCTCCTTCTCGTTCAGCCCGACGCCGCGCAGCATCAAGCGGTTGCCGCGCAGGGCTTCGATGGAGTTGATGCCCATGCCGCCCATCATTTCCTTAATTTCGTGGTTCCACGCTGTGATGAGGTTGACCAGCCGCTGGCAGCCCATATCGGGGTTCAGGCGCTGGGTCAATTCCGGAATCTGCGTGGCGATGCCCCAGTTGCAGCGCCCCGTCTGGCAGGAGCGGCACAGGTGACAGCCCAGCGCCATCAGCGCCGAGGTAGCGATATACACCGCGTCCGCGCCGAGGGCAATCGCCTTGACGACGTCCGCGCTGGAACGAATTGATCCGCCGACGACGAGGCTCACGCGGTCGCGGATGCCCTCTTGGCGGAGTCTCGTATCCACCGCTGCGAGCGCCAGTTCAATCGGGATGCCGACGTTATCGCGGATGCGGGTCGGCGCAGCGCCCGTGCCGCCGCGGAAGCCGTCGATGGCGATGATGTCCGCGCCGGAACGCGCAATGCCGGACGCAATCGCCGCGACGTTATGCACCGCCGCAATCTTGACGATGACAGGCTTTGTGTACCGCGATGCTTCCTTGAGCGAGAAAACCAGCTGGCGCAAATCCTCGATGGAGTAGATATCATGGTGCGGCGCGGGCGAAATGGCGTCCGAGCCTTCGGGAATCATGCGCGTTTTGGCAATGTCCGCCACAATCTTCCTGCCCGGCAGATGCCCGCCGATGCCCGGCTTCGCGCCCTGCCCCATCTTGATTTCAATCGCCGCGCCCGCGTTCAGGTAATCGTGATTGACGCCGAAGCGCCCCGAGGCGACCTGCACAATCGTGTGTTCGCCGTACTTGTAGAAGTCCTGATGCAAGCCGCCTTCGCCGGTGTTGTAATACGTTCCGAGCTTCTCCGCCGCACGCGCGAGGGACTCATGCGCGTTATAGCTAATCGAGCCGTAAGACATGGCGGAGAACATAATCGGCACTTCGAGCTTGAGCTGGGGCGGTGTGTCGTCAATGAGCTTGCCGTCCTTGTCGCGGCGGATGCCTTCAGGACGGCTGCCGAGGTAGACGCGCGTCTCCATCGGCTCACGCAGCGGGTCAATGGACGGGTTCGTGACCTGCGAGGCGTTAATCAGCAGCTTATCCCAGTAGACAGGCAGCGGCGCGGGATTGCCCATCGCGGACAAGAGCACGCCGCCCGACTGCGCCTGACGGTAGATTTCCGTCATCGCCTGCGCGGTGTAGTTGACGTTATCCTTGAACGTGTTGTCGGTCTTGACGATTTTCAGCGCGCGGGTCGGGCAGAGCGACACGCAGCGCTGGCAGTTGACGCACGCGCTTTCGTCGGAAATCATCAGCCCCAGTTCCGCGTCGTACTGATGCACCTTGTTGGCGCATTGGCGTTCGCAGACGCGGCAGGTGATGCAGCGGTCCTGGTTGCGCACCACTTCATACGCGGGATAGAAAAAATCCACAGCCATCAGGCGCGACCCCCTTCCGTGGTAAAGATGACAGGCTGACCGCCGCGCGGCGCCCAGACGTTCGTAACATCCGGAGCAATACGGCGAATCGCACATTCTTCGCTGGCGACATACGCCATGTCTTCCGTCTCCGCGACGACCATCGACCGCAGCTTCAAACGGTCATTGAGCGCCATCATGCCGCCGGTGAAACCGACGAGGATAGAGAACGGCCCGTTGATGAGCATCGACGGAAAACGCTGGCGCAAAAGCAGCATCCGTTTTTTCTCTTCCTCCGGCATGTGCTCAATCGTCGACCAGAACGGCGCCGCCAGCACGTTCGCCGCTTCCGAATACGTCAAGCCCTGCTTGCGCACGAGGTAGTCAATCATGTACGCAATGACCTCGGTGTCGGTCATCAGCGTGCAGGTGTAGCCGTACATCTCCATGCAGCGGCGGTTCGCGTCGTAGGAGGAGATTTCGCCATTGTGGACGACGGACACGTCCAGCAGCGTGAACGGGTGCGCGCCGCCCCACCAGCCGGGGGTGTTCGTCGGATAGCGCCCGTGCGCCGTCCAGCACGTCGCGGCGTATTCCTCCAAGCGGAAGAAGCGCCCCATGTCCTCCGGGTAGCCAACGCCCTTGAAGACGCCCATGTTCTTGCCGGAGGAGAAGATGAACGCGCCGGGAATGTTGACGTTGACGTGCAGCACATGCGCCGCCGTGAACGCATCCTCATCCATCGCCTCTTCCTGACAGCGCCACGCCTTCGGGGTGACGAAATAGCGCCAGATAATCGGCGGATCGGTAATTTCGCGCATCGGGCGCGTCGGCATGACGGACATGCTGTGAATATCGAAGAAGCGCTTCAGGTAATGCTCGCAGTCATCCCGGGCGGACTCATTGTCGTAGAACATATGGAAGGCATAGCAGTCCGCAAAATCAGGATAAATGCCATACCCCGCGAAGCCGCCGCCCAGCCCGTTGGAGCGGTCGTGCATGGGTTCCATCGCGCGGATGATGGTATCGCCGCCGATTTTGCCGCCCTTCTTGTGGAAAATGCCCGCGATGGCGCACCCGCTGGGAATGCGCACCTCCCCTTCCATCGGATTGCGTGTGCCGAAAAGGGATGAATCCCGCGTATCAATCATGGCTGAAACCTCCTTCGAGTTGTCTTTCCGGCGCTTGTGCTGTCTGCCGAAAAGAGATGCAAAAAGGCGCTCATGCCGCGCACAGGGCATACTCCGTCTGCAACATGCAGGAAGCATTCCCATCTGCGTGGCATGAACGCCGTTGTTCACCACATGCTCGATTGTACAGGATTCGCGCTGTTCCGTCAAGGTATTTCGCTGTTCTTTCCATGTTTTTATGCAGATTTTGATGGTTTTCAGCGAATTTTTGCGGCGAATTGCAAGTTTGTTATATCTAACCGTCATTCATAGCAGCGGCAGTTCTGCCAATCACGCCTGTTCTAAACCGCTTTTTCCCATCATATTCCCTCCATCGGAGGTGAACCCAGCATGACAGACTTGGAACTTTTTGCGCGTCTCATCCAGTGTGAAGCCGGCGGCGAAGGTGACAACGGCATGAAAGCCGTCGCGAGCGTGGTCATGAACCGCGTCCGCACCAGCGTCGGGGAATACGGGCGCTACAATACCATCCCCGCCGTCATCTATCAGGACGGTCAGTTTAACTGCGTCCGCACACGGCTATCCGGCCGGACGAACCTGCAAAACGTCTACAACATGAATCCGACAAACGTTCACTACGAAATTGCGGAATGGGCGATGGCGGGCGGGCGGCTGGCGAATCTCTGGGAAGCGCTTTGGTTCTTCAACCCGTATTCTTCCACATGTCCGAACAATTTCCCGTCGAGCGTGGGGTATTTCCAAATTCGCATTGGCAATCACTGCTTTTACAATCCAGCGCCGTCGTATGCCAATACCTGATGGCAAAACCGCCCTCGCCGTCCGCGGCATTGCAAGGCGCATTCCCTCCCGGAAAGATTGCAGACACAAAACCTTCTAATTCCGCAACTGAATCCACCCCTCCCTTGACGCGCTGGCGGCATCGTGCTATGCTGATGATGTATACGCAAGGAGGGACGTACTTTCATGACACGCGCACGCGGCAGGGATGCCGACATGACGCAGGGCAATATTCTGCGGCAATATATTGATTTCGCGCTGCCGCTGACCGTCGGGCTGCTCTTCCAGCAGCTGTACAGCGCGGTGGACAGCATCGTGGTAGGCAATTTCGTTGGGGAAACGGCGCTGGGAGCAGTCGGTTCAACGGGCAACATTATTAACATGCTCATCGGCGTATGCAACGGTCTGTCGCTTGGCGCCGGGGCAGTCATCAGTCAGGCGTACGGCGCGAAAAACCATGAGCGCATCAGCAAAGCGGTACATACGACGATGCTGATGACGTTCCTGCTGTGCATCGTGGCGACGGTGGTCGGCGTGGCAATTGTAAAGCCAAGTTTGCAGCTGATGCGCACACCGGATTCCATGCTGGTGGAAGCCACCGAGTACCTGACCATCTACTTTGCAGGCATTGCGGGACTGCTGATTTACAACATGGGCAGCGCGATTCTGCGCGCCGTGGGCGACTCGCGGCGGCCGCTGTACTTTCTCGTTTTCTCCGCGGTCGTCAACACCGTGCTGGACCTGCTGTTCGTCATCTGCTTCCACATGGGTGTGGCAGGTGTGGCGTATGCGACGATTATCGCACAGGCGGCAAGCGCGGTGCTCGTGCTGTATGTGCTGACGAAGGAGAACGCGTCCTTCGGGCTGCGGTGGAGCAAGCTGCACATCGACGGGCGGACGATGAAGGAAATCCTGATTATCGGCCTGCCCGCGAGCATCCAGCAGGGTCTGACCTCGTTCTCGAACGTGTTCGTGCAGGCGTACATCAACGACCTTGGCGACCTGAGCGCATCGGGCTGGGCGGCGTACAACCGCATCGACACGTTCCTGATGGTGCCCACGACGGCGATTGGGCAGGCCTCGACAACCTTCGTGGCGCAGAACTGGGGCGCGCAGCAGCCGGAACGCGCGCGCAAAGGCGTTCGCACAGGCATTCTGCTGTCGCTGGGATGCATGGGGGTGTGCGCTGTCGGCGTGATGCTGCTGGCACGCCCGCTGCTGTCGATTATTTCCCCGTCGGAGGCGGTTATTTCCTTCGGGGCGCGCTTCCTGTATATTATCACGCCCTTCTATCTTGTCATTTCGTTCAATCAGATGTATGCGGGCGCACTGCGCGGCATCGGCGAATCGGTGGTTCCGACGGTTATCATGCTGTTCTCGTTCGTCGTATTCCGCCAAATCTACCTTTATCTCGCCACAACGATGATTGCGGATGAACAGCTGCGCTTCGTCATTGTTGCGCTGGCGTACCCGGTAGGGTGGATGCTCTGCTCTGCGCTGGAGGCGATTGCGTACCACCGCAGCCGGCTGTTCCATCCGGCGCTGAAGAAGGCGGAAGCGTAAGTAATTCGTAATTCGGAATGAGCAATTGTGGGTGAAAAGCTATCCAGCATATCAAAATACGGCACTGTCCCCCCCCTGTTTTCAGGAAAGGCAGTGCCGTCTTTATGTTAAACTTTCCAGTTGCGGATGCGCTCGACCGCCTGTTCCGTCTTTTCCAGCGTGTTGAACGCGGTCAGGCGGAAGTAACCCTCGCCGCTCGGCCCGAAGCCCGAACCCGGCGTGCCCACGATGTGGCATTCATCCAGCAGGCGATCAAAGAACGTCCAGCTGTCCATGCCTGCCGGAACTTTCAGCCAGATATACGGCGCATCCACCCCGCCAAACACGGTGATACCCGCCGCCGTCAGACCCTCGCGGATAATCTTGGCGTTGCGCATGTAGTAGGCAATCGTTTCCTGAATCTGCTTCTGCCCTTCCTCGGTGTACACCGCCGCCGCAGCGCGCTGCACGGGGTAGCTGACGCCGTTGAACTTGGTGGACATGCGGCGCTTCCACAGCGCGTTCATCTCCACCGGCTCTCCCTTGGCATTCAGCCCCTTCACCGCGTGCGGAACAACCGTGTAGCCGCAGCGCGTGCCCGTGAATCCCGCCGTCTTAGAGAAGGAATTGCACTCGATGGCGCACTCCTTCGCGCCGTCAATCTCGTAGATAGACAGCGGAATATCCGGCGTGGACACGAACGCGCGGTATGCCGCATCGTAGATAATCAGCGCGCCGTTCTCGCGGGCGTAGTTCACCCACTTCGTCAGCTGCTCGCGGTTCAGCACCGTTCCAGTCGGGTTGTTGGGGTAGCAGAGGTAAATCACATCCACAGGCTTATCCGGCAGCGCGGGCACGAAGCCGTTTTCCGCGTTGCAGGGCAGGTAGACCAGCCGATCCCACTTGCCGTCAGCATACTCGCCAGCGCGGCCCGCCATAGCGTTGGAATCGACATACACCGGGTACACCGGGTCGGTGACGGCAATCACCGCATCGGCGCTGAACAGCTCCTGAATGTTGCCCACGTCGCACTTCGCGCCGTCGGAAATGAACACCTCGTCGAAATCAACCTGCACGCCACGGCTGGCATAATCATGCTCGCGGATGGCGTTGACGAGGAAGTCATAGCCGTAATCCGGGCCGTAGCCGTGGAATGTCTCCTGCACGCCCATTTCGCTGACCGCCTTGTGCATCGCTTCGATGACGGCGGGTACCAGCGGGCGGGTGACGTCGCCGATGCCCAGGCGGATGATGTCCGCATTGGGATGCGCGGCACTGTACGCCTTCACGCGGCGAGCGATTTCCGCAAACAGGTACGACCCCGGCAGGCGGGTAAAATAATCGTTGATATGAAACATAGCTATCTACCTTTCTACATATTATATAGGGATATGCCCCGGGTTTTACTCTCCCAGCCACTCGCCGTCAAAGACGAACTGTGCTGGTCCTTCTTGATAGACATGACCGTCGTCGGGTGACCAGTCCAGCGTCAACGAGCCGCCGAGCAAATCCATCACAACATGGCGGTCGGCGCGGCCCGTCATCACCGCCGCGACAATCGACGCACACGCGCCCGTGCCGCACGCCAGCGTCTCCCCCGCGCCGCGCTCCCACACACGCATCCGCAGGTGATCGCGGGAGACAACCTGCACGAACTCGACATTCGCGCGCTGCGGGAAAATCGCGTTGTTCTCCAGCAGCGGGCCAATCTGCTCCAAATCCACATAATCCGGATCGCGCACAAAAATCACGCAGTGCGGATTGCCCATCGACACGCAGTGAATTTCGTACGTCGCGCTGCCGACATTCAGCCGATGCCCCATGACGACCTCGCCCGGCAAATCCACCGGGATTTTCGGTGGAAACAGTTCCGGCATTCCCATATCGACGCGTACCGTCTGGACTTTTCCGTCTTTGACGTTCAGGTTCAGGATTTTCAGCCCCGAATCCGTCATCAGGCTGACCGTCGTCTTGTCCGTCAAGCCGCGGTCGTAGACATACTTGCCGATGCAGCGCGCGCCGTTGCCGCACATGCCGCCGTTCGAGCCATCGGCGTTGTACATCTTCATCTCAAAATCCGCCACGTCCGACGGGCAGATCAGAATCAGTCCGTCGCTGCCGACCCCGTAATGGCGGCGGCTCATCTGTTTCGCCAGCTCTGACGGGTTCTTCACATGCTCCTCAAAGCAGTTGACATACACATAGTCATTGCCGATGCCCTGCATCTTTGTGAATCGCATTCGTCCCCGACCTCCCTGTTCTGTGATGTTCCCTATTATATCGGATTTTTCCCGGTTCGTAAAGGGATTCATGGAAAAAAGCCGGAAAAAGCGCAGTGGTCGATTATCGCCCAGCGCGTACAATGGGCTTTCTGTCAAAAAAAGTGCGGTTTTTTCTCATTTCCCTATTGACAACGTTTCCGGTCTGTGGTATGATACAGACAGTTGGGAACGGTACCGACACCGTTTCCTATCAATGACCGCCATTGGAAGCAGGAAGGAGCGCTGCGGTTGAAAATCTACACCATCCGCGATATTGCGCGACTTTCCGGCGTCAGTGTCACGACCGTTTCCCGCGTGCTGAATCACCGACCGGATGTGAATCCGCAGACACGCGAAAAGGTTGAGCAGGTCATGGCGGAATGTCATTTTGTCGGCAACGCCAACGCGCGCAGTCTCAAGCAGGCGGATACGGAAACCATCGCGCTGATTCTGCGCGGCAGAGAAAACCCGTTCCTGAATTCGCTTGCAGAGGCGATGCTTCAATACACGCACGGTCTGACGCCTGCCTTTCTGACCGAGTTCATCGACGAGAAAGCGGACGAATTCCAAACCGCCGTGCAGCTCTGGCACGAAAAGCGCGTCAAAGGCTTCATCTTTGTGGGCAGCCGCATCGACGAACGCGCACAGGTGCTGGAGGGAATGGATTTGCCCATGGTCTTCGCAACCGTCAACGCAGACAAGACCGCGCTTCCCCGCGCTGCCAGCGTCTTTATCGACGACCGGCGCATGGGTTACGAGGCCATGCGGGTGCTGCTGAACGCGGGGCATCGGAAAATTGCTGTTTTCGGCGGTGCACGCGTCGGCGACGACTCCTTCGCGCTCCGTTACGCGGGCGCTATGGCAGCCTTGCAGGAGGCAGGCGTGCCGTTTGAGGATAAGCGTTTCATCGAGACGCGCTTTTCGCTCAAGGGCGCTTACGATACCACCCGCGCCTTTTTCGCCACGCAAAGCGACACCACCGCCGTCTTCTGCATGTCCGACACCGTCGCAATGGGCGTCATCCGCGCTCTGACAGACATGGGGCGGCGTGTTCCGGAGGATGTAGGCGTTATCGGCTTTGACGGCATCGAGATGAGCAAATTCTTCGTGCCGCGGATAACGACCATCGAGCAGCCCATCGACGAAATCGCCCGCGAGAGCGTCCGCGTTCTGATGGACATGCTGGAAAACGGACGGCCGCCGCGCCACATCGTCGTTCCGGCGAAGGTGCAAATGCGCGAATCCGTCTGATAAGGACATAGCAGACCGCTTTTGCGGTCATACTGCATTCGGTATTCTCAGCGAAAAGCTGTGTGATACATAAAACTGTCATCCGCGCGGCGGAAAGCCGTGTGAGATAGAAAAGAGGAGGTACTTCCCTATGAAAAAGCTGCTGGCAATGGTTCTGGCTGCTGTAATGGTGCTGTCTCTGTGCAGCTGCGCGACCGCTGAGGAGACGGTTGCCCTGCGCGTGTGGGTTGGCGATAACGCCGACCTGCCGTGGATCAACAGCGTGATTGAGAACTTCAAGGCTGCGCATCCCGAAAAGACCTACGACATCTCCGTGGATATTCAGGGTGAGGGCGACTGCTCCAAGCGCGTCCTGAACGACACCGAGGCCGCTGCGGACGTGTTCACCTTCGCGGACGACCAGTTCAACTCCCTGATGAACGCCGAGGCGCTTCAGCAGGTCGTGGTTGATGCGGACGAAATCATCGCGGCAAACGGCGGCGCGGACGCGGGCGCTGTGCAGGCGTCCACCGGTGCGGACGGCAACCTCTATGCCTATCCGGCAACTGCCGACAACGGCTACTTCATGTTCTACAATAAGGAATACTTCACCGAGGAAGACGTGCAGACGCTGGACGGCATGCTGGCGAAGGCTGCCGCCGCCGGCAAGTACGTCGGCTTCCCGATGAGCGACGCATGGTATCTGTACTCCTTCTTCCAGGGCGCTGGTCTGGACATGCACGTCACGGAGGACGGCGTGACCAACACCTGCAACTGGAACGCGACCGACACCGAAATCACGGGTGTGCAGGTTATGGAAGCTCTGCTGGCCATCACCTCCAACCCCGGTTTCCGTGAAGCGAACTCCGACCCCTTCGTGGCAGGCGTCAAGGACGGCTCCATCATCGCCGGCGTGTCCGGTACTTGGAACGCGACCGTTGCTCAGGAAGCGTGGGGCGAAAACTACGCGGCCTGCAAGCTGCCCACCTACACCGTCGCGGGCAAGCAGGTGCAGATGGCTTCCTTCGCTGGCTTCAAGCTGGTTGGCGTGAACCCCTACTCCCAGAATGTGCACGACGCGATGCTGTTCGCGGAATTCATGACCAACGAAGAAAACCAGATTTCCCGCTTTGAAATCCGTGGTCAGGGCCCGTCCAACGTGAATGCTGCCGCTTCCGAAAAGGTGCAGGCTGCTCCCGCGATTGCTGCGCTGGCTGCTCAGTCCGCCTTCTCCACCGTGCAGCGCGTTGGCAACAAGTACTGGGATCCCGCCGCTGCGCTGGGCAAGATTCTGGTCAACGGCAATCCTGACGGCATCGAGCTCCAGACCCTGCTGGACAACGCTGTGGCGGGCATCACCGCTGCCGGCGATCTGTAATCCGGCTCTGTAGAATCCTCTCGGCCGCTCCGCTTCTTCATTTCAGTTGAGCGGAGCGGCTCTTTTTCTTCCCTGCAAAACATAAGTAAGGAGCGCGGATGCTATGAGTCAGACCAAGGCCAGAAAAAAGCCGGGCGTCGTTCGGTTCTTTGAAGGCATCGCAGAATTTTTCATCAGTACCGTCAAAGCCTTTGTCGAGGGCGATATTTTCGTCAAGTTGTCTGCGCTTCTGTGCGGTACAAGCTGCTTTGCGCGCAAGCAGTACTTGAAGGGCTTCTTCATCTGCTTGATTCAGGCAGCCATCATGCTTGTTTTCCCAACCTTCTTCTTCCCCTACATGAGCAAGCTGTCCACCCTGGGCACGGTACAGCAGAAGCGCGTTTTCAATCCGGAGACGATGAAGAACGAGTTCAACGACTACGATAACTCCTTCCTCATCCTGCTCTTCGGCGTTCTGGGCGTTGTGCTGCTGATTACGGCGGTCATCCTGTGGATGCGCAACCTGCGCAACGCGCGCGAGGTGGAGCTCACCGCCAAGAGCGGCAAGCACGTCAACACCTTCCGCGACGACCTGAACGACGCGCTGGACAGGAAGTTCCACCGCACGCTGCTGACGCTGCCGGTGCTGGGCGTGGTTCTGTTCACCATCATCCCGCTGATTGTCATGATTCTCATCGGCTTCACGAATTATGACCGCAACCACCTGCCCCCGTCGAAGCTGTTCACCTGGGTTGGTCTGGATAACTTCACCAGACTCACCGCCCTGACCGCGGACAGCTCGTTCGGCTATGCGTTCACTCGCGTACTGGTGTGGACGCTCGTCTGGGCAGTGCTGGCGACGTTCACCTGCTATATCGGCGGCATCCTGATGGCAATGTTCATCAACAACCGCAACACGAAGGGCAAGAAGTTCTGGCGTACCTGCTTCATGGTCGCGATGGCTGTTCCGCAGTTTGTTTCCCTGCTGCTGGTTCGCAACTTCTTCGCTGACCTTGGCATCGTCAACACCATCTGCAAGAACATCGGTCTGACCGACTGGCTCTACTCCATCGGCGCAATTCCGACAGCGAACTTCATCCCGTTCCTTACCCACCCCGCTTGGGCGCGCCCGATGATTATCCTCATCAACATCTGGGTCGGCATCCCCTACCAGATGCTGATTGCGACCGGCATCCTGATGAACATCCCGACGGAGCTGATTGAGGCGGCGAAGATTGACGGCGCGAACGCGTGGCAGTCGTTCAAGTCCATCACCATGCCGTACATTCTCTTCATCACAGGGCCTTCGCTGGTCAACTCGCTGGTGGCAAACATCAATAACTTCAACGTCATCTGGCTGCTCAGCCGCGACGTGTACACCACGTCCGACCAGCTGATGGCGAACGCGAACGCGAACGAAGTTGACCTGCTGGTGACGTGGCTGTACCGCCTGACGCAGGATCAGAGCAACTACAAGATGGCGTCGGTCATCGGCATTCTGGTCTTCGTGGTCTGCGCGATTCTGACGCTGGTCGCCTTCAGCCGCATGATTAAGGGCGATAAGGAGGAGAGCTTCCAGTGAGTACGACGAAATATGACCATCTGCCGGAGCAGGAGAAGCACGCGGCATTGGCGCGCGAGGAAGCCGCCATCAAAGCCGAGGCGCTCCGTTATCACGACAAACACCGCATGACACCCGCGAAGGTTGCCAAGCTAACGGCTCGCCACGTTGTGCTGGCGCTGCTTGCCGCCTTCTGGCTGATTCCGATTCTGTGGCTGGTTGTCACGTCCTTCGGCGTGGACAAGGGGCCGAACCTCTCGACGTTCTTCCCCAAGGCGTACACGCTTGACCATTACAAGGCGCTGCTTTCGCCCGACTCAGTCAACCAGTTCCCGCAGTGGATGCTCAACACGTTCATCGTTGCCTGCTTCACCTGCGTCATTTCGACGCTGTTCGTGCTGATGGTGGCGTACGCGATGTCGTGTATGCGCTTCAAGGCACGCAAGCCGCTGATGAATATCGCTATCATCCTGAACCTCTTCCCCGGCTTCCTGAGCATGATCGCGGTCTACTTCATCATGAAGCAGTTTGGGCTGACCGGCACGCTGACAGGCTTGATTATCGTGTACAGCGCAGGTTCGGGCATGGGCTACCTGATTGCGAAGGGCTTCTTCGACACGGTGAGCAAGTCCCTGCGTGAATCGGCGTATCTGGAAGGGGCGAATGAGTTCACCGTTTTCTGGAAAATCATTCTGCCGCTGTCCAAGCCGATTATCGTCTACACGGTTATCAACTCATTCCTCGCGCCGTGGATGGATTTCGTGTTTGCTGACCTGATGATGACCAGCGGCACGGCGGCCAACAAGACCGTCGCGCTGGGACTTTTCACGATGGTGAACAAGGTGAACCGCAACAACTACTTCGCGCAGTTCTGCGCCGGCGGCGTGATTGTCTCCATTCCGATTTCCATTCTCTTCGTCATCATGCAGAAGTTCTACGTCGAAGGCATCACGGGCGGTTCGGTGAAGGGGTAACCAGAGGCTCTGCCTCTGGACTCCGCAAGGGAGTTTCTCCCTTGACCCTTTCGCGCGATTGAGTTGCGCGCAACTTCATACTGTGTCCGCGTGTTTAGCTGTGTATTGCAAGGAGGAGCCTTATGCGCAAGTTTCTTTCGGGTATCCTGTCTCTGCTTCTGCTCATGGGGCTTCTCCCTGCCGCGTACGCAGAAGAACCTGCCCTCGGCGTGACCTACGAAATTTTCGTTGCTTCCTTCCAAGACTCGGGCGGCGACGGCATTGGGGATTTGCAGGGCATCATCGACCGACTGGACTATTTGCAGTCGCTGGGCGTCCGGCAGATTTGGCTCATGCCTATCCACCCCTCCCCCAGCTATCACAAGTACGATGTGCTGGATTACTACGCCGTTGACCCGTCTTACGGCACGCTTGATGACTTTGACCGCCTGACCGCCGCCTGCAAGGAGCGCGGCATCCGCGTCATCCTTGATTTGGTGCTGAACCACTCGTCGAGTTCGCATCCGTGGTTCCTCGCCGCGTGCGACGACAAATTCTTCTCCCGCACGGGCGAAACGACCGACTGGTACGTTTTCTACCCGGAGGAAGGGAACGCGCGACACAAAATCAGCGGCTGTTCGTGGTGGTATGAAGGGCAGTTCGGCAGTCACATGCCGGATTTCAACCTTGACAGCGAATCGCTGCGGGCGGAGTTCGCCAAAATCATCACGTTCTGGCAGTCGCATGGCGTGGGCGGCTTCCGCCTGGATGCCGTGACCAGCTACTACACGGGTGCAAACGCCTCCACCGCTGATTTCCTGCGCTTCGTTTGCGAAACGGCGAAAGCGAACGACCCGGACTGCTACCTCGTTGGCGAAGCGTGGACGGACGAAGCAACCATTCTGACCCTCTACGAAAGCGGCATTGACAGCCTGTTCAACTTCCCCGCCTCGGACAGCACCGGGCGCTTCGTGAAAGCAGCGCTGGCGGGCAAAAGCAGCACCGTCTCTGCTGCGCAGGCGGACTGGAACGCACGAATCCGCGCCGTCTCTCCGGCTTCGGTGGACGCGCCGTTTGTGAGCAACCACGATATGGCGCGCGCACGCGGGATGCTCCGCTCCAAGGTACCGAACGAGAAAGCCGCCGCGCTGCTGTATCTGCTCATGCCGGGTGTCCCAACCGTCTACTATGGCGAAGAGCTTGGCATGTCCGGCTCCGGGAGCGACGAAAACAAACGCCTGCCGATGGTGTGGTCAAGCGACGCAGCCACGCAGTGCAAAGCGCCCGCCGCTGCCGACCAAGCCCAGCGCTTGACAGACGGCGTGGCGGAGCAGGACAGCGACCCGGATAGCCTGCTGAACTGGTACCGCCAGCTGATTGCCCTGCGCAATCTCGCGCCCGAGCTGACCCGCGGCGAAATGACCGCGCTGGACGGCGGCAATGACGCAATTTGCGCCTACACTGTGACCGACGCGGGCAGCACCGTCGCCATCATCAGCAATGTCAGCCAGAAAGATACGCTGACTGTCTCGCTGGATGTGCTGCGCGGTGCGGAGCTGCTGGGCGGCATCGGCGGTGCGGCATTTGCGGATGGTACGGCGAATCTGCCGCCGCTGTCGGGCATAATCGTGCGTTTACCGTAAACTTTTTCCCCGAAATCAGCAGGATTTTCGCGTTTGACAGCGAATCTTCTTCCTTGAACAAGAATGCGGGATGAAAAACCCGCATTTCTTTCCACGATTTTCGGAAACGTTTCCGATTTCTCCATTTTTCCCGAAAGGATGGACTCGACTCATGCGCAAAAGCGGTATTTTGATGCACATCTCTTCCCTGCCCGGTGCAGGCGGCATCGGCAGTCTGGGCAAGGAAGCCTATGCGTTTGCGGACTTTCTGGAAGCAAGCGGCATGAAGCTGTGGCAGGTGTTGCCGATGGGACCGACCGGCTACGGCGAATCTCCTTACCAGTCTTTCAGCGTCCACGCGGGCAATCCAATGCTGATTTCCACCGAGAAGCTGGTGGCGGATGGTCTGCTGACGCTTGACCCCGGTGAAGAATTTGTGCCCACGCAGGATGAGCGGGTGGAATTTGACCAAGTGCGCGAGAACAAGGAGAAGCTGCTGCGCAAAGCGTTCCATCAGAGCGAAAAGGGACTTCTGCCGGAGATTCGCCAATTTCTGCGCGACGAGCGCTGGGTGAGCGACTTCGCGCTGTTCACCGCCGTCAAGCAGCATTTCGGCGGCGTCATGTGGCGTCAGTGGCCAGACGAGGGCATCAAGATGCGCAGGAAGGAATCGCTGCTGCAATACCGCATGATGCTCGACGAGGATGTGCGCTACCACGTCTTCTGCCAGTTCATTTTCTTCCGCCAGTGGAAGGAATTCAAGGCTTACTGCAACAGCAAGGGCATTGAGCTTTTCGGCGACATGCCGATTTACGTCGCCGAGGACAGCGCGGACACATGGACGCAGCCGGAAGTTTTCCAACTGGACAAGAACCGTGCGCCGAAGCGCGTCGCGGGTGTGCCGCCGGACTACTTCTCCGCTGATGGGCAGATGTGGGGCAATCCGCTCTACCGCTGGACGTACCTGTTCTTCCGCCGCTACGACTGGTGGGTGGAGCGGATGCGCGGCATGAGCAAGCTCTACGACATTGTGCGCGTTGACCACTTCATTGGCTTTGCGAACTACTACTCCATCCCCTACGGCGCGCCGAACGCCCGCAGCGGCAAGTGGATTGTCGGGCCGGGCAAGAAGCTGTTCCGCCGCCTGAAGAAGGAGCTGCCGAATCTGCGCGTTGTGGCGGAGGACCTCGGCGTACAGAGCGACCGTGTGCGTGAATTGCTCAAATTCGTCGGCTATCCGGGCATGAAAGTCGCGACGTTCGGCTTCGGCGGCGATGCGGACGGCAACCAGCACTTCCCCGGCAACTGGTCGGAGAACTACGTTGCCTACACCGGCACGCACGACAATGACACCACCGCCGGGTGGATTGCCACCGCCGACGAAACCACGCTCAAAGCCGCGAAGGACTACCTGCACTTTGACGGCACGGACGACGGCGTGGAAGCCTTCATCCGCTGCGTGCTGTCCTCTCCGTGCTGCATGGCGGTTGTGCCGATGCAGGACGTGCTGCATCTGGGCAGCGAAGCCCGCATGAACCTTCCCGGCACCATCGGCGGCAACTGGGCATGGCGCATGAAACCCGGCGCCGCGACGGAGGATGTTGCCCGCCATCTGCGCGAAATGAATCAGGAATATCAGCGTGTCTGATTTTGTGGAATCCCCACTATCAATCGACGAATATAAAGGAGAGAGCAACATGATGAACGCCAAGGAACTGCTTCGGCAGACCGAATCGCTGCTGCTGCAGAACGACCACATCACCCTTGCGGAAGCCTCCGCGACACAGCTGCACAATGCCCTGTCCACCGCCGCCATGAACGCGCTCACCCCCACTTGGGTCAAGTGCGAAGCGAAACGGCAGGGGCATCGGCAGGCGTACTACCTGTCGGCAGAATACCTCGTCGGCCGCATGGTGTACAACAACCTGTTCTGCCTTGGGCTGCTGGACGACGTGAAGGCACTGCTGGCGGAAAAGGGCGTTGACATCGCGATTCTGGAAGACATTGAGGACGATGCTTTCGGCAACGGCGGTTTGGGGCGTCTGGCAGCTTGCTTCCTTGATTCCGCGGTCACGACGAACGTCCCGCTGACCGGCTACGGGCTGCGCTACCGCTACGGTCTGTTCAAGCAGACGTTTGTCAACGGCTATCAGCACGAAGAGCCGGACGATTGGAGCCGCTTCGGCGACCCGTGGAGCATCCGCCGCGTTGACCAAGCGGTCGTCGTGAAAATGAAGACCGGCGACGTGCTGGCTGTCCCCTACGACATGCCGATTATCGGCTATGGCGCGAAGAACATCGGTACGCTGCGCCTGTGGCAGACCGAATCCCTGCACGAAATTGACTTCACTGCCTTCAACAATCAGCATTACGCGCAGGCATCCGCCGACAAGAACAAGGCGGAGGACATCACCAAGTTCCTTTACCCCAACGACGACCGCCGCGAGGGCAAGCAGATGCGCATCAAGCAGCAGTATGTGCTGGTCAGTGCGTCCCTGCAGGATATGCTGCGCGCCTACAAGAAGCGTCACGGCGATGATTACGCGTGGTTCGCCGAGGAGCACGCCGTGCAGCTGAATGACACGCACCCGGTCATGGCGATTCCGGAGCTGACCCGCCTGCTGATGGAAGATGGCTTCACGTTCGACGCGGCGTTTGAGATTGTCCGCAACGTCTTTGCGTACACGAACCACACCGTGATGCAGGAAGCGCTGGAGAAATGGGATTTGGCGCTGCTTGCAAGCGTCTGCCCGGAGCTTGTTGCCATCATCCGCAAAATCGACGCGAAGTTCAAGGCGGACATGGCTGCACGCGGTGCGGAGGTCAAGGCAACCCGCTGCATCATCTGGAACAATCAGGTGCATATGGCGCAGCTGGCGGTTTATGCGACCGTCGCCACGAACGGCGTCGCCGCGATTCATACCGAAATCCTCAAGGACGACGTGTTTGCGGACTGGTACGCGCTGTACCCGGAGCGCTTCCAGAACAAGACGAACGGCATCACGCAGCGCCGCTGGCTGGGGCTGTGCAATCCGGAACTGACTGCGCTGATTGAGAAGCACATCGGCAGCGGCTTCCTGACCGATTTGGACAAACTGGAAGCCTTGAAGCCGCAGATCAGCGACGACATGTGCCGCGAGTTCATCGCCGTGAAGAAGGAAAAGAAAGCGCAGCTTGCCGCCGAGATTGAGAAGCGCGAGGGCGTGAAGCTCGACCCGAACATGATTTTCGACATTCAGGTGAAGCGCCTGCACGAATACAAGCGCCAGCTGATGAACACCATGTCCATCCTGCACCTGTATTTCTGCCTGAAGGACGGCACGCTGACCGACTTCACGCCCACGGCGTTCATCTTCGGTGCGAAGGCTGCACCGGGCTATGCGCGCGCCAAGGCGATTATCCACCTGACCAACATGGTCGCCGACATGGTGAACAATGACCCTGACACCTCTTCCCTGCTGAAGGTGGTGTTCGTGCACAACTACAACTGCTCGTGGGCGGAGAAGCTGATTCCCGCAGCGGATGTGTCCGAGCAGATTTCCACCGCCGGCACGGAAGCCTCTGGCACGGGCAACATGAAGCTGATGCTCAACGGCGCGGTCACGCTGGGAACATATGACGGCGCAAACGTCGAGATTACCGAGCAGGCAGGCCGCGAGAACGAGTACATTTTCGGTGCGACGGTTGAAGAAATCAACGCGCTGAAGAAGAACGGCTACGACCCGCGCGCGATTTACAAGGCCGACAAGGAAATTGCGCGCGTGCTGGACACGATGGTGGACGGCACCTTCCCCGACCCGGACGGCTCCATCAAGGAGCTGGTGTCCTCCCTGCTGCTGGGCGCAAGCTGGCACAAGCCCGACCACTACTTCATCCTCCACGACTTCCACAGCTATGTGGACGCGAAACTGGCGGTCAACCGCGATTACCGCGACGAGTTGTCCTTCGCGCGCAAGTGCCTGATGAACATCGCCAGCGCAGGCATGTTCTCCTCCGACCGCACGATTGCGCAGTACGCGAAGGAGATTTGGAAGTTCTGAGTTCTTCTTTCCCTATAAAAACTGCCCTGCGGGTTCAAACCGCAGGGTTTTTTGATGTGCTTGTTTTGGGGAAATTTCGCATTGTTTCCAGATGGATTTGGAAATAGTATCAGATGTAATCTATCATTCTTCTCTTGCCCTGCGTGCTCAGCTGCTTCAGCGCTGTTCACGCAGGGCTTTTGTTTTGCCATGCTATCCGTTCGCGCCCATCGGCGCGACAATGTGCAGGTTATGGGTAATGCTGATTGGGGGGCGCGTCTGCGGACGCGCAAAGATACAACCGCTGCGCTGAAAGCGCTTCGCTGTTCAGCGCTCGTGGAGCGGAATTGTCGCGTTTGGCATAACTGGTCTAACGTTGCAGCAGTTGGGGCGTTGCCCCAACCCCCACAAGGGGCGCCGCCCCTTGACCCTGCAAGGGACATTGTCCCTTGACCCTTTTTTGTGCCCCGGCTTGAGCTCGCTTCCTTACTTCTTCTTTTCCTTCGCTTTTTTCTCCTGATATAGTTTTTCTTCCCTGTCAAACATCTCCCACATCTGCCTTTGCGCTTCCTCCACCACCCGGTCGCGCTCCTCAATCGGGTGCTTCTCCGGGTCGTAATCAATCTCCGTCCCGAATGACAGCGTGCGCATCCCCTTATGCGCCAGCATCGGCACAAATCGGCAGCACTTGCCCGTCCGCGCGTAATACACCTGCGCCAGCATCGTGAATCCGCGGAACAATTCGCCGGGGCGGCCGTGCTCGTAGCCGGGGCGATTCGGGTCAGCATCGGGGTTTTCGGGGAAAATCAGCAGATTATCGCCCGCCTGCATGGCCTCCACCGACTTGCGGAAGGTTGTCGTCAGCTCGCGGGGCTTGTGGCGGTAGACCGGCACGCACTCCACGGACTTCATTGCCCATACGCTGAGCGGGCCGCACAGCTTCGAGATAGGCCAGCGCAGCGGGCCAAGCCACTTCATTTGCGAAAATGTATATTTGTAGACGTATTGCGCAACCTCGTCCGGATCAATGGAAATGTCGCTGATTGTCCACGGGCGCACGGGCACGGGGCAGAACAGCATCCCCGCGACGGGGCCGTAAATTTCGCCATGATTGCAGAGGAACACCAGCGGGTTGCTGTCATCGGGGTGAATGTTCTCCGCGCCCTTGACCGTGTGGTGGAAGAACGGGCGCATCACCGCCATCAAAAAGCGGATACCCAGCGGCTGAACGTGCCGCTTGATGACGACCTCCTCCAGCTGCTGCTCCAGCGCCTTGTTTTCCTCGCCGGATTCACGGATGTGCAAAAACCGCAGCACTTTCTGCATGTAACGGTTCGACAGCGGGAAGCGCAGCACGCACAGCAGGGCAATGAACGCCGTAATCAGCGCCGGAACGACCATCACCGGCTGGAAACTTGCAGCAATTTCCTCCGCCGTGTGCGGCAGCCGCTGCCCAGCAAGGAAACACAGCACCGTCAGCGCCACAAGCGCAAGCATCTGCCCCAGCAGCGAAGCCACTTCGCGCGACACGCGCCGCATCAGCCGATAGCCGGGAATTTCCTGCCCGGAGGTGAATTTCGCGACCGCGCCCATCGGGCTTTCCATCTTGCTCAGGCAGACCTTGCACACCGCGCAGCCGACGGAGCAGAGCGCCAGACAGAAGTAGGTGATGCTGATATCCGTCGTGTGGTGCCGCAGCATCCGCGAAAAAATCCACAGCCCGTAGAGCCAGAGGAACATGCCCATCAGCAGCAGCGAAATCGGTTCATTCTTGTTTTTCTTCTCGCGCTTTTTCAGCAGCAGCGTCGCCAGTTCCTCGCACAATAGCGTCGTCAGCACCGCTATCGCCATGCGAATCAGCATTTGCTCCGCCGTCGTCGCGAGGAAGGTGTACATGACGATGAGCGTCATTTCCATTGCCGTCAGCAGCACCATGCTCAGCCGCTCAAAGGCGCTCAAGGCGTTCGCGCGGTGAATCGTCTCCAGCGTGAAGTGCGCTTCCTCCAAGTTCGGGCGCGGCAGCACGGCGCGCTCTTCATACGCCGCGTATGTCGAGTAAAACGCCGCCATCCCGCACAGAAGGTACCCGATCATCATCGGCACGGAGAGCTGCACCGGCAGGTTGACCGCCAGAATCAGGGCTTGCAGCGCCATCATGCACCCATGCAGCGCCCCGCTCAGGCACAGGAAGGTCGTCTGCTCCATCCGCCCGTCAAGGCACAGCCGCCCCATGCGCTGGCACAGGCTGTCCCGCAGCTGCATGGACAGCACAACGGAGAAAATCAGCCACATTTGCGTGCTGCCGAACGACATGGGGTACAGCACGACAAGGCACAGCGAGAGCAGCAGCAGCAGAATCATCAGCGGAACGCGCATCCATCGCAGCGCCTTGGGCAGATAAATGGCTTCCTCGGGGCTGAACGTCTGGGCAAAAACCGTTGTCACGCGGCCAATCATATACAGTGCGCCGCCGTACAGCGGCATCCCGGATAAGCCCTCGGAAATCAGCATACAGTAGATATATCCGTACAGGCTGGACATATCCGTCAGCAGCAGGGTCGTCGGCGGTTTTTTCCGCAAAGCCATCGACCCTCCTTTCGCATTCTCTTTGCCCGTATTGTACCATGAGAAGCCTAAATTGGCAAGGGTTTCAGGCGCAAAAGAGAATATTCACGGTTTATTTCCAATCCTGCTGCCCGAAACACTTGCAACTACCCGTGCTTTCCTGTAAAATAGGGACAGGTGGCAAACGATATGACGAGGAGGCTTTTTTCATGATTGCTGATGAACAGGTGACGACCGAGCCGTCTTCTCTCTTTTCCGCGCAGGATCAGGCGGCGATTCGCGCACAGCTGAAAAAGCGGCTGATTCTGGTGCTGATTCCGGTGCTTGTGCTGCTGGGCGCCGCCATTTATTTTGCCATCCAGCGCAACGAGGTTGCGACCGACGTGCTGACGATTGTCAGTCTGGCCGTGCTGATTTTCTGCTACGACCTCTTCCTGAAGCCGCTGCGGTGCTATCAGCGCCATTTGGACAACGTGATTTCGGGACGCCGCCGCGCGGTGGATTTGCCATTTCTGGCGATTTCGGACGACATCAGCCTGGTGGACGGCGTGCCGTACCGCGCCATGACCTGCACCGACCTCGACGCGAAGGGCCGCCCGTATGACCGCCTGTTCTACTTCGACGCGGAGAAGCCCTTCCCCGCCATCGCGGCGGGCGAAACCGTGCGCGTCGTGCACCACGAGCTGGACGTGTCGGACGTGGTGCGGGTGTAATTCCGGAGGATTTTGCCCCATGAAGAAGCTGCTTTGTCTCCTGCTGACCTTGCTGCTGATTCACCCCGCACTGGCGGAAGATGCCCTTGATGCGCTCGATGCCGCCTCCCTGCTCTCCTGCGCGGATGGCGCACTGCTTGCCGTTTCGCCGGATTTGCGTGTCCTTCGCCGGGACAGTGCGGGCGACTGGGCGCTTGTCCTTTCCGCCGAGCAGATTTCCGCCGCCTGCCCGCCCCGATTCATGCCGGATGCGGCGAATGCGCTGCTCCTGCCGGGCGAAAATGGTGCATACGCGCTGCTGCTCCTGCCAGACGCGAGCGGGCAAATCGCCGTGCTGTCCCTGACCGGGGCGACGTGCGAGCTGACGCGGGTGTTCGCGGATTTTCTGCCGACGGACAGCGAAATGACCGCGCAGTGGGCGCTCCTTTCCGCCGCGCGCACCGGAAACACGCTGTACGCTGCCTTTTCAAGCAATTTCGCGACATACAGCACCCATGCGCTTTCGCTGGCGGACGGGTCGTCTTTTCTGCTTTCGGATGCGCCGATTCGCTTCTTGATGTCCTTGGCGGACGGGCAGCTGCTGGCGTGCGTCAATCCGCCCATAAGCAGCATCGACGAAAGCTGCTTCGCCCTGCTGGATGCGGATTCCGGCGAATCCAGCCGCCTTTGCGCCCTGCCCGCCCACAAGGCATGCGCGGGCTTCGCGCTGGACGTCGATTCCCTCTATTTCACCGACGGCGAGACGATTTACTGCGCTGCGCCGCGCCGCCCTATGATGCTGTGGAATCCGTCGGCTATCTGCCGTCGCTGGACACGAGCGCCCGTCTGCCCGCGCTGATGGTCGATAATTGCTACTGCGTGTGCAATGCCGAATTGGGTTTCTTCGCAGCGCAGCTCCATACCGCGCCGCGCTGCACCCTGCGCGTGGATGCCCGCCTGTCCAATGTGAATCGGGCGCTGGTGTCGCAGTACCTCCGTGCGCACCCGGACGTTGCCGTTGTTTATGCGCCGCACAATGCATCGACCGCGCCGGAATACCGCCAGCACATGGAGAGCGGCGACGCGCTGGATATTTACGCCTTCACGCTGCCGAACGAATCGTTCATCCCCCTGCGCGACAAGGGCGACCTGCTGGACTTGCGCCCGCTGATGGGCGCGGACACCCCTGATTCGCTCCTGCCGCAGGTGCTTGCGCCGCTGGAAAAGGCGGGCGGGCTGTTCGCGATTCCCTGCGGCGCGCCGAGCGTCTCGTGCTGGTTTCTCGACCAATCGTCGCTGGAATCCTTGGGGCTGACGGGCGTTCCCGCGACGTATGCCGACCTGATGACGCTGATTTCCACCTACCTCACCGACTTCGCGTCTGATTCCGACGTTGCCTTAGCCGACAATCCGGGCGGCATGGCGGATTCCCTCTTCCAGCAGCTTTTCTGGGCGCAGCTCGCGCGCTGTGAAGCATCCGGCATCCTGCCGTCGTTCACCGATGCGGATTTCGTTGCGGCGCTCCGGCAGTACATCGCGCTCCGCCCGGCGCTGGTGGACTACGAAACCCGCTGGCTGGCAGAACGGTCTTCTTCGCTGGGCGACCTGGGCGACACGGGCGGCATCGTCACGGTTCTCTCCGTGTCCAGCAGTCAGCCCTCGCTGCTGCACCTGAACACGTCGCTTACGCCGAGCAAAACGGACGAAGTTCCGCTGCTGCTGTCGTTCAGCGAAGGCGGCGCGTTGCTCATTCCGATAACGTACTCGGTGCTGGCAGTCAATCGCCGCTCGGCATACCCGGATGATGCCGCGTCGCTGCTGTCCTACCTGCTGGACAATCAGCCGTATGATGCGAAACTGGCGCTTCTGCCGGATTACGCGGCGCTTCAGCCGAATCCGGCATACACAGAGGCGGCGCAGAAGATTTTGGACGACGAAGCGCTTTACATGCAGTACCGCGCCACCCTGTCCCCCTTGGAGCAGAAGCAGGAGGAGGATATACTGACGGACGCACGCGCTGCGCTCCATCAGATTCCGCCGAACGTATACAGCGCGGCGGAAATCGCAACGTATCATGCGCGCCTGAATCACGCGTATCTACTGGAATCGTCGTTCTGGGTCAGCGGCGACCAGCATGTATCCACCCTGCGGCAGCGCCTTCTGGACGGCGAATGCACCGTGGAGACGTTCGTGCAGGAATTGACCCGCATCGTGCAGATGATGACGCTTGAAAACGACGTGTCTTCGTGAATTTTTCCCGCGCGTCCTGCAACAAAACGCCTCTTTCAAGCGTTTCATATTTAGGGGATACCTCCCCTTTCCCAAGAAGAATCAATCCTATGAATGGAGGGTTATCATCATGAAGCATCTTTCCCGTTTCCTGTGCCTGCTGCTGATGCTGGCACTGCTGATGCCCGGTGCGCTTGCGGAGGCAGTCGAGCAGATCGACAGCGGCATCGAAGAAGATGAGGTCGAGAAGGTCGGCGACATTTTCGATATGTACCAAGTCGGCAGCATGGTGGAAGCAAACGGCAAACTCTACACCATCTCCTCCGGCCCGACCATCTGCGAATTCGACGGCGAAAACTGGCGCATCGCGGTGGTGGCGAGCAGCTTTTCGGACGTCCTGCGCGTGTCGGATGACTACTCCTTTTACAGCGACGAAACGTCCGCCGTGCTGTCTGTGGATGAGGACGGCACGCTGCTGCTGCTCTACCCCTACTCCGACGGCGTGATTGACCTGCTGCGCATCCCGCTCGACGGCAGCGACGTCACCCGCGTGCACTCCTTCCGCCTGGTGGAGGATAGCGGCGACGAGGACGGCAGTCTCTACTTCTCCCTGCAAGGCGCGGCGCTGACGAGCGATTACGCCTATGTGACCGCCTACGGGCTGAATCCCGAAGCGATGTACGGGCTGAATCAGCTGTTTGAGCTGAACCTCAAGGACGGCAGCGTCCGCAAGGTGACGGAGGATTACATCGGCATCATCCTGCCGCTGGATGACACGTCTCTCATCGGCTACTACGACAACCGCTACACCGGCGCGGACGACCCGCTGACCGCGCTCGTGCGCATCAACCGTCAGACCGGTCTGACCGACACGCTGTGCGAAATGGAGTCCAACTCCTCTTTCTCCGGCTTCACCATGTCCGGCACGTCCGTCGTCTTCAACGATGGCTCGCAGGTGCTGCGCGTCGCCGCGCCGTATGACACCGTGGAGACGGTTGGCTACCTGCCCCCGGCGTATGTGTACACCAATCTGCCCGGCTGCGTGTCCGGCAATTCCTACTATACTTACAACTACGACGCCGGTTTGACCTCGGTTGACCTCACTGCGCCGCTGCCCGCGACCGTCCTGCGCATCGACTCCTCCATCAGCTGGGGCGACGCGGGCGAACTGGTGCGCCAGTACGCCAAGGAGCACCCGGAAGTCGGCATCGTGTACGCATCCACCAGCGCATCCACCGCGCCGGACTACACCCAGCACATGCAGAGCGGTGAGGCGCTTGACCTCTACTCCTTCTATCTGCCGGGCGACGCCTTCGCTGCCCTGCGCAACAAGGGGTATCTGGCGGAGCTGTCCGGCAGCAGTGACCTGCTCGCGGCTGTCTCCGAGATGTTCCCGAATCTGACCAAGCAGGTGCTGGTGGATGGCCACCTTTACGCCCTGCCCGTCGAAGTAAGTACCTCCTGCTGGTCGATTGACACCGCCGTGCTGGAGGATGTCGGGCTGACGGCGGAGGATGTGCCGACGACGTATCTGGAGCTGCTGAACCTCATCGACGAATGGATTACCTCCTACGTTGATGATTACCCGGAGCACGCGCTGATGGACTACCCGTACAGCCTGTCGATGCAGCTGTTCAGCCAGATTATGCTGGCGCAGATTGCCGAGTGTGAAGCGGACGGCCGCACGCTGACCTTCACCGACGCGGATTTCATCGCCACGCTGAACAAGCTGGACAGTATGCGCGAGAAGCTGAAGGCGTACGAGGATCAGTGGAACGACGACAACAACAGCGGCAATATTGTCTATAGCAGCAACACAATGATTGTCGGCTCGTATGACGCCAGCAGCAGCGAAGGTCCCCTCCTGAGCAGCTACGCCAGCAGCAGCGAAGGTCCCCTCCTGAGCAGCTACGCCAGCATCGACATTCACTATGCCAGCAACCCCGAAAGCACGGCTGTCCCGCTGATGCTGTCCATCCAGCCGAACCACGACAGCAGCGTCATCGGCAACATCCGCGTGATGGCGGTCAACCGCTCCAGCAAGAACGCCGATGCCGCCATGAACCTGCTGACGTACCTCGCCGTCAACCGCAGCGATTATCAGAAGTCGCTTTTCTCCCCTGCCTACACGGACAACATTGAAGACCCGTACTACGAGGAGACCAAGGCGAGCCACGAGAGCTACATTGACGAACTGACGAAAGCAATGGCGACCGCCGACGACAGCGAAAAGCGCGACTATCAGGAAGCGATTCAGAACCTGACGGACGCTTTGACCCGCCTCTCCCCCTACCAGTACACGACCGAGGACATCCTCCTCTACGATTCGCAGATGGAGAATGTGCGCATCATTGAATCGACCGTGTTCTACGGCGACGACAACGAAGCGTCCACGCTTGTGAACCGCTACATGGACGGCAACATCACCGTCGACCAGTTTGTCCGCGAGCTGACCCGCATTGTGCAGATGATGATTATGGAAAACTCGTAAGTCGCACCCAACCGAGAAGCCGGATGAGAAGTCCGGCTTCTTTTGTATTGTAGGAGAACCAAGGGGCGTTGCCCCTAACCCCCACCAGAGGCTCTGCCTCTGGACTCCGCAAGGGAGTTCCTCCCTTGACCCTT
>OHHG01000027.1_pt1 | contig 58705 bp, 48 predicted proteins | sample 1567991 | NCBI WGS metagenome assembly OHHG01 (sample SAMEA3879588, study PRJEB24766) | human gut metagenome | biome: human-associated habitat; feature: feces | place: USA | collected 1985/1987
GGCATGCCCGGCCCCTACAACTCTATGTCCAATACTTTACTTGCGAGGTGCCTATGACTGCATTGCTGACCGGGCTGGCATCGCTGCTCGTGTTCGGCGGCGTTGTTCTGGTGCATGAGCTGGGCCACTTTATGGCGGCCCGGCATTGCGGTATCCATGTTGAGGAATTTTCCATCGGCTTTGGCCCGCGCCTGTGGGCGGTCCAAAAAAGCGGTACGACCTATTCACTGCGCCTTTTCCCGCTGGGCGGCTACAACCTGTTCAGTCAACCCACGGAGGAGGACGCAGACCCGCCGGCAGAGGAGAGCGCCCCGCCGCGCAAAGCTGCGCTGTTCCCGCTGACGGTCAGCGGGCAGCAGTTTGAGCAGGCCACGGCATGGCAGCGCTTTTTTGTGACGCTTTGCGGTGCGCTGATGAATTTTCTGCTCGGCATGGCGGTGTTGCTGGTGCTGGTCCTCTCGCAGGGGCGGCTCGGCAGCACAACGGTAGCGGATTTCGGCGAGAATGCCAAGAGCGCCGCTGTCCTGCAAAAGGGGGATGTCCTTCTGCAGGTGGACGGTAAGCCCTGCCGCACGGTCTACGCACTGTCTGATCTGTTTGACGGCACCGAAAAGACCCATAGCATGAAGGTACTGCGCGGCGGCGAGGTCGTGACCCTGCCCGCCGTGACGGTCAGCCCAACGCTGGATGAAAACGGCCGTGTGCAGTACGCCACAGACTTTCTGGTGGCAGCGCAGCCCTTATCGGTGCACAGCACTCTGGCCATGGCGGGGGAGCTGTTCCGCTATTACAGCGGCGCGATTCTGGGCGGCTTCTGGCAGCTGTTTACCGGCAAGGCGGGCATGGAGGATCTCTCCGGCCCGATCGGCACGGTGTCGGCAGTCAGTCAGGCTGTGCGGTACGGCTGGCGGGATGTGCTTTCCCTGATGGCTCTGCTGACGATCAATGTGGGCATCTTCAACCTGCTGCCCATTCCCGCGCTGGACGGCTGCAAGCTGCTCTTTCTTGCGTGGGAGGGGCTGACCGGCCATCCTGTACCCTTGCGCGCGCAGAGCTTTATCAACACGGCGGGCATGGTTGCCCTGCTGTGGCTCATGATTTTGGTAACGATGCAGGACATTACACGATTCTTATAAGGAGAACTACGATGCAGCGTCAACTGAAAAAAGAAGTCAAGATCGGCAATCTCAAGATTGGCGGCACAAACCCCATCGCCGTACAGACGATGCTGAATGTGCCCGTCAAGGATATTGCGGGCAATGTGGCGCAGGCGCAGCGCGTTGCGGCCGCCGGCTGCCAGATCGTCCGTGTGACGGTGCCCACCCCGGCGGATGCCGCCGTTGTGGCTGCTATTAAAGAGAAGGTGGACATCCCCGTTGTGGCGGATATCCACTTTGATTACCGCGCCGCGCTCGCCGCGCTCGATGCCGGTGCCGATAAGATCCGCATCAATCCCGGCAACATCGGTGATGATGACCGCGTTAAGGCGGTGGCCGATGCCTGCAACGCCAAAAATGTACCCATCCGCATCGGCGTCAACGGAGGCAGCCTTGAAAAGCATATTCTCGCCCGCTACGGCGCCCCCGTGCCCGAGGCGATGGTAGAGAGCGCCATGTACCATGTGCGCCTGCTGCAGAAGTTCGACTTTGACAACATCGTCATCTCGATCAAATCCAGCAATGTACCCCGCATGATGGCGGCCTACCGCCTGCTGGCCAGCCAGACCGATTACCCCCTGCATGTCGGAGTGACCGAGGCGGGCGGCAACCGGATGGGCCTGATCAAATCCGGCATGGGCATCGGCGGTCTGCTGATGGAGGGCCTTGGCGATACGCTGCGCGTCAGCCTGACTGATGAGCCCGAGAACGAGGTCTATGCAGGCTATGACATTCTGCGCGCGGCAGGCTACGCCGTGGCAGGCCCTGAGATCATCAGCTGTCCGACCTGCGGGCGCACCCAGTACCCGATGATCGAGATCGCCAACGAGGTCGAGCGTCGTCTGCGGGACGAGGGCTTCAAAAAGCCGCTCAAGATCGCCATCATGGGCTGTGTTGTCAACGGCCCGGGCGAGGCGTCCGATGCCGACATCGGCATTGCCGGCGGCAAGGACGAGGCCCTGCTCTTCATCCGCGGTGAAAAGATCCGTATGCTGAAGGGCGACATTGTAGGGCAGCTGCTGGACGAGATCCATAAGATGTAACCCGCTAAAGCCTTCCCCCTTGGGGGAAGGTGGCCCGCAGGGCCGGATGAGGGGTAAGCTGTCCTCGGCAATCCGTTTGCGGGTAATACCCGGCAACTTCGCCCTCATCAGTCCGCTTCGCGGACAGCTTCCCCCGAGGGGGAAGCCTTGTCTCTACACCCACTTGTGAGGTAAAATTCCTTTGAAACCATTCGTCACCCAAGTCTGGCCGCAGTTTACGGCGGACCAGCAGTTCTGTGCGGCGTTCGGCAGTGTGCTGGTCGACCGCGTGGAGCTTTACCGCACAAAAAGACAGGTCGTGATCTGCCTGCGCAGTGCTGAACCTCTGGATCAGGCGCTGTGCGGGCGTCTTTGTGCATCCCTCTCTGAGGTGTTTGCCGGGTATGAGCTGCAGATTCGCAGCTATTTTGCGTACCAAAGCATCACCCCAGAGGCGGTGCGCCTTATGCTGGAGGAGCTGAAGCAGCGGGGCATGCCGGTCAATGGCTTTCTCGATAAGGCTCAGCCTGTCACCTTCGGGGAGGACGGCATCACCATCCATGTCAATGCGGGCCGCCAGATCTTGGAGAGCGTGGAGCTGCCCCGCGTGCTGGCAGAGCTTATTCAGGAGCGCACCGGTGCACTGCCCATCGTGCGGCTGGCTGATACCGGCAACACCCGCACCGAGGAGGAGTTTGAACAGTACCTGCAGGAGAAAGCGCCTGCCGTCAAGTTTGAAGCCAAGGAAACGCCGCCCGACTTTACGATCGAGGGGCTGGCCCTTACCAATAAGCCGGTCAAGCTGTTCTACGGCAAGACCTTCAAGCCTGCCGACATCCGCCATCTGAATGATCTGGGGGACGGCGGAAAGGTGACGGTCTGGGGCGATGTGTTTGCCACCGAGGTCAAGGGCAGCCGCCGCAAGATCTATTTTACCTCCATCACCGACTATTCCGGCTCAGTCAACCTCAAGGTATTGGGGGACGAGGACGCCGATATGTCCAAGTGGGAGGGTCTCAAGCCCGGCACCACCCTGATCGTGCGCGGCAACTATATGTACGATAAGTACGAGCACGACTTTGTCATCCTGCCCTACGATGTTCTGCAGGTCGAGCGCGAGCAGCGGCAGGACACTGCGCCCGAGGGGCAAAAGCGGGTCGAGCTGCACCTGCATACCAAGTCCAGCTCGATGGACGGCTTCAACGACCCCGGCAAGATCGTGCGTCTGGCGCACCGCATGGGCCACCGCGCTGTCGCCATCACCGATCACGGCGTCTGTCAGGGCTACCCCGAGGCGATGCTGGCCACCGATGCCATCCACGAAAAGGACCCGAACTTTAAGCTGATCTACGGCTGCGAGGCCTATTTTGTCGATGATATGATCCCCGCCGTCTACGGCGCAGCGCAGATGCCGCTGTCCGGCTCGTTTGTCGTGTTCGACACCGAGACGACCGGCCTTGACGCCAACACCGAGCGGCTGACCGAGATCGGCGCCGTCTATGTGGAAAACGGTAAAATTAACGAGGGAAAGAAATTCTGCACCTTCGTCAACCCTGGCAAGCCCATCCCGCAGAAGGTCGTTGACCTGACCGGCATCAACGATGCCATGGTGGCCGATGCCCCCACACCGGAGGAGGCCATACGTGCCTTTAAGGAGTTCTGCGGGGATAATATCCTTGTAGCCCACAACGCCCACAGCTTTGACATGCTCTTTATCCGCAAGGCAGGGGAGAAGGCGGGCGTCAGCTGGGACGAGAACACCTATATCGACACGCTGCCGATGGGACAGGCGTTGTTCCCGGGGCTGCGCAACTACAAGCTGGACACGATCAACAAGCATCTTGAGATACCGCCCTTCAACCACCACCGCGCTGTCGATGATGCCATGGCGCTGGCCAGAATCTATGAGGTCATGCTGACCGACCTCGAGGAAAAGGACATCCACGCGGTCGAGGCCATCAACACCGGCCTTGGCGGCAACAAAGAGGTACTGAAAAAGAAATACTACCACCTGATTATTCTGGTGCAGAATCAGGTCGGCTTAAAGAACCTCTACCGCATCGTCAGCGCGGCGCACACCCAGTATTTCTTCAAAAAGCCGCGCGTGCCGCGCAGCCTGCTCAACCAGTACCGCGAGGGACTGCTGCTCTCCCCGGCCTGTGAAGCGGGTGAGCTTTACAGGGCAATCGTGGCGGGCCAGCCTTATGAGCAACTGCTGCGCATCGCCGATTATTACGATTATCTTGAGGTGCAGCCCCTCGGCAACAATGAATTTATGGTTCGCAACGGGCAGGTGGATTCGATCGAGGCGATCAAGAACTTCAACCGCACCGTCATACAGCTGGGCGAGGACCTGCACAAGCCGGTCGTGGCTACGGGTGACTCCCACTTTCAGGAGCCGGAGGACTGGATCTACCGCGCAGTCCTACAGGCCGGCAACGGCTTTAAGGACGCCGACAACCAGGCACCGCTCTACTTCCGCACGACGCCCGATATGCTGGAGGATTTCAGCTACCTGCCGCAGGAAAAGGCGTATGAAATTGTGGTGACCAACCCCAACAAGATCGCAGCCACCATCGACAACAACCTGCGCGCCATCCCCAAGGGCACCTACCCGCCCAGCATCCCCGGCGCCGAGCAGGAGCTGCGCGATGACACATGGAAGCATGCCGCGCGGGACTATGGCGCGCCGCTGCCCGATGTGCTGCAAAAGCGGCTGAAAAAGGAGCTGGATTCCATCTGCGGCCATGGCTACGCCGTTTTGTATGTCATCGCCGTGCGTCTGGTGGCCTACTCCAACGCGGGCGGTTATCAGGTCGGCAGCCGCGGCTCTGTAGGCTCATCGGCTGTTGCGCACTTCTCCGGTATTTCGGAGGTCAACTCAATGCCGCCGCACTACCTCTGCCCCAACTGCAAGCACAGCGAGTGGATCAATGACGGCATCCACTTTGACGGCTTTGACCTGCCCGACAAAAACTGCCCGGTCTGCGGCAAGCCGATGATCGTGGAAGGACATGACATCCCGTTCGAGACCTTCCTCGGCTTCTATGGCGACAAGGAGCCTGATATTGACCTGAACTTCTCAGGCATGTATCAGTCCTGCGTGCATCGCTACACCGAGGAGCTTTTCGGCAAGGAGAACGTCTTCAAGGCGGGCACTGTCTCCGGTTTGCAGGATAAAACGGCCTACGGCTATGTCAAAAAGTACCTTGAGGAACGCGGCCGTACCGTCAACCGTGCCGAGGAAAACCGCCTTGTCATGGGCTGCACCGGCGTAAAGCGCACGACCGGCCAGCATCCCGGCGGCATGGTCGTTGTGCCGGATACCTTTGATATTTACGACTTCTGTGCCATCCAGCACCCGGCGGACGATGTCAAGGGCGGTCTGCTGACCACCCACTTTGAATTTAAATACCTGCACGACACGCTGCTCAAGCTGGACGAGCTGGGCCATGATGTGCCGACCTTCTATAAATTCTTTGAGGAATACTCCGGCATCCCCATTGACTCGGTCCCGATGAATGATGAAAAGGTCTACAGTCTGCTGACCAGCCCGGCCGCGCTCGGCGTGACCGAGGAGCAGATCGGCTCCAAGACCGGCACCTTCGGCATCCCCGAAATGGGCACGAACTTCGTGCGCCAGATGCTTCTGGATGCCCAGCCGAAGAATTTCTCAGAGCTGATCCAGATCTCGGGCCTGTCCCACGGCACCGATGTCTGGACCGGCAATGCGGACGAGCTGATTCGTTCGGGCACCTGCACGATTGCAGAGGTCATCGGCTGCCGTGACAGTATCATGCTGTACCTGTTGCGCAAGGGCTTGGAACCGAAGATGTCGTTCGACATCATGGAGGCCGTGCGTAAAGGCAAGGTCGCCAAGGGTGGCTTCAAGCCCGGCTGGGAGGAGGCCATGCGTGAGCATGATGTGCCCGACTGGTATATCGAATCCTGCCGCAAGATCAAGTATATGTTCCCCAAGGCCCACGCCGTAGCCTACCTGATGGCGGCCATCCGCCTGATGTGGTTCAAGGTCTACCACCCGGCGGTGTTCTATGCTGTGTATTTCACCGTGCGCGGCGCGGACATCGACTATGAGGCCGCTGTCGGCGGTGTCCGCGTGGCCAAGCAGCACCTGAAGGACAACGAAAAGATCCCCAAGGACGAGCGCACCGCCAAGGACGATGACGCCTTAGTCAGCCTGCAGCTGGAAAACGAGATGCTGCAGCGCGGCTGCGAGTTTTTGCCGATCGAGCTGGGCAAGAGCTATGCCAGCAAGTATGTGGTCGAGGACGGCAAGGTCCGTCTGCCGTTTACGGCCATCCGCGGTCTGGGCGATGCCGCCGCCGTGGCGCTTGAGCAGGCCACGATGCACGGGCAGGAGTATATCTCGGTCGAGGAGCTGCAGCAGGCCAGCGGCGTTGCACAGTCGGTTTTTGACAAGCTGCGCGCAGTCGGCGCTCTCGGCAATCTGCCCGAAACCAGTCAGGTCGATCTGTTCAGTATGATGTAAAGGGATTACCCATCCGCGGGGCGTCGGGGACGCCGCCCCCTACAAAATCCACCGCAGTAGGGGCGGCATATATGCCGCCCGCCCCCCCCTTGACAACCCACCTGATTTGCGCTATAATAGCAGTCACTGATGCGGGATTAGCTCATCCGGTAGAGTGACTGCTTCCCAAGCAGTAGGTGGCGAGTTCGAGACTCGTATCCCGCTCCAAAATGTCCTGATGCTCTTGCATCAGGACATTTTTTGTTGTGAGGTGCCCGCCATGCTTGACGCTTTCCCGATCTATCACTGGTTCCATAACGGCAACCCCTATTCCGGGGCCGAGGGCGGTATGCGGTATGTCATTACGCCCGGCAAAAAAGCAGACCCTAACGATGAAAGAGGTAAGAAAAAGCTGGAGTACCTGACCGCCCAGATCTGGCCCGGCCCGTGGAGCATCGAGCATACGGCGGAGGAAAAAATCGAGACCGCTAAGTTTGACGGCAGCCAGACAGGGCTGGATGCTGCGGTGGCATGGCTGCAGGAGCGCTACCGGAGTGAGGCGGCCCGCTGGGAAAATATCCCCTCCATTCTGGACTGCGAGCCGGACCGGTAAAGTGCCGGCGGCCAATAATTTCCGGTCAGGGCGGCACCTTTTGTTATAAAGGGTGTTGCTTTTTTTATGGATATTTGTCATAATAAGAATATATGTAAGAAAGGGGGAGACGGCCCGTGGCAAAGATCGCCGTTGTCGAGGACAACGCTGCTGTGCGGCAGGAGCTGTGCGGCTTTATTGCGCAGTACGCGCAGGAGAGCGGCCAGCTGCTGGAAGTGACCCCCTTTGCGGACGGCTCCCAGATCGTGGAGCCTTACCGCCCCGGGTTTGATATTATTTTTCTCGATATTGAGATGCCCACGCTGGGCGGCATGCCCACGGCGGAGCGTATCCGGCTGCTGGACCCCGATGTGGTGCTGATTTTTGTGACGAATATGGCGCAGTATGCCATACGCGGCTATGAGGTCGATGCGCTGGATTTTGTGCTCAAGCCCGTCAGCTACTACCAGTTCAGCACAAAGCTGGACCGCGCGCTGCAGCGTATCTGCCGCCGGCGCGGCGGGCAGATTACCCTGCAGGTGGGCGGCGGCGTGCAGCTGCTGGCCACCGATGACATCCTGTATTTGGAAACGCGCGACCGGCTGCTGCATTACCACACCACGACCGGGACATGGTCGGTGCGCGGCAGTCTGCTCAAGGCGGAGAAGGACCTGACCGCCTACCATTTTGCCCGGTGCAACCAGTGCTATCTGGTCAATCTGCGCCATGTGCGCGGTGTGCAGGACGACTTTGTGCAGGTGGGGGAGGAACGGCTGGAGATCAGCCGCCGCCAGCGCGCAGCGTTTTTGGCCGCCGTGGCGGCATATGTCGGGGGTGCGCTGTAGGTGGATTCCATCCTGAGTCTGGCCGTCTGCGCCGCAGGCATCTGCGGCGCCCAGCTGGCCTACTGGCTGCCGCTGAAAAAGCAGGATCGCTTCCGGCTGCGCGCCCTGCTGGATCTTATTATGGTGATCCCACTTTCGCGGCTGATGGTCTTTGGCAACAGCGGCCGTCTGGACACCCTGCTGCTTCTTGTGATCTACGCCGTTTATTTTACCTGCGCTGCGGTATCCACACATCTGTGTACCCGGCTGGACTGGGCAGCCAGCGCCTATTGCAGCGTCTGGATCGTGCTGACCTCAGAGTCGGTGTATGAGCTGTGGCGGGTCCTGATCTGGACCGCCGAGGTGCTCGGCATGCAGCATCTTTCCCTGTACAGCACGCCAATGCTGCTCGGCCAGCTTGGCTTTACGGTGGTATGCTGCATCGTGGTCCGCTTTACCGTGGCCCGGACGATGCCGGAGGACGGGACCTACCACATCGGCCCGCGCCAGCTTGGCAGTGCCGGGCTGCTGGGGGTCATGTTCGTCTTTCAGTTCTTTGCCCTGCAGACAAGTCTGCGTATCGGGCTGCGCCCCTCGGCGGTGGTGGCACCGTCCTTGCTGACCCAATTTTACTGCGTGACGCTGCTCTATCTGCAGACGGAGCTTTTCAAAAAGGCCGCCCTGCAGAAGGAGATGGATGCCCTCAACCTGCTGTACGACCGCCAGCGCAAGCAGTACCAGATCGCGCGGCAGAATGTGCAGATCATCAACCGTAAATGCCATGAGCTGAAGGTGCAGATCGCAGATCTGCGCCGCCTGCAGCCCGATGCAGCCGTCTCGCAAAGTCTGGACGAGGCCGAGCAGGCCGCCCGGATGTATGACGCCAACGCCGCCACCGGCAACGAGGTGCTGGATGTTGTGCTGACCGAAAAGAGCCTGCTGTGCGAGGCCCAGCGCATCCGGCTGAACTGTGTGGCCGATGGTACCTGTCTGGCGGCCATTGAGCCGGGAGACCTGTATGCGCTTTTCTCCAACCTGCTGGATCAGGCCATTGACGCCGCTGCCCAGCAGCGGGATACCGACCGCCGCATGATCGACCTGCTGGTCTGCAGACGGCAGGGCTTTGCGGTCGTCAATGTCATCGGGCCGCACCAGGCGGAGCAGCCGGATCACGGCCGCCGCCACAGCTATGAGCTAAAGGTGGCGCGCCGCATCGTGCACAAATACAGCGGCACCATGGCAACGGAACCCCGCGGGGCACTGTTTGCAGTCAAGATCGTGCTGCCGCCCCCGAAAGCTGAATAGACAAAACAAGCCCCACGGATTTGTGCAGATTGTACAAAGCGGCGGGGACTTTTTTTGTGGCGAAAAAACCGAATTTCGCACAGGCAGTACCGCTTTTCGCAAACCTATTGCGAATAAATTTGCACTCCTGTACAATGCTTATAGTATAAAATACAACACAGGAGGGCGCAATGCGAAGCACGACCAAGCTGATGAAAAACTGGCAGTTCACCGGGCCGGACGGCAAAACCGCTGCGGTGAATCTGCCCCATACCTGGAACAACATCGACGGTCAGGACGGTGGCAATGATTATTGGCGCGGCACCTGCACCTATACAACGCAGTTTGCGGCCCCCGCTTATGACGCTGAAACGCAGCAGGTCTGGCTGCAGTTTGAGGGCGTCAACGCCAGCGCAAGGGTCACGCTGAACGGTCAGGAGGTCATGCGCCATGACGGCGGCTACTCGACCTTCCGCGCAGAGGTGACCGGCCTGCTGGCGGAGGAGAACGAGCTGACCGTGGCGGTGGACAACAGCAAGAACGACCGCGTCTATCCCCAGAAGGCGGACTTCACCTTCTATGGCGGCATCTACCGCGATGTCAGCCTGCTGGTCGTCAGCAAAAATCACATTGCGCTGGACTATCTGGGCAGCTGCGGCGTGCAGATCACCCCGACTGTCAACGGCGCAAATGCAGACATCACCGTCAAGACCCGCATCGAGGGGGAGGGCGAGATCGAGTTCTCGATCCTCGATGCCGCCGGGGCTGAGGTGCTGACCGGCAAGGGCAGTGACGCCGCAGTCACGCTTGCGCATCCCCATCTGTGGGACGGCGTACGCGACCCCTATCTCTACACCTGCGCGGTGCGTCTGGTGCTGAACGGAGCCGTACAGGACGAGGTGCGGCAGCGCTTTGGCGTGCGCAGCTTCCATGTTGACCCGCAGAAGGGCTTCTTCCTCAACGGCCGCGCCTACCCGCTGCACGGTGTTTCCCGCCATCAGGACCGCAAGGGCCTCGGCAATGCCATCACCCGGGAAATGCATGACGAGGATATGCAGCTCATCAAGGAGCTGGGCGCGAATACCATCCGTCTGGCACACTACCAGCACGACCAGTATTTCTACGACCTCTGCGATGAGGCCGGCATGGTTGTCTGGGCAGAGATCCCCTATATCTCTGAGCATATGCCCAACGGGCGTGAGAACACGATCTCCCAGATGAAGGAGCTGATCGTCCAGAACTACAACCACGCCTGCATCGTCTGCTGGGGCGTCTCCAACGAGATTACGATCTCCACAAAAGACAAGCGCGACATGCTGGACAACCACCGCGTGCTGAACGACCTCTGCCATGAGATGGATAAGACCCGCCTGACCACGCTGGCCTGCTATGCAATGTGCGGCCCCTTCAACCCGGTGGCCCACATCACCGATCTGGTCAGCTGGAACCTGTACCTCGGCTGGTATGTGCCGGGCCTCTTCCTGAATGACCTCTGGATGGACTTTTTCCATCTCTGCTACCCGAACCGCGCGTTGGGCTTCAGCGAATACGGTGCCGAGGGCATGCCCAACCTGCACAGTGAGCATCCCCGCCGCGGTGACCATACCGAGGAATATCAGGCAATCTACCATGAGTACATGCTGCGCTGCTTTGAACGCCACAGCTGGCTGTGGTCGACCCATGTATGGAACATGTACGACTTTGCTGCAGACGCCCGCGATCAGGGCGGCGAGCCGGGCATGAACCACAAGGGTCTTGTCACCTTTGACCGCAAGACGAAGAAGGATAGCTTCTATATCTACAAGGCGTGGTGGAGCGATGAACCGTTTGTGCATATCTGCTCCAAACGCTTTGCGGACCGCACCCAGAGCGAGATCGAGGTCAAGGTCTACTCAAACCAGAAGCAGGTAAGCCTTTATGTCAACGGCGAAAAGCTGGATGAGCAGGCAGGCGAGCATATCTTCAAGTTCCGCGTCAAGCTGGACGGCGAGACGAAGGTTCAGGCCGTGGCAGGGGATTGCATCGACGATGCGGTATTCCGCAAGGTCGAGACCCCGAACCCCGCCTACAAGCTGGGCAAGGCAAAATCCTCCAGCGCAAACTGGGTATAAAAGGCCGCCGGGGGCGGCAATGCCATAACAAATACCGATAAAGGAGCAGCCCATGAGCGAAAATGCAAAGGCGTCGAATGTCAACCGCGCCAAACTCTACCAGCTGGTACTGTTTCCGCTGAACAACGGTGCCACCAATGTCTATTATGTCCTGGTGCTTTCCTACATTGCTACCTTCGGCAGCAATGTGCTGGCGCTGGGCACCCTGTTTGCCTCGGTCATGGTCACGGCCATGCGTCTGTGCGACGCCATCACCGACCCGATCATCGGCGCGCTGATGGACCGCACGAACGGCAAATTCGGTAAGTTCCGTCCGTTCATGGCCATCGGCAACATCATCATGGCCGTCAGCATCCTGATTTTGTACGGCATCACCCCCATGATCCCTGATACCATGATGTGGGCGCGCTATGCCGCGTTTGTGGGGCTGTACTTCGTCTGGGTCATCGGCTATACATTCCAGACCAGCTGCACCCGCTCCGGCCAGACTGTGCTGACCAACGACCCGAAGCAGCGCCCGCTCTTCACGATCTTTAACACGGTCGGCTCCCTGCTGGGCATGGGCATCATGCAGTTTCTGGCGCCGATTTTGGCCAAAAGCTATGAGGGCGGCTACTCCTCCGCAGGGTTCTTCCGCACGCTGGCCCCGGTCGGCATCGCTATGTCCGTTGTGCTGACCATCCTTGCCATCATCGGCATCTGGGAGAAGGACCAGCCCAAATATTTCGGCATCGGCGGCGAAAAGCCCCAGAAGGTCAAGGTCAGCGAATATATCCAGATCATCAAGGAAAACAAGCCCATGCAGCGGCTGATGATCGCGGGTGCCGGCACCAAGCTGGCGCTCTCCATCGCCAACAACACAACGGTCCTCTGCATGCTGTACGGCTGCATGATGGGCGCTTACGATGGGCTGTATCTGCCCATGATGGTGCTGGGCTATCTGTTCAGTGTGCCGTTCTTCCTGCTCTCTGTGCGCACCAGCCAGAAGAAGGGCCAGAAGGCAAGCCTGACAAAGTATGTCGGTGTGGCGCTGGCCTGCTATGTCGGCGTGTTGGTCCTGCTGCTGCTGTGGGGCCACGGCGATGCATTCCACCTCAGCCTGCTGGGGGAGAATGGCTTGTCCATCAATCTGTACACGGTTTTGTTTGTCCTCTTCTTCGGCATCGGCTACGGTGCATACTACGCCACTGCCGATATGCCTATCCCGATGGTTGCCGACTGCTCCGATTACGAGACCTACCGCTCCGGCAAGTATATCCCCGGCATCATGGGTACGCTGTTCAGCCTTGTCGATAAGCTGGTGTCCAGTCTGGCTGCCACGGTCGTCGGCATCGCTGTGACCTTCATCGGCCTGAACAACCTGCCTACCCAGTATGACCCCTACACGCCGGGCATGAATGTCGTTGTCATCGTGCTGTTCTGCGCTATCCCGATGGTTGCCTGGGCGGCCACCCTCATCGCCATGAAGGGCTACGCCCTGACCGGTGAGAAGATGAAGGAAATCCAGGCTGTCAACGCCTGCCGCCGCGATGCCGTTGCAAACGGTATGACGCTGGAGGCTGCCATGGAGAAGTGGCAGACACTTGACCAGCTGCCCGAAAGCTACCGCGCCTGATTTGCCATTTTCTTTTCTCTTCATAAACAGCCCTGCGCCCCCGGAAGGAAACCTCCGGGGGCGCAGGGCGTTTTTTGGCAATTCGTGAATAAAACTTTCGCAGAAGGCTTGACTTTTGGGTGCGGATTGTGGTATTATATCTCTCGCAGTCAATGCGATTTGAGCGGAAGTGCTGGAATCGGCAGACAGGCACGTTTGAGGTGCGTGTGTCTATGACGTGTGGGTTCAAGTCCCATCTTCCGCACCAAGAAAAGTCCTACAGTTTTTCGCTGTAGGACTTTTCTTTTTTGTTTTTATAAAGAAATGAGGGGTGCCGCAATGCAAAACCTGCTGTTTAGTCTGAATGCCACCATGCCGGTGTTCTTTGTCATGGTGGTGGGGTATCTGCTGGGGCAGACAGGCTTTTTGCCGCCTGCATTCTGCAAGGCAGCGGATAAGCTTTGCTTTAAGGTCACGCTGCCTGTCATGCTGTTTCTCGACATGGGCAGTGTGGATATTCTGCATGATTTCCAGCCCAGATTTGTGCTGTTTTGCTTTGCGGCTACGCTTGTCGGCATTCTGGCCGTCTGGGCAGGGGCCAAGCGCTTCCTGAAGGACAAGGCTCTGGTAGGGGAGTTTGTGCAGGCGGGCTACCGCAGCAGCGCCGCCGTGCTGGGTGTGGCGTTCATCCAGAATATCTACGGCAATGCGGGCATGGCCCCGCTGATGATTCTGGGCAGCGTGCCGCTGTTCAACATTTTTGCCGTGCTTATCTTAAGGATGGAATCTCCCTTGCAGCGCAGCACACCGAATGCAGGGCAGCTGCTGCGCGGGGTTGCCACCAACCCGATTTTGCTGGGCATCATTTTTGGCACAGTCTATGCGCTGCTGCCGTTCGCGCTGCCCCAGATGGTCACCAAGACCATGAGCAGCCTTGCGTCCCTCACCACGCCGCTGTCGCTTTTGTCGATCGGTGCATCGTTTGAGGGCACAAAGGCCATCCAAAAGCTCGGTCCCACGGTGGCGGCGGCCTTCATCAAGACGGTCGGTCTGGCGGCGGTGTTTCTGCCCTGTGCAGTAGCGCTCGGCTTCCGGGATGAAGAACTCGTTGCGCTGCTCATCATGCTGGGCAGCCCTACGACCCCCAGCGCTTATGTCATGAGCAAGAATATGGGCCACGAGGGCGTGCTGACATCCAGCTGCATCGCCCTGACAACGCTGCTTTCCGCCCTGACGCTGACGGGCTGGATCTTCCTGCTGCGCTGCGGGGGATACCTGTAATCATTCCTCCGGCACTGCCACCGGCACACCGCGGTGCTCTACCGGGGTAGAAAAGACGATCTGGGTGCGGGTGCGGCCGAACTGCTGCAGATGGTTGATGAACTGGTCCAGCTCCTGTGTTGTGCTGAACAGCACCTCGATCAGCATACTGTAATCGCCGGTGACGCAGTTGCACTCCACCACATGGGGGCAGTTTTGGATATAAGGGTAAAACTCCGGCTTGCGCTGGGGGTCCATATCCAGATTGATGAAGGCCTTGACCATGTACCCCAGCTTGGGGGCATCGACCTGCGCCTGATAGCCGGAGATAGTCCCCGAGCTTTCGAGCCGGGCGATGCGGGCTGACACAGCAGGGCTGGACAAAAACACATGGTCGGCGATCTCCTTGAGCGGGGAACGGGCATTATTTTGCAGAATGTCGATGATTTTGCGGTCGATGTGATCCATAGCAGTACCTCATTTTAGGCAAAAAGCTCCCGTCCGTGTGCGTCATTGCACCTGAACGAGAGCTTAGTCAGCTTTACTATGCGAAGTATTCTACCACGGAAAATCAAAAAAGTAAAGTGGTTTGCAAAATAAATTTAATTATATATCCGGGAACACATTCCGTGCGCTGATCAGGGCGTTGTTGTAATACATTTCAAAATGGCAGTGGTTGCCGGTGGCGGCACCCGTAGCGCCCACATAGCCGATCAGCTGGCCCTTTTCCACAGTCTGCCCGGCCTGTACAACATAGCGGCACATGTGCGCGTAGAGCGTTTTGTAGCCGTTGCCGTGGTCGATCTCCACATAGTAGCCCCAGCTCATGGTGGGGTGGTTATGCCACTTTGCGGCAATAACGGTGCCGGCATCGGCGGCGTAGATGGGTGTGCCGTAGGCTGCGGTGATGTCCACCCCGCGGTGGCCATAGGGTAGATTAGCCCATCGGCTGATGCCCGAATACCCCGGCACAGGCCAGAGAAAGCTGCCGGTGCCGAGCTTGCCGATCATGCCGCTTTTCAGCCGTGTGCCCCGGTGGATGATCTCCGGCACGGCGGGCTGTAAAAGCTGCACATCCACGGCCTGCATGGCCACGACCGTTCCGTCTATCTCGGTGATCTCGCTTGTGACCTGCTCGGCGCCGTCCTGCCCGCCCTGTACGGTCTCGGTCTTGCCAAAGTCCAGCGCGGGGTCCTCAACGGTCTGTGTCTCAAAAGGCAGCGCCTTTGTCACAGTCTCATACCGCACGACTTTGACCTGCAACAGGCCGTCCCCGCGCTGCAGCGCCTCTATCAGATCGGGGTAAGGTGTGACTGCAGCAGCAGGGTAGATGCCGTCCACCATGCGCAGCCCATGCACAAAGGCTGTCTGCACACCCTCGCGCTGCCAGGGGCGGCGCAGCGCATAGAGGAACTGCCGCAGGTGGTCGCCCTCGGTGGTGATGAACTGCAGCGCGCCGTCTATGTAGACGGCGGTCCCCTCGGTGATCTCCCCGCCGGAGGCGCGCAGGATGGCATCGGCGATTTCCCGCTCGGTCAGAGTAGGGGTATCTGCGCCGCCCCGGACAAGGGTGTACTCCGGCTGTATCTGCCAGTCGGCCACCCCATTGATGCGGGCCTGCACATCGGCGCGCGCTGCCTCAAAGGCTGCTTCACCGGCCACATAGCCGACACTTTGGCCGTTTACCTCGACCCGCAGCACAAAGGGCTGGGAAAGCGCTGTGTGCAGGTAGACGGCCAGCGCTGCGCAGGCCAGCACAGGCAGCAGGTAATCTGCCAGCTGCCGTGGGGCGCAGAGCGCCGCCTTGAAATTTGCCGCCGCCCGCACCACAGGCCGCAGCAGCACGGCCAGCAGCGTAAGCGCGGCCCACGCGGCCCACTGTGCTGCCGCCCACACCCTGCGCGCGAGGCGCACGGCGGTATATTCGACCTGAAAGCCGACAAAATACAAAAAATCACCGAAGGTCAAAATAGGAAACCTCGTTTTCAAATCGTCCGCAGGGGAGATGGGTGTTTCCGCAGGCCGCCGATAAAATCCATCCCTATCGGCTCGGCACATAGCCCAGCGGGTCTGTGCGGCTGCCGTTCACCCGCAGCTCAAGATGCAGGTGATACCCGCCGCCGGTGCCGTAGACATTGCCGGTGTTGCCGACATAGCCCAGCAGATCACCGCGCCGCACGGCGGTGCCCTCCGCCACGGCGATGCTGCTCATGTGAGCATACAGGCTGTCGTAGCGGCAGCCGTCATCCGCTGTGCCGTGGCTGACCTGTACGCAGTTGCCGTAGCTGTTCATCGCCCGCGCGGCGCTGACGATGCCGTCCGCAATGGCGTAGATCGGTGTGCCGCCCGGCGCGGCAAAGTCGGTGCCTCTGTGGGGGATGCCCCATGGGTCCGCCTCGCCGAACTGTGTTGTGATGCGCCCGTAGCTGTCCAGCGGGCAGCGGAAATCAAGACTGGTCAGCCGCAGCTCTGCCGTCGTGTAGCGGCGGCTTTGCGCCCGCACATAGGCATCAAGCGCGGCAGTAGCCTCCTCGTAGGCCTTTTTCGCGGCATCGGTCACGGTGGTCTGGGCCTGTGCGGCGGCCTGCTGGGCGGTCAGTGTGCTGTTGGCGTCCAGCAGGGCGGCTTCCAGCTGGCTCTGCGCGGTGTGCAGGGCAGTCTGCTGGCCCTCCAGTTCGGCTCTTGCGTCCTCGGCGCGGCGGGCGGCGTCCTCGGCCTCGGCGCGGGCCTGCTCCAGCGCAGCGGCCTCGGCGTCAAGCCCGGCCAGAACGGCACTGTTTTTGGCGCTCATCTGGCGCAGCACGGTGTCAAAGGTCAGCAGCTGGTACAGGCTTTTGGCCTGTGTCAGCAGCCAAAGCGCCCCGCCGCCGTCCAGCCGCTGCATTGCGCGCAGCTGCTCCTTGCAGACGGCAAGGCGTGCCTCGTACTCCGCCTGCTTGGCGTCCCGGGCAGCCCGTGCGGCTTCCGCATCAGACAAACGCGCGTCAAGCTCTGTCTGTGCCTGCTGCACGGCAGCGGTTACCGCCTCGATCTGCCCCGCCAGCTCGGCGGCCTGTCCGTTCAGCGACTGAATCTCGCCCTCGGTCTGGGCCTGCTGCGCCTGCAGCGCGGCCAGCGCGGACTGTGCAGCCTCGTACTCCTGCCGGGTTTCAATCTGCTTTTGCGTCAATTCGCCCTTTTTGTCTGCCGCCTGTGCGGCAAAGCCCGAAAAAAGGGTATAAAAAAGCAGCCCCGCCGCCAATACAGCGGCGGGGAAGTGCCTGTATTTCATCTTGTTACTCCGCTAATAGGGCAGTCCCGGTCAGGTCTGCAGGCGCGCCGTCCTGCCGTGCCTCAAAGTGCAGGTGCGGCCCGGTGGAATTGCCGGTGCTGCCCACATATCCCAAGACCTGGCCCTGAACCACGGACTGCCCGGCAGAGACGAGCAGCGACTTCATGTGCTGATACTCTGTTTCCAGCCCGCCGCCGTGGTCAAGGACGACATAGTTGCCCTTTTCAACATCGTAGTCGGCGGCGGTCACGATACCACCGGCAACGGCGTAAACCTCCGCGCCCTCCTCGGCGGCAAAGTCAATGCCGGAGTGGCCGTTTTCGGGGGCATAGCCGCTGACCTGCGGCGGGGGCACGACCGGCAGGGTAAAGAGATCCACGCCGGAAAGGGCGGCAGCTCCATCAACGGCAGTCGTCTGGTCGGAAGCAGCTCTGCGCACGGCCTCGGCCAGAATTTCGTCTGCCTTTTCCTGCGTCAGCTCGGCGGCATCACTGCCTGTGTAGGCGGTAAAATAGCGCGGCTCCGTAAGGACGCCATTGACCTGCATCTCAAAATGGCAGGCGTTGCCGGTTGTGTTGCCGGTGTGCCCCAGATACCCGATGACCTGCCCGGCAGTGACGGTCTGGCCCGGCTGTACGATGCACTTCTGCATGTGGGCGTACAATGTGGCCCAGCGCAGGCCGTCTGCATCGGTGCCGTGGTCAAGCTCGACAAAAATGCCGTAGCTGTAATGCTCCTGTGCGGCAAGCACCACGCCATCCGCGGCGGCGCGGATCTCGGTGCCCTCGGCAGCGCACAGGTCGTCGCCCCGGTGGCTGTTCTCGGTGGCAAAGCGGGAAATATATTTGTACTTGACCGGGCAGAGGAATCGCGGGCTGTTCGCGGCATCGCTCAATGTCGGCAGGGCAGAGGTCTGCACCGCCGGTGCGGGCGTTTCGGCTGGCTGGGCGGTCTCGGCGGTGGCTGGGCTTTCCGGTGCGGCTGTTGTGATCTCGGGCTGTGCGGACAGCTCCGGTCGGACCATACAGGCGGCAAAGCAGAGGCCGACCACGGCTATGCAGACCGCCAGCGCCCCCGCGCCCAGACGGCGGTAGTGCAGCAGATGCACGATGCGGCTTTTTACGCTGCCCTGCCCGAAGGTCAGGCTGCCCGGCACCCGCTGCCCCTGTACAGCAAACTGCAGCAGCGTTTCGCAGTAGGCGCTGCGCTCGGGCAGGGGGCGGCCCTGCACGGCGGCCTCATCACAGGCGGCCTCCATGTCGCGCTCAAAACCGCGGAACGCCAGCCATACCAGCGGGTTGAACCAGTGCAGACAGACTGCGGCATAAAACAGCGGCTTGGTCAGCGGGTCGCCGCGGCGGATGTGGGTCTGCTCATGCAGCAGCACGGCCTGCCGGGCCGCGCCCTGCAGACTGTCCGGCAGATAGATGCGGGGGTGCAGGATACCCAGCGTGAACGGTGCAGCCACACAGGCCCCGCCGTAGCAGCCGTCCGGTGCCTTGCAGGCCAGCGCAACGCTGCGGCGGAGCCGCCAATAGCCCGCGATGCCGCGCAGCGCCAGCACCAGCATACCGGCCAGCCAGACTGCCGCCAGTGCATGCCAGGGGGACAGCCGGGCGTACCACGGCAGCGCGACCGCGGCGGCGGGTGCTGCCGGTGACAAATCCGGAAGCGGCAGCGCGCCCAGCTCCTGCACGGTGTCGGCGGCTGCAGCCAGCGGGGCGCTTTGCGGGCGGGGCAGCCGCAGCGGAATGCCCCACGGCAGCACGAACCGTACCCCCACGGCCAGCCACAGCCAGCACAGCAGACGGCTGGGGGCGTGGGCGCGGCGCAGCACCCGGCAAACACACCAGACAGCCGCTGTGGCCACCGCGCCGCGTGTGCTGAGCAGCAAAAAGGAAAGTACGATACTGCGCATAACTACCCCTCCTTTTGTTGGGCGGCGTCCAGCAGAGCGCGGATCTCGGCAGCCTCGGCCTCGCTGATCGGCTTTGAGTTGAGGAAGGCGGCTACAAAGCGCGGCAGGCTGCCGCCGAAGGTCTTGTCCACCACGGCGGCACTCTCAGCCTGTTGGACATCCTCCCGCCGGATCAGGCTTGTCACCTGACCGTCTGAATTTTGCAGTACACCGCGCTCGCAGAGCTTCTTCAAGACGGTGTAGGTGGTGCTTTTTTTCCAGCCCAGCGCGGCAGCGGCCAGCGTAACAAGCTGCCCGCTGGGCAGCGGCTCATTGTCCCACACAAGGCAGGCAAAGCGGTATTCGCCATCGGCAAGGCGGAGCGGTTCATGGTTCAGCATGGGGTAACTCCTTTGGTTTACTGTAGTAGACCTATCTTTATTTACAGTCTACTACAATAGACCAAAAATGTCAACAAAAATTCCCCTATAGTGAGAAACTGCGGAGAAAAAGCAAAACCGGATACCGTGTGCGGGGCTGAATAACCCCGCACACGGTATCCGGTTTTGTGTGACTGCAGCGTCCGCAAAGACAAGAAAAAGGCTACATCCAAAATAGGATGTAGCCTTTAACATGGCGGAAAGAAAGGGATTCGAACCCTTGAGGGCTTTAGGGGCCCTACACGATTTCCAGTCGTGCGCCTTAGACCAGCTCAGCCATCTTTCCATATTCTTTTTGCGCAGCGCCTGACTGCATGAGCTATTATAACAATGCGCGCGGGAAATGTCAAGCATTATTTTGCGGTTTTTTAAAAGTTTTTCGCGGCTGTGGGCGGCATGGGCAAATTGTATGCAAATTGTGCGCTCAAACTGCATATTTTGCGCGTTTTATCCTCTTGCAAACGGCGGCGTATAGTGCTAAAACTATAAGGGCGTCATCGCGCTCGGCGTATCGGCAGCGGGCATTATGCGGTCATGCCGGAGAGAATTACCATGCTGTAAGGAGAGAGGATAGTTCATGTATTCCATTTTTCGCGATTTGGCGATCATTATCCTGAGCGCAAAGTTCTTTGCGCTGGTCGCCCGTAAATGCAAGGCCCCGCAGGTTGTGGGCGAGATCCTTGCCGGCCTGCTTATCGGACCCTGCCTTTTGAATCTGGTGCAGACCAGTGATGCAATCTCGACCTTTGCGGAGATCGGCGTTGTGCTGCTGATGTTTACGACCGGCCTTGGCACAAACTTGAAGGAGCTGCTGCGCGCAGGCCCCATCGCGACCCTCATCGCCTGCATCGGCGTTTTTGTGCCGCTGGCGGGCGGCACGCTGCTCTACAGCGCATTCTATGGCTTTTCGGCCGTGGGCAGCCCGGAGTTTTACCGCGCGCTGTTCATCGGCACGATCATGACGGCCACCAGCGTATCTATCACGGTGGCCACGCTGCAGGAGCTGGGCCACCTGAAAAGCTTCCTCGGCACGACCATTGTTAGCGCGGCGGTCATTGATGATGTCATCGGCATCATTGTGCTGACCTGCGTGCTGGGCGCCAGCTCGGGCGAGGGTACCGGCATCGGCGGTGTGCTGATCCAGACGGCACTCTTCTTCCTGGTTGCGGTCGGCATCGGCCTTGTCATCCATTATGCGATGAAGTGGCTCGACGCCCGCAACCCCCATACCCAGCGCATCACCATCGTCAGCATTGCGTTCTGCTTTGCCATGGCATACATCGCTGAGCAGTACTTCGGCATTGCCGATATTACCGGCGCGTACATTGCGGGCATCGTTCTTTGCACGATGCAGGACGCACCGTATGTCGAGCGCCGCGTTGACATCAGCAACTATGTCATCTTTGCCCCTGTGTTCTTCGCCAGCATCGGTCTGAAAACCGACATTAGCGGCCTGACGCCGGAAATTTTCCTGTTCTGCATCTGCTTTGTTCTGGTGGCCCTGCTGACCAAGATCATCGGCTGCGGTCTGGCGGCCAGAGTCTGCCGCTTCAACTGGGGCGATTCCCTCAAGGTCGGTGTCGGCATGATGACCCGCGGCGAGGTCGCCCTGATCGTGGCCCAGAAGGGGCTGGAGGTCGGCGTCGTCGATCCCGTCTATTTCACGGCGGTCATCCTGCTGATCGTGGTGTCCAGCGTTGCCACGCCGCTTGTGCTGAAGGCGTTGTTTACCAAGATGCCGCCTGTGGCGCATCCGAGCGAGGCACAGGCGTAAAAGATACCCAGACAATAAACCTGCAACGAATAATCCGGCAGACGCCTCAAAAAGCGCCTGCCGGATTTGTTTTCTATTCTGCGTTGTGCAGGTGATTGTCTACCCACTTGATGAGCAGCTCCAGCGCAACGAGGTTGCGCCCGCCCTCGGGCACGATCAGGTCAGCCTTGCGCTTGCTCGGCTCGACAAACTGCTCATGCATCGGCTTGACGGTGGTCAGGTATTGGCTTACCACGCTGTCCAGCGTGCGGCCGCGCTCCTTGACATCGCGGACGATGCGGCGCAGGATGCGTACATCGGCATCGGTGTCCACAAAGACCTTCATGTCCATCAGCTCGCACAGCTCGGGGGAGTCGAAGATCAAAATGCCCTCAACGATGATGACCGGTGCGGGCTGCACCAGCACGGTCTGGTTGCTGCGGTTGTGGATGGTGTAATCATACACCGGCACCTGCACCGGATGCCCGGCGCGCAGCTCCTGCAGATGGGCGATCATCAGCGCCGTGTCAAAGCTGTCGGGATGGTCATAGTTCAGCTTGCAGCGCTCCTCATAGGGAAGCTCGTCATGGCGCTTATAGTAGCTGTCATGGTTGATGACGCTGACCTCATTGCTGCCGAAATGCTCCCGCAGCTTTTCGGTCAGGGTGGTCTTGCCGCTGCCGGTGCCGCCGGCAATGCCGATGATGATGGTATTCATAAGCTGCTGCTCCTTATACATCCAGTTTGATCTCGCGCCCGGTGGGCTGGTAGGCCCGGCACATAACGCCGGTCATCTTGAACATGCGGCGGCTGGCCACACAGGAGTGGGTGTCGTGATATTTGTCCGAAAGGTAGATCAGCTCCTTGATGCCGCTCTGGATGATCGCCTTGGCGCACTCATTGCAGGGAAAGAGCGTCACATACATCCGCGAGCCGCGCAGGTCGTGATTGGGGCTGTTCAGAATGGCGTTCAGCTCCGAGTGGCAGACATACATGTATTTTGTCTCAAGGTCATCGCCCTCGCGCTCCCAGGGCATATCATCGTCATTGCAGCCGATGGGCATGCCGTTGTAGCCCAGCGACAGGATCTTGTTCTCCGGGCTGACGATGCAGGCCCCGACCTGACTGTTGTTGTCCTTTGACCGCATGGCGGAAAGCAGGGCAATGCCCATAAAATACTCGTCCCAGCTGATATAGTCCTGCCGCTTCATAGATGCACCGTCCTTTTGATTATTCTTTTCTTTATTATACTGTGCTGTGCGGGCCTGTGCAAGATGATTGCCGCAAATATTTGCGGCGGGTGGCCTCGCCGCCGCGCAGATGCCGCTCGGCCTTGTTTTTCTGCACAACAGCCTGTACCTCGGCCCAAAGGCCGGGATTCTGGCGGCGCAGGCGGTGCTGGTCCTTCCAGATCGTGGATTTGCTTACGCCGAACACGGCTGCCGCCGCCCGCACGGTCGCGCCGCTCTGCACAATATACCGCCCCACCGCAGCAGCGCGCTCCTCAGGGTCGCCCTTCATAGCCTGACCTCCTCGCATAGAATTTCCTGTCAAATCCTATGTGAAAAAGTGCGCCGATATGCCGGAAAAAATGGGCTATAAAATAGAAGGGCCTTAGTGAATCTTATACACCCGGCAGCCGCCGTTTTCGTACCACAGGGGGTACCGCTGCGCATACCATTCCTCGTTGGCATCAGCAAAGCGGCTGTAGACGGAGGAATCGAACACGGCGTACTGTACGCCCCAGATCTGCAGGGTGACAGTGTCGGGCGTTTCATACAGGGTGCGCATGGCGTTGTATTCATCGGTGTAGTCCATGCCGTGGTAGTAGACATAGCTGCCCGATCCGCACAAGATCTGCCGCCCCGCCAGTGCAAACACCGGCGTCAGGTGGCTGTCGCTGGTCAAAAACAACGCATCGCTCTCGGTGTTCTCGTCAATATACGCTGCCAGTGCAATGTCATCGGCGCTCCACTGCTGATAGTCGCTCAGCGCCTCCCGCCCAAGGGTCAGCACGCTGCCGAACATCGCCGTAAAGCAGCAGGCCGCCAACCCCAGCGCCCGCCAGGGCAGGGCGCGCACCTTTGCAAACAGGTCGGCCAGCAGCTGGGCTGCCAGAACACATCCCAGCATATGCCAGACATACAGCAGCTTATTGTTGTCATAATTGTTGGGCTGGAATACAACGAGCTCTGCCAGCGCTAAAATCGCCAGCCCGCCGCCGTACAGCCACCGCTGCTTTGGTTTGGCATGTACAAACGCCGGAATCAACAGAAGATACACAAGGCCGATGTTTTTGATGTAGAACCAGAGATAGCTGTCCTTCAGTGTGCCGTCATTCCGGCCGTTGATCCAGTTGAAGTGCAGCCGCAGCATCTGCTGACCGTCCAGACTTTGCGCCAGCACGGTCGGCAGCATCTGGAAAAGCCATGCCGCGCCGCAGACGGCGGCCAGCCCCAGCCAAGGCAGCAGCGTCTCTTTGCGTGCGCCTTGTGTCAATGTGTAAAGACCGCTCACCAGACAGAGCAGCACCAGCGCCAGTGCGCTGTGCGTGTGCAAAAGCGGCAGAGGCAGCACCAGCAAAGCCAGCCAAAGCCAGAGGCGGCGTTCGCCCTCATAGCAGAACCGCCACAGCAGATACAGGGCGGGCAGCAGCACGCACCAGCCAAAGAGGGTGGCGCGCTGCGGGATCAGCAGATCTGCAATGGGGTTGACCCAGACGATGTTCTTCTCAACAAAATTGGTCGGTGTTGTGTAAAAACCGGTGAAGATGCCCGCGAAATCCGCGGCGGAGCCGAGAAAATACACAAACCCGAACCCACTGCCCATAAAAAACAGATAGAACGCAAGGCTTGCTTTGGCAGCGCTGCCCGTCACGCGGCGGGCCAGCTGCCAGAACATGCCGTACACCGAGAGAAAGGCGGGCAGCATCGGCAGCAGGTAAGCGGTGCGCAGATCCGCCCCCAGCAGAAGAAAGACACTGGAGACCGTTTCGCAGAGGAACGGGTAGCCAAACCGGTGTGCGCCGCCCAACAGGGGATAGCGCGGCGGAAATTCACCGCTCTGCGCAATATAACGGATGAACCCCAGATGCATCGGCATATCGCCGTAGCAGCTCTGCCCGGTGTGGAGGGTGCCGTTTACTGTGTGCAGCACATGGGTGTGCAACAGAAACAGCGTCACGGCGGCCACCGGCAGCAGGCAGGCCCAGCTTGCCCCGCAGTCGGGGTCCTTCGCGGCCCCGCGCAGTCGTGTGCCGCACCGCAGCAGCACCCCGCCCAGCACCGCTGCAGCGGCACCCGCCAGCCCGGCGGCCGGCAGGGTAAAGCCGAACGGCAGGGCAAACAGGGCGGGCAGCACCGCCAGCAGGGATACCCCAAGCCCGCACCCCAGCGGAAGGAGGACGGCGCTGTCTGCGTCCGGCACGGCCCGGCGCGCCAGCAGCAGACCGACAAAGAGAAACAGGAGCAGATAGCAAACGGATACGATCATGATGAGCCCTATACCCCTTCCAGATCAAACGGCGGGGTGTACTCCTCCCGGGCGCTGCTCTTTTCCTGCATGTAGCCATCGGTCAGCCCCAGCCGGACGGCCTCATCAATGACTTGCCGGTACTCATAGGTCGTGATGCGCCGCCCTAAGCCGTGCTCGGCCGCCTTATAAAAAGGTGTGAACTGGCTCATCAGGCTCGGGATAAATTCCACACCGGTCTCTGCCCGCAGCGCTGCCAGCCGCTGCAGCACCGCGCGGCTGTCCGCTACATGGCCGGGCAGGGCCAGATGCCGCACGATGACGCCCCGCTGCAGGTAGCCGTCTGCATCGAAGACTGGCGCGCCGGTCTGCACAAGCATCTCGCGCAGGGCGGCATCTGCCACGGCGGGGTAATCCTGTGCGCAGGAAAGCTGCGCCGCCAGCGTGCTGTCGCAATACTTATAGTCGGTAAGCCAGATGTCCACATACCCGGCCAGTGCGCGGACAGCCTCAATGGTTTCATAGCCGCCGGTGTTGTAGACAACAGGCAGGGCAAAGCCCGCCGCTCTGGCAGCATCCAGTGCCTCTGTCACCCAGGGCAGATAGTGGGACGCTGTGACCAGATTCAGATTTTTGGCGCCACCGTTTTGCAGCTGCATAAAAATATCGGCCAGCCGCTCGGCGGTGATCGCCTTGCCCACCTCACCCTGACTGATGGGATAGTTCTGGCAGTAGCAGCACCGCAGGGTGCAGCCGCTGAAAAACACCGTGCCGCTCCCGGTGGCGGCATCGGGGTCGCCGCTCAGGCAGGGCTCCTCCCAGTGGTGCAGGGCGGCACGGGCCACCCGCAGGGTATCATCGGCCCCGCAGAAGCCCCGCTGCCCTGCGGCACGGTCGGCCCCGCAGGCCCGGGGGCAAAGGGTACAGTGGTGCGGCAGCTGCATGGCAAAAACCTCTTTCACAAAAAACTTTTCTATAAGTTTACCACAAACCGGGAAAGTGTGGTATACTATATCTACCAATATCACAAAATAAAGGAGTGTGCTTTTATGTCTACCCCTCATAACCGCGCGGAAAAGGGCGATTTCGCCAAGACCGTTCTGATGCCCGGCGATCCGCTGCGCGCAAAGTTCATCGCGGAGACCTTTCTGGAGGATGTCCGCCTCGTCACCGATGTGCGCGGTATGCTCGGCTACACCGGCAGCTATCAGGGCCGCCCCATCAGCGTTATGGGCAGCGGCATGGGCATGCCGTCCATCGGTATCTATTCCTATGAGCTGTACAGTCAGTACGGTGTGGAGAACATCATCCGCATCGGCTCTGCCGGCTCGTATACCGACAAGGCCAAGCTGTTTGATGTCGTGCTGGCGACCGGCGCGTATTCCGAGAGCAACTATGCCGTGACCCAGAGCGGCGACACAGACGACATCCAGACCCCCAGCGCCGAGCTGAACAACGCCCTGCGCCGCAGCGCTGCCGCGGCAGGTGTCCCCCTGATCGAGGGCAATATCCATTCCTCCGATGTGTTCTACCGCCAGCCCGGCGACGCCAGACCGACCTACTGGGAGCGCCTGCGCGATGAAAAGGGCTGTCTGGCTGTTGAGATGGAGAGCTTCGCCCTTTTCCACAATGCAAAGGTGCTGGGCAAGCGGGCAGCCTGCCTGCTGACCATCTCGGACAGCTTTGTCTCGCCGGAAATCACGACCGCCGAGCAGCGCCAGACCAGCTTTACTGCCATGATGCAGGTCGCGCTCGGCGTGGATGCCTTTTTGGAGAAGTAAGCATGGAAAAAGCTGAGATCCGGACCCTGATCCGCGCTGCGTTTGAAGGGCAGGGGTTTGCCTATGCGCCGTATTCCCGCTTCCATGTGGGGGCGGCACTGCGGGCCAAGGACGGCCGTGTGTTCAAGGGCTGCAACATCGAGAATGCAGGCTATACCGCTACGAACTGTGCCGAGCGCACGGCGCTGTTCAAGGCCGTCAGCGAGGGTGTGCGCGAGTTTGACGCTATCGCCATTGTGGGCAGCAAGGCGGGGGAGAAGAACACCCTTGTCACCGGCCCCTGCGGCGTCTGCCGTCAGGCACTCTATGAGTTCGGCGGCCCCGGGCTGACTGTAATCATGGCCAAAAGCGAGGAGGATTACATCGTGACGACCCTCGGAGAGCTGCTGCCCTACGGCTTTGGCCCGGCCAATCTGGAATGACCCCAAAAGCAGGGAAACCATGCCCCTGCAAAGAAACGAATACCAAGGAGATTTTCCCGTACCCATGAAGAAGTTCTTAGCATTGTTCCTGACGCTGACCCTGCTGGCAGGCCTGACTGCCTGCAAGGGCAGAGAAGCCATCGCCGAAGCACAGGTGGTGCATGTCGTGACCGCCCCGACCGATGACGCCACCTTTGTCTATGAGCCGGAGGACCCGACACAGGTGCTGCCGGGCGGGCAGACCATCGCGCTGGTGACCGGCCCCGGCGGCACGGACAGCGGCGAGGATGCCATGCTGTGGCAGGGCGTACAGACCTTTGCCAATACCTACCATTACACGGCCGTAAGCCAGACGGCGGCGGGCAGCACCGCCGAGGATGCCGAGGCTGCCCTGCGCGCTGCGGCCGAGAGCGGTGCAAAACTTGTGGTCTGCCGCGGCGAGGTCATGGGTCAGGCGCTCTACCGCATTCAGGAAAACTACCCGGATGTGCATTACCTGCTGTTTGACGATGAGCCCCATAATGACGACTACAGCGCCTACAAAACGGCCAATCTGGTCCACTGTGTTCTCTTTCAGGAGGAGCAGGCGGGCTATCTTGCGGGCTATGCCGCTGTGACCGAAGGGTATACCGCGCTGGGCTTTGTCGGTACGCGGGAGGTCCCCGGTATTGTGCGCTACGCCACTGGCTTTTTGCAGGGGGCAGAGGCCGCTGCCGAGCAGCAGGGTGAGCGCGTGAGCCTGCAGACATGGTTCACCGACACGGATACGGTCAACGATGCCATCACCCAGCGGATGATCGACTGGTATAATAACGGAACAACGCTGATCATGGTCAGCGGCGGTGACCTCTATACAGGCGTTGCCAACGCTGTCAACCAGACCGGTGCCAAGGCAATCACGACAGATTGCGACCGCACTGATCAGGGTGACCGTATCCTTGCCAGCGCCGTTAAATGCTACAATGCGGCGGTGCAGCGCGAGCTGTACACCTTCTTTGTGCAGGGCACCTGGGATGCCCAGAGCGCCGGCCAGACCGAGAAGACCGGCTTTACCAACGGCGAGGTGGCGCTGCAGGCCGGCAGCCAGTGGCGGCTGGACAACTTCAGTCAGGAAAGCTACCGCAAGCTGTATGAAAAGCTGCGCACCAGCGCGCTGCGGGTGGACACCTACTCCGACCTTGACACGCTGCCCGACACCCCCAATGTCACACTGACCCGCCTGCGCTGACACAGCCCGCACAGCGGCTTTGTTATGCTTTTGTAATGATTTGTTTAGCGTTTTGTCATTGAATAACCGCCCCAAATGCGGTATACTGAACTTATTACGGCAGGGAACCGCCCTGCCGGACAACTGAAAATCAACCTAAGGAGATCAAAACCATGAAAAAGTTTCTCGCTTTTGTAATGGCTGCCAGCATGGCGCTCTCTCTGGCTGCCTGCGGCGGTTCTACCCCCGCAAGCTCCACGGCCAGCACCACGACGGAGGCTACCACGGAGGCCGCTGCTTCCGGCAGCAAGACCGATGTTGCTTTCGTTACCGATGTAGGCAACATTGATGACCAGTCCTTTAACCAGTACACCTGGCAGGGCGTGCAGGACTTCTGCAGTGCCAACAGCCTGAACGCCAACTACTACCGCCCCACCGAGGACTCCGACGCTGCTCGTCTGGAGCAGATGGACAACGCTGTCAACGATGGCGCTAAGGCCGTCGTCGTCGCCGGCTACCTGTTCGGTTCCTCTATCGCTGAGGCTCAGGCCAAGTACCCCGATGTTCAGTTCCTCGCGCTGGATGTTTCCACCGCTGATCTGGGCGACAAGGCGCCTACCTCCAACACCGCGCTGATCACCTATAAGGAAGAGCAGGCCGGTTATCTGGCTGGCTACGCCGCTGTTTACGACGGCTACAAGGAGCTGGGCTTCCTGGGCGGCATGGCCGTTCCCGCTGTTATCCGTTACGGCTACGGCTTCGTGCAGGGCGCTGATGCTGCTGCCAAGGAGATCGGTGCTACGGATGTCAACATCAAGTACTGGTACTCCGGCGGCTTCGCTGCTACCGATGAGGTCAAGAACAAGATGGATGGCTGGTACTCTGAGGGTACCGAGGTCGTCTTTGCCTGCGGCGGCCCCGTCTGCGAGAGCTGCGACGCTGCTGCTCAGGCCAACGGCGGCAAGATGATCGGCGTTGACGTCGACCAGTCCGGCCGGTTCGACACCGTTGTCACCTCTGCCATGAAGGGCCTGGCCGAATCTGTCAACGAGGCCCTGACCGATGCCCTGAACAACGGCTGGAAGTTTACCGATGCCTACGCCGGCAAGCAGGCCGTTCTGGGCGCTGCCGAGAACTGCGTTGGCCTGCCGATGTCTACCAGCAAGTTCACCAAGTTCACGCAGGAGCAGTACGACGCTATGTATGCTGCCATCGTGGACGGCTCTCTGGTCATTGACGACAGCTTTGACGTCGATGTACACCCCGCCGTCACCAATGTAACTGTTGACTATCAGAGCTGATAGCTTAAAAGTGTGACTTTTGACCGCCCCGTGCCTTACCGCACGGGGCGGTTTTTGCGTATAAGGGCAGGGCTGTCCGCGATTTGACAGGCAAAGCGGATGGAATGCCCATAATGCGACAACTTTTTGTGCAAAATCTCTTGTACAAAAATGAAATTTTCTGTATAATATAGAATACTAAACTGTGTACAAGCCTGTACACATCGAAAGGGGCGTGCAACGATTGGCAGATAATAATTATGTCATCGAAATGCTGCACATCACCAAGGAGTTCCCCGGCATCAAAGCGAATGATGATATCACCCTGCAGCTGCGCAAGGGCGAGATCCATGCCCTGTTGGGCGAAAACGGCGCCGGAAAATCCACCTTGATGAGTGTGCTGTTCGGCCTGTACCAGCCGGAAAAGGGTGTTATCAAGAAAAACGGGCAGGAGGTCAAGATCAACAACCCGAATGACGCCAACGCGCTGGGCATCGGCATGGTGCATCAGCACTTTAAGCTGGTGGAATGCTTTACCGTGCTGGATAACATCATCCTCGGCGTGGAGGACACAAAGCACGGCTTCCTGCAGAAGGACGAGGCCCGCAAAAAGGTCATGGCGCTGAGTGAAAAATACGGCCTGAAGGTCGATCCCGATGCGCTTGTCAGCGATATTTCGGTCGGCATGCAGCAGCGCGTCGAGATCCTGAAAATGCTTTACCGCGACAATGAAATTCTGATTTTCGATGAGCCTACGGCTGTTTTGACCCCGCAGGAGATCGATGAGCTGATGGAGATCATGCGCGGCTTCAAGGCAGAGGGCAAGAGCATCCTCTTCATCACCCATAAGCTTAACGAGATCATGGCTGTGTCCGACCGCTGCAGCGTCCTGCGCAAGGGCAAGTACATCGGCACGGTAGACATCAAGGACACCACGAAAGAGGAACTGTCCAAGATGATGGTCGGCCGCGATGTGCAGTTCGCCGTTGAGAAAAAGCCCAGCGAGCCGGGCAAGCCGATTCTTGAGGTGGAGAACCTCGTAGTGCCCAGCAAGGTACACAAGAATAACGCCGTGCGCGGCGTCAGCTTCAATGTCCGCGCGGGCGAGATCGTCTGCATCGCCGGTATTGACGGCAACGGCCAGAGCGAGCTGATCTACGGCATCACGGGACTCGAAAAGCCGACCGGCGGCACGATCAGGCTGGAGGGCAGGGACATCACGAATGCACCCATCCGTGAGCGCTCCAAGGCCGGCATGAGCCATATTCCCGAGGATCGCCATAAGCACGGTCTGGTGCTGGACTATACGCTGGCTGACAATATGGTCCTGCAGCGCTACTGGCAGCCGGAGTTCCAGAACCACGGCTTTATTAAGAAGGGGGCCGTCCTCGACTATGCCGAGCGGCTCATCAAGCAGTACGATGTGCGCAGTGGTCAGGGCCCTGCCACCATCGCCCGCAGTATGTCGGGCGGCAACCAGCAGAAGGCCATCATCGCCCGCGAGGTCGATAAGGACCCGCAGCTGCTCGTTGCCGTGCAGCCCACCCGCGGCCTTGACGTCGGCGCGATCGAGTATATCCACAAACAGATCGTGGCCGAGCGCGACAAGGGCCGTGCGGTCCTGCTCGTCAGTCTCGAACTGGACGAGGTCATGAACCTGTCCGACCGCATCCTTGTGATTTATGAGGGCGAGATCGTCGGCGAATTTGACCCGCGCAAGACCACTGTCGAGGAGTTGGGTCTGTATATGGCCGGCGCGAAGAAGCAAGGGGAGGCGAAAGCATGAGTAAACAGAATAAACAGCCGCTTTTGCAGCACCCCGCTGTAGTAGGCGTGCTGGCAAGCCTTTTGTCCATCGTCATCGGTTTGGTGCTGGGCTTTGTGCTGCTGGTGTTGCTGAACCCCGGCGCGTCCGTGGGCGGCATGAAAGCCATGATGACGACCGGCTTTTCCAGCATGGACAAGCTGGGCAAGGTGCTGTATCAGGCAGCGCCCCTGATGATGTGCGGCCTGTCGGTCGGCTTTGCCTTCAAGACCGGCCTGTTCAACATTGGCGCGTCCGGTCAGTATACGATGGGCGCATTCTTCGCACTGCTGTGTGCCATTCAGTTCCAGATGCCGTGGTTCGTCTGCCTGCTGGCGGGCGCTGTCGGCGGTGCGATCTGGGGCGTCTTCCCGGGCCTGTTCAAGGCGTACTTCAATGTCAACGAGGTCATCACCGCCATCATGTTCAACTGGATCGGCATGTACCTTGTGAACCTGCTGCTGGCCAACACCCCCACTATGCTGGCTTCTGCCTGGGGCGCGTCCAACTCGGACCGCACGGCGGCGCTGTCCGCTGCAAACCCCGGGGCTATCCTGCCCAAGGGGCCGTTTGCCGCACTGTTCGGCAATTCGAGCTGGATCAACATTTCTATCATCATTACGATTGTTTTTGCTGTCCTCGTCTGGGTCGTGCTGCAAAAGACCACCTTTGGCTATGAGCTGAAGGCCTGCGGCCTCAGCCGGGATGCCGCCCAGTATGCGGGCATCAACTCCAAGCGCAACATCGTGCTTTCTATGGTCATTTCGGGTGCGCTGTCCGGCATCGGCGGCGGCATCTACTATCTGGCCGGTACGGGCCAGTATGTGCTGGAAAAATCCATTCTCGGCATGGGCTTCAACGGCATTCCCGTGGCGCTGCTGGCCAGCTCCAACCCCATCGGCACGATCTTCTCGGCGCTTTTCATCAGCTATATTCAGGTCGGCGGCGCGGCCATGCAGCCCGCCTACTCCTCGGAGACCATCGACATCGTGATCGCTGTCATCATCTATCTGGCGGCCTTTGCGCTGCTGATGCGCGGCGTGATCGCCAAGGCGGTCTCCGGCCGCAAAGAGAAAGGGGGCGCTGCCAAATGATGATCGCTGCCAACATTATCAGTCTGACGATCCTGTTCGCAGTGCCGCTGCTGCTCGTCGCGCTGGGCGGCATGTTCAGCGAACATTCCGGCGTCATCAACATCGCGCTGGAGGGCATGATGATCATTGGTGCGCTGTTCGCCTGCTTCACGCTGCAAGGGCTTGACCAGAGCGGTTTCGGTTCCGCGCACCCGCAGATTTCCATGCTCATCGCCATCCTTGTGGCGGGCGTCACGGGCATGATCTTCTCACTGTTGCTGGGCTTCGCGGCCATCAACCTGAAGGCCGACCAGACCATCGGCGGCACGGCCCTGAACCAGTTTGCGCCCGCCTTCGCCGTTGTTATGACTTGGGCGATTCAGGGTCAGGGCCTGACCACTATCTCGATCCCCAGCTGGGTGCGCATTACCCGCGATACCTTCGGCCTTGCCCCGGTGGACGGCCCCAGCTTCTGGAACAACCTCATCTTCAAGTATTTCTATCTGACGACCCCGGTGGCCATCGTTCTGTTCATCGCAGCCTACATTGTGATGTACAAGACCCGCTTCGGCCTGCGTCTGCGCGCCTGCGGCGAGCATCCTCAGGCGGCGGATTCCGTCGGCATCAATGTCTACAAGATGCGCTACGCCGGTGTGCTCATCTCCGGCTTCCTCGGCGGTGTCGGCGGTCTGGCCTACACGGTGGCGGCCGGCTCCGGCTTCAACTCTGATGTCGGCGGCTACGGCTTCCTTGCGCTGGCTGTCATGATCTTCGGCAACTGGAAACCATTCCCGATTCTGGCCTCGTCGCTCTTCTTCGCACTGTTCAAGGTCATTGCGGCGTACTCTTCATCGCTGTCCTTCCTGCCGAAGTTTGAGGGTGTCAAGGAAATTTCCAACTTCTACCAGATGCTGCCGTATATCGTCACGATGATCGTGCTGATCTTTACCTCCAAAAACTCTCAGGCCCCCAAGGCCGAGGGTATCCCCTACGATAAGGGCAGCCGCTGATACAAACGATACACAGGCCGCCCGACGCCTGCAGCCGGGCGGCCTGTGCTTTTTTGAAGGAGACAAGCTTATGCGAATGTATGATATTATCGCCAAAAAACGCGATGGCGGCACGCTGAACCGTGAGGAGCTTTCCTTTGCGGTCAACGGCTATGTGGCCGGGGATGTGCCCGACTACCAGATGTCGGCGCTGCTCATGGCTATCTATCTGCGCGGCATGACCGATGAGGAGACTGCCGTACTGACCGATGTCATGGCCCGCTCCGGCGATATGGTCGATCTGTCCGCCATCGCGGGCATCAAGGCGGACAAGCACTCCACCGGCGGCGTGGGGGACAAGACCACGCTCGTCATTGCGCCCATCGTGGCGGCCTGCGGCGTCAAGATCGCCAAGATGAGCGGGCGCGGGCTGGGCCACACCGGCGGCACCATCGACAAGATGGAGGCAGTGCCCGGCACCCGCACCAGCCTGACACAGGAGGAGTTTTTCAAGCAGGTCAATGAGATCGGTATTTCGGTTATCGGACAGAGCGGCAAGATCGCCGCGGCTGACAAAAAGATCTACGCCCTGCGCGATGTGACCGCCACGGTCGGCTGTATTCCGCTGATTGCATCCTCCATCATGTCCAAAAAGCTCGCGGCCGGTTCAGACGCCATTTTGCTCGATGTGACGATGGGGGACGGCGCCTTCATGAAGGATCTGGACAGCGCCCTTGAGTTGGCGCGCCAGATGGTCGCAATCGGCACGGCGCACGGCCGCAAGGTCGCGGCGCTCATTACCGATATGGATAAGCCCTTGGGCAAAAACATCGGCAACTCGCTTGAAGTAGCCGAGAGCATGGCCGTGCTGCAGGGCAAAGGCCCCGCCGATCTGACCGAGGTCTGCCTGCAATTGGCAAGCAACATGCTGGTGTTGGCGGGCAAGGGCGATATGCCGACCTGCCGCAAGCTGGCCGAGGGCGTCATCGCCGACGGCTCCGCTTTTGAAAAATGCTGCCAGATGTTTGCCGCGCAGGGCGGCGACATCAGCGTGCTGAAGGACGCCAGCAAATTCCGAAAGGCGAAATTCAGCTATGAGCTGACCGCCCCCGCCGATGGATACATTTACAAAAACGATGTCGAAAAGATCGGCAACGCCAGTGTGCTGCTGGGTGCAGGCCGCATCAAGAAGGAGGACAGCATCGACTTTGCCGCAGGCATCACGATGCACAAAAAGCTGGGCGATCATGTCAGTGCAGGAGAGAGCATCTGCACCCTCTACGCCGATGACGAAAGCCTGTTTGCCGCAGCGGAGGAGATGTACCGTGGCGGCCTTGTCATCCGTGACGAAAAGCCCACCGTCCCGCCGCTGATCTACGCCCGCGTTACCAGTGAAGGGGTAGAGAAATTCTAAATTGAAAATCCCTTCCTCACAAACAACAAAAAAATCCTGCAATGTTTTCTGCGTTGCAGGAATTTTTTATTTTCTCTTTCTCTTCAGCCAGAATACCTTCCACTTGCCATACCCATTCGCCTTGTCCTCGTCAAATTCCTCAGTCTGGACGTAATGCTTAAATGCATCGTCAAACTGCAAGGCGCCGTCCTCGGCGCGGATGTCGGTCAGCACGCGGGGGATCGCTTTTTGCTGGCTTTCAAACTCCGGCTCGCGGTCCCACAAAATTTTTCCATCTGCGTCAAAGCCGTGGGCCCACACGTTGAACACAAGGCAGGCAGCCTCACCGTAGCAGTACCGCTCAAAGCGGATGCGGCCATCCAGATAAAACAACATACAATCGCGGAAATGCGTCTCCAGCTCTTTCTCGTATCGGCGCCCGCACCCGGCACCGGCAAAATCGGCAGCGTTGGCAGTCATCGTGTGCCCCTCCTGTACTAAGGGCAATACCGCACAATTCCCGCCTAACGGCTTAAGCACCGCTCCGGCGGCTGCGGTACGGCATCTGCGTTGCCAAAATGCTCGATAATACACAAAGTATTATCTGCGCTTTTGGCTTAGCATCTGCCGCACCTCGCTCGCCGTATCGGCACTTAGAATTATGCGGTATTGCCTAAGATAAAACTATTATACCGCAAGCGCCGGCGTTTCGCAAGGCGGGCTTGCAGCGGCGGGCTGGTTGACCTTCGGGGACGCTCCGCAGCGGCGGGAATTTTTTCATTTCCCACAAAAAATCATCTGGATTTTAGTGGATTTTTTTGGTATAACCCTGTATAATATTTATTATACATAGGTAAAGGGGGCAGTGTGCCCATGAAAGAAATGAATCTGCCTGCCGTGACTGCCATTGTGGTGGCTGCGGGGGCGTCCCGCCGGATGGGATTTGACAAGCTCAGCTTTCGTCTGCCGGACGGCCGTTCCGTTTTGCAGACAAGCTGTGATGCTCTGGCGGCGCATCCGGCAGTCACCGGGCTTGTGCTGGTCTGCGGCGGCAACCGGACGGAGTGTGAGGCCATTGCGGCCCGCTGCACAAAGCCCTGCACGGTCGTGCAGGGCGGTGCGACCCGCGCCGACAGTGTGCGCAGCGGCCTTGCTGCGGCAGAGGGGGAGTTGGTTGCCATCCATGACGCTGCCCGCCCCTTCGTCAGCGAGGCGGTCATCACGGCCGTGCTGACGGCTGCGGCAGCTGACGGCGCGGCGGCACCCGCCGTGCCTGTCAAGGATACCATCAAGATCGCGGACGGGGCAGGCCGTGTGGCTGCAACGCCCGACCGCGCATCGCTTTATGCCGTGCAGACGCCGCAGTGCTTCCGCCGCAGCCTGTATCTGCAGGCGTTGTCGGCAGTTACCGGCGAAAAGGCAAGCCTTGTCACCGATGATTGCAGCCTGTTTGAGCTGGCGGGCCTGCCCGTCACCCTGACCAAGGGCGATTACGCCAACTACAAAATCACCACCAAAGAGGATCTACAAAAGGAGAAAACCATGCGCATCGGCCACGGATATGATGTTCACCGCTTAGTAGAGGACCGCAAGCTCATTCTGGGCGGCGTTGAGATCCCGTTTGAAAAGGGCCTGCTGGGTCATTCCGATGCCGATGTGCTGCTGCACGCGGTCATGGATGCCGTGCTGGGTGCGGCGGCGCTGGGGGATATCGGTCAGCATTTCCCCGACAACGACCCCGCCTACAAGGGTGCGGACTCACTGCAGCTGACCCGCGAAGTGGCAAAGATCATCGCCGCCCACGGCTACAGGGTCGGCAACATTGATGCAACGATTCTTTGCCAGCGCCCGAAGCTGGCCCCCCACATCCCCGCAATGCGCGAGAAGATTGCCGATGCCTTCGGTCTGCCGGTGGACGCCGTCAGCGTCAAGGCCACGACCGAGGAGCATCTCGGCTTTACCGGCGAGGGGCTTGGCATTGCCGCCCACGCCGTTGCACTGATCGAGTGAAACCATCATCCTGACACGGAAAGGGGGACGCGGCAACCATGCTGCCCAACCAGACGCTCAACGCTATTTTAAGCAGTTTGCGCACCTTTGACCCGCTGTCCGACACGCTGGACATCCTGATCATATCGTTTGTGTTTTACCAGCTTTTGCAGTTCGCCCGCAAATCCCGCGCGGGCCAGCTTGTCAAGGGCATCCTTCTGATTCTGGTGTTCTACGGTCTGGCGGTTATGCTGAACCTAAAGACCGTCACATGGGCGCTGAACAATGTCATTACCATCGGCTTTATGGCTGCGGTGGTCATCTTCCAGCCGGAGCTGCGCCGCACGCTGGAGCGGATGGGCCAAAGCACGATGTGGGCCAACCTGATGCTCGGCAATCGGCGCAGCGACCCCTCGCTGCGCGGTGCATGGCAGAGCGCGGTTGTTGCGATCTGCGATGCGGCAGAGCAGCTTTCGGACACCCGCACGGGCGCCCTGATGGTGCTTGAGCGCAACAACAATCTGGACGAGATCATCCGCACCGGCACGCCGATGCACGCCGATGTGATCCCCGAAATGCTGGGAACGATCTTCTATGAGGGAACGCCCCTGCATGACGGTGCAGTCGTGATTCGGGACGGTGTGATCGTTGCGGCCGGCTGCGTGCTGCCGCTGTCTAACAACCTCGAGATGGGCAAGGATATGGGTACCCGCCACCGCGCCGGTCTTGGCATGAGTGAGAACTCCGATGCCATCGTTGTCATTGTCAGTGAGGAGACCGGCATTATCTCGATGGCCAAAAACGGCGTTCTGATCCGCCGTCTGGACCGTCAGAACCTGTTCAATCTGCTGCAGGAGGAGATCGTTCCCCCTGAGGAAGCCGAGGCCGAAAAGGCCTCGCCGCTGCAAAGGCTGCTGCGCAAGGGAGGTGCACTGAACCATGCCAAGCCCGAATAAGCCCGCCGCCCCGGGGCCGATGGGGGCAGTGCCCAAGGGACCGCGCACCTTCTGGAACAACCCAGTCTTTATGATGGTGCTGGCGCTCATCATGGGCTTTGCGACCTGGACCATTGTGACGGTCTACATCGACCCCCAAGGCTCCAAGACAGTGACCAAGGTACCCATCAACTACACCAGCGGTGCCTCCGCCTACACCTCTCAGGGGCTGGACATCGTGGAAAAGCCTGACCTCGAGGGCGTTACCGTCAAGGTCGAGGGCAATGGCACGATCATCGGCAACATTCAGAACTCCGACATCATGGTCTATCCCAGCTATGCCGGTGTCAGCGGCCCGGGCAAGGTGACGCTGCGCCTGCAGGCCCGCGTGACCAACACGACCGACTTCCCCGGGGACATCGAGTGTACGGTCGAAAGCCCCGATACGATTGATGTTGTCTTTGATGAGGTGAGCGAAAAGACCTTCCCGGTCACGGTGGACGCCTCCGCCGTGCCGATCTCCAATGGCTATATGCTCAATAAGACTACTGCTGTGCCCGCTGAGATCACGCTGCGCGGCCCCACGAGCGAACTGGATCAGGTGTCCAGCATCGTGGCCCCTGTGCAGATCGACGGCGAGCTGGCCGATACCACGACCGTGCCCGCAACCCTGCAGCTGCTGGATGAGGTCGGCAATGTCTTTACGCCGCAGTATATCTCGATGGAGAGCGACTCCGCCAATGTGACACTGACCGTTTATCAGGTGCGGGAGCTGCCGCTCAAGGTGGATTTCATCGGCACGCCGAACGGCTTTGATGTGGAAAGCCTGCATTATTCGCTCACCCAACAGACGCTGCGCGTGGCAGGCCCGGCCCGCACCATCAGCACGCTGGAATCCCTGACCGTCACAGATTTTGACCTTGCCCGCGAGTTTGAGCCGGGCCGCGACTACCAGCGGCTGATCGAGTTGCCGGCAGGCATCGTTTCGCTGGACGGTGTGACCAATGTGACGCTGGATTTTGACACCTCCGAGATGGGCTCCACCAAGCTGAATGTATCGAACATCCGCGCCATCAATGTACCCAGCAACTATGAGCTGCAGATACTCTCCAGCCTTGTCAGCGGCGTCACGCTCTACGGCCCGGCGGATGAGATCGAAAAGCTGAACGCCGACAGCATTGTGGCGCAGATCGACTGCCAGAGCCTGAACCTGACAGTGGGCCAGCAGACGATTGCCGTCAGCATCCAGATCCCGTCCGCGACCCGCATCTTTGCCACCGGCAGCTATACCGTCCAGTGCGAGGTCACATCGAAGTAACGCAACGCAGTAGGGGCCGGGCATGCCCGGCCCGCAGCCTACAGGAAACCGCTCTATAACGGGAAAGCCGAGGGCCGGACATGTCCGGTCCCTACATGGCGCATACAAAATACCATCGTTTAAGGAACCTTATCTATGCTTCTAGTCCGCAATATCCGCCTGCCGCTGACCTGCCCCGACCCGGACGCCGAGGCGGCGGCCAAGGCTTTGGCCATTCTCCGCGTGCCCGCCCGCAAGGCGGCGCACTGCGGTGTGGCAAAGCTCAGCGTGGACGCCCGGCACGGTGCGCCGGTGCTTGTCTACACCATCGCAGTCACACTCAAGGACGAGGGTGAGGAATCGGCACTGGCCGGGGCCTCGCCCTGCGTCTGTTTCACACAGCCGCCTGCCTTTACCTTTCCCCGGGGCAAAATGCCGCTGGCACACCGCCCGGTGGTTGTGGGCCTTGGCCCGGCGGGCCTCTTTGCCGCGCTGCTGCTGGCCCGCAGCGGCTACCGCCCGCTGGTGCTGGAGCGCGGCCCCGCCCTTGATGAGCGTATCCGCGCGGTCAGCCATTTTGAAAAGACCGGTGAGCTGGATCCGAATGCCAACATCCAGTTTGGCGAGGGCGGCGCGGGGACCTTCTCGGACGGCAAGCTGACCACCCGTGTCGGCGACCCGCTGTGTGCCTTTGTGACGGGGGCGTTCCTCGACCACGGCGCGCCGGCAGATATTGCCTGGCGGCAGAAGCCGCATGTCGGCACCGACCTTCTGCGGGATGTCATCCGCAGCATTCGTGGGGAGATAGAGTCCTTAGGAGGTGAGGTGCGGTTCAACACGGCGCTGACCGGCCTGCAGATCCGAAACGGTGCCTTGACCGGCATTGACACCACGGCAGGCAGCGTTGCCTGTGAGCAGCTTATCCTTGCCGTGGGGCACAGCGCCCGGGATACCTTTGCCATGCTGCATGAGTTGGGCCTGCCGCTTGCGTGCAAGCCCTTCTCGGTCGGCTTCCGCGCCGAGCATCTGCAGACGGAGATCGACAAAAGCCTGTACCACGGTGCGGCAGGGCACCCGGCGCTGCCGAAGGGCGAGTACCAGCTCAGCCAGCATGTCAGCGGCGGGCGCTGCGTCTATACCTTCTGCATGTGCCCGGGCGGCACGGTCTGCGCCGCCGCCAGTGAGGAGGGCGGCGTTGTCACCAACGGCATGAGCCTGCACGCCCGCGACGGCAAAAACGCCAATGCGGCGGTGGTCGTCAGCGTGGACGGCAGTGACTTTGACAACGACCCGGTTAAGGCGGTGGCGTTCCAGCGTCAGCTTGAGCAGGCCGCTTACCGCGCGGGCGGCGGGGAATACCGCGCCCCGGCGCAGACGGTCGGCAGCTTTTTGGCAGGGGGCAGCGCGTTGGCGCTGGACCGTGTGGAGCCGACCTACCCCCGGGGTGTGACGCCCTGCGATCTCGGCAGCCTGCTCCCCACGGAGTTGGGCGGTGCCCTGCGCGAGGGTCTGACGGCCTTTGGCCGCAAGCTGGCAGCCTACCGCGCCCCCGATGCCGTGCTGACGGGTCTTGAGACCCGCACCAGCAGCCCGGTGCGCCTTGAACGCGGCAAAGAGGACCTGCAGTGTACCGGTCTGAGCGGCCTTTACCCCTGCGGTGAGGGTGCCGGTTATGCAGGCGGCATCATGACCGCTGCCGTGGACGGTGTGCGCTGTGCCGCCGAGCTGATGAAGAATTGGGCACCTGCAGAATGACCCGAGACGGCGGTCAGTCCTCTGACCGCCGCACGGCAGCAGACGATAAAAACAAACAGATGGGACAAACCATGCCAGACAACAAACACAATTACGAATATAACTACGACCTTGGCGATGTGATCGACAATGCGGTCGAGATGGGCAGCAGGATCGGCTCCTCCGTGTTGGGCAGCATTGCCGATGCGCTGGAGCAGGCGGGCGATGCCATGGGCGTGAAACAACCGGACAGCTTCTCCGCGTGGAAGCGCCGTCTGGAGCGCAAGTGGAAAAACGGAGGCCAGTCTGTCGGCGTTGCGCTGACGGCGGTCGGCTGGACCTTTGCAGGCTGCTTTGGCATCGCGGCGTTCGTGCTGGGCATCCTGACGGCAGTCGGCGCAGGGCCGCTGGGGCTTTCCCAACAGGATTTTATAGCCCTGCCGATTCTGACGGCCGTGTTTTACCCCACAACGCTCGGCTTCCTCTTTATGGCCATCGTGGGCATGAAAAAGCTGGCCTATTTCAGCCGCCTGCGCAAGCTGCTGCGCGCTGCCAATGACTGGACTTGTGACCTGCCCGCGCTGGCCCGCAAGGCACAGATCAAGCAGGAAAAGGCCTATGAAACCGTTGTAAAGGCTGTGGCAAACGGGGATCTTCCCAACGCTGCCATTTCCGATGATTACAGCACCCTCTATCTGGATGATTCGCTCCTGCCATCCGCGCCGCAGCCCGCTGCCGCACCGCAGCCGGCATCTGCTGCGCCGCTGACCGAGGCCGAGCAGTTCCAGCGCGAGGGCGTGGATTTTCTGAACTATTTAAAGGCTTGCTGCGGCAGACTTGGCAGCGATGCCGATGAAGAATTGGTGCAGATGCGCAAGATCTGCGCGTCCATTCTTGGCTTTGTGCATAACCACCCCGAGCAGCTTGGCCGGGTGCGCCGCTTCCGCGAATATTACCTGCCCACGACCCGCAAGCTGCTCGATACAGCGCAGGGTCTTGGTGATACGGACACCGCCAATGCCGCCGAGATACGCCGCGACATCACCGGCATTTTGCACACGCTGAATCAGGCGTATGCAAAGCTGTATGATACGCTGCTGCAGGATGTGAGCATGGATGTTTCGACCGAGATCGACACGCTGGAAACAATGCTGCGGCAGGACGGCCTGACCCATGATTTTGAATCTGATTTTAACACAAGGAGTTAAACTGTATGAATTACCCTGCGTGGCAACTGAAAAAGGGCGATCCCGCCGCCGAAACCTCGCTGGCGGGTGCCGGGTGCGGCGTACTGCTGCGCCGGGTGCTGGCCGCCCGCGGCTGTAACGAGCCCGCCGCTGCGCAGGCAATGCTGGGGCAGGGCGAGCCGCTCAGTGATCCGTTCCTGCTCAAGGATATGGACAAAGCAGTCGCCCGCATCGAACAGGCCGTTGAAAATGAGGAGCTCATGGTCATCTACGGTGACTATGATGTGGACGGTATTTCGGCAACGGCTATTTTGTACGAATGTCTCACCAGTCAGGGGGCACATGTGCGCTGCAAGCTGCCCACGCGCGGCTCCGGCTACGGCCTGACCCGCGCTGCCCTTGAATCGCTGGCACAGAAGGGCTTCAGGCTGGTCGTGACGGTGGACAACGGCATCTCCGCCGTGGAGGAGGCAGCCTGCGCCAGAGAGCTGGGGCTGGACCTTATCATCACCGACCACCATCTGCCGGGCGATACGCTGCCCGATGCCGTTGCCGTGGTGGACCCCAAGCGGGCCGACGATGAAAGCCCGTTTAAGGATCTGTGCGGCGCGGGCGTTGCCTTTAAGCTCTGCGCCGCGCTGGAGGGCTGCGACCCTGCCGAGCTTTTGGAGATGTACGGCGAGCTTGCCGCGCTCGGCACGGTAGCCGATGTCATGCCGTTGGTGGGGGAAAACCGCACCATCGTCCGGGAGGGGCTGGACCTTCTGCAGGATACGATGCGCCCCGGCCTGCACGCCCTGCTGGAAAGCGCCGGCTGTGCCGGAAAGCCGGTCACGGCAGATACGGTAAGCTACAGTCTGGCCCCGCGCCTGAACGCGGCGGGCCGCATGGATAATGCTGCCGTGGCGCTCAAGCTGCTGCTCTGCGGGGACGAGGAGCAGGCAACCGGCATTGCGGACCGTCTGGCAGAGATCAACACCGAGCGTCAGCAAACCGAGCAGCAGGTATTTGCTGCCGCGTTGGAGACGCTGGAAAAAGACCCGGCCCGCACCCGGGACCGGGTGCTTGTCGTCAGCGGTGAGGACTGGCACCCCGGTGTCATCGGCATCGTGGCCGCGCGCCTTATGGAGCGGTTCGGCCGCCCGGTCATTGTTATTTCGATGCATGAGGGCGAGGGACGCGGCAGCGGTCGTGCCCCTGACCCGTTTGATCTGCACAGCGCGCTGGCAGGGTGCGCACAGTATCTGACCCGTTTCGGCGGCCATGCGGCAGCAGCCGGTGTCGAAATTGAGGAGGACAACCTGCCCGCCTTCCGTCAGGCCATCAATGCCTGGGCTGCTGACCACGCCGCGCAGCCCGAGGCCGTCAGCCTGCAGCTTGATGCCGCCGTTACGCTGGGGGAGCTGAGCCTTGACAATGTGCAGGAGCTGGGCCGTCTGGCCCCCTTCGGCCGCGAGAACCCCACACCGGTGCTGCTGGTGCAGCACGCCTTTGTGGACGGCATCTGGCCGATGGGCAGCGAGGGGCGGCACACCCGCCTGCGGTTGCGGCAGGGCAGCGATACCCTGTTTGCATCGACCTTCGGCGTTGCACCGCAGGCGTTTGCCTACCCGGTGGGCAGCGAGGTCGAGGCTGCCCTCGAGGTGTCGATCTTCAACGGGCGCAGCGGGCCGATGGTGTCGGCGCATCTCAAGGCCATCCGACCCGCCGGGCTGGGCAATACCCCCAGCGAGCAGGCCGCCTGGTTTGAAGCGTTCCGCACCGGCGGCACCCTGCCTGCGGACCGTGCCGCTGTGCTGCTGCCGGACCGTGCCGACACCGTGGCGCTCTACCGCCGCATCCGCACGGGGCAGGTGGCTGCAGCGGACCTACAGCCGGTGTTTGCGGCGCAGGGCGTGCAGAATACCGGCCGTATGCTGGCCAGCCTGACCGCACTGCAGGAACTGGGCCTGATCGAGGAGCAGGACGGCCGCTGGCTGCCTGTGGCTGTGACTGCTAAGCAGGATCTGGCGTCCGCGCCGGTTTTGCAGCGTTTGGCGACCATGGCGAAACAAGGATAAAACGCGGGTTTATCCGGGATTGTAGGGGCGGATGCTCGCATCCGCCCGCGGAGCGTGGCGGCAACGGCGATGTTCCCGGGTCGATGCCGAGCATCGACCCCTACAAAGAGCTGTGCGATTTTATAAAAACGGAGAGGGAATGGACCATGGAAAACACAACCGTGCAGGAAGTAAAAATGCCCATCACCTATGACGACCTGAAGGCAAGTATGATCGACAGCGGCCGTCCGTATGACTTTGAGATGATCGACCGCGCCTACGAGCTGGCCGCCAAGGCGCATGGTGAGCAGCGCCGCCGCAGCGGCGAGCCGTATATCTGTCATCCGCTTTCCGTGGCGCAGATCCTTGTGGAGCTTGGTATGGACAGCGAGAGCATTGCTGCAGCCCTGATGCACGATGTGGCGGAGGATACCCCCGTATCGGTAACGGAGATCCGGCAGAAGTTCGGCCCCGAGGTCGCGCTTCTTGTTGACGGCGTTACCAAGCTGACCCAGATCAAATTCTCCAATGTTGAGGACCGTCAGGCCGAGAACCTGCGCAAGATGCTGCTGGCGATGAGTCAGGATGTCCGCGTCATGATCATCAAGCTTTGCGACCGGCTGCACAATATGCGCACCGGTGACGCCTGGCCGGAGCAGAAGCGCCGCGACAAGGCTCTTGAAACGATGGAGGTCTATGCGCCCATCGCCCACCGCCTCGGCATCTCCAACATCAAGGAGGAGCTGGAGGACCGAAGTCTGCACTATCTGGACCCGGTCGGCTATGAGACGATCCGTGACCTGTTGAACAAGCACGGCGATGAGTTTCTGCATCAGGTCTGCCATACCATCGCCAAGCATCTGGCGGAAAACGGCATCCAGAAGGCCACCATCCGCCACCGCGTCAAGAGCATCTACGGCATCTACCGCAAGATGTATATGCAGAACAAGGACTTTGAGGAGATCTACGACATCTACGCCGTCCGCATCATTCTGGACAATGTCCCCGAGTGTTACACGGCGCTGGGTCTGATCCACGATATGTACCACCCGCTGCCGAACCGCTTTAAGGATTACATCTCGACACCGAAGCCCAACGGCTACCAGTCCCTGCACACCACAGTCATCGGCCGCGAGGCCATCCCGTTTGAAGTGCAGATCCGCACATGGGATATGGACCGCATGGCGGAGTACGGCATCGCCGCCCACTGGAAGTACAAGGCCGGCATCACCGGCAGCGGCGATAAGCTGGATGAGCGGCTGGCGTGGGTGCGCCAGCTTTTGGAAAGCCAGCGCTCGAGTGCTGATGCCACCGACCTGCTCAGTGACATCAAGAGCGACCTGCTGCCGGAGGAGGTATTTGCCTTTACCCCGCGCGGAGATGTCATCAACCTGCCGGCCGGTGCCACGACCATCGACTTTGCCTACGCCATCCATTCGGCTGTCGGCAACCGCATGATCGGCGCAAAGGTCAACAACCGCATCGTGCCGATCGACCACAAGGTCCAGACCGGTGAGATCATCGAGATCATCACCGGCCCTGAAAACCGCGGCCCCAGCCGTGACTGGCTCAACATCGTCAAGACGAGCGAGGCCAAAAATAAGATCCGCAACTGGTTTAAAAAGGAGCGGCGGGAGGAAAATGTCCAAGAGGGGCGCGATGCGCTTGAGCGCGAGATGCGCCGCAACCTCATGACGCTGAGCGATGAGCAGCGCCCCGTCTTTATGGAGGCGCTGGCCCGCCGCAACCGCTGCAACAGTGTGGAGGAGATGTACGCCGCCATCGGATACGGCGGGCTGCAGCTCTCCCGCATGCTGCCCAAGCTGAAGGAGGAGTACACCAGACTGCAGGCCACCGAGCCGCGGCCGGTTACGGTCGAGCTCAAGCGGATGCACTCCTCCGAGGGCGTTGTGGTGGAGGGCATCGACAACTGCCCCATCAAGTTCGCCAAGTGCTGCTCACCGCTGCCCGGCGATGAGATCGTCGGCTTTGTCACCCGCGGGTTTGGTGTTTCCATCCATAAGCGGGACTGTGCCAACGCCCGCGAGAGCATGCGCCACCCCGAGAATATCGACCGCTGGGTCCGCGCCTACTGGGATGACGAGGCCCGCGAAAGCTATAAGGCAACGCTCGATATCGTCTGTATGGACCGCCCGAACCTTGTGTCGGATGTGGCGCTGGCGCTGGGCGATATGCGCGTGCCCATCTACTCGCTGACGGCGCGCGCCGCCGAGCAGGGACGCGCCCGGATGAGCGTGACGGTGGGCATCACCAACACCGAGCATCTCAACAGCGTTGTGGCCCGCCTGAAAAAGATCAAGGATGTCGTCAGTGTGACGAGGAACTGAGTTTGAAGGCCTTCCCCTGAGGGGGAAGGTGCCCCGAAGGGTCGGATGAGGGGCAAGCTTTCCGCAATAACCCGTGAATGGGTGGCTGCCGTAACGCCGCCCCTCATCAGTCGCCTACGGCGCCAGCTTCCCCCAAGGGGGAAGCTTTACATGGAAGGAGCACCCTATGCGAGCAATCATTCAGCGCGTAACCCGCGCAAGCGTTACGGTCAACGGCGGTGAGCCGCGCGCCATCGGCCCGGGTCTGGTCATCCTGCTGGGCGTGCGTGAAACCGATGAGATCGATATTGTGCCGAAGCTGGCTGACAAATGCGCGCACCTGCGCATTTTTGAGGACGAGGACGGCAAGCTGAACCGCAGCGCGGTCGAGCTGGGCTATTCGGCGCTGGTGGTGTCGAACTTCACCCTGTACGGTGATACGGCCAGAGGCAAGCGCCCAAGCTTCAGCCATGCCGCCAAGGGGGAACTGGCGGTGCCGTGCTATGAAAAATTCCTTGATGAGATGAATCGGCAGGGCCTGCAGGAGGTCAAGCACGGCGAATTCGGCGCGGACATGCAGATCGACCTTGTGAACGATGGCCCGGTGACCATCGTGATCGATACCGACGAGTGGAAAAAGTAAGCAAAATTCAAGGGAGGACGCAATGAACATCCAGCATATCCACGGCGTTCCGCCGCTGTACACGAATACCTTTTTAATTATCACGAACGCCAAGCACGGCATCCTGATCGATGCCGCCGCCGAGCCTGCCACCTATCAGAAGGCGCTGGACGAGGCGGGCGCAACGCTGAGCCATATCCTGCTGACCCACGGTCACTACGACCATGTGGGGGCGGTGGCAGCCCTCAAAAAAGCAACCGGCTGCAAGGTCTATATGGACCCGGCCGATGCGGCGGGCAGCCAGCTGCTGCCCCTGACACCCGATGTCATCACGGACACATGGCCGGCTGGTGACGAGCTTACGATCGATGAGCTGACCTTCAAGATCTACCACACCCCCGGCCACACGCCGGGCGGCGTCTGCCTGTCCTGCTATGGGCTGCTGTTCAGCGGCGACACGCTGTTTGCAGGCTCCTGCGGGCGTACGGATTTCCCCGGCGGCAGCATGCGCCAGATGCAGCAGAGCCTCTCTCTGCTGGCGGCGCTGCCCCTGCCCGATGCAACAAAAGTCCTGCCCGGGCATGAGGATTTTACCACCCTTGGGCAGGAGCGCCGCTCCAACCCCTATATGAATGAGGCATGGTTTTGATGCAGATCATTTTACGCGGCCCCGCAGCGGGCTATGAAGCTGAGCATACCGCACGGCTGTTTTTCCCCGGTGCGGAGAAGTCGGAAAATCTCCCGCAGGAGGGTGATTTTGTGCTGGCGCAGAGCCACCAATACACCGATCTGGCCCTGCTGCGCCTCAACGGTAAGCTGCAGTGGAAAACCGCCCTGCGCCCGCAGGGCGAGGATGCGGAGTACGCCCTGTGCCGGCTGCTGTACGGTATGCTCTGTCGGGCAACCGGCATCACGCCGCCATGGGGCATGATGACCGGTGTGCGGCCGGTGCGCATCATTCACGACATGCGCGCAGCCGGTGCGGGTGAGGACGAGATACGCGCGCGCTTCCTTGACCACTTTGGCTGCGCGCCGGAAAAGTTTGCGCTTGCGCTCGGCATTGCCGACCTGCAAAAGCCGGTTCTGGACGCCGCCGACCCGATGGACTGCAGCGTCTATGCGGGCATCCCGTTCTGCCCGACCCGGTGCAGCTACTGCAGCTTTGTCTCCCGCACGGTGGGGGATAAAGCCACCCGTGCGCTTGTGCAGCCCTATGTCGATAAGCTTTGTGAGGAGCTGACTGCCATCCGCCGGACCGCCGACCGCGCCGGGCTGCATATCCGCACCTTCTATATCGGCGGTGGAACGCCCACCAGCCTGAACGCGCCGCAGCTGGAACAGCTGATGTCCCACATCGCCAAGACCTTTGATTTAGCGAAACTGGACGAATACACGGTCGAGGCAGGCCGCCCCGACTGCACCGATGCAGAAAAGCTGCGCATCATCAAAAAATACGGCGCGACGCGTATTTCCATCAACCCACAGACCTTTTCGGACACGGTCTTGCAGAACATCGGCCGCCGCCATACGGCGCAGGATATTATCGACTGTTTTGCGGCCGCGCGCGCTGCAGGGCACACCAACATCAATATGGACCTGATCGCGGGCCTGCCGGGGGACACGGTTGAAGGCTTTGCAGCCAGCCTGCGTCAGGCCATCGCGCTTGCGCCGGAGAACATCACGGTCCACACGCTGACCCTCAAGCGGGCGTCCAACATCGTGGTCGAGCATCGCGCTGCTGACTATGCCGATGTTGCCGCCATGCTCGACAGCTGTAGTATGCTGGCCGAGGCCGGCTACCGACCCTACTATATGTACCGCCAGAAGGGCACGCTGCAGAATCTGGAAAATATCGGCTGGGCCAAGCCGGGTTTTGAGTGTCTGTATAATATCTATATTATGGAAGAGGTCCACACCATTCTTTCGGCCGGTGCGGGCGGCTCCACCAAGCTTGTCATTCCGGGGCAGCGCCGCGGCAAGATCGAGCGCATCTTCAACTTCAAATATCCCACCGAGTACATCGACCGCTTTGCGGAACTGCTTGACCGCAAAAAGGCCGTGGAGGATTTCTATGCACATTACACATCGCAAACGCTTCATCAGCCGTGACCTTGTGGCGCTGGCCGCGCGCAGCCCGCAGGAGCTGGCGGCCCTGAGTGAGAAGCATTATCACGACCAGATCGAGAGCATAGCCGATGAGGTGCTGGCGGCAGGCCAGCGCATCGTCATGCTGACCGGTCCGTCCGCTGCGGGCAAGACGACCTCGGCCCATAAGATCGCCGGGGCCATCGCGGCGCGCGGCCACAGCAGTCAGGTCGTCAGTCTGGATGATTTTTATATCGGGGAGGGGAAATACCCCAAAAATCCAGATGGCAGCGATGATTATGAGAGTCTGGAGTCACTGGATCTGGAGCGGCTGCATTTTTGCCTGAAGGAGCTGTACAAAACCGGCATCTGTGAGGCGCCGGTGTTTGACTTTACACTTCAGCAGCCCAGCGGCACCCGCCGCATTGATGCCCGCGGCGGTGTGGTCATCATCGAGGGTCTGCACGCCCTGAACCCGGCCCTGACCGAGGAACTGCCTGCCGGGGCCGCCCTCTGCCTGTATGCGGGCCTGCGGGAGGAATACGCCGACAGCAGCGATGCCTGCTGTCTGGCCACCCGGGACATCCGGCTGGCGCGGCGCATCGTGCGGGATTACCTGTTCCGCGGGCACGGGGCTGCCTTCACGCTGGGGCTGTGGGGCCATGTCTGCGCGGGCGAGGAACGGTTCATCAAGCCCTACAAGCCGCGCGCCAACCTGCTGCTGGATACGACCCACACCTATGAGGTCTGCCTGTGGCGCACCGTGCTGGACGCGATGCCTGCCGACCCGGAGCTGACCCCTGTGCAGGCCCGCCAGCTGGAGGCCCTGCGCGCAAGGTTTGACGCATTTCCGGCGCTGGGTACCGAGCTTGTGCCCCAAAACAGCCTGCTGCGGGAGTTTATTGGTAAATAATGCCGTACAATTCACGGAAAATATACATTTGCGCGTTGCAAACCGCGCCGCAATAGGCTATAATAGACCTAAATCGCACGGCACAGATGCCGTGTTCAGGCAAGAAGAAAGAGGTGCTTGACTATGTTTGAACTGGATATTGAGATGCTGAAGGAGCAGGGCCTGCAGTTGGTGGATTCCGCTAAAAAGACAGCGCAGGATCTGGCAGACAAGGGCAAAAACAAGCTGGATCTTCTGAACCAGCAGGCACGACTGTCCAAGGCACAGCGCCAGCTGGGCGCTCTGGTCTACAGCCTGCACAAGGCCGGTGAGGAGAACCCCGCACTGGTCGAAAAGTATATCGACGCCGTGGCAGAGGTCGAGAAGGCTATTGAGGAGATCAAGGCCGGCATGACCGAGGACGAGCGCGCAGAGGTCGAGGCACAGGAGGCCGACGCCGCCGCCGAGGATGCCCCCGAGCAGGAGCAGGAGGAGGAAATCGAGGAGGAGCCCATCCAGCTGCGCGGCGAGACCAAGATCTGCCCCGTCTGCAAGGCCGAGGTCGATGGCGATGCGCTGTTCTGCAACCACTGCGGCGCACAGCTGTAAAAATAACACTACAGCGAAAAAATGCAGCCGGGCGGACGGCCAACGCTTGACAAATCCGCCGATTTGTGTAAAATGTAGCGTATTGCATTTCTGTGAGCGCGGAGAAGGTCTATGAACGCATACCCCGAAAAACAGCAGTATACGGCAGACGACCTGATAGCGATCATTGCGATCCTGCGGGATCCGGAAGGCGGCTGCCCCTGGGACAAGGTGCAGACCCACACCTCGATCCGGATGAACTTCCTTGAGGAAACCTACGAGGCAGTGGATGCCATCGACCTGAATGACCCAGAGCTTCTCTGTGAGGAGCTGGGCGATGTGATGATGCAGGTGGTCTTTCACGCGCAGATCGAGCGGGAGGCCGGTCACTTTACCTTTGATGAGGTGTGCGACGGTGTCTGCCGCAAGCTCATAGAGCGTCACCCGCATATTTTTGGCGGGGACGAGAGCATAAAAGATTGGGATTCGCTCAAGAATAAGGAAAAGGGCCGTCTGACCCTCGCAGATGATCTCGAAAGCGTCCCCAAGGCGCTGCCTGCCCTGATGCGCGCCGCCAAGCTGCAAAAGCGCGCTGCCCGCTACGGCGTGCAGACAGAGTCGGCAGCCGATACGGTCGCTGCTGCGGCTGCGGCAGTTGAGACCGCACCGGACAAGGCCCGGGCGGAGCAGGCGATGGGGCAACTTCTGTTTGCTGCTGCGGCGCTTGCACGCAGTGCAGGCATCGACCCGGAGCAGGCCCTGCAGAAATGCAACGCTGCGTTTACCGCGGCGCACGCCGACAACCCAGAAAGCTAAGAAGTGAGCCGAGCGGGACGGAGTTTTCCGCAGCTGCTTTTTGCTGATATAACACTTTGGAGGTATAATACCATGACGAAAGTTGAACTGATCGCCGCTGTTGCGAATGAAGCTGACCTGACCAAGAAGGACGCCGAGGCTGCTGTCAACAGCGCCCTGAATGCCATCACCAACGCCCTGAAGGAGGGCGACAAGGTCGCACTGGTCGGCTTCGGCACCTTCGAGGTCCGTGAGCGCCCTGCACGCAAGGGCCGCAACCCCCAGACCGGTGAGGAGATCACCATTGAGGCCTCCAAGCTGCCCGCTTTCAAGGCCGGCAAGGCCCTGAAGGACTCCGTTCAGTAAGTAATGGTCCGCTCCGCCCCGCCGCGCTTCTGCGGCGGGGCGGTTTTGTATCGAAAGGAAAACATCTATGCGTCTGGATAAATACCTGAAGGTCAGCCGTGTCATCAAGCGCCGCACCCTTGCTAACGAGGTTGCGGACGCGGGCCGCGTGCTGGTCAACGGCAAGCCCGCCAAGGCCAGCTATACCGTAAAGCTCGGCGACATTATTGAGGTCACCTTCGGCAACCGCCCTGTCAAGATCCGCGTCCTGTCCGATGTGGAGCAGAAGGGCAAGGATGTCGCACGGGAAATGTTTGAGATCATCGAGGAATAATGCCCCGCCGCCCGGCGCGGGGTTCTAAACGCGATGCCTGCCGCATACAGTATCACTGTAACCAAGCAGGGGAGGGACCGCCATGCCGGAAACAAAACTGGAGCCGCGCGCCGGCCAGCCGCAGCAGCAAAGCCACGGCCTTGCCCTGCGGGACCGCCGCCATCTGGCCGTGACCGGTGTCAGCCGTGTCATCAGCTGTGATGAAAGCGCCGCTGTGCTGGAAACGCCGCTCGGCAATCTGACCGTCGGCGGGCAGGAGCTGCAGATCGGGGAGCTGTCCACCCAGAGCGGGCAGGTGCAGATCTCCGGCAAGATCGAATACCTGCAGTATGCGGAAAACCAGCAGTCCGGCGGCGGTCTGCTGGCGCGGCTCTTCCGTTAGATGGCCCCGTCACCCGCCCCGTGGGCGGTGCTGGGGGATGTGCTGTGGTGCCTTGGGCTGGGCTGTCTGCTGGCGGGTGTGCGGGATGCCGTGCGCCTTGCACTGGGGGAGGGCGCGCTGCGTTGCTTTTTCCGGGATATAGCGGCCTTTGCCGCAGCGGCGGTGCTGGTCTGCGGCTTCGCTGCCGGGGCCAGTGCGGGCGGTCTGGCCCGCTGGTATATGAGCGCCGCGCTGCTGCTGGGGGCTGCATGCTGGCACTGGACCGTGCAGCCCGCCGTACACCGCTGTGCGGCGGCAGCCGCCGCCTGCCTGCTGGCACCGCTGCATGCGGTGGAGAAAACCGCCGTCCGGCCCCTCAAAAAGCGCCTTGCCGCCGCCCGCAGCCGCCGCAGAGAGCGCAAAAAGGCAAAAAAGTCCGAAAAAAAGCAAAAATCCGCTGAAAAACAGTTGCAAAAACCTTCGACCATATTATATAATTAGCTACAAGTGGTTGTGCGTGCATTTTTGGGAAAGGGGGCATCCCGCTATGAGCAAAAATAAGGGAAGGTCCCAGCGTGGGTTCCTGCCGTGGTGGATCACCGTTCCGGTGTTTCTGATCGTCTGCGGCTCGCTGTTCATCAATCTTGTGCAGTATCAGGTGTCCATTGCATCCAAGCAGCAGGAGCTGCAGTCTGTGCAGAACCAGCTGAGCACACAGCTTACCGAAAACGCCGAGTTGTCCGGCACGCTGGATCAAGGCGAAAGCGCTATTATCGAGCGCTACGCTAGGGAGCAGGGCTACGCCAAGCCCAACGAGCGCGTCTTTGTGGACATCAGCGGCAAATAAATCGTTTTCAGCGGGGACGCTTTGCGGCAGCCCCCTGGCATAAAAATTACATTTAAAGGGGTATCATAGTTTGGCATTACAAGTTGGGGATATTGTCGAGGGCAAGGTCACTGGTATCAAGCCGTTCGGCGCGTTCGTTTCTCTGCCGGAGGGCAAGACCGGTCTTGTCCACATCTCCGAGGTTTCCTACGAGTTTGTGCAGGATCTTTCCACGGTGCTCAGTGATGGGCAGACGGTTTCCGTCAAGGTGATCTCGATCGCACCGGACGGCAAGATCGCATTGTCCATCAAGCGCACCCAGCCCGCGCCGGAGCGCGGCCCGCGCCAGCAGCACGGCGAGCGCACTGCAGGCGGCAATGACCGCCGCCCGGCCCCGCGACCCAAGCGTGAGGAAAAGCCCCGCGTCTGGCAGCCCAAGCCTGCCGCACCTCAGGGCGATATGAGCTTTGAGGACATGATGGCCCGCTACAAGACCCGCAGCGAGGAAAAAATCGCGGATCTCAAGCGCGTGACGGAGAACCATCGCGGCGGATATTCCCGCCGCCGCGGCTGATACCGGCTGCGAAAGCCATACAGCCATACAATGAACGGCCCTATCCTGACGGCTGTCAGCCGCCGGGCTGGGGTCTTTTTGCAATTTTATAATACAAAAAATGTAGGGGATGGCCATTGACCGCCCCTACACAATTCACGGCATATCAACAAGAAAGGACACCTATGTCTACACTTTACACGATGGTCGCGCCCTGCTTCTTCGGTACCGAATCCACGCTGAACTTTGAGGTCAAGCGTCTGGGCGCACAGAATATTCAGGTGACGGACGGCCGTGTGGCATTTCAGGGCGGGGCGGATATGATCGCCGCCGCCAACCTGAACCTGCGCACCGCCGAGCGCGTACTGCTGCTGCTGGCCACCTACAAGGCCACTACCTTTGATGAACTGTTTGACGGCTGCTACGCTATCGCGTGGGAGGAGCTGCTCCCCGCCAACGCGGCCTTCCCGGTCAAGGGCTCGAGCCTGTCCAGCCAGCTGTCCAGCGTCCCTGCCTGCCAGAGCATCGTAAAAAAAGCCATCGTCAAACGGCTGATGAACGGCCATAAGGTCGGCACCCTGCCGGAGGACGGTGCGCTGTACAAGATCCGCTTTGCGCTGCGCAAGGACACGGTGGAGATCTATCTCGACACCTCCGGTGACGGCCTGCACAAGCGCGGCTACCGCAAAAACGCCACGCTGGCACCCATCAAGGAGACGCTGGCCGCCGCCATCGCCGATCTGGGCCGGGTGCGCCGTGACTCTCTCGTGCAGGATCCGTTCTGCGGCTCCGGCACGCTGGTCATCGAGGCTGCGCAGAAGGCGCTGAATCTGGCCCCCGGTCTGCGCCGCCGCTTTGCTGCCGAGCATTTCGACTTTGTGCCGGCGGACCTCTGGGCAGAGCAGCGCCAGAAGGCTCTTGCGGAGGTCCGCAAGGATGCCGCCTTTGAGGGCATCGGCTATGACATCGACCCCGCCGCTGTGGCGCTGGCCAACGCCAACGCCAAGCTGGCCGGTGTGGGGGACCGCTGCCGCTTTGAGGTTGCGGATGTCCGGGATTTCCGTGCGCTCGACAATGCGGTCGTGCTGACCAACCCGCCCTACGGCGAGCGTCTGGGCGACGCCTCCGAGGCGGCAAGTCTGGCGCGCACGCTGGGTCAGGTCTGGCAGGCGCACCCTGCGCAGGGGCTGTACGCCATCACGGCCGATGCGGACTTTGAGCAGCACTTCGGCAAAAAGGCTGCCCGCCGCCGCAAGATCTACAACGGCATGATCCCGTGCCAGCTCTATATGTATTTTGAGCAGCCCAAGCGGGAGAGGAAGTAAGCCATGGAAGACCTGAAACTGGCGATCCTGATTGATGCGGACAATATCTCGCCCAAGTATGTCAAGGTGATTTTGGACGAGGCTGCAAACTTTGGCGTTGCAGCCTGCAAGCGCATCTACGGCGACTGGTCCGATGCGCGGCTGAAAAGCTGGAAGGATGCGCTGCTGAACAATTCCATCATCCCCATCCAGCAATATAGCTACACGACCGGCAAGAACGCTACAGATTCCGCCATGATCATTGACGCGATGGACCTGCTCTACAGCGGCAATCTGGATGGCTTCTGCATTGTTTCCTCGGACAGCGATTTCACCCGGCTGGCGGCCCGCCTGCGGGAGGCCGGCAAGCTTGTCATCGGCATGGGGGAGAGCAAGGCGCTCGGCCCCTTTGTCAAGGCCTGCGACCAGTTCAAGTACCTCGATCTGATCCTCGACCACGGTGATCTCAATGAGGCGGAGGGAAATGCCCCGGCCGCCTCTGCTGCCGAGACGAGCGCCCGCGCCGCTGCGGGGGACGACACCGCCATCAACCGGGATTCCATCGGCCGCATCATTCATGGTCTGATCGATGAGATGGATGACGGCACCGGCTGGGTGCGCACCTCCCGCGTGGGGGATCAGCTCATCAAGCGCTACCCGGATTTCGATGTGCGAAACTTCGGCTCCAAGAGCCTGAATAAGTTCCTGACCTCGCTGGCGGAACTCGAGGTTGAGGAGCGCATTCTTGCCAACGGCAACCCTATTCAGTTTGTGCGGGTAAAGCCGGTGCCGAAGCCGGTCAAAAAGCCTGCGGCCCGCCGCACCGCCAAGCGCACGCCCCGCCAAAAGAAATAAAACCAGCCCCAGACACCGCTTGTCTGGGGCTGTTCGCTTATCTCTGCAAATATTCTGTGCTGACCCAGCCGTATTGCTGGTCGTACTGCACCAGCGCCCAGCCGGGGGCGCTGGACATCGTACCGTAGATGCGCAGCCGCAGATAATCGGGAATTTTGCCGATGATGTTATACCCTGTGCCAGGTCCGGCGCGCAGGTTCAGCCGCTCGCCGTTGGTGCGGGTTGTAAAAAATATGGCGTCCGTCCGCGCGGGCGGGGTGTCGGGGGCGGTAATATCTGCGCCCAGACTGTCCAGCAAAAGCCGCCATGGGTCAGGCTTTGTCACACCGGGAATGCTGTATTCGTGCCAGCCGTCAGCCTGCCTGATCCATGCCGTGCCGCCGTCCCACACAAGGCCGTCATACACACAGGGGACAAGCTCCGCCCCGGTGCTGTCGAGCAGACCGAATTTCCAGTCACGGCTGACAACTGTATAGCCATTCAAAAGCGGTGCGGCCCGGGCAAAGACCCGCGGCTCGTCGGTGTAGCGGTTGGGCCTGTACACGCCGTCATAGCAGGGGGCGGTTACTTCGTTGCCCGCTGTATCCAGATACACCCATTTGCCGTCCCGCTGTGCGGGGGCCAGCGGCGCGTCAAAAAAGAAATCTGCCGCACTGTAAATAAATTCGTTCGCAGCTGTGGTGTCTCTGTTTCGATAAACATACTGCTCGCCGCCGATGTAGTTGAACCAGCCGTCCCCCTCGGCCTCCAGCGCACCGTCCCGGACAGGCACAAAGCCGTTGGCGCTGCCGCTGAAGAGCAGCATGTCCGCATCGGTCGGTGTCCTCAGCTCACCCGGGCCAAGGGAGCCGTAGTAGATATGCAGAGCGTTATCCTGTAAATCGACAAAGCCCAGATACCCGCCGCCGTCGTGGGCGTCACAGAGGGTGCCGTCGCCGCTTGCCTTTAACCGGGCGTTGTACTCTCTTTCCAGCGGGTCAATCTCCTCCCACGCAAGCCCGTCCAGATACCCGTGCCAGTGGTGTTCGTCAATGTCACATTCAAACAGCGGTTCCGGCGCGCGGCAGGGAAGCACTTCTGTACCATCACTGCGCATCAGGCCCCACAGGCCGTCCTTGCACATCGTGTAATAGTCGGTCTCGGGGTAGATCTGCATGGCACGCTCATAGTCGATCAGCCGAATGTCGTCATAGTCCAGCACTGCCGCGCCGGTCGGCTCCAGTCCCTGCGGTGCAGCGGCTGCGGGGACGGGAGTCGGTGCTGCTTCGGCAGTTTCCACGGTGGCAGCTGGCGCAGATGCGGAGATTGCATCCCCGGATGCCGCCCCTGCGGCACACCCGGCCAGCAACAGGGCAGACAGAATGCAGAGCAGAAGCTTCATGACAGAACACCGCCTTTTTTTCTTTAATTATACCACACGCGCCCCGCGCCGGAAAAGCCCGGTGCGGGGCGCGTGTGCAGATTTTACAATTTATTCGTAGGTGCGCCGCCCGGCAAAGACGCACAGGGGGCGCTTGGCCTTGCCCATGCCCATCAGCTGCACGGCGGCGGCCAGGGTGGCACCGGCGCTGGTGCAGGCGGGTACGCCGTCAAAGAACAGTACCTCCCGCGCGGCACGCTCGGCATCGGCCGAGGTGACGGTCAGCACGGTGTCCACCACATAGGGGTTGTAATTCTCCGGCACAAAGCCGGGGCCGATGCCCGCGATGCTGTGCTGGCCGATGAACCCGCCCGAGATGGCGGCGCACTCGGCAGGCTCCACGGCCACGATGCGCACCATGCTGTTCCATGCCTTTATGTACTCGGCCACACCGGTGATGGTCCCGCCGCTGCCCACGCCGATGACCACGGCGTCGATCGCATCGCCCGCGTGCTTTAAGATCTGCGGGCCGGTCACCCGGCGGTGATACTCGGGGTTATCATCGTTGGAAAAATAGTGGGTGTAATATCCGCCGTATCGCTTGGCGGTGTCCTCGGCGATGCGCTCCATGGCGCGGCGGCCACCGCTGCTGCAGGCAATGATGCGCGCGCCCAAGTCCTGTAAATGCTTGCGCCGTGCAATGGGCAGGTTGCTCGGCACGACAAGGATGCAGGGGTGTCCTGTGGTTGCACAGCTGACAGCCAGCGCCGCGCCGAAGCTGCCGGAGCTTACCTCCACCACCGGCATGCCGGGCTGCAGCGTGCCGCGCTCGGTCGCAAAGGCCAGCATTGTCTCGGCCAGACCGTCTTTGGAGGTGCCGGTTGCACCGCCGAAATCCAGATAGGCGAGGATGCCTGCCTCCAAACCATGGCGGCCGGAGTAGCCGTCCAGCCGCACGACCGGCGAACGGTAGACCTCCTGATAATAGCTGCGCAGGATGGGCACAGACAGACACCTCACTTTCAAAAAACGACAACATTTTTATTATAGCATAGTTCGGGGCGGTTTGCTATGGATGGAGAGAAAAATATTGCGGCGAAGGGGGGAGGCCCCTCAGGCCTCGCAGGCTCGGCCAGCTCCCCACTTCGTGGGGCGCCTTTTGC
>OHHG01000032.1_pt1 | contig 54211 bp, 44 predicted proteins | sample 1567991 | NCBI WGS metagenome assembly OHHG01 (sample SAMEA3879588, study PRJEB24766) | human gut metagenome | biome: human-associated habitat; feature: feces | place: USA | collected 1985/1987
GGGTGATGTTCGCATCGGGGTGCAGGGCGCGGATCTTGTTGATCATACCCTTGCCCACGATATGGTTGGGCAGGCAGCCGAACGGCTGCGCGCAGACGATATTGCCGTAGCCGCCCTCGACCAGCTCGATCATCTCGGCAGTCAGCAGCCAGCCCTCACCCATCTTGGCACCCAGCGAGATGATGCCCTCGGGCTTTTTCATCAGCTCGCGGAAGGAGCCCGGCGCGTAGAAACCGTACTTGCGCATGGCGTCATAGCTGGCGCAGCCGATCGAATCCAGCCAGCTCAGGAAGAAATCCGCACCGCCCGCTACCAGCTTATTGCCGCCGTACAGGTCGATGTCCAGCCGGTAGTTGGCCACGCAGTATTCTACAAAGCCCATCAGGCCGGGCAGGTTGACCTCGCAGTCCTGACTTTCAAGGAATTTTTCCAGATCGTTATTGCCCAGCGGCGAATATTTGACATAAATTTCGCCCACCACGCCGACCTTGACCTTCGGCACACGGGTGATAGGGATCGTGGCGTAGTCGGCGGCAATGTCGTAGAACCGGCGTTTCATATCGTGGGCGGAATAATTCTTGTCGTCCTTGATCCAGCCCTGAATCGTGGCAATCCACTTTTCGGTCATAGCGTCGGCGTCGCCCTTGCGGTTTTCATAGGCGCGGGTCTGGCTGCGCAGCGCCACCAGCAGATCGCCGTAGAAGATGGACGCAATGACCTTGCGCAGCAGCGGCAGGGTCAGCGGCAGACCGCTGCCCTTTTCCAGCCCGGAGAAGTTCAGCGAGGCCACGGGGATATTGCCGTAGCCCGCCTTGACGAGCGCCTTGCGCAAAAGCTTGATGTAGTTGGACGCACGGCAGCCGCCGCCCGTCTGTGTGATGAGCAGCGCGGTATGGTCCAGATCGTACTTGCCGCTGTTCAGCGCGTCCAAAAACTGCCCGATGACCAGCAGCGCCGGGTAGCAGGTGTCGTTGTGGACATATTTCAGGCCTAGCTGCGCGACTTCGCTGCCGCAGTTGCCCAGCACCTCGGTCTGGTAGCCCTCGCTGGCAAGTGCCGCCTGCATAAGCCGGAACTGGGTGACCGCCATGTTGGGAATGAGAATTTTATGGGTCTTTACCATGTCCTTGGTAAAGTTGGGAGTTATGTATTCCATGGAATTGCCTCTTACTTTTTGTCCTCTTTCCGTTCCTCCAGCGCTGCAAACAGGCTGCGCAGGCGGATGTTGACCGCGCCGAGGTTGGTAATCTCATCGATCTTGAGCTGGGTGTACAGCTTGCCGCCCGCCTGCAGGATCTCGCGGGTCTCATCGGTGGTCACGGCGTCCAGACCGCAGCCGAAGGATACCAGCTGCACCAGATCCATGTCGGGATTCTCGGTGCAGTATTTGGCGGCAGCGTACAGGCGGCTGTGATAGGTCCACTGGTTCAGCACCGAGGTCTGGAATTTCTGCTCATGCCAGCTGACGGAATCCTCACTGACGACAGCCGCGCCCTGCCGGATGATGAGCTGGTCGATGCCGTGGTTGACCTCCGGGTCCACATGGTAGGGGCGGCCCGCCAGCACAATAATGCGGCGGCCCTCGGCGCGGGCGGCGGCGATGATCTCGCTGCCCTTGTCGCGCAGCTGCTGCATGTGGCGGTGATACTCGTCATAGGCGGCGTCAATGGCCTCGCGCACCGCCTTTTTGTCAATACCGGGGAAATATTTGTCAAGCGACTGCTGGAATTTCTTGTAGAAATCCTTGCGGCGCTCCAGATTGAAGTAGTCGTATAGGAACCGCGTGCCGTTCAGCTCGGGGCAGTTGCCCTCCAGAACCTCGGGGTAATAGGCGACCACGGGGCAGTTATAATGGTTGTCCCCCAGATGCTCATCAAGGTTGTAGCTCATGCAGGGGTAGAAGATGGCGTCCACGCCCTGCTCGCACAGCCAGTGGATGTGGCCGTGGCTCAGCTTGGCGGGGAAGCAGGCTGTGTCGCTTGGGATCGTTGCCTGACCGCTCTGGTACAGGCTGCGGCTCGAGAAGGGGCTGACCACGACCTCGAACCCGAGGCGGGTGAACAGCGTGTGCCAGAACGGCAGCAGCTCATACATGTTCAGGCACAGCGGCAGGCCGATGCGCGCGCGCGGTGCGGCGGGCGCAGGGGCATTGCGGTAGCCGTCCAGCAGTTTCAGCTTGTAGGCGTACAGGTTCAGATCCTCATTATTGGCCTTGCCGGTCACGGGCTTGTCGCATCGGTTGCCCGAGATGTACCGCTTGCCGTCGGCAAAGACGTTGATCGTCAGCTGGCAGTGGTTGCCGCACCCCTGACACTGCACGGTGTTGACCTTCTGGCTGAACTGCGCAAGCTCCTGCTCGGTCAGTACGGTGCTGCGGGCGTTCTCCCCTGCCTTAGTCTTGCCGTACAGCGCCGCGCCGTAAGCGCCCATCAGGCCCGCGATGTCGGGGCGGATGACATGGACGCCCATCTCCTTCTCAAAGGCGCGGAGAACGGCCTCGTTGTAGAAGGTGCCGCCCTGCACAACGATGCGGCGGCCCAGTTCCTCAGGGCTGGAGGCGCGGATGACCTTGTACAGCGCATTTTTGACAACCGAGATGGACAGGCCGGCGCTGATGTTTTCAATCGAGGCACCGTCCTTCTGCGCCTGCTTGACGCTGGAGTTCATAAAGACGGTGCAGCGGCTGCCGAGGTCCACAGGCTTGTCGGCAAACAGGCCGAGGGCGGCAAACTCCTTGACATCGTAGCCCAGCGCTTGGGCGAAGGTCTGCAAAAAGCTGCCGCAGCCGGAGGAGCAGGCCTCGTTCAGGAAGATGTTACTGATGGCGCCGTCCTCGATCTTGAAGCACTTCATGTCCTGCCCGCCGATGTCGATGATGAAGTCCACATCGGGCAGGAAGTGCTTGGCAGCGGTAAAGTGGGCCACCGTTTCGACAAGGCCGCGGTCGCAGTGGAAGGCATTTTTGACCAGCTCCTCACCGTAGCCGGTCGTGGTCACACTGGCGATCTGCAGCCCGGGGTGATCCCGATACAGCTTGAGCAGCGTCTCCTTCACAAGCGGGATCGGGTTGCCGAGGTTGGGGCGGTAGCTTTCAAACAGAATGTTGGCGTTGTTGTCAATGACGACCAGCTTGATGGTGGTCGAGCCGGAGTCGATGCCGATATGCACGGGGCCGCAGTCTGCGCCGAAGGGCAGGCAGGGCACGGTGGCCTTCATGTGGCGGGCGTGGAACGCCTCGTACTCCTGCTGATCGGCGAAAAGCGGCGGCAGGCTTACATAGGTGGCGGCGGCGCTGTAGTTGTCCAGCCGCTTTGCGACCTCGCGCAGGTCGGATTCCTCGTCAGCGTAGAACGCTGCGCCCAGCGCCACAAAGAGCAGACTGTTTTCCGGCAGGGTGCCGGTGACGCCGAGCGTTTTGTCAAAGCTCTGGCGCAGTGTCCGGGAGAAGGTCAGCGGACCGCCCAGATACAGGATGTTGCCCTTGATGGGGCGTCCCTGCGCAAGGCCGGCGATGGTCTGGTTGACGACCGCCTGATAGATCGACGCTGCGATGTCCCCTGCCTGCGCGCCCTGATTGATGAGGGGCTGGATGTCGCTTTTGGCAAAAACGCCGCAGCGGCTGGCGATCGTGTAGGTGCGGGTGGCGCCCTGAGCGGCCTTGTCCATCTCATCGGCACCCATCTTCAGCAGGGTAGCCATCTGGTCAATGAAGGCGCCGGTGCCGCCGGCACAGCTGCCGTTCATGCGGACCTCGGTGCCGTTTGTCAGAAAGAGGATCTTTGCATCCTCGCCGCCCAGCTCGATGATGCAGTCGGTGCCCGGTGTCAGGCGGTTGGCAGCCACGCGGGTGGCAAAGACCTCCTGCACAAAGGGCACCCTGCAGCTGTCGGCAAGGCCCATGCCGGCAGAGCCGGAGATGGCCAGATACGCGCGGCCATCGGGCAGATATTCGGCGGCGACTTTTTCCAAAAGCGCTCTGCCCTTTTCTAAAATATGGCTGAAATGACGCTCATAGGTAGAATAAACGATCTGCCCGGCGTCATTCAGCACGACACATTTAATGGTGGTGGAACCAATATCCAGACCAACTCTCATAGGCTTTAGCCTCCTGCGGGTCAGGCAAACCCACTGAAGCTACGCGCCGTAGGGCGGATAAGCGGGGTTGCCGTTGGGGTGATTGCGGGATACCGAAGGCCGGGTCTGCCCCAAGGCGCTACAATATCAGCATATATTATACAGGTTTCTTGAAAATTCGGCAAGAGTGCCGCCGCATAAAATCGTTGTCAAATGACAGGAATTGTACAAAAACACGGAAGCGGTGCGAAAAAAATCCGCACCGCTTCCGCGTCAAAAGAAAAGAGGAGTATGGATGAAAAACTTGGGGTCCTGTTCATCAGGTCGGGTCCCTGCTCCCTTCCTGAGAACATCTATAGTATACCCCGGATTTGTGTTAAAGTCGTGAATGAATATTCAATAAATTAAGAAGGGTTTGTGAACAAACGGGAGGGGCGGCCTTGCCGCGATTGCCTCTTCACGGGGCTCTGCGGCACACGCGCCCCTCATCCGGCCCTGCGGGGCCACCTTCCCCCCTCGGGGGAAGGCAAAGAAAAATCTCACCCAGCTGCATCGCCGGGTGAGATTTATGTATTGAAGTTTACTGTTCTTCCCCATTCAGCCGGTCGATCTGGTCCTGCAGCAGCTGGGACACAGGGCGGCGCGTGTTGCGCAGCCGGTGGGCCGGGGCTGGGGGCGTGTGGTGCGCGGACTGGGCCTTCTTTGCCTTTACGCGCAGCCGGTCGGCGGGCTTGGCTGCCGGGGTCTGCGCGGCGGCGGGACGCGGCGGCAGGGGTGCAGGCGGATCCGTCTCCGGTGTGCCCTGCGCAAAGCTGCGCATGTCGGTGCCCAGCTCCTTCAGCTCGGCCTCAGTCTGGTCAAGGGCCTGATAGATAGCCTGCGTCAGGCCGTCCAGATCCAGCGTGGCGGCGCTCAGCCGTTCATCCACGCGGGCCAGACGCTCCCGCACCAGCATGACGCCCGAGGCGATGCTGCGGGCATTCTCGGCCATGCGGTTCTTCTGGCTGTCTGCCTGCTGCTTCAGCTCCTTCTCGGCGCTCTCGGCGTACAGGCGGGCATCGGCCAGAATCTTACCGGCCTCAAGCTTTGCCTCCCGCACCAGATCGGACGCGGGGGCGCTCAGGGACGAGGTATTCAGCTGGCGCGCTGAATCCAGCTGCTTCTGCAGCTCCTCGACCTGCTTTTGCAGATCGTCATTCTTCTGCTGCAGATCGTGGTGCTTCAGCTGCCAGATGTTGGCGTTTTTCTGGGATTCGCGCTGGTTGGACTGGTAGGAGGCAGTCTGCTTCTGCAGCGTCTCAAGCTGCTCCTCGCTCTCGCGGCGGCGGGTCTCGGCGGCCTCGGCGCGCTGGTTGGCAGCGGCCACCTCGGCCTTGAGGGCCTCGATCCGGCTGTCATCGCTGCTCTGTTGGCTGCGCAGCTCGTCCAGACGGGACTGCATCTGCTGCAGCTGGCGGTTGTACTCCAGCTCATGCTGCTGGGCCTCGTTGGCCAGCGCGTTCATGTAAGCCAGCACATCATTTTTATCAAAGCCGAACAAGCTGGAACGGAAGCCCTGTTCCTGAATGTTCATAGGTTCAGACGGCATGGCTTTTTACATCCTCTCGCAGAAAATTGATCAGGAACGCTTGTTCAGGATGCTGAGCAGATCGTCAAAGTAATCGCCGTCATCCTCTTCCTCAGCCGGGGCAGCAGGCTGAGCAGCCACGGGGGTATCCATGCCGGTGCTGAAGGACTGGGTGAAGATGGGGTTGGGCATCGGCGGGTTGATGGGCTGCTGTGCGGGCTGCACGGGGGCGGCGGGCTGCACAGGCTGGACAGGCTGTGCGGGCTGCTGTACAGCGGTCTGCTGGGCGGCGCGCTTGGCGTCCACATGGGCCTGAATAGGCTCGTCCACCTCGGGGGTGCTCTCAAAGCCAGTGGCCACAACGGTGATGCTCATCTCATCGCTCAGGCGCTCATCAAAGGCAGTACCCCAGATGATGTTGGCATCGGGATGGGCGCTCTGGGTGATCATGCTGGCAGCGGTCTCGACATCCTCCAGACCAATGTCGGGGCTGGAGGTGATGTTGATGATGACGCCGCGCGCACCGGCGATGCTGGTCTCCAGCAGCGGGCTGGAGATGGCAGCCTTGGCGGCGTTCTCGGCCTTGCCGGCGCCCTTGGCAACGCCGACACCCATGTGGGCAAAGCCGGCGTCCTTCATGATGGAGCGGACATCCGCGAAGTCGAGGTTGATGAAGGCGGGAATGTTGATCAGGCTGGAGATGCTCTCAACGCCCTGACGCAGCACATTGTCGGCGGCCTCGAAGGCGTTCATCAGGGTGATCTTCTCCTGACTGATGAGCTTCAGGCGCTCGTTCGGGATGACGATCAGAGAGTCGACATGCATCATCAGGGAGGCAATGCCCTGCTCGGCCTGCGCCATCTTGCGCTTGCCCTCAAAGGCGAAGGGCTTTGTGACGATGCCGACGGTCAGGATGCCCAGATCATGGGCAGTCTCGGCCACGACAGGGGCAGCGCCTGTGCCGGTGCCGCCGCCCATACCGGCGGTGATAAAGACCATCTGCGCACCCTTCAGGGCGTTGGTGATCTCGTCCTTGCTCTCCTCGGCGGCGCGCTGGCCGATCTCCGGGTCAGCACCGGCACCGCGGCCCTTGGTCAGCTTGGCGCCAAGCTGGACCTTCTGGGTGGCCTTGGAGTTCAGCAGGGCCTGCTGGTCGGTGTTCATTGCAACGAACTCGACCCCGGACAGACCGGACTCGACCATGCGGTTGACAGCGTTGCCGCCGCCGCCACCTACGCCGATGACCTTGATATTGGTTACATTTTGCATTTCTTCGTCGAGAACGAATGCCATGAGTGTATCCCCCTAAAAGTGAAGTTGTTAAACCGGACCCGATGGGTACTGCACCCCGCGCAGGGGCACACTGGTCCGCTATTTTTTACATATAACTGATTATTAGAATATCAAATTTTACATGCAATTTCAATACCCTGAGGGCAAATTCATAAAAAATTGCGTTTCTCCCTGCGCTTTTGCCGGATAAGCACGGGATAGAAACGCGAAAATTCGGCAGATTGCTATATTTTAAAGGAAAAAGCAGGAAGTTCCCACAAAAAAGCGCCGCAGGGGGCGGACCGGGTCTGCCCCCTGCGGCGCGGGTCTAGAATCACGCTTCACCGTGCGCGGCGGTGCAGTCTGCCCCAAGGCTGTGCAGCTCTCCCGGCAGGTCGGCGTAGCCGCGCGGGATATGCCCGGGGTCGCGCAGCGTGGTCTGCCCCTCGGCGGCAAGCGCCGCAATGAGCAGCGCCGCACCCCCGCGCAGGTCGGGGGCGGTCACGGCGGCTCCGTGCAGCGCCGCACCGCCGTCAATGTGCAGCCGCCGTCCCTGCGCGGTGCAGCCGGCCCCCAATGCGGCAAACCCTGCTGCGCAGGCAAACCGGTTGGCGAACAGGCGGTCATAGATCTCGCTCTCCCCCGCTGCCGTCAGCAGCACGGCGGCGGCCAGCGGGGCGGTGTCGGTCGCAAAGGCGGGCCAAGCATCGGCGGTCAGTCTGGCCCCGCCCCGCAGCGGCGCGGCGGGGTCGCGGGAAAGCCGCACGCAGTCCCCTGCCCGGGTCACGGTCACGCCGGTTTCGGCCAAAAAGCGCAGAAAGGCCCCGTAAACGGCCGGGTCGCAGCCGCAGATCTCGATCTCACCGCCGGCGGCGGCCAGTGCGGCGGCATAGGTAGCGGCAGCGATGCGGTCCGGCAGCGGGCGGTGCGCGGTGCCCGCCAGCGTACAGCCCCCGTCCACCGTCAGCACCGGCGTGCCGCAGCCCAGTATCCGGGCACCGCAGGCCTGCAGAAAATGCACCATATCGCCTATTTCCGGCTCCTGCGCGGCGCCGCGCAGCACGGTGCGGCCCCGGGCGCAGCAGGCAGCCATCAGCAGCGTGAGGGTCGCGCCGACGCTTGGCAGGCGCAGCGTAAAGTCCACGCCATGCAGCGGGCCTTTGCGCCGCAGCGTCACGGCGATGCCCTCCAGCTCGACATCGGCCCCCATGGCGGCCAGCCCGGCCAGATGAATGTCCACCGGCCGCGGCCCCAGACGGCAGCCGCCGGGCAGCGGCAGCCGCACATACCCTGTGCGGCAGAGCAACGGCGCCAGGTAAAATACCGAGCTGCGCATTGCCCCGGCAAGGGATTCAGGGATCTCGCCGCAGAGCGCCTGCACCGGCCGTGTACACAGGTCCGCGCCGCACCGCCGCACATCGGCCCCCACGGCCTGCAGCAGCGCAAGGCTGGTCGTTACATCGGCAAGGGCCGGCACCTCCTGCAGGCGGCAGGGGCCGCGGCAGAGCAGCGTGGCCGCCAGCAGCGGCAGCGTGCTGTTTTTGGCGGCCGCCGGGCGGATGCGCCCATGCAGAGCCTGTTTGCCGGTAATGGTGATCATCTGCATGAGCGGGCCTCCCACGAAGAAATATAGAATTGTATGCAAAAAGGCTTCCCCCGAGGGGGAAGCTGTCAGCGGTGCTGACTGATGAGGGGCGTGCTTGCCGCAGCAGTACATTGCCGGGCAATGATGGAAAGCCTGCCCTCATCCGGCCCTGCGGGGCCACCTTCCCCCGAGGGGGAAGGCTGGGGTATATCTTCTACCCTGTTATATGCCGCCTGCCCGGCAACATATTACACCAGCATCGGCTGCAGCTGCACCCCGCGCAGGGCAGCGTCCAGCGTATCGGGCAGCAGGGTGAAATCACTTTTCAGGCTGCGGGGCTTTTTGTAGCAGTCATCCTGACCGAAGGGCACAAAATAGTAGCTGCGCCGCTGCAAAAGCTGGCCCAGCGCCGGGGCGCTGCCCGCCAGACCATCGTTGGTGGAGGGGGCCAGTATGACCGGCCGGCCGCCACGCAGCAGGCTTTTGGCCGCCAGCGTCACCGGGGTCGCGCTGATGCCCGCCGCCAGCAGCGCCATCGTTGTGCCGGTGGCGGGGGCAATGATAAGGGCATCGGCCAGCTTTTGCGGGCCGAGCGGCTCCACGCTCTGCAGTGTTGTGAGCGGTTCATGGCCGGTCAGCTCCAACAGGGTCTGCCGCAGGGCTGCTGCAGTGCCGAAGCGGGTGTCCAGCCCTGCCGCGCTGGCGCTGAGAATGGGCAGGATCTCCCACCCGCGCGCCGTCAGCACCTGTATCTGGGGCAGCACGGCGGAAAAGCTGCAAAAGCTGCCGCACAGCGCAAAGGCGGCAGTGCGTTTCGGCCGGGTCGTCATGGCTCGCTCCTTTCTTTCTGTTCTTCGCGTTCTTCCAGAATGGCCAGCACGGTCTGGGCAATCAGCGCTCCGGCGGTCTGCGGGGCGCAGCGCCCCGGCAGGGCCAGTGCATGCTCGGCGTGCAGGCCCAGCTCCTCGGCGGCTGCAAAATCGGTGCCGCCGGGCAGGCTGGCAAGGTCGATGATCAGCGCCCCGGCCGGCAGCCGTTGCAAAAGCGTGCGCGGCAGCACCGGCGCGGGGATCGTGTTGATGACGGCGTCGAACTCCGGCAGCAGCGCGGGCAGGGCAGTCAGCGCAGCGGCGCGGCAGCCGCTGCAGCGGGCGTTGGCGCGCTGCTCGGGGCTGCGGGCAGCCACGGTGACCCGCCCGCCCAGCAGTGCCAGACGACGCGCCACGGCGCGGCCCACCCGGCCGTAGCCCAGCACAAGAAAGGCACTCTCCCAGATCGTGCGCTCCCGCAGGCGGAGCAGCAGCTCAAGGCAGCCCTCGGCCGTGGGGACGGCGTTCAGACATTCCAGCTCGGGCCGCCGGAAATAGTCGATCAGCGGCAGTCCGGCCTCCCGCGCGGCCAGCCGTACCGGCAGACCGGGGCGGCCTGCCAGAATCAGCGTCCCCTGCCCCGCACCCTGCAGGGCGCGGGCGACCTCATCACTGACGCGGCCCTGAGACATCGGCAGCAGGATATAATCCGCTGCGGCGGCATTGTCGGCGGCGGTCACGCCGCAGCCTGCGCGGCGCAGCACACGGGCCGCCGCCTGCTGGCGGGCATCGTGACCCACCACACAGAAGGTCTTTGGCATACGCGCTCACCTCGTTTTGTTTTGCGCCATACTATGTCCTGCCCGCGCAGAGTGTGAACATCCGCTGATGGCCCGACCCTTCGGCTGCGGACGGTCGGTGACAGCAAAAAAAGCACCCATCCCGTTTGGGATGGGTGCCGTGGGATCAATAGAGCTTCAGACCATCGCAGCGGCTGCGCCAGACGGCCAGCGGGTCGATGGGAACGGTGCCGATGCGCATCTCTGCCACAACGGCCTTGCTGCAGCCGCCCAGCAGCTGGCCCTGCTTGACGGTATCGCCGGTCTTGACATCCAGCGAGGCGAGACCGTAGAAGATGCTCTTGAGGCCTGCGCCGTGCTCGATCACGAGGGTGTTGCCGTAGAGGTCGCCGAGGTCCTTCGCCAGCAGCACACGGCCGCTGGCAGGGGCAATCATCGAGCCTTTGCCGTTTTTGGGGCGGATGATCACATTGGTCGAGGTGCGCCCGCCGTAGCCGTAGTTGGTGCCCCGCTCACTGTAGGAGCGGCCTGCGTACTCGGTCATGCCGTAGGTCAGCGGAGTGTCAAAGCTGTCGAGGAAGGGCTGCACAAAGCCGCCTACGGACCACTGGATCTTGTCGTCCACAGTGGCAAACAGCTTGCTGACCGCCGCCGGAGCATCATCCTCGCCGATGTAGGGCGCGGCCATCTGAGAGGTTTTGCTGTAGTCCTTGTAGCTGAAGGAGCCTGCGCGCACCGACAGGGAGAGGGTCTCGGTGTAGCCATCGGCCGATACCTCCAGATCAATGTTGCCGGGCTTCTGGTTCCATGGGATAGGCAGGTAGCAGATCCAGCCGCTGCCGGCCTTGACAAAGCCGACATTTTTGAGGGTGGTCTTGATGGCCGGGGCATCCTGCCCGAGGGTCTGGCCGACCCGCACCGCCGCCACACCGCCCTGTGCCACGCTGTCGGTCGCCAGCTGGATGGACGGCTTGATGCTGACCGTAAAGCGGAACTGCCAGGTCTCGGTGCCGGTCACGGTCGCCTCGTCAGCGGGGGTGCCGCTTGTGCTGACGATCAGCTTGGCATCGTAGGTGCCGTTCTCAGCAAAACGGTAGCTGCGGAAGCCGGTGGCGCTGCCGTCATAGATGGATTCCCCGGCGGCATCGGTGATGGTCAGCTGGGCGCTGTAGCCGCCCGGCGTGACGACCAGATCGGGGGAAGCGCCGGATACCGGCAGCGCCAGCTCGGCCGGGGTGGGGTTCAGCGTTTCGGCATAGGTGCGGCGGAGCCAGCTGCCAACGATCGGCACATGCCATTTGTAGGCGGTGGGGGCAAGCTCCTGTCCGTCAAAGGTGGCCTTGATCTGGGGCAGCATATCAGGGGTGGCATTGTGGTAGAGCCACGCTACGCCGCCGCACGCGATGACCAGCACAAAAAGCACGACCAGCAGCAGCCAGCGCAGCATGCCGGTCACACCGCGCCCAAGCTTTTGGGTAAGGGTGTCCGCAGGCTCCTCCTCGGTGTCCTCCTCAGTGCTGTCCGGTTCGGCGGGCGGCGCATCGGGGGTATCCTCGGCGGGGGTGTTTGCCAGCCCGGCCATGATCTGGGCGATGGAAAGCTGTGCCGTGCGGGCGATGGTGTCCGCGCGGGCCTTTTTCTCGGGGGCGTCCTCCTCTGTGGAATCCTCCTGCGGGGCATCCTCCGGTGCATTGGCCGCACCCTCGTCTGCATCGGGTGCGGGCTGCTCCGGCTCTGCGGAGGCAGTATCTTCGGAGGCAGTATCTTCAGGGGCAGGCTCGGCCGCCGCTGTTTCATCGGCGCCGGTATCCGGCAGGGCTGCCTCGGCAGGCTCTGCCTGTTCCGGCTGCTCGGCGGCCTCGGGCTGTGCCGGGGCCGTTTCAGATGCTGTTTCAGGGGTTTCCGGCAGCATCATGGGGACGGTGTCGGGCTGCGGGGCGTCCGGGGCCTCGGGCACCTGCAGGGGTGCAGGTGCAGTTTCTGCGGGGGTCTCCGGGGTATCGCTCACAGCTGGCTGCTGCTTCGGCTCTGCCGGGGCGGCGGGCTTTTTGGGCTTGCCCTTGGCCGCTGACTTTTTGCGGCTGCGCCTGCGGGGCGCGGCGGGGGCTTTTTCGGCCCAGTCCACGCCGACTGCGGCTTTCTTCTCTTCTTCCATGCTTACTCCCACTCTCTTAGCGCACCCGGCCATACACACAGCACGGCGGGCCGGGGGCACCGCGCCGATTGTAACATTCTATGGGCGGCATCGCCGCGCGATGCCTGCGTTATTCAGCCTCACGGAATTGCAGACCGCTGCTGCCGTTCAGGGCAAGCTGCGGGTCGGTGGATTTGCTGCCGATGCGCAGCTCATAGATCAGGCTGTGGCTCATCCCGGCAGTACCCAGCGGGTCGCCGGTGGAAACCGACTGCCCGCGCACAACGCCGACCGTTTCCAGACCGTACAGATAGCTTTTTACGCCGCAGCCGTGGTCGATGACCACAGTGCCGCCGGTCAGAGTCAGCGTGCCGGCAAACACGATGTTGCCGGCCTGCGGGGCGGTGACAGTCTCACCGTCTGCGGCGGCATAGGTCAGGCCGGTGGCCTGACCGCTGCGCTGGCCATCCACCATCTGGGTGGTGCCGTAGGCCAGACTGACAGTACCGGCGCTGGGGGCCTCGAACCGGCCGTTCCATAGCTTGGCGGAGCTGCCGGTGGTGTAAAGCGGCCAGATCGCGTTGCGGAACTCCTCTCCGCCGCCGGCATCCTCCTCCGCCGGGACGGAGACGGTGTCGTACAGTGTGCGGGTCACCGTCAGGGTGATCTCCTTTTGCAGGGTGCCGCAGGTCAGCTGCAGCGTATGGTCGCCGCCCTCGGCGTTGTAGGTTACGGGCAGGTAGCCCATGTACCCCGTGGCGGTCTTGCGGAACCATACCTCGCCGAGATCGCTCTCAACGGTCGGCTCGCCGTCCAGAATACCGGACAGCTGGATCGCCACGATGCTGCCCTGCGGCGCGCGCTCGCTGCTCAGGGTGACCTTGGGGTTCATTGCCATTGTGTAGCCTGCGCGGTAGGCGTACCAACCCACCGGGTCACCGGGGGCATCACTGTCGCTGTGGTGGGCGGTCACTATGATCTGATACGCGCCATTCTGGGTGTAGGTATAGGTGTTGCAGTCGGTCAGGCCGCCCGACCAGACGGTGCCGTCTGGCGCGGTGATCTGCACCTCGGCTGCTGTGACCCATTCGGGCAGGGTCAGTGCGGGGATCGTATCGGTGAAGGTGCCGAGCTTCTGCACGGTCAGGTTGGTCGGGCTTTCATAGGTCTTGCTGACCTTGTCGCCCAGCACGGGTATGGCCCAGTCCCAGCCGTTGGCGGTCAGCGTCAGCCCGCCGAACTGCACGGGCTGCTGGGGAAGTCGGTCCTCGCCGGTGCGGCTGTAGAGAAACGCCGCTGTTCCGCCAAGGATCGCGGCAACCATGGCGGCGACCATCACCAGCCAAAGCAGCAGTTTGCGCATGATCTAGCTTTCTCCATTAACAAAAGACTGGGCGCCGTCAGGTCAGCGCCCAGCCGGTTCGTATTCGGTCACACAGGACCCCGATGGGGATTACTCCTCGGTGTTGGGGGCATCGGGGATCTTCTCGTAGGTGGTGGTGTCCTCGGCGTTGGTGTCGTCCTCGTCATCGAAATCGTCATAATCATCGCTGAAGAGCAGGCGCTCGTACTCGTCCAGCTCCTTCTCACGGTGATGCAGGTAGAGGGCGGCGGCGGTCAGGGCACCGGCAGCGGCAAACAGGAAGGCCAGAGCGGCACCGAAGGTGGTCTTTTTCATCATGATAAAAACTCCTTTGTAAAAGCTGCGCTGCTGCGTCAGCTTGGTGAAATGTTCCCAGCGTGTCAAAAAATCACATTCTTGCCCTATTGAATGTGTAGGGGCGACCATTGGTCGCCCGCCAACTTGGCGCAGCAACGCGTTTTCCAAGAAGGTTTTTCACAGACAAACGGACACGGGCGAGCAATGCTCGCCCCTACAAGAGCTTTTGACAGCCTGATGTTCCGATTTACTGATTTTATTATACCCGACATCCCGCGCAAATACAACAGCGTAATTGTAAAATATTGCGCGCAGCGTCCCCCGGCATAGGCATCAGAACAGCCGGTCGGTCGGGTACAGCCCGGCCTCGCTCATCTGCTTGAGAGCGGCGACAAGCTCGGGCTTGTCCTCGCGGTAGGTGATGCCGTGCCATTTGTCGGCGCTGGTCAGCACATGGACATCGGCCTCGCCGTTGTTCAGCGCGTTCGTCACGACGGTGGGCAGATAGTACTCGCATTTCAGCGGGTTGACGGGCAGATTCTCCTTCAAAAACGCCGCAAACCCGGCCTTTGCGTCGCGGACATAGGCGGGCGTGAAGCCCCATAGATTCATCGAAACAACAGCGTCTGCAGGCAGGTCGCACCAGCTTTTGCCGCCGTCCTCGCTGTAATGGATGCCGCCGTCATACGGCTCAATGCAGGTGCGCTCGGTCACGCTGACGAGGTTGTGCTGCGCATCGGTCACGCAGACACCGCGGCTGACGCTGCCGTTGGCGCTGACCGTGTTGCCCAGCAGGAAGCCCACCATCGCCCAGGCGTAGCGGTCGCCATCGGCGTGGGTGCTGAGGTAGTCGTAGACAAGGCGGAAGCCCTGCGGGCCGTAGTAGTCATCCGCGTTGATGACCGCGAACGGCGCATCGCCGATGGCCTGCTCTGCCACAAGGATGGCGTGGGCCGTGCCCCAGGGCTTGACGCGCCCCTCCGGCACGGTGAACCCCTCCGGCAGCTTGTCGAGCTGCTGGTAGGCATAGCGGACCTCAAACCCGGCGCGCAGGGCGCGGGCGCCGACAGCCTCCTTGAAGGCCTGCTCGATCTCATGCTTGATGATGAAAACAACGGTCTCGAACCCGGCGCGGCGGGCATCGTAAAGGCTGTAGTCCAGAATGGCCTCGCCGGACGGCCCCACCGGGTCGATCTGCTTGAGCCCGCCGTAGCGGCTGCCCATACCGGCAGCCATGACAACAAGGATAGGTTTGGTAGACATGGAAATTCCCTCACTAATATGGTATTGCAATGTTAGAATATGGCAGGGGCGTCGAGGACGCCGCCCCCTACAGCACGCAGGATAAACAACTGCTTTTATAATACTGCGTTTCCCTTTCCGTTGCAACCCCTGACAAAATACAAAAATTCCATAAAAAAACGGCAGATTGTGACGCAGTTTGCTATGGCAACTTTGCACAGAAGATGCTATAATGAGGAAAACCATGACCGGGAGGGAGAACGAAGATGGAACATACCGGAAAGCGCGCGCTGGTGCTGGCGGGGGGCGGTGCCAAGGGCAGCTACCAGATCGGTGTCTGGCATGCCCTGCAGGCGCTGGACTGGACGCCGGATATCATCACCGGGGCCAGTGTCGGCACCCTGAACGGCTGCCTTTTCACGATGGGCAAGGCCCGCGAGGCAGAGGAGCTTTGGCGCAGTCTGGAGATCCATGATGTGCTGGAGGTCCCCGAATCGCTCAAGCGCGAGGAGCTGCGCGCCTTCTTCCTCGATATTTTCCGCAGCGGCGGGCTGAATGTTGAGCCGCTGGCCGAGACGATTGACCGCCTGATCGACGAGGATGCCGTGCGGCATTCCGCCATTCATTTCGGCCTTGTCATGACGGAGCTGGGCAGCCTGCGCAGCGTGCAATGCCCGATCGAGGATATCCCCGAGGGACAGCTCAAGGACTATATGCTGGCGTCCAGCGCCTGCTTCCCTGCCCTGCGCCCACGGGAAATTGACGGTGTAAAGTACATTGACGGCGGCTGGCGGGATAACATGCCGTTGGATCTGGCCGCCCGCATGGGCGCGACCGAGTTGCTTGGAGTCGATGTGGACGGCATCGGCATCGTGCGGCCCAACACGACCGGCCTGCCCACCCGCATTGTGCGCAGCCATTGGGACCTTGGCCCCACGCTGGACTTTGACCCCGCCCGCGCCGGGCGCAACATTGCGCTGGGCTATTTTGATACGCTGCGCCTGTTTGGCCGGTGCGGCGGCACGGCCTACGCGATGCTGCCCGATAACGAGGAATACCTTGCCCATTTCGCGGAGCGGTACCAGAAAAACCTTGCCGAGGTCTGCGCCCGCGCACCCGAGATAGATCTGGTCGAGAAGAATGCCCGCACCCGGGCAAACTACCCGGCCCCTTATGCACCGAACCCCGGCGCCCCGACCCGCGGTGCGCTGGCCCCGCTGGAGTTGGCGGCAGAGCGTGTCGGCGTGCCGGAGGACATTCCGTATACCCCGAAGCTGCTGGCTGCGACCTTTATGGGCAGCTTTGACAAGGACCCGGCAGACCGGTTCCCCGCCCTGCTGGAGGGAAAGGAAAACACCCTTGTGACCGAGCGTGCCATTGCCGCCGCTGTGCCGGAGGAGTTTGTCACGGCCCTTGTGAGCAAAACACTCTCCGAAATGCCGATTTTGTAAAAGTGCCTCCCCCCCGGGAAGGCTAAGGAGATTCAAAAAGGAGGCCTACTCTATGCACACCTACACCGGCGTGCCGGCTTCGTCCGGTATTGTGGTTGGCCCGGTCGAGCAGATCGACCACGGCACCACAGGGCTGCACCGCATCGTCTGTGACCCGTTCCGGGAGCGCGCGCTCTATGATGTGGCCGTTGTGCTGGCCAAGGACGAGCTGCGCCGGCTGAGCCAGCGCGCCAAGGGCCCCGATGCGGATATTCTGCTGTTTCAGATCGCTCTGCTGGAGGATGAATCCTTCACCAACGAGATCGGCGATTATATCGCCGCCGGTGCGGGCGGTGCTGCCGCCGTTGAGCGGGCAGAGCAGATTTTTGCAGACCGGCTGAAGAATGTGGATGATGAATATATCCGGGAGCGCAGTGTCGATGTCTGTGATGTCTGCCGCCGGGTCGTGGATATTCTGGACGGCCGCCCGCGCAGACGGCTGCATCTCAAGCGGCCGAGCATTCTGGTCGCGGATCGGTTTTTCCCCAGCGATCTGTTCAGCCTTGACCGCCGGATGGTGCTGGGGCTTGCCAGCGATCAGGACAGTACGATCAGCCACGCTGCCATTATGGCGCGCAGTATGGGTATCCCGGCGGTGGTGCAGCTGGGGGACGGCGTAGCCGCTATGGCAGTGGGTCGCCGCGCGATCCTTGACGCCGACAACGGCACACTGGTGGTCGAGCCGGACGGCGCGCAGATCGCCCGGGTGGACTGCCAGATCGCATTGAGCCGCCTGCACGGCCAACAGCCTGACCCGGTGGCCGCCCTGCCCTGCCTGACCAAGGGCGGCACAGCCTTCCGCCTGATGCAGACCTGCAACCTGATCGACAACGAGGTGCCCCATACGCAGGGGGCGGCGGGTATTGGCATCGTGCGCTCTGAGAGCGCGATCCTTTACGATCAGAGCGAGCAGACCCAGACGAGCCGCCTGAAGGAATATCTGCGCTCGGCCGAGGGCGTCCCCGTGGTGCTGCGCACCTGCGATACCCGCGCCGATGATGATGCCCCCTGGTCTGCCGAGCTGCAGGCGCGGCTGGGAGGAGACCGGCTGTTCAAGTCCCAGATCCGTGCGCTGCTGCGCGCCGCCCCGGAGGGGCATCTGTGTGTCGTGTTCCCGACGGTAAAGGATGCGGCAGACTGGGATAGCTGCCTGCAGGAGGTCAATGACTGCAAGGATGAGCTGCAGATCAGCGGTGTTGAGATCGGGATGCCGATGCTGGGCTGTGTGATAGATATGCCCTCGGCCGCTCTGATGGCCGCCGACATCATGGACCGCGGCGCCCAGCTGATGGTCATTGACGCGGAGGACCTGACCCGCTACACGCTGGGCCTTGTGCATAACCCCACCGCTGCCGTGGGCCAGCTGACAAACCCCGCTGTGCTGCGGCTGGTCAAGAGTGTGGTGGAGCAGGCTGCGGCCCGCAGTGTGCCGGTCTATGTCTGCGGCATCACGGTAGCGGCGGTGAGCGCCATGCCGGAGTACCTCAAGCTCGGTGTGCGCACCTTCAGCGCAGAGCCTGCCGCGCTGCTGCCGCTGAAGAAGCTGCTGATGGAGCAGGAGATTTGAAACCTGTACCCTTGCAGCGCTTAACAAAATGAAAATGCCCGCCGTTTTCACGGCGGGCATTGTTCATGCGATCAATTACTGAGCAGCAGCCTTGTTGGCGCGCTTAGCCATGCGGCTGATCTTGCGGGCAGCGGTGTTCTTATGGATAACACCCTTGCTCTTAGCAGAGTCGATGGCAGAGACAGCAACCTTAACGACGGTCTCCTTGTCAGCAGCATTGCTGTCGATGGCAGCGTTTGCCTTCTTGACAACTGTTTTCAGGTTGGACTTGACGACCTTATTGTGCAGGGCCTCTTTCTTGGCCTGAACAACGCGATCCTTCTGAGATTTAATATTAGGCATTCGTTCCACCTCCTTAGTTCCCCATAACAGTACAAGTTATCCTATCATACTTTTTGCAAAGTTGCAAGTGGTTTTTGAAAAAAACTTCATAGAAAGCAAAAAAAGCGCATAAAATTTGGGTGCAGAGGGGGTGTGTGCCATGCAAAGACTGCGCCGGTGGGCCTCGGCGGCGGTGTACGGGGGTGCTTTTGCGGCCGGGGTGCTGGCGGTTGGGGCAGCGCTGGCGTTCTGCCCCGGGCGCGCCTGGCTGCTGCGGGGGGCGCTCTATCTGCAGGACCCTGCGGCTGCGGCGGCGCTTGACTGGCCCGCCGCCCCGGCACAGAGCGTCAGCAGCCCGCAGCGGCCGGAAAGCCGCCCCACGCCGCTGCCCACGCCCTGCCCTGCCCCGGCACCGTCCGCAACGCCGCAGCCGTCCGCAGCCCCCACGGCCACACCGCTGCCCAGCGCCGCACCCGAGCTGGCGGACGGGGGCCGCATCCGTGCGGTGCAGCTGCGGCAGGGCAGCGGCACCGGCTATCTGCAGCTTGCGGCGGGCAGCATCAAAAACAGCACCGAGCATCCGGACTCTGACCTGCGCGCCGCTGTCACGACCCCCAGCCTGCCTTTTTCTATAGAAAGGGACAGCGCCGCGCCGCAGGTGCTGATCATGCACACCCACGCCACGGAAAGCTACCAGCTTTGGCCCGACCCTGTGTATGACAAAAGCTATGCGGCCCGCAGCAGGAACACGGCGCTGAATGTCAGCGCCGTGGGGGCTGAGATGGCCCGGGTGCTGAACGAGGCCGGCATCAACACCCTGCACGACACAACGCTCTACGATGCGCCCGGCTACACCGACAGCTACAAGCGCAGCCGCGCCGGCGTGCAGGAATATCTGGCGCGGTATCCCTCAATCAAGGTCGTGCTGGATGTTCACCGCGATGCCATCGAGGACGCGGACGGCACCCGGGTCAAGCCGGTGTGCGAAATTGGCGGCGAGAGTACAGCGCAGGTCATGGTCATTGCCGGGTGTGACAACGGCGGCAGTATCGCCCTGCCCAACTGGCGGCTGAATCTGCGTCTGGCCGCCGCATGGGAGGCCGCCATGGAGGAGTCCCACCCCGGCCTGACCCGCCCTGTTCTGTGCGGGTACAGGTTTTATAACCAAGATTTAACGACCGGCAGTTTGTTGATAGAGGTCGGCGGCCATGCCAATACGCTGGACGAGGCAATAAGGGCCGGAAGGTATGCGGCGGAAGGGCTGGCGAAAATATTGTGGGCCGACAGATGAAAATAACGCCGCCCTGTAGAGGCCGCAGATGCGCGGCTCTCAGCTTGCCCATTGCTGAGCAGCTCCCGTACAGCGGCGGGCCGGGCATGCCGGCCCCTACAACTCTACAACTCTATAAATATCGGCTCTTTACTTTTTATAAAATACCTGCTACAATACTAATATTCATAGTATAAAGAGGAGTGGACTACCCATGCAGAGAACGGAACTTGCATCGCTGTACAAGGCTACCCCCGCAGACGGCACTAAGGTCACTGTCTGCGGCTGGGCCAAGACTGTGCGCGATTCCAAAAATATCGGCTTCATCTCGCTGTCGGACGGCAGCTGCTATAAGCCTGTCCAGATCGTGTTTCAGGCCGATAAGCTCGCCAACTATGCCGAGATCGCCAAATGCGGCCTGTACACCAGCTTTGAGGTCACCGGTACGCTGGTGCTGACCCCGAACGCCAAGCAGCCCTTTGAGATCAACGCCGACGAAATCACCGTGCTGGGTGCCTGCGGCGGCGATTATCCGCTGCAGAAAAAGAAGATGGGCATGGACTATCTGCGCACGATGACCCACCTGCGCCCCCGCACCAACACCTTCAACGCGGCGTTCCGCGTGCGCGGTCAGGCAGCGTTTGCCCTGCACCAGTTCTTCCATGAGCATGGCTTTACCTATGTTCATACGCCGATCTTCACCGGCTCTGACTGCGAGGGCGCGGGCGAGATGTTCCAGGTCACAACGCTTGACCTCAACGACATCCCCCGCAACGACGAGGGCGGCGTTGACTACACGAAGGACTTCTTCAAGCGCCCTGTCAACCTGACCGTTTCCGGCCAGCTGGAGGCCGAGGCCATGGCGATGGCGCTGGGCAATGTCTATACCTTCGGCCCGACCTTCCGCGCCGAGAAGAGCTACGATACCCGCCATGCGGCAGAGTTCTGGATGATCGAGCCCGAGATGGCCTTCGCCGACCTGAACACCTACCTTGAGACCGCCGAGGCGATGACCCGCTATGTCATCCGCTATCTGCTTGACAACTGCCCCGATGAGCTGGCCTTCTTCAACCAGTTCTTCGATAAGGGCCTGATCGAGCGGCTGGAACTGGTCGCAAACTCCGAGTTTGCCCGCGTAAGCTATACCGATGCCGTAGAGCTGCTGAAGAAGAACAACGATAACTTCCAGTACAAGGTCGAGTGGGGCACCGATCTGCAGACCGAGCACGAGCGCTATCTGACCGAGCAGATCTTCAAGAAGCCCGTGTTCGTCACCGACTACCCGAAGGAAATCAAGGCATTCTACATGCGCCAGAACGAGGACGGCAAGACCGTGGCCGCCGCCGATATGCTGGTGCCCGGCATCGGCGAGCTGATCGGCGGTTCTCAGCGTGAGGAGCGCCTCGATGTGCTGGAGGCCCGCATGAAGGAACTGGGCCTGAACACCGCCGACTATGACTGGTATCTCGACCTGCGCCGCTACGGCAGCGTCAAGCATGCCGGCTACGGTCTGGGCTTTGAGCGTCTGCTGATGTATGTCACCGGCATCCCCAACATCCGTGATGTCATCCCCTTCCCCCGCACCTGCGGAGGCTTCTGATGCAGCCCATTGCCGCACCGCTGCTGCAATGGTTCAACGCAAACAAACGGCTCCTGCCTTTCCGGCAGGAGCCTTCTGCGTACCATATCTGGGTCAGCGAGATCATGCTTCAGCAGACCCGCGTGGCAGCGGCCATCCCCTACTATGAGCGCTTTATCGCGGCGCTGCCCGACCCCGCCGCGCTGGCCGCCTGTGAGCCGGATGCCCTGCGCAAGCTGTGGCAGGGTCTGGGGTACTACAACCGCGTCAACAATATGCAGAAGGCTGCCCGCATCGTCTGTGAGCAGTACGGCGGCGACCTGCCCGCCGACTATGAGGCGCTGCGCGGCCTGCCGGGCATCGGCGACTACACGGCGGGTGCGGTGGCGAGCATTGCGTTCGGCATCCCGGTGCCTGCGGTGGACGGCAATGTCCTGCGGGTCTTTGCGCGGCTGTACAACGATGACGCCGATGTGATGACCCCCACCGCAAAGAAAGCATTTACCGTGCGGGTGGTTGACCAGATGCCGAAGGCCACCCCCGGCCCGTACAATGAGGCACTGATGGAGCTGGGTGCACTGGTCTGCGTGCCCGGTGCGCCCCGGTGCGAGGTATGCCCGCTGGCGCAGCTGTGTCAGGGGTACGCCGCAGGGCGTGCTGCCGAGCTGCCCGTGAAGCCCGCGCCGAAAGCCAAGGGCAGGGTGCCCGTGACGGTGGCACTGATCGAGAGTGAGCGCGGCGTTTTATTGCAGCGCCGCCCCGCCCGCGGACTGCTGGCTGGTTTGTGGCAGCCCGCCGCGTGGGAAAAGAGCCTGACCCGCGAGGAGCTGACCGCTGCGCTGGCTGCACTGGGCGTGCGGGCCGCGCTGGGCGAGGCATTGCCCCCTGCAAAGCATGTGTTTACCCACAAGATCTGGGAGCTGGGCGGCTGGCGCGGTACTGCCCCGGCATGCGAGCTGCCCGACGGCTATGTCTGGGCCGCGCCCGAGGATCTGGCCGAGGTATACCCCGTGCCGAATGCGTTCGGCGCGTATGTGAAGGCGAAATAGGTCGTAGGGGAGGGATTCATCCCTCCCGACAGTGTTGCGGTTGCGGAAACATTGCACGGAGGGGTCAAGACCCCTCCCTACAACCCTTTTGCCGACGCCCTGTAGGGAGCGGTCTTGACCGCTCCGGGAACCGTGCGGCAACCTCGATGTGCCCGGGAGGGATGAATCCTTCCCCTACAACTGCAACATGAACAACCTAAGAAGAGGAGTGTCACGCATCGGTGACGCTCCTCTTCTTTTTTACATACTATGGTTTGCGGTTACTCCAAATTCCCGGTCAGCAGCATGGCAGCGGTCAGGGCGGCCAGCGGCGCGGTCTCGCAGCGCAGGATGCGCGGGCCAAGGCCCACCGTCACGGCACCTGCGGCCTTGGCGGCGGCGGCCTCCTCGACCGAGAAGCCGCCCTCACTGCCGGTGATGATGGCGATGCGCTTATATTGCCCGGGGTGCAGCACCTCCCGCAGGGGGGCACCGCCGCCCTCGTAAAAGAACAGCACAAGGTCAAAATCCTTCATGGCGGCGCAGACGGCGGCAAAATCGGGCAGCGGCATCGCCACATGGGGCAGCATGGCGCGGCCCGCCTGCTTGGCGGCCTCGGCGGCAATGCGGTTGTACCGCTCGTTCTTGGCGTCCTCTTTTTTGGGCGCGGCCACACAGTAACGGCTGAAAAACGGTACGATCCCGGTCACGCCCAGTTCAACGCTGTGGCGGATGACCTCCTCAAGCTTGCCCTGCTTGGGGTAACCCGCAAACAGCGTCACGGCGCAGTCCGGCTCGGCCTTGCTGGTCGTGCCGTCAGTGACCGAGAACTCGACCCGCCCCGGCTCGATGGCAGTCACAGTGCCGAGGTATTCCAGCCCGTCCGGGCCGCAGAGCACGACCTCCTCGCCGAGCTTGGCGCGCATGACATCTGCCAGATGGTGGGCATCGCTGCCGGTCAGCGCAGCGCGGCCGTCCGCCAGCTCACGGGTAAAATAACGGTGCGGCATCGTTTACGCCTCTTTCGTCTCGGATTTTTTGCAGATGATGCAGACCCAGCCGCGCTTTTCCTTGACCTCGACAGGCGCAAGCCCTGCGGCGCGCAGACCGGCCAGAACCTCGTCCTTGCGCTCGTCAATGATGCCGCTGGCGATAAAGCGGGCGTCCGGGGCCATCAGCACCGGCACATGGGGGGCCAGAGAAAGAATGGCCGCCGCCACGATGTTTGCGGTGATGATGTTGTACTGCCCGCTGGCCTTGTCGGACAGATCGCCGACAAGCACCTTGAACCGGTCGGCCACGCCGTTGCGCGCGGCGTTCTCACCGGCAGTGCGCACGCACATCGGGTCGATGTCAACGCCCTCGGCGCTGCCGGCGCCCAGCTTGAGCGCTGCAATGGCCAGAATGCCCGAGCCGGTGCCGATATCCAGCACCCGCTCGCCGCCCTTGACAAGGCTGTCCAGCGTTTCAAGGCAGAGGGAGGTCGTCTCATGCGTGCCGGTTCCGAACGCCATGCCGGGGTCCATGATGATCTTGATCCGGTCGGTGTCATGCTCCTCCCACCCGGGGACGATGGCAAGGCGCTTGCCGATGTCCATGGCATGGTAATATTTCTTCCATGCGTTCTGCCAGTCCTCCTGCTCAACGCCGGTCGTGTTGAGCTTATAGTCGATGCCGCTGTTTTTCAGCCGCTCCTCAAACAAAGGCAGTACCTCGGCGGGGTTCTCATCGGGGGCAAGGTACATGTGTACGATGACCACATCGCGGGGTTTATCGAGCAGCTCCTGCTCGATAAGGTCAACATGCGCGATCTCCCACGCCTGCTGTTCCAAATCGCTGTAATCCTCGATATAAATGCCGCCGTTGGCGACCATTGTAGCGATGGCCTCGGCCGTGTCGGCGTCGCGCTTGGCAACGGTGATGCTGATGTCAGTCCATTCCATGTGGGTGGCTCCTTGTTTTTATAGGTGAGTAATGTGTGCCGTAGGGGGCGGCGTCCTCGACGCCCCGGAAACTTACCGGAAGCGCGAACGCCTGCGGCGGGGTGAGGGCACCCCGCCCTACATACGACCGTATGGCTGCGTGTAGGGCGGCATGCCCCATGCCGCCGCAAGGCAGCAGCGGGTCGTCGGGGACGCCGACCCCTACGAGGTGTGCAGGCATATTTTATTTATTATACCGTATTTTCCCCCACAATTCAATCACAGAAAGGAGAAATCTCCATGCAAATCAAGCGTCTGTCCCCTGCCGGCTGTGAGGAACTGTACCACACCGCCCTGCCGCGGGATTTCCCCGCCGCCGAGTGCAAGCCCTTTGCCGAGATACGCCGCCTGTTGGAGGCAGGGGTGTATGAGCCGCTGCTGCTGACCGATGATGCTGGTGCGCGGCTGGCCTACGCATGGCAGGTCGTGCTGCCGGGCCAGCGGACGGCGCTGCTGGACTATTTTGCCGTGCGGTGTGATTTGCGCGGCAGCGGTGTGGGTACGGCGGCGCTGCAGCTGATCCGTGACTACTACGCTCTGCGGGTGCAGGACCTGCTGCTGGAATGTGAGCATCCTGCCGAGGCCCCCGACCCCGCCGTTGCGCGGCGGCGCATCGGGTTTTACCTGCGGGCCGGGGCGCGCGCCACTGCGCTGGAAAGCCGCGTGTTCGGCAGCCGGTATGCGGTGCTTTCCCTGCCGTGCGGCGGCACTGCGCCCGATGCCGTGCTCTGCAAAGAGCTGCGCGCCCTCTACAAGGTCATGGTGCCGGAGCCGTATTGCCGCGGCCGGGTCATATTTTACGGCGGCTGAGCACATACTATCCCCCAAAAGGAGGAATGGAGTGTGAAGCTGAATCCCAAGCAATATGATGAGATGATCGGCCGCGCCTCGCCGCCCTCCCCCGTTATGCGGGACTGCGTGTGGGCATTCTGTGTCGGCGGAGCGATCTGCACCATCGGGGAAGGGCTGCGCCAGCTCTTTCTGATCTGGTATGACAAGACGCTGGCAGGCGCGCTGACGAGCATTGCACTGATCTTTCTGTCGGCGCTGTTCACGCTGCCCGGCTGGTACCAGAAGCTGGCCGCTAAGGCGGGCGCGGGTACGCTGGTGCCGATCACCGGGTTTGCCAACTCGGTCGTAAGCCCGGCCATCGAGTTCAAGGCCGAGGGCTGGGTCACCGGCGTAGGGGCCAAGATTTTTACGATCGCGGGGCCGGTCATCGCTTACGGCACACTGGCAAGCTTTGTGTGGGGCGTGGTCTACTGGCTGCTGGGAAAGGTGGGGTGAGCGATGGCACGCAAAAAGGATACCCTGCTGTTCGACACCCCGCCGGTCGTGGCGGCCTGGGCCGCAGCGGGCGGCAAAAAGGAGAGTGAGGGGCCGCTGGCCTCCGACTTTGATTTCCTGACGCAGGATGCAGGCTTCTGTGAGCAGGGCTGTGAAAACTGGGAGCAGGCCGAAAGCCTGCTGCAGCGGCGGGCAGCGGAGCTTTGCCTGCGCAAGGCCGATCTGCCGCGCACCGGGGTTGACATCGCCTTTGCGGGTGACCTGCAGGCCCAGTGTACGGCCAGCAACTACACGATGCGGGAGCTGGGCATTCCGTTTGCGGGGGTGTACGGTGCCTGCAGCACCATGGCCGAAACGCTGGCGCTTGCCGCCGTGTTTGCGGCGGGCGGCATGGCGGAGCGGGCGCTGGCATTGACGAGCAGCCATTTCTGCGCGGCGGAGCGGCAGTTCCGCACGCCGCTGGAGTACGGCGCCAAGCGCACCCCCACCGCCCAGTGGACCGCCACCGCTGCCGGGGCCTGTCTGGTGCGGGCGCACGGCACCGGCGTGCCGGTGCGCAGCGTGACCTTCGGCCGGGTGCAGGATTATGCAGTGCATGACATCAACAATATGGGGGCGGCCATGATGCCGGCGGCGGCCTCAACCCTGCTGCGGTATTTTGCAGCCACCGGCGCGCGCCCGCAGGACTTTGATGCGATCTTTACCGGTGATCTGGGCGAGGTCGGCTCCGCCCTGCTGCACGAGCAGATGGCGCGGGAGGGCCTGCCGCTGGACAACCACAGGGACTGCGGCTGCCTGCTGTATGACACGCAGGGGCAGGATGTGCAGGCCGGCGGCAGCGGAGCCGGGTGCAGTGCGGCGGTGCTGTGCTGCAAGATCCTGCCGATGCTGGCGGCGGGGCAGCTGCGGCGGGTGCTGTTCCTTGCCACCGGCGCGTTGATGAGCCAGACTACCTTTTTGCAGGGCGAGAGCATCCCCGGCATTGCCCACTGTGTTGAGCTGGGAGGTGCAGTATGAATTATTTCTTGGCGTTTGCGGTGGGCGGCGGCATCTGCGTTGTGGGGCAGCTGCTTATTGATTACACGAAGCTGACCCCCGCGCGCATCCTGACCGGGTATGTGGTCGCGGGTGTGATTTTGAGCGCCGTCGGCCTGTACAAGCCGCTGGCAGATTTTGCGGGGGCGGGGGCCAGCGTGCCGCTGCTCGGCTTTGGGCACCTGCTGGCACAGGGCGCGCAGCATGCGGTGGACGAGTGCGGTCTGCCGGGGGCCTTCACCGGCGGGCTGACGGCAGCCTCGGGCGGCATTGCTGCCAGCCTGATTTTTGGCGTGGCGGCCGCGCTTGCAGGAAAAAGCAGGGACCAGAACTGAAGCCGCCCTAAAAAGTGCATAAAAAGGCGGATCTAAACGATCTGCAGCCCGCCGGTTGCTTTTTACTGGTTGGAGCCAAGCGTGACAGTCAGGGTCTGCACCTTGCCGTTGCGCTCGACCTGCAGGTTCACGGAATCACCGATGGCCTTGTCCTTGAGGTAATTCTTCAGGGCGGAGGAATCGCTGACAGCGGTATCATCCACAGCCAGCACACGGTCACCGGCCTGCACACCGGCGGCCTCGGCGCCGCTGCCCTTGGTGACCTCGACCACATAGACGCCCATTGTGGACACACCCAACTGCTGGGCGGTCTGCGCATCGGTCACATCCATGATCTTGACGCCCAGTGCGGGGCGCGCGACCGAGCCGCTCTCGATCAGCTGGCGGCTGATCTCCATTGCGGTGTTGATGGGGATGGCAAAGCCGATACCCTCGGCTTCACTGTAGCTGCTCTTGGCATTGACAATGCCGATCAGCTCGCCGTTTGCGTTGAACAGACCGCCGCCGGAGTTGCCCGGGCTGATGGAGGCATCGGTCTGGATCAGCGTCATATCGTTGTCCTGTACGGTAACCTGACGGTTCAGCGCGCTGACAATGCCGTCCGTGACGGTGTTGGACAGCGTACCGAGCGGGTTGCCCACCGCCACGGCGACCTCACCGACGGCCAGTGCGTCACTGTCACCGATGACCGCCGGGGTCAGACCGGTGGCGTCGATCTTCAGCACGGCAATGTCGGAGGTGGAATCCTGCCCGACAATGGTGGCATCGTAGGACTCATCGCTGCCGTTCAGCTGGACCTTGACGCTGGTGGCACCGCTGACGACATGTGCGCAGGTCAGGATGTAGCCGTCCTGACTGATGATGACGCCGGAGCCTGCGCCGCTCTGCACATAGTAGCCGCCGAACCAGGTCTGGCTGCTGCTCATCTGCTCAGTCGTGATGGCGACAACGCTGGGCGAAACGACAGAGGCGATCTGCTGGACGGTCATGTTGTTGCCGTCTGTGCTGCCTGCCGCCGTGGCATCGGTACTGCGCTGCACCTGCTGGACCACGACCTGATTGCCTGTCAGGCCGGTGCGGCTGGCAACGATCGCGCCGCCGAAACCGCCGCCGAAGCCAAGCGCCACCGCGCCGACACCTGCCAGCACGCGGAGCAGCACCTTACGGGGCTTCTTTTTCTGGGGCACGGGGGGCTGCTGCGGTGCGCTGGAATAGCTGTAGCCGTTATAGCCGCCGTTGTTCCCGCTGCCGCCGCTGAAGCTGCTGGTGTAGCCGTTGGGGTCCTGCTGCGGGTTGGGGCTTGCGCCGTTGCCGGAATAATCGGTGCGGGCGGTGTTGGCGGTGTTCATGCCGCTGGAGCCTACATTGGGGTAGCCGCCCTGTTCAGGCTGGCTGCTCTGGGGCTGTGCGGGCTGACCATCGGATGTATGGTTATAGAGACCGGAGTAATCATATTCATTGCTCATAGGGGTCGTCTCCTTTCGCTTTGTATGCCTACAGTATACCCGCTAATTGTGAAATAGGTTTCGTCAGAGAGTGAAAAGTGTGTGAAAAGCGGTGAAGATCGTGATCAAGAAAAAACTGCCGCCGCCCTGCTGATTTTTACATATCCTGCCGTTGCGCAGCGCGGCAAGATATGGTATACTCAAATTACAAACCACACTTAGGGCAATACCGCATAATTCTAATGTGCGCCGAAGAACGGTTATAAATCGTTGGCGCTGACGGCGCAGATCGCCCTGCGCCGCCACTGGGATGATGTGCTGTACTACGACCTGAACACAAATACGATTGGCGGGTAATATATATGCAGATCAAGCAGGAAAAAGGCCACTATACCTTATATAAGGAGAGCGAAGCCATCGGTACGGCTGTGGTGGACGGCGCTGCGATCCTGCGTCTGGAGATCGTGCCCGCGTGGCGCGGGCGCGGCTACGGCAGCTATCTGGTAAAGGAACTGCTGCGGCGCGGCGGCGGGCTGGACCCGAAGCAGGCCACGCGCTTCACTGCGCCCCTGCCCAGAGACGAGGCAGGCCGTGCTTTGGCGCGGCGGTTCGACTTTGTGGCGGAGGGCGGGCGGCTGGTGCGCCGCCGTGTGCCGGATCTGTCCGCTGTGGAGCTGTGCCATGAGTTTCTGGAACTGCATGTGACCCCCGGCGGGCTGTATCTCGATGCGACCTGCGGCAACGGAAACGACACGCTGTTTTTGTGCCGTCTGGCCGGGCAGAACGGCCGTGTGCTGGCCATGGATATCCAGCAAAAGGCGGTGGACCGCACGAACAGGCGCCTGACCGACGCCGGGTATGAGAAAGTGGGGCGCGCGGTGCTCTACGACCATGCGAAGCTGGGGGAACTTGTGCAGCCCGGCAAGGTGGATTGCGTGCTGTTCAACTTCGGCTGGCTGCCGGGGGCCGAGCACACCGTACATTCCACGGCGCAGGGCAGTCTTTCCGCCCTGTGTGCCGCGCTGGATGCCCTGCGCCCCGGCGGTGTGCTGGCGGCTGTGCTGTACAGCGGCAAGGTCATAGGCGATGCCGAAAAGCAGGCGGCGCTGGCGTTTTTCCGCAGCCTGCCGCTGACAAAGTACACGGTGCTGGTCTGCGAGTTTGCAAACTGGGCGGACACCGCCCCGCTGCCGTGCTTTGTGATCAAAAAATAAAAGTACCCCGTATCCGTGTGACTCATGCGGATACGGGGTATTTTTTATGCCTTGACTGCGGGGGCACCGCCGCCCAGCTGTGGGATCGGGCAGTGCAGGATATACCACGCAAACAGCACCGAGGAGATGCTCCATGTCAGCGGGTAGGCCCAGAACACTACACTGATGGCGCGGATAAAATGCAGTGTGATCGTGATATAGGTGATGCGCAGCGCACACCAGATCATCAGCATGACCATCATCGGCACGACCGGCCGCCCCAGCCCGCGCAGGATGCCTGCACAGCAGTGGCTGAAGGCCAGCAGGCAGTAGAACAGCGCCGCCGTGTGGGCCTGCTGCACACCGAACGCGATGACATCCGGCTCACGGCTGAACGCGCCGATGAGCCATGGCGACAGCGCGTAGATGCCTGCGCCCACGATCTCGGCCATCAGCACCGAGCAGAGCGTGCCGAACTTCATCCCCTTGCGCACACGGTCGGGCTGACCGGCACCGACATTCTGGCTGACGAAGGTTGCCAGTGCCATGGAAAAGCAGGTCACGGGCAGAAAAGCAAAGCCCTCGACCTTGCTGTAGGCACCGCACCCGGCCATGGCCTGCGCACCGAACGAGTTGATGTTAGACTGCACAATGACATTGGCAATCGAGATGACTGAGTTCTGGATGCCGGACGGCAGGCCCTGCACAACGACTGCCTTGAGCGATGGGGCGTCAAATCTGACCTCGTTCCAATGCACGGCCCATTCCTCTTTGCTGCGGGTCAGCTTGGCAAAGGCCAGAATAGCGCTGACCGTCTGGGAGACAATCGTGGCAAAGGCGGCCGCACCCACGCCCATGCGCAGCCAGCCGACCAAAATCAAGTCGAGAATGACATTGATGATGGACGCGGCAATCAGATACCGCATCGGGCTTTTGCTGTCGCCGACTGATTGCAGGATGCTTGCACCCACGTTGTACATGACCACGGCGATCGAGCCGAAGAAGTACATCCGGAAGTAGGCGATCGAGTTGGCCAGCACGCTGTCCGGCGTGCCCATCCAGCGCAGGATCTGCGGCGTCAGTATTACGCCCACCACGGTGAGCGCTACACCGGCGGCAATGCCCAGTGCCACTGTAGTGTGGATGGTGCGGCGCATCCGGTCCCAGTCCTTGGCGCCGAAATACCGCGCCACCACCACGCCGGCACCCAGCGAGACGCCGTTGACAAAGCCCGTCAGCAAAAAGATCAGGCTGCCGGACGAGCCGACGGCGGCTAAGGCCTCGCCGCCCAGAAAGTTGCCGACGATCAGGGAATCGGCGGCGTTATACAGCTGCTGAAACAGGTTGCTGATAAAAATCGGCAGCGCAAACAGCAGCATACCCTTGGCAACGCTGCCCTGTATCAGCGTTGTTTTTTGTTTCGTTTCCATAGTTTGCTCTCTCTATACCCATATCCTGAGCGGCAGAGTGCGGGCGCATATAGAATGCGCCTCTACGGGTGTGATTCGTAGGGGCGGATTCCATATCCGCCCGCAAAGTGCCGTATGTTTACACCAATACGTCCTTAATCAATAAGCTCAGCCCGCCGGTGGCCGAATGGATAAACTCAACGGCGTCATCACTGCTGCACAGCTCTGCGGGGATCTTGATCTCGATGCCGGACTCGGTCTTGAAGCTGCGGCTTTCCAGCTTTTTGATGCGCGCCGGGGTCACGGTCACGCGGTCGTCCTGCTGCACGCCGGTCTCGGCGAGGGCCTGCTCAAACCGCGGCGCGGCAAGCGGGAAATTCTCCCGGATGCGCTCCCGGACATCCTCGACAGAGATCCGGTTGTCCACAGCCTGATTGCGCACCAGCAGCTCAACGGCGGTCTCGGTGCCGCCGTCAAAGGGCGGTACATCGTCCAGCTCCTCCGGCTCGGGGTAGGCCTCCTTCACGGCGGCTACAGCTGTTTCGCATACGGCCTTGAGCTTCGCCTTCTCCTGCAGGGCCTCGGTGCAGCCGAAAACGCGGGTCGAAAGATAGTAGCCCTTTTTGTCATCCATCGTGAATTTTTTCTCGATCAGCCGCACCGTGCCGTTGGCGCGGTCGATGAGGGCTGCCTCGTCCGCCTTGGGGGTGCCGGGCAGCAGGGTGCGCTGCGGCACCATGCTGCTGAACCGGCCGTTGCCCAGCAGCTCGGTATGGTGGGTGTAGCCGGGGCGGTAGTTCAGCTTCAGCACGCCGTAGAACGGTACGCCGTCGGCGGTGAAATCCACCACGGCCAGATCACCGGCCGGGATGGCCTGATACTGGAGCATCTGCTCAAAGATGACGCCCGCGATGCGGCGGGACAGGTCGATGAAATCCTGATTCTGCGCCATCTCCTGCGCAAAAGCGGAGTTGGGCAGGAACCGGCAGTTCTTGACCTCATCGCTGGCAAAGGCGCGCTCAAGGGTGGCGGCATAATACTCGTACAGGTCGGCGTCCATGTCCATGGCGCGGTCCGACAGCACCGGCTCCGATGCGCCGGGGTCCAGCAGATGCAGCACGACCTGATTGATCTTGACTTCCATAGAATAATAGCTCCTTAAAAATGGCAATATAAAATACTATACCACGATTTTCCGGGTTTGACCAGCGGCATCCCCGGGCAAAATAGTGACGAAAGAGGTGATTTGTATGAACAAGGCCGAAAAAGAAACGCTGCTGCGCCGCACCGCACCCAGCCGCCAGAAGCAGGCACAGGAATATCTGCAGGGCCGCAGCCCCGGCACGATGCAGCGCTACGCCCCCGATGCCCACGCCGACCCGGAACAGGGCTGGGTGGAGGACGAGGACACCGTGCGCCGCCTTGCAAAATGGCGGGAGGAAGCGATCTACTGACGCGGGGCAGGCGCGGCCTGCCCCTTACATGCAGCCTGCCGGGGCTTACGCCTCGGCAGTGCGCTTGCTGTTTGCCTTGCGGGTAAAGCGGTCGTTGTCCACGATATAGCGCTCATGCGTGGCGGAGGCAATCTGGGTTACATCATCATAGACGCGGGCGGTGAACCGCAGGCGGCGGTCCTCCACAGCGGTCAGCTCACAGTCGCACTGTACGATCATTCCGACCGGGGTGGGGGCCGTGTGGGCTACGGTCAGCGCGGTGCCGACCGTGCCCTGATCGAGCTCCAGCTCGGAGGCAACCGACTGCCAGCAGGCCTTTTCGATCAGAGCCGCCACGGCGGGGGTGGCCAGCACAGGCAGCTCGCCGCTGCCCATGGCAAGGGCGGTGTTTTCGGTGGTGACACGCAGCGCTGCGTGCCCCTTGATGCCGGGGGTAAGCATAAGCATTTCTCCTGCTATTTTCAAAATCTTATATCTTATATATAGTAGCACACTTTCCGGCAAAAAGATAGTAGGGGCCGGGTATGCCCGGCCCTCAACTTTCCCGCAAACGGTCGTCCGCCTTACACGCGCGGGCCGGGCGTGCCCGGCCACTGCATAGCGACAAAAATTTTCATTTTTTCGCCAATCTCTTGCACTTTGCGCCGAATTCTGCTATCCTTATATAGATAAGCAAGGAGGCTGTAGTGTTGTGGTAATCACGGCAGTCTCCCTTTTTTGCGGCCATTGTTGAGGAGGATATCATTCATGGCAGAAAAAATGGATTACTCGCAGGGCATCTATGATGCCAAGCAGCTCGGCACACCCAAGCTGCTCATTCTGGGTGCGCAGCACATGTTTGCAATGTTCGGCGCAACCGTGCTCGTTCCCCTGCTGACCGGTCTGAGCGTCAGCACCACCCTGCTGTGCGCCGGTCTGGGTACGCTGCTGTTCCACTTCCTGTGCAAGGGCAAGGTTCCGGCGTTCCTTGGCTCCAGCTTTGCCTATCTGGGCGGCTTTGCCATTGTGTCCAACAACGGTGAGAACCCCGAGAACCTGCCCTACGCCTGCGCAGCCGTGGCGTTGTCCGGCCTTGTGTATGTGCTGTTCAGCGCGCTGATCTCCGCGTTCGGCATCCGCAAGATGATGAAGTTCTTCCCCCCGGTCGTGACCGGCCCCATCATCATCTCCATCGGCCTGATTCTGGCCCCAAGCGCCATCAACAACTGCCAGAGCAACTGGCTGCTGGCCTTTGTGGCACTGGCTGCCGTTGTTATCTGCAACATCTGGGGCAAGGGCATGGTCAAGATCCTGCCCATTTTGATCGGCGTTCTGGTTTCCTACGCCGTGGCGCTGGTCACCGGCGCAGTTGACTTCCAGGCCATCGGTGCTGCCGCCTGGTTCGGCATTCCCCTGCATAAGGATTCCATGGGTCTGTTCGCCATTGACGGCAGCGAGACCTTCATCAGCGCCGTGTTCACCATCGTGCCCATCGCACTGGCAACCATGATGGAGCATATCGGCGACATCGCCGCTATCTCCGCCACCACCGGCAAGAACTACATCCGCGACCCGGGCCTGAACAAGACCCTGCTGGGCGATGGTCTGGCTACCGCCATGGCCGGTCTGCTGGGCGGCCCCGCCAACACCACCTACGGCGAGAACACCGGCGTTCTGGCCCTGACGAAGATTTACGATCCCCTCGTCATCCGCATTGCTGCTGTGTTTGCGCTGATTCTGAGCTTCTGCCCGAAGTTTGAGGCCGTTATCAACACGATCCCCTCCGGCATCGTCGGCGGTATCAGCTTTGTGCTGTACGGCATGATCTCCGCCATCGGCGTACGCAATGTTGTTGAGAACAAGGTCGATTTCACCAACTCCCGCAACCTGATCATTGCCGCCGTCATTCTGGTCAGCGCGCTGGGCTTCAACTCGGTGGGCGGCATCAGCTTTGGTCTGGGCAATGTCACCATCAACCTGTCCGGTCTGGCTATCGCGGCCATCGCCGGTATCCTGCTGAACGCTATCCTGCCCGGCAACGACTATGAGTTCGACGAGGGCAGCAACGAGCCTGAGAGCGCCAGCCTGCGCGTTTGATAAACGGCTGCCGGGTGGCGGGGTGAGGGCACCCCGCCCTACGACCAACCCAAATGTGCAGCGTAGGGCGGCATGCCCTCATGCCGCCGCAGGCAGCACTTTACGGAAAGGAATGCTTTTATGACTGCTTCCGACTTCACCAACCTGCATCTGCAATACAAATCCGCTCAGGCTGACGGCGAGGTTCCTGCGGTCATTGAGCATGACTTCCCGGGCGGGCGGATGGTTGACCACTACTTTGTCACCCCCTCCCCTGCTTTCTGGGCCGATGAGGGCGTGAAAAGTCTGGACAGCGTTTCCGGCATCCTGTTTTTGCAGCAGCCCGATGGTGCGCCGTGGAGGATACTCGTCCACGAACAGAGCATGATCAAAGAGGTTGTCTTTGACTTCCCCGAGGAGGAGTTCCGCAAAATGCTGGCCGACAGCAGTGTCATCCTGCCCGGTGAGCCAGGCTTTGCCCCCATTACGGACTGAGATTTTTTTTCCCCCCCCGGATGTGAGAATTTTCACATCCGGGGGATTTTTTTGTGTTTTGCTATTGACAAAGCTCCTCTCAGGCTGTATCATATGAACAAACGAACATATGAGAGGATGATGACAGTGCCCGAGAATGAAAAAACAGGCGAAAAGCTGCCTGAAACCGCCCAGCTGGGTGAGGCCGACATCCGCCGCCTGCAGGATGACCTGCCCAATGACGAAGTGCTGTACGATCTGGCCGAGCTGTTCCGCGTGTTCGGCGATTCGACCCGCATCAAAATTTTGTATGCACTGTTTGAAAGCGAGCTTTGCGTCAACGACATTGCTCAGGTGGTAGGCATCTCGCAAAGTGCGGTCAGCCACCAGCTGCGGGTGCTGAAAACCAGCAAGCTCGTCAAGTTCCGCCGCGAGGGCAAGGCGATGTACTATTCCCTCGATGATGACCATGTGCGCAGCATGATCGCGCTTGGCATGGAGCATACGGAGGAGTAAGGGGCAACAGCTAAAGCCCCTCAGGCCTCGCAGGCTCGGCCAGCTCCCCACTGCGTGGGGCGCCTTTCGCGCGGGCTGCGCCCACGAAAAAAGCCTCCCCACTTGTGGGGAGGTGGCCGCGAAGCAGGCCGGAAGGGCTTTACCCGCGGACGGATGCAAGCATTCGCCCCTACAACACAGTTACCCATATTAAAAAACACTTATTTATACAAAGGAGACCACCACCATGCAGAAGAAATTCAAGATCGAAGTCGATTGCGCCAACTGCGCTGCCAAGATCGAGACCGCCGTCAAGGCACTGCCCGGCGTTAAGAACGCAAGCGTCAGCTTTATGGCCCAGAAAATGCTGCTGGAGGCTGACGATGATAAGTTTGATGCCATCCTGAAGGACGCCGTCAAGGCGGCAAAGAAGGTCGAGCCTGATTTCGAGATCGAGCTGTAAAGCAAGGGTGGCCCATCCACGGCGGTGGGCCGCCTTTTGCCCCGGATTTGGAGGAAGCTACTCATGACGAAGAAACAGAAAAAAACGCTCAAGCGCATCCTTGCGGCATTGGTGCTGACGGTGCTGCTGGCGGTGGTGTTCCATTTTACCGCACTGCCGTGGTTTGTGCAGCTGGCGCTGTGGCTGGTGCCCTATTTCATCATCGGCCATGATGTGCTGCGCAAGGCCTTTATGGGCATTAAGAGCGGCGAGGTCTTTGACGAGAATTTCCTGATGGCGGTCGCTACGGTGGGCGCTATGGGCTGCGGTGAGTACGCCGAGGGCGTGGCCGTTATGCTGTTCTACCAGATCGGGGAGCTGTTCCAGTCCTATGCCGTCGGCAAGAGCCGGGCGAGCATCTCGGCACTGATGGACATCCGGCCCGACAGCGCCAATCTCGAGGCTGCGGACGGCGGCGTCTCGGTCGTTGACCCGGACGATGTGGCCATCGGCTCTACGATCGTTGTAAAGCCCGGCGAGAAGATCCCGCTGGACGGCGTGGTACTGACCGGTGAGTCTACGCTGAACACCGCCGCCCTGACCGGTGAAAGCCGCCCGCGCACCGTGCGCCCCGGCGATGAGGTCATCAGCGGCTGCGTCAACGCCGATGCCGTGCTGCGCATCCGCACGACAAAGCTCTACGGTGAGTCCACGGTGGCAAAAATTCTGGACCTTGTAGAAAACTCCAGTCTGAAAAAGGCCCCTGTCGAAAATTTCATCACGAAATTTGCCCGCTACTACACCCCCGCTGTCTGCATTGCCGCGCTGGTGCTGGCCGTTGTGCCGCCGCTGTTCCTTGGCGGCTGGCTCGACTGGATCATGCGCGCACTGACCTTCCTGGTCATCAGCTGCCCCTGCGCGCTGGTCATCTCGATCCCGCTGACCTTCTTCGGCGGTATCGGCGGCGCGTCCAAGTGCGGTATTCTGGTCAAGGGCGGCAACTATCTGGAGGCACTGTCCAAGACCGGCATTGCCGTGTTTGACAAGACCGGCACCCTGACGAAAGGCGTTTTCAAGGTCACCCGCACCACCCCGGCCGAGGGTGTGACCGAGGCGGAGCTGCTGGAGAGCGCCGCTCTGGCGGAAAGCTTCTCAAGCCATCCCATCAGCAAGAGCCTGCGCGAGGCCTGCCCGGGGCTGGATGCCCGCCGTGCCTCCGATGCGCAGGAGATCGCAGGCCACGGCGTGAAAACGCGGGTGGACGGTCATACCGTGCTGGCCGGCAATGCCCGCCTGATGGAAAGCGAAAAAATCCCTTACACCGCCGCCGAGGGCGCGGGTACGGTCGTCTATGTGGCGCGTGACGGCAGCTTTTTGGGCTCGGTTCTGATCTCTGACGAGGAGAAGCCCACTGCCGGGACCGCCATGCAGGGGCTGCAGGCGCAGGGCGTGCGCACCGTCATGCTGACCGGCGACGCCCCCGCTGTGGCCGAGCTGGTGGCCAAGGATCTGGGCATTGACGAGGTCCATGCGGGCCTGCTGCCCGCCGATAAGGTCGAGTGGGTCGAGAAGCTGCTGAGCCAGAAGCCTGAGAAAAAAGAGCTGGCCTTTGTGGGTGACGGCATCAACGATGCACCGGTGCTGATGCGCGCTGACATCGGCATTGCGATGGGCGCGCTGGGCAGCGATGCCGCCATCGAGGCCGCCGACATTGTGCTGATGGACGATGATCCGGCAAAGATCAGCCTTGCAATGCGCATCTCCCGCAAGTGCATGAGCATTGCCTATCAGAACATTGTCTTTGCGCTGGCGGTCAAGGCGCTGTGCCTGATCCTGACGGCGCTGGGCATCACAAACATGTGGTGGGGTGTCTTTGCAGATGTAGGCGTCATGGTGCTGGCCGTGCTGAACGCGACCCGGATGCTGAATGTGAAGCAGTACCAGTAAAAATTGCAAAAATTTGCCAAAAGAAAAGGCGTGTGCCCGGTGTGGGTACACGCCTTTTTTGAAATGGCTTCCCCCGCGGGGGAAGCTGTCAGTGGCCCAGACCACTGACTGATGAGGGCAGAGTTTACCATCACGACCCGTGCATGGGCCGCAACCGGAAGGCCACCCCTCATCCGCCCTCGGGCGGGGCCTCGGGCACCTTCCCCCACGGGGGAAGGCACTTTACATCAGCCCCTCCGGGTCGAGGTACGCGCCGTCCTTGATGCACTCAAGGTGCAGGTGGTTCTCGCCGCTCGTCTCGGCGGGGATGGCACCCGCCTTGCCCAGTGTGGCGGTGGTTGTCACGCTGTCCCCTGCCTTGACGGCGGGGGCAGTCAGGCCGCAATAGCGCCATGTGATGCCATTGGCGTCCTCGACCTCCACCACATTCCCCCACAGCGCATCCTCGGTCACGGATGTGACCTTGCCGGCCTTGGCGGGGCATACGCTCTGGCCGGCGGGGGCAGCGTAATCTGCGCCGTTGTGGGTGCGCCAGTCACCCAGCGTCTCGCTGTAGACCAGCTCATTGCCGCTGAACGCAGCCTGCGGTTTGGCATCCCAGATCCCCGGTCTGGCGGCGGGCGGTGCGTCGGCTGCCGGGGCCTGTGCGGCCTCGGGTGCGGCGGTGGCTGCGGGCTTTTCGGCTGCGGCCGGCGTCTGGGTAGGCTTTGGTACATCCTCGGCAGGCTTGTCGATGGCCGCATCCGGCTGTGTCCAGACGGAATCGTCCTGCAGGGCCTCTTTGCGGATGCGCGTCAGGTCGGCAACATTGCCCACAATGCTGCGCAGTGCCAGAATCCCCGCCGCTGTGGCCGCAAACACCATGGCCAGACAGAACAGATACAGCCCTTTTTCCTTGAAAAACTGTTTGATATGGTTCATGCTCCCCGTCCCTTTCGGTTGAAATGTGTATGCCGTTAGTTTGGACGGGGGGCGCTTATTTATTCACCGTCAGCGGTATTTTGGCGCAGCAGCTCCAGCAGCTCCATCACATGCATCGTGCGCAGACGGGCAGCTGTCTCGGCGGCAGTGTCGTGTGTGGCAATGATGCGGGCAAACTCGGCGAACTCATAGGCCATGCGGTGGCGCGGCGCGGCGGGGCCGTCCGTACGCACGCAGTCATCCCGCTGAGCGCCCAGCAGGCTGTAAACGGCGGGCAGAGAGTTGGGGTTGCCGTCCACCACAAGGTACCCGCCGGAACCCTGCAGCACCATGCCGTTCCGGCTGTTGGAATCCTTGGCGGCCAGCGCGGTGGCGGTAAAGCGGCCGTAATCAAGCAGCGCCAGCCCGGCAACATCAATACCGTTCTCCCCGCGCACAGGGCGGTACTCTGCGGCCTTGGGCATACCCAGCAGCCCGACAAGCAGATGCAGACAGTAGACATTCATGTCCCCCAGCGCACCGCCCTGACAGGCCGGGTCGAACACAGGATGGACAATGCCACGGCAGTAATCATCGTACAGGCGGCTGTGGGAGCAGAACACCGCCGAGGCCGCGCTGATCGGCCCGAGCTTTGCTGTCTGCTGCTGCAGGAAGGCAAACTGCGGCATATAAGGGATCGTGATGGCCTCGAACAGCACAAGGCCCTTGGCATCGGCGAGGGCAAACAGCTCCCGCGCCTCGGCCGCGGTGGAGACAAAGGGCTTTTCAAGGATGACATGGTATCCTGCGTTCAGCGCCCGCTTGGCAGCGGCATAGTGTAGGTGGTTGGCCGTGCCGATGTAAACGGCATCGAAGCCGCCGGCGGCGTAGCAGGCGTCCTCATCGGTGTAGACGGCCGGGATGCCGTACTGCGCGGCCCATGCCTCGGCCTTGGGGCGGCTTTGGGGACGGCAGCAGAGGGCCTGCACCGAGATCTCCGGCATGGCGGCGGCATTGGCAAGGAACTCGTCAACAATGCGGCTGGTGGAAATGACAGCGAGGGTGAGAGGCATAGTGGGACACTCCTATCTTATTATAATTGCAATAAGGATAACATTCCGCGGCGGCTTTGTAGGGCGGGCAGTCCCCTGCCCGCCGCACCTACCCCCATTAAACCCCACACTTTTCTCTCTGTCAAGCAAATTTTTCATTGCATTTGGCGGGCAAACCGTGTATGATATAATATTGGATTATTATAGAGGAGTGTGCCCCCCATGTAAAGAATCGGGACGAAATTCCGTACACACACAAATATAAGGAGTCATCATGGCATCATTGCGCGAAGAAATCGAATCCCGGCGCACATTTGCGATCATCTCGCACCCCGACGCCGGCAAAACCACACTGACCGAAAAGCTCCTGCTCTACGGTGGGGCCATCCAGACGGCCGGCTCCGTCAAGGGCAAGCAGAGCGCCAAGCACGCTGTATCCGACTGGATGGATATTGAGAAGCAGCGCGGTATCTCGGTCACCTCCTCTGTCCTGCAGTTCAACTATCAGGGCAAGTGCATCAACATTCTGGACACCCCGGGCCACCAGGACTTCAGTGAGGATACCTACCGTACCCTGATGGCGGCGGACTGCGCCGTCATGGTCATCGACGCCGCCAAGGGTGTTGAGGCCCAGACCATCAAGCTGTTCAAGGTTTGCACACTGCGCCACATTCCCATCTTCACCTTCGTCAACAAGATGGACCGCGAGGCCCGCGACCCGTTTGAGCTGATGGAAAATATCGAGGATATCCTCGGCATCAAGACCTACCCGATGAACTGGCCCATCAGCTGCGGCAAGGACTTCAAGGGCGTCTACGACCGCAGCGCCAAGCGCGTGCTGGCGTTCTCGAGCGATGGGCGCGCCAACGGCGTCAAGATGGTCGATGAGGTCGAGGCCGAGCTGGGTGATGCCGCGCTGGACGAGCTGATCGGCACGGTCAACCATGAAAAGCTGGCAGAGGACATTGAGCTGCTCGATGGCGCTGCCGAGGAATTTGACCTCGAGGCCGTACAGCACGGCGAATTAAGCCCTGTGTTCTTCGGCTCCGCCCTGACCAATTTCGGCGTTGAGCCGTTCCTGAAGGAATTTCTGCGGCTGACCCCCGCCCCCCTGCCCCGCAAGGATGCTGCCAGCGGCGAGCTGGTGGACCCTTGCAGCGAGCAGTTCAGCGGGTTTGTGTTCAAGATCCAGGCCAACATGAACAAGAACCACCGCGACCGCATTGCGTTTTTGCGCATCTGCTCCGGCAAGTTTGAACGCGGTATGGAGGCCTTCCATGTGCAGGAGGGCAAGAACATCAAGCTTGCCACCGGCACCAGCCTGATGGCTGATGACCGCGCCATCGTCAGCGAGGCCTATGCGGGCGATATTATCGGTCTGTTCGACCCGGGCATCTTCTCGATCGGCGACACGCTCTGCACCGGCAAAAAGCATGTTCAGTTTGCCGGCATCCCGACCTTTGCACCCGAGCATTTTGCCCGTGTGACGCAGGTGGACACGATGAAGCGCAAGCAGTTCGTCAAGGGCATGGAGCAGATCGCGCAGGAAGGCGCGATCCAGATCTTCCGCGACCTCGGCGCTGGCATGGAGGAAGTCATTGTCGGCGTGGTCGGTGTGCTGCAGCTGGAGGTTCTGGAGTACCGTTTGAAAAACGAGTACAACGTCGATATCCGTATGCAGTCCCTGCCGTATGAGCATCTGCGCTGGATCTTGAACGATCCCGATGAGCTGGACATCAAGCATCTGGACCTGACCAGCGATACCCGCGCCATCGAGGATATGAAGGGCAACCCGCTGCTCCTCTTCGGCAGCCCGTGGAGCATCAACTGGGCCGAGCAGCACAATGAGACCCTCAAGCTCTCCGAGTTCGGCAACCTGACATTCTAAGGGAGGGCGTCTGACTTGTTAGCGCAGCTGAAAAAGCACCTGACCCCGCGGGAGCTGTGGTCCGATGTCAAATTTTTCTTTCTGCTGAATCTCGGCCTTGTGGCCACGGCAGTGGGCATTGCCGTTTTTAAAACGCCCAACCACTTTGCGTTCGGCGGCACCTCCGGCCTGTCGATCGTGCTGGCAACGCTGTTCCCGCGGTGGAATGTGGGCGCGTTCATGTGGTTCATCAACGCGGCGCTGGTCGCACTGGGCTTTGTCTTTCTGGGTGTGCGGTCGATGGGGTGGACGATCTACTCCTCCTTTGCGCTGTCGTTCTATGTCAGCCTGTGTGAGCGTGTCTATCCGCTGACCCGCCCGCTGACCGATGATGTCTTTCTGGAGCTTTGCTTTGCGGTTATTTTGTCGGCTGTGGGTGCGGCCATCGTCTTTAACATCGGTGCGTCCACCGGCGGCACCGACATTGTGGCGATGATTTTGAACAAGTACACCAGTATGCCAGTCGGCCGCGCGCTGATGGTCAGCGATCTCGGCATTGTGCTGGCAGGTGCTTATCTCTACGGCCCCGCCACCGGCCTGTACTGCATTTTGGGCATGATCCTGAAAAGCACTGTTGCAGACAGTGCAATCGAGAGCATCAACATGCGCAAGGTCTGCACGGTCGTGACCTCCAACCCTGAGCCTGTGCGGGACTTCATTGTCAATGACCTGCACCGCTCCGCCACGATGGAGCATGCCGAGGGCGCGTACACCCACGATGAAAAATGGGTGCTGACCACCGTGCTGACCCGCGGGCAGGCCCAGAAGCTGCGCCTGCATGTCCACGGGCTGGATGACCACGCCTTTATCACGATCGTCAACAGCAGTGAGATCGTCGGCAAGGGCTTCCGGTCAATCTGACAAAACAAAGGGCCGCTCCGGTTCCGTATACCCTGCACCCGCCTGTGCGGCGGGTGCTTTTCTGTTGTTACAGAGTTGTAATTCTTTTCAAAATATGGTATACTTTCCTATAAGTATCGCAAGGATACCGCTATGGCAATACCGCATAATTCTAAGTGCCGATACGGCGAGCGAGGTGCGGCAGCTGCTAAGCCAAAAGCGCAGATAATACTGGATGTCTTATCGAGCATTTTGGCAACGCAGATGCCGTGCCGCAGCCGCCGGAGCGGTGCTTAAGCCGTTAGGCGGGAATTGTGCGGTGTTGCCTTATATTACGATTGACGAGGGGAACCTCTTTTTATGAGAAATACAAAACATCTGACCTACCGGGAGCATCGATTCCTGCATGGTCATCTGAACCGGGTACGGCATATCACGCTTGACCCGGACGGCCCCGGCGTGGTGCGCATCCATCTGGTGCCCTGCCACAGGCCCGACCGTGAGACACCGTTCACAGCAATTCTGAACGGGCAGGACATTCTGCCGCTGAATGTCAGCTGGGCGATCCTGCTGACCAACCTGATCGAAGCGCTGAATCCCTACACCGGCAAGGAGATACGCCCGCAGGACTGGGAGGCCATTCAGGCGCAGGCGGTGTCTGCCACCCGCAAAATCTACCGCAAGGCTGAGTATGCCCAGATCGAGGGCGACCTGCAGGCGATGCTGGACTGCCTGTGCACCGTTGCACGGGGCGGTACGCCGACGCTGACAATCCAGCCTATGCAGCTGGCGGCGTATGCGTCCCGCATGGTCGGGCCCCACCGCATGGATCTGATGGTCAGCTCAATGGTCAAGGACGGCGCGTGGCACTGCAACCAGAAATGCCTGCACTGCTATGCAGCCAACCAGCCGCTTTCCGCCGTGCCGGAGCTGGACACCGACCAGTGGCTGGCGGTCATTGAAAAATGCCGCAGCGCGGGTGTCACTCAGCTGACCTTTACCGGCGGCGAGCCTACGCTGCGCCATGATCTGATCAAGCTGGTGCAGGCGGCCCAGTGGTTTGTGACCCGGCTGAACACCAACGGCCGGATGCTGACCAGCATGATGTGCAAGGATCTGCGCGCCGCCAGCCTTGATGCGGTGCAGATCACCTTTTATTCCGCCGAGGCAGAGATCCATAACCAGCTGGTCGGCGTGGACGGCTACAATGATACCCTCAACGGCATCCACAACGCGCTGGCCGCAGACCTGAATGTCAGCCTGAACACGCCGCTCTGCAGCCTGAACCGCGACTATCTGTCGGTCGTGAAGCTGGCCCACACGCTGGGCATACGGTATCTGACCTGCAGCGGGCTTATCCCGGCCGGCAATGCCGATACCGCCGCCAGCCGCGCTGTGCGGCTGACCCCCGCCGAGCTGGAGGAAACGCTGCGCCCTGCGATGGAGTATGCCGCCGCCAACGGCATCGAGATCAGCTTTACAAGCCCCGGCTGGCTGCCCGAGGATACGCTGCGGGCGCTCGGCTTTACCCAGATCCCCAGCTGCGGTGCCTGCCTGTCCAATATGGCGATCGCCCCGGACGGCACGGTCCTGCCCTGCCAGAGCTGGCTGACCGGCAAGGGGCTGGGCAACCTGCTGCGCACACCGTGGCCGCGCATCTGGCACAGTCATGAGTGCCGCGCCATCCGGGAGGAGAGCGCGAAGATGGCACAGCGCTGCCAGCTGGGCGATACCCCGATGCAGGAGGGCTGCCGATGAAGATGCAATTTATGCGCCGTCTGGCGCTTTTATGTGCCGTGCTGGCCTGCGGCGCGCTGTTGGCCCTGCCCGCTGCGGCGGCCCAGACCGAGGCCCCCTGCGCCGAGGACGGCGATATGGATTATATCCGCAGCTATGTCGTGACGGTCGATCCGCGGGAGGACGGCTCTGCCGACATCACCTACGACATCGACTGGCAGGTCATTGACGGCGATAAGACCGACTATCTGAGCTGGGTCAAGATCGGGCTGGCCAATTCCAGCGTGAACGAGATGACCCCGCTGACCGATACGATCTACGATCTGCAGTATTCCGATGACGGCGGCAGCTATGCCAAGGTCGTGTTCACCCAGCGCTACTACTCCCCCGCTGTAGCGGCACAGAACGGCGGCGAGAGCAGCGTCCGTTTTGCGTTCCGCGTACACCAGAGCCACCTGTTTACAAAAAATGATGACGGCACGGCAACCTTCAACTTCACACCCGGCTGGTTCGATGATCTGAGCGTTGAGAACATGCAGGTGCGCTGGCGCAGCTACGATGGCTTTGTGGCCGATAACACCGGCGTTGACGGCGAGTACCTGACCTGGGATTTCGGCGCGCTGAAGCACGGCCAGGCCGCCAATGTGCATGTGACGGTCCCTGTGACGAACGCCGCAGCCTTTGCCCCCGATGCCGCCATGACCACCGATGACTACGACAGCGGCATGACCACGGATGAGATCATCGGGGTGCTGGCAACGGTGATCATCCTTCTGCTGGCGGTGGCCATTATCATCATTGCGGTGGCGGCCCGGTCCCCCGACTGGGGCGGCGGCTTCGGCAGTGACATCGACCCCGATGACTGGTTCTGGTACACCAACGGGGTACACACGATCCGCCGGCCCTGTGCGGCACCCCCGCCCAGCGGCTACCACCGCACCGACCCGCCGGCAAAATACCAGTCCGGAGGCGGCAGGACGCGCGGCGGCGGCACGGGGCGCAGCCACTCCAACCATGCAAGCTGCGCAAGCAGCTGCGCCTGCGCGTGTGCTTCGAGCTGCGCGTGTGCCTGCGCCTGTGCAGGCGGCGGCCGTGCGGGCTGCAGCGTCAAGGACTTTTACACCGTTAAACTCCCCCGCAATTCTGCAGGGGCTGATGCGGGCATCGGCCCGGAAAAAGAGGACGAATCATGAGTCTGGAAGACAGTTACGATGCCTGGGTCCGCGGCCTGATGGGCGGCGGCAAATACGCCGCCACTCCCCGCCAGACCGCCGAGGCCAGCGAGGCCGTGCAGCAGATGCAGGCCCAGTTGGATGCCCTGACCGCCGCCCAAAAGCGGCAGAATGCCGCAGAGAGCGTGCTGGCCGGTGTGCAGAAGGCGGGTGCCGCCACGGCCGAGAGCGTGCGCAAAATGAGCAGCGACCTGACAAAATCGCTGAAGCAGGACGGACTGCTCGGCGGCACGGTGGCGGCACCCGCCCCGGCCCCGGCAGCCCCCGCTAAGGCGGATTTTTCCGGCGTGACCGATACGATCAGGGCGCAGGTGCTGGGGCAGGATGCCTTTGTGTCGGCGCTGGTCAAGGCGTTCCGCCGCCCCTTTGTGCTGGGGACCGCGCAGGAGGCCGACCGCGCGCGCAGCGTGATGCTGCTCTGCGGCCCCAACGGCACCGGCCGCCACTATGCGCTGGGCTGTGTGGTCGAGGAACTGGCCGCCCGGGGCATTTTGCGCAGTGCGCGCATTGAAACGCTCGATCTGGCTCTCTACCCCGGCCCCGCGCAGGAAAAGCTGTTTCTGCAGGATCTGTACGCGGCGCTGCAGTCGGACGCCGAGGTGCTGGCCTTTGAGCATTATGAGAGCTGCGCCGCCAACTATCTGAATATGCTGTCCACCCTTGCGATGGACGGCACACTGGCGCTGTCCAGCCGGTATGTGCTGCAGCGCGGCATTCTGGTAGATGTGGGCACGGCGTTGGCCCCCGGCGCCATCGGGGAGCTGCAGGCAGGCGGCAAGTATTTTGTTTTCTACTCCAACAAGGGTGAGGCCGCGCTGGCCGACAGCTTCGGCGCGAAGTTTGTGGACGCCGTGGCGGGCGACATCTGCCGCACGGAGGTGTTCACCCCCGACGCACTGGCCGCCGTGGCCGCCCGGGAGCTGAATTATCTGGCGCAGCGCACCCGCCGGCAGTGCGGGCTGGCGCTCTCAATGGGGGCGGATGTGCGCGACCTGCTGGCCGCCCAGTACGGCAAGACCAGCGGCATGCAGGCAATGCGCGACTACTGCGAGACCGTCTACCGCGCCATCGCCGAGTATGTGCTGGATGCCGACACGCCGCCTGCGGACGGCACCCCTGCCCTGCTGAGCGCCGAGAACGGCCGCCTGTGCATGGCGGTGGACGGCGGTGCGCCCATCGACCTGCTGGCGCTGCTGCCCCGGCAGTACCGCGGCGATGTGGACGCGGTCGAGGCGGAGCTGGATGCCATCATCGGTCTGGACGAGATCAAGAGCTATGTGCGCGACATTGCCAAAAATGTGCAGGCGCAGCAGCGCCGCAAGGCGCAGGGCCTCAAGGTGGCCGAGGTCAACATGCACATGATCTTTACCGGCAACCCCGGCACCGGCAAGACCACGATCGCCCGTATTCTGGCAAAATACCTCAAGGCCATCGGCGCGCTGCGCGGCGGCCAGTTGGTCGAGGTCACCCGTGCCGACCTTGTGGGCCGCTATGTGGGCCACACGGCACCGCTGACGAATTCGGTCATACAGAGTGCGCTGGGCGGTGTGCTGTTCATTGACGAGGCCTACGCCCTCTACCGCGGCGGGGAGGACAGCTTCGGGCTGGAGGCCATCGACACGCTGGTCAAGGGCATCGAGGATCACCGCGATGATCTGGTCGTGATTTTGGCGGGCTATACGAAGGAGATGCAGCTCTTCCTGAGCGCCAACTCCGGTCTGGCCAGCCGCTTCCCCAACCAGATCGAGTTCCCTGACTATACCGGCGAGGAGCTGTATAAGATCATGCTCTCCATCGCCAAGGGCAAGGGCTACACGCTGGACGAGGGCTGCAGACTGCCGCTGGTCACCTATTTTGACCGCAAGCAGGCCGAGGATGCCGCCACGAACGGCAACGGCCGTATGGCCCGCAATACGCTGGAAAAGGCTATCCTCAACCAGTCCAAGCGTCTGGTGGCAGACCCGGATGCAAGTCTGGAGCTGCTGCTGCCAGGGGATTTTGAGTTGGAATAAGTGGTGCTGACGGCACATGGGTAAAGCCCCTCAGGCCTCGCGGGCTCGGCCAGCTCCCCTGAAAGGGGAGCCTTTAAAAGCCTCCCCTCACAGGGGAGGTAGTCGAGCGTCAGCGATGACCGGAGGGGCTTTGCTGCTTCGCCGCTGCCACCCACAAAAAATGGACACCTGACATTTCATCAGGTGTCCACTTTATTTTATAAAACCAATTTTATCGTGCCGTATAATCCGAATCCAGCTCGCTCAAAATGCGTTCGCTGGTCTCGCGGGTGTCGGTCATGCGGACGGCGTTGCGCAGCGGCAGCACCGAGCGCGGGGTGACGGAAAGCTCGTCCACACCGATGGCAAGGAAGGTCTCGGTCAGGGCGAGGTCGGCGCCCAACTCGCCGCAGATGCCGACCCAGATGCCGTTCTTGTGTGCGTTCTCGGTCACAAGGCGGATCAGGCGCAGCACGGCCGGATGATGCGGGTCGTAGAAGCGGCCCAGGTCATTGTTCTGGCGGTCGCAAGCCAGCGTGTACTGGGTCAGATCGTTGGTGCCGATGCTGAAGAAATCGACCTCCTTCGCCAGACGGTCGCTGTTAATGGCGGCGGCGGGTGTCTCAATCATGATGCCGATCTGGACCTCCTCGCTGTAGGGGATGCCCTCCTGCTTCAGCTCGCGCTTGACCTCCTCGCAGAGCTTCTTGGCTTCGCGGACCTCCCAGACGGAGGTGACCATCGGGAACATGATGCCCAGCTTGCCGAAGGCGGAGGCGCGGAAGAGGGCGCGCAGCTGGGTCTTGAAGATCTCGGGCCGGGTCAGGCAGATGCGCAGTGCGCGCATGCCCATGGCGGGGTTATCCTCCTTCGGCAGATTAAAGTAGCCGATCTGCTTGTCAGCGCCGATGTCCAGCGTGCGGATGATGACCTCCTTGCCGTCCATGTCAGACAGGACCTGCTTGTAGGCCTCAAACTGCTGATCCTCGGTCGGATAATCGCTGGTGTTCAGATAGAGGAACTCGGAACGGAACAGACCGATGCCGCCGCCGTCATTGACCTGCACGGCGTGGACATCCTCGGGCGAGCCGATGTTGCAGTAGATGCGGATGGTCTTGCCGTCCTTCGTCACATTGGCCTGACCCTTCAGCGTTTCCAGCAGACGCTGGAGGCGCAGCTGCTCATCGCGCTTTTTCATCAGGCGGTCGCGGGTGTCGTCATCGGGGTCGATGACGAGCGCGCCGGTGCTGCCGTCCGCAATGGCGGCGCGGCCCTCATACTCGGGCTTGAGCGCATCGCCCATGCCGACGATGGCGGGGATACCCATTGTGCGGGCCAGAATGGCGGTGTGGCTCGAGCCGGAGCCGCCCGCCGTGATAAAGCCCAGAATCTTGGTCTTGTCAAGCTGGATCGTCTCGGACGGGGCCAGATCGTCGGCGCAGAGCAGCACCGGCACATCGGAGGCAATGCCGCCCTGTACGATGCCGCAGAGGATGCTCAGGATGCGCTGGCTGACGTCCTTGACATCAGCGGCGCGGGCCTGCATGTAGGCATCGTCCATCGAGGCGAACATCTCGGCAAACTGGTCGGCCGTGTCGGAAACGGCGGCCTCGGCGTTCATCTTCTGGTTGAGAATGCGGTCCTCGATGGCCTCCTCATAGTCGAGGTCCTCAGCCATCATCTGGTGCGTTTCAAACAGCATGGCGGCCTCGTCACCGGCATCCCTGCGGGCCTGCTCGGCCAGATCGCCCAGCTGCTCAACGGCGCCGGTCTGGGCGCCTTTAAAGCGATGCCACTCGGCATCGGTATCCTCTACGGTATAGCGCTTGATCTCTGCTGTGGCGCGGCGGTAAAAATAGAGCGGGCCAACGCCGACACCGGCGGAAACGCCCTTGCCTTGAATCGTGATCATTGGGGGAGCCTCCCTTTTCATCAAATAAAAGGCCGCGGCCGCCGTATTGCTGTGGCGGCCGCGGCCGTAAAATCGGAATTACAGATGCTCGTTGAAGAACTTCTCCATGGCGGGGGCGGCAGTCTCCTCGTCAGCACCCTCGATCTTGACGGTGACGGTGTCGCCGCACTTGATGCCCATGCCCATCAGGGCCATCAGGCGGGTGGCGTCAACAGACTTGCCGTTCTTGTCAACGATGGTGACGGTGCTCTGGCAGCTCTTGGCCTCTTTTGCCAGCATGCCGGCAGGACGCGCATGGATGCCGACGGGTTCTTTGATGGTATAGGTGAATTCTTTCATAGCTTTTTCCTCCCATAAATGCACGGCAGATAGAGTGCGGTGCAATTCAATAAGCTGTTATTATAATAACATACTAATCCGTCTGCGTCAACGGAAAAAGGGCCGAAAACGCGCTGAAATTTTGGTCAAATCGTCAAGCATTTTTGTGCGGCGGTGTGCGTTTCGTCCATGCGGCGGCATATATGCCCTATTTCTGCAGAAATTCGCGCAGCACATCCTCCGGCCGGGGGGTGTGCAGGGGGTAGCGCGCACGCAGGGGCGCGGCGGCGCTGTCCATAATGTAGGGGGTGCCGACAAGGTCCAGCATGGCTACATCGTTGTAATTGTCGCCGAACGCCATCACCTCATCGTGGGCAAAGCCCAGCACACTGCAGAGCGATTCTACACCGACACCCTTGTTTGCGGTCGTGGTGTCGATCCAGTAGGGGCCGGCCACCGCGCAGTTGGCCTGCTGCCAGCGCGGCACAAAGCGGTCAACATAGGTCGCGACCCCCTCATGCAGATAGACCGACACCTTGACGATCTCCTCCGGAATTTCGGACGGGTCGGCAATGACCTTGTACCGGTTGCCGATGAACCGGATGCGGTCGAGCATGCCGAGGCCCCGCTCCATCAGGTAGGCACAGTTCTGACCGGAAAGCATGACCTCTCCCTGACCGTCGCTGCGCTCCCACAGGTCGTGGGCGATTTCCTCGACCAGAGCGCGGGGCATCGGGTTTTCCGCAATGCACTGCTCGTCCTTGAACAGGACGCCGCCGTTCTCGCACAGAAAAACACAGCAGTCAGCCACCGGCTCAAACAGCAGGCGCAGGCTGGTGTATTGCCGCCCGGAGGCCGGGCAGAACAGGATGCCGCGGTCATGCAGGGCGCGGATCTGGTCAAAGATCTCGCCCTCCAGCTTTTTGCGGCCATATTGCAGCAGCGTACCGTCAATGTCGCTGCAGATCATTTTGATTGCCATAGTACAACTCCTTTTATTTCACAGGGACATTGTACCATATTCGGTTAGGTCTTTGCAATTTTGTTTTGCGGCGGTATAATGGTTGAGGGCGGGCGGATATGGACGCCCCGTAGGACGGTATCGAAAGGAAGAAACCCTATGGCTTTTATCACAATAAATGGGCGCTCCCCTGCCGATCACGGTGCGGCGTTTGTGGCGGAGAACGCAACACTGGCGGGCTGTGTACGCCTTGCGAAGGAGAGCAGCGTCTGGTACGGTGCGGTGCTGCGCGCCGATACGGGCTGCATCACCATCGGCGAGAATAGCAATGTGCAGGATAACGCCGTACTGCACACAGGCCCCGGGCTGGATGTCAAGGTGGGCAAGGGGGTATCCATCGGGCACGGGGCCATCGTCCACGGCTGTACAGTGGGCGACCACTGCCTGATCGGGATGCACGCCACAATCCTGAACGGCGCGGTCATCGGGGACGGCTGCCTGATCGCTGCCGGGGCACTGGTGCCGGAGGGAACGGTCATCCCGGCAGGCAGCCTTGTCATCGGGGTGCCGGGTAAGGTCGTGCGCCCGGTCAGTGCGGAGCAGGCCGCCGGAATCAAAGCCAACGAAGAAGAATATTTGCAGCTGGCGGAAGCGCACAAAAAAGTGCGCAACCTGTAGGGGGCGGCGTCCCCGACGCCCCGCAGGGCAGGCATGTACTTTTCGGGTGAATTGTAGGGAGGCCAGTCCTCTGGCCGCCGCGGAGGGGTCAAGACCCCTCCCTACAAAGCAACCAGTCAAGTGGTGCCAACGGCAAAGCTGAGGGCCGGACATGTCCGGCCCCTACAAAGCAAGAAAAAGTGCTGCGATCCATTGCGGAAAGCAGCACTTTTTCTTTTGCGGATTACTTCAGCACCGCACCCAGATTTGCGCTGGTGACCAGCCGGGCATAGCGTGCCAGCCAGCCGGTCTTGATGTTCGGCTCAGGCTGGATGTAGGCGGCCTTGCGGGCGGCAAGCTCCTCCTCGCTGACGGCCAAGTGGATGGACGCATTCGGGATGTCGATCTCGATGGTGTCCCCCTCCTTGATGAGGCCAATGGGGCCGCCGGAGGCAGCCTCGGGGCTGACATGGCCGATGGCTGCGCCGCGGGACGCGCCGGAGAAGCGGCCGTCGGTGATGAGTGCCACGGTGGTATCCAGCTTCATGCCCGCCAGCGCACTGGTGGGGTTGAGCATCTCGCGCATGCCGGGGCCGCCCTTGGGGCCTTCGTAGCGGATGACGACGACGTCGCCGGGATGAATCTCACCTGCGTAGATGGCCGCGATGGCGGTATCCTCGCTGTCAAAGACGCGGGCGGGGCCGCTGTGTACCTGCATTTCAGGCGCGACGGCGCTGCGCTTGACGACGCAGCCGTCCGGCGCAATGTTGCCCCACAGGATCTGCAGACCGCCGGTCTGGCTGTAGGGGTTGTCGATGGAACGGATGGCCTTGTCGTTCAGAACCTTCGCGCCCGCGATATTCTCGCCCAGCGTTTTGCCGGTGACAGTGGGAACATCCAAATCCAGCAGCCCCTTCTTTGCCAGCTCGGCCTGCACAGCCGGGATGCCGCCCGCTTCGTACAGGTCGGGCATGTGGGTGGGGCCTGCGGGTGCCAGATGGCAGAGGTTCGGCGTTTTGGCGCTGATCTCATTGAAAAGCGCAAGGTCGATGGGGCAGCCTGCCTCCTGCGCGATGGCCAGCAGATGCAGCACCGTGTTGGTGGAGCAGCCCAGCGCCATGTCGCAGGTCAGAGCATTGCGGATCGAGCGCTCGTTGATGATCTGGCGCGCGGTCACGCCGCGGTTGACGAGATCCATGACGGCCATACCGGCGTGCTTGGCCAGCTGCAGCCGCTTGGCATAAACGGCGGGAATCGTGCCGTTGCCGGGCAGGGCGATGCCGATGGCCTCGCACAGGCAGTTCATGCTGTTGGCCGTGTACATGCCGGAGCAGGAGCCGCAGCCCGGGCAGCAGTTGCAGGTGCAGTCCTCCAGCTGGGCATCATCGATCATGCCGGCCTTGTAGGCACCGACAGCCTCAAACATCTTGGAAAGGCTGACCTCCTCGCCGCCGTAGCGGCCCGCCAGCATGGGGCCGCCGCTGCAGACGACCGCAGGCACATCCATCCGCACTGCAGCCATGACCATGCCGGGGACGATCTTGTCACAGTTGGGCACTAACACAAGGCCATCCAGCTGGTGGGCCATGAACATCGTTTCGACGCTGTCGCAGATTAGCTCGCGGCTGGCAAGGGAGTATTTCATGCCCACATGCCCCATGGCGATACCGTCGCAGACGCCGATGGCGGGAATGAGGATGGGGGTGCCGCCCGCCATGCGCACGCCGGCCTTGACGGCATCGGCGATCTTGTCGAGGTGGGCGTGGCCGGGGACGATCTCGCTGTAGGCGGAAACAACGCCAATCAGCGGGCGGTCCAGCTCCTCCGGGGTGTAGCCCAGCGCATAGAACAGGCTGCGGTTCGGTGCCCGCTCGGGGCCTTTTTTGACATTATCGCTGTTCATAAGGTTTTCTCCGTTTTCAAATAAAATGCCTTCCCCCTGCGGGGGAAGGTGCCGCGAAGCGGCGGATGAGGGGCGGCCTTATGCCCGCTGCCCGTAAACGGGATGCTGCGGGAGCCCTGCCCTCATCCGGCCCTGCGGGGCCACCTTCCCCCTCGGGGGAAGGCTTAGAGCGTTATCTTATAATTACTTCTTGAGCCAGCTCATCATCTTGCGCAGCTCGGCACCGACCTTCTCGATGGGATGGTTGGCGGCGATGCGGCGCTGTGCGAGGAAGTGGGTCTTGCGGCCGCCCTTGGGGCTCATCTCGGTCAGGAACTCACTGGCAAAAGTGCCGTCCTGAATCTCCTTCAGGACCTGCTTCATCTCCTTGCGGGTGTCCTCGGTGATGAGGCGCTTGCCGGTGCGGTAGTCGCCGTACTCGGCAGTGTTGGAGATGGAATAGCGCATCTTGGAGAAGCCGCCCTCGTTGATGAGGTCAACGATGAGCTTCATCTCGTGGCAGGTCTCGAAGTAGGCCATCTCGGGCTCGTAGCCAGCCTCGACCAGCGTGTCGAAACCAGCGTGGATGAGCTCGCAGACGCCGCCGCACAGGACAGCCTGCTCGCCGAACAGGTCGGTCTCGGTCTCCTCCTTGAAGGTGGTCTCGAGGATGCCGGCACGGCCGGCACCGATGCCGGAAGCGTATGCCAGAGCGATGTCCTTAGCCTTGCCGGTGAAGTCCTGCTCGACACAGATCAGAGAGGGGCAGCCCTCGCCCTCGGTGTACAGGCGGCGGACGATGTGGCCGGGGCCCTTGGGAGCGATCATGATGACGTCCACGTTCTTGGGAG
>OHHG01000073.1_pt1 | contig 37103 bp, 29 predicted proteins | sample 1567991 | NCBI WGS metagenome assembly OHHG01 (sample SAMEA3879588, study PRJEB24766) | human gut metagenome | biome: human-associated habitat; feature: feces | place: USA | collected 1985/1987
GACAAACAGAACGGAGCCAACCGGCGGGGTGATGTTGCCCAGGCACATGTTGAAGATCAGCATAACGCCGAACTGAATCTCAGTCATGCCGAAGCTGATGGCGATGGGCAGGAAAATCGGGGTGAAGATCAGGATGGCCGGGGTGATGTCCATGAACATGCCAATGACCAGCAGAATAATATTCATCAGCAGGAAGATGATATACTTGTTGTCGGTCAGGCTCATCAGGCCGTTGGAGATGGCGGCCGGGATGCCGGAGTACGCCATGACGAAGGACATGGCAGAGGAAGCGGAAATCAGGAACAGGATGATGCCGCTCGTCTTGGCGGAGTTGAGCAGGATATTGAGGAAACCCTTGAAGTCGATGCTCTTATAGATGATGGAGAGGATCAGGCAGTACAGAACCGCGATGCCTGCGCCCTCGGTGGCGGTGAAGACACCGGAGACGATGCCGCCGATGACGATGACGATGAGCAGCAGGGACGGAACTGCGTCCCAGACGGTTTTCAGCACGCTCTGGCTGCGGTCAAAGCCGGTGGCCTTCATGCCAGCCTTTTTTGCGCCGATGAACGCAACGATCATGCAGCACAGACCCATCAGGATGCCGGGGATGTAGCCGGCCATGAACAGGGTGGAGATGGACACACCGCCCGCAACGGTGGAGTAAACGATGAAAGCGGAGGTCGGGGGAATCAGCAGCCCCGTGGGGGCCGAGGCGATGTTCGCAGCGGCAGAGTAGGCGGGGTCGTAGCCGTTTTCCTCCTCAATGGGGCTGATGCAGCCGCCCATGGCGGACGCAGCGGCAACAGAGGAGCCGGACAATGCGCCGAACAGCATGTTGCCGAGGATGTTCGCCTGTGCCATCGAGCCGGGAATCTTGCCGACAAACAGCTGCGCAAAGTTGACAAGGCGCTTGGCGATACCGCCGTTGTTCATGATGTTGCCGGCCAGAATAAACAGCGGCACAGCCAGCAGGGAGAACGACTCAACACCGGAGTTCATCTTCTGCATCGTGATAAAGGTGATCTGGTCCCAAGACAGGGTAGACATGGCCGTCACGATGGAGGATGCCACAATGCTGATGGAGATGGGCACGCCGAGGAACAGCAGCACGCCGAACACAGCGAAAAGGATAACGGTGGTCATGGTGATACTCATTTGTCTGCACCCTCCTTGGATTCTACTTTTTCGCCGGTGATGTCCTCATAGATGTTGATGATCTGCGCAATCACAATGAACACGCCGGAAATCGGGGCGATGGCGTAAACCAGACTGCGGGGGATGCCCAGCAGCGCCGAGAACTCGCGGCTGGCAGAGACAGCCAGCTTGAAGCCGCCGATCGTGAAAACGAAGATCGCCATCAGAAGGATCAGGCCGTCAATGGCCACCAGCAGGGCGGCGTGGGCCTTGCCGGTGAACTTGTCGCGGACGAGGGTCAGCGACATATGCTCACGGGTGGAGAAGGCGTAGGCCGCGCCGATGAAACCGGTCCAGATCAGACTGTAGCGGACAAGCTCCTCGGTAAAGGCTACGGGGCTGTTGAGCACATAGCGGGAGAATACCTGAATAAGCACCAGAATGGTCATGAAGGAAAGAAGAATCGCACAGGCGATGCTCAGAATCTTATCCATCCAGAATTTAATCGTTGCGAAGGTGTTTTTCATGGCTTACTCCTCCCCTCTTGCCTTTTCAATGGTATCCATCAGCGTCTTGACGCCGGGATACTCTTCTTCGTAGGCTTCGATCATGGGCTGGGTGGCCTCGCGGAAGGCCTCCTTATCGACATCGTAGACGAACTCTACGCCCATCGTCTCCTGTGCCTCCTTGACGGCCTCCTCGACTGCAGTGTCCCACATGACCTTGTGGGCATCGGTAGAGTCGTGGGCAGCCTCAAGAAGAATCTGCTGATCCTCCGGGCTGATGGTCTTCCAGACCTTTTCGCTCATGATGAGGACGTCGGGGATCATGGCGTGCTGATCGACCGAGTAGACCTTGCAGACCTCACCGTGCTTGCCGGTGGTCAGGGCGGTCTCGTTGTTCTCGGTGCCGTCGATGATGCCGGTCTGCAGCGAGGTATAGACATCGCCGTAGGACATGGCAACGGGGATACCGCCGAGGTAGCTCATCATATCGGTCTGGCTCTTCATATCCTGCACGCGGATCTTCAGGCCCTTGAGGTCTGCCGGGGTGCGGATGGCCTTATCCTTCGTGTAGAAGGAGCGGGCGCCGGAGGTGTAGTAGGTCAGCGTGACGAAGCCGTCCTCGCCGGTCGAGAGGAAGAAGTCCTGCATCTCCTGCGAGTCCATGACATGGTAGAAATCCTCCGTGTCATTAAAAATGTAGGGCAGGCCGAAGGCGTTGTAGGCCTCGTTGTAGGTGGCAAGGCCGGGGGCGGAGACCTTCGTCATGGCGATAACACCCGCTTGCAGCTGCTCAAGGTTCTCGTTCTCGCTGCCAAGCTGGCCGTTGGGGAAGATCTTGACCTGAATGCGGCCATCGGTCTTTTCGTTGACCTCCTCCGCAAACTGGGTCATGGCGATATGGACAGTGTGGGTCTCCGACAAGCCGTGGGCCAGCGTAAGAACCAGCGGATTCTCGGCGCTGTAGCCTGCATCGGCCGTGGAGGCGGATGCGCCGCAGCCGGTCAGCAGACCGATCCCCAGCACAGCCGCAGCACCCAAAGCTGCGATTTTCTTGAACATGGTATCTCTCCTTCTGATATATGTGGTCATTGCGGGCAGGTGCGGCGGGGAATCCCCCAGTCCGCTTCGCGGACAGCCCCCTTTGACAAGGGGGCCTTTAAAACCTCCCTTGTCAAAGCGAGGGCGGAGGGATTCCTCACCGCCGCCTCCCCCTTACATTCCAATCAAATCAAACTGCTCGAAGGATACGAGCACCTCGTGATCCTGCTTGGGGTTGGGGTACTTGATCTGCACACTCTTGAGGCGCTGGCTGTAATACCAGCCGCTCTCGGCCTGCTCAAACTTGCGGCGGTGCAGGAAGTGCGGCAGCTCCTTGCCGTCCACCTGCACATAGAACGGGGACTTCTCGCGGTGGATCATGTCAAGGTACATGCTCTCGACAGCCGTTTCGTAATTGCCCTCGTTCGCAAAGGTCACGACCGTTTTGACGCCCGCCTTGACAGCGATCTTCGTCTTGAGGTAAGCGCCGTTGCGATAGTCGTTCGTGCGGCCGTCATCCTCATACAGCGTGAACTCGGAATCTACATCGGGGGCCATCAGGATGTCCAGCGCCGTGGTCTTTTCGGTCATCAGGTTATGCAGGGCGTTGCCGCTCATCGGGATGATGGCACCGCTGCGCACAAACAGCGGAATGCTTGCAATGTCGACCGGCACCTCAACGGTCTGGCCGGAGGCGTATTCCTCGCGGGTGTAGAAGTCGTAGAACCGCTCGTTCTCATTTTCGGTCTTGGGCAGGTAGACCGGGCGAACAGTCTGGCCCTTCTCGACAACATTGGCCACCAGCAGAGAATCGCCGAACATGAAATCGACACCCTCATCGTAGGTTGCGGGGTCATTCTGGAACACCGCGAAGGTGGGCTGCCAGATGGGCAGACCGTTCTCATGCGCGCGCTCCATCAACGAGTAGAGCGTCGGGCTGAGCTTGTAGCGGAAGTCGATGGCCTCCTTGATGTACTGCTTTTTGTCGCTGTACATCCAAGGCTCGGTAACGGTGTTGTCGGTGTTGGTCGAATGGATGGAGAAGCGCGGCTGGAAGATGCCGTTCTGCACCCAGCGCACAAACAGCTCACCCTCCGGCGCGGGGCCGAAGAAGCCGCCGATGTCGCAGCCGTGGTTGGAAACGCCGCAGAGCGCCATGCCCAAAATCGTGGCAATGTTGTATTTCAGGGTATCCCAGCAGGTCAGGTTGTCGCCGGCCCAGACCTGTGCATACCGCTGGATGCCGGCGTGACCGGAGCGGCAGACCGAGAAGGGGCGGCAGTCGGGGTCATATTCCTCGATGGCCTCGTTGGACAGCTGGCACATCAGGTTGCTCATGACCGGCTTCATCGTGCCGATCGTGCTGCCCTTACCCTCAAAATAGACCTTGGCGTCCTTATCAACAAGGGAATCATACTCGCAGTTGTCGTTCCAGATGGAGCGGCAGCCGTACTTGAGCAGCGCATCCTTGATGTACTGCTTCCAGTGCAGGCGGGTGGATTCCTTCGTGTAATCTACAAAGAGGCCGGGGCCGCCCCACCATGTGCCGACAGCCAGACCGTCGAGGCCCGCGTTGTCATCGGAGGCGGGCAGGAACATGCCCTTTTCCTTCATCTCGTCCAGCAGCGGGTGAACCAGCAGCATGCCGGGCTTGATGTTGGGTGATACCACAATGCCGCGTTTTTCCATCTGGGCGAACCAGTCTGCCGGGTCCTTGAAGCGCTTGTGGTTCCATGTGAAGGTGCAGCGCTTAATGCCCTCGGCTGTCTCGACTGCGCAATAACCGCTGGAAAGCTGGAACCCGTCTGCGGGGATGCCCTCCTCGCGGGTGGTGTCGATGAAATCCAGCACCGCGTCGTCGCTGTTTTCCGGCAGTTCGGGGTAATACATCGAGCTGCCGAGGTAGCCGAGTGCAGCCTTCGGCAGCATGACGCTCTTGCCGGTCAGGTCGGTGTAGCGCTCGATGATCTCGCGGATGGACGGGCCTGCGATCAGGAACAGATCAATATCGCCCGCATCGGTGCGGTAGGACGAGTAGCGATGCCAGTAGTTGCGCTTCTCGCGCCCCATGTTGAAATCGCACTCGGCCGTGTTGTGGTAGAAGTAACCGACCGCCTGTTTTGTGCCGCGGTTCAGCCGGATATAAAAAGGAATGTGCTTGTAGAGAGAGTCGGTCTCCTTGGCGTTGTAGCCCATCGCATCGCCGGGGGCCATATTCATGTATTTCTCGGCCTTGTTGATCTCGCCGGACTTCTCACCGAAGCCGTAGAAGCAGTCGTCAGCCTCGATCTGGCTGGCATGGATGCGGCGGCGGTTGCTGTCCTCGCGGTAGGCAAGGTCAGGAATGTCGGCGTGCAGCAGGCTGCCGTCCTTGTCGTAGACCATGATGCGGAAGGGTTCCTTCTCGATCACGACCTTCAGGCGCTCGCCCTGGATCACAGCCTGCTTTTCGCCATCGGTCAAAACGGCGGCAGCAGGCTCTACGCGCTTGCGGCAGCCCTGCATCAGGGCATCGGTGCGGGACTCCCATGCGGTCATCGTCAGGCTGTAGGAGGCCTCGTCCCAGTCGCCGTCAAAGCCGGCGCGGATGCGCAGGATGTCATCGGTCAAAAACCAGATGCGCAGCTCCACAGCGTTGGTTGCAACGGAATAGTAACTGCCGCAGTCCTTGACAGCACCGCCGGTGTAGCACACTTTCATAGATTTTCCCCTTTCTTCTTTTGCGTTGGTCAAGTGGAAAAAGCGTTTGTTTCGGCATGATTTGTGCAATCCTCACAAATTCGTGCGCTTGTTTTTGTGATAATTGCTACTGTTGCCTTATTTCGTCATTATAATATCAAATATGCGGCCAAATTTCTCTGCTTTTTGTAGCGCAAATATCGCAAAATGTGATATAATCGTCTCAAGGACAAAATTCGTGGGGAGGCCTGCGCCATGATCATACAAAAAGTACCGCATTATGTAGATTCTCTTCTCACGCAGGAGAAGGCCAGCTCCGCCTTGCAGGGCGGCGATGTCGAGGTAGCATGGTACACCAACCAGCTCAACAGCCAGTCGGTCGTACACTCGCACCCCTACTATGAGCTGATCCTGCCGGTATCGGGCAGCAGCGTGCGGTATTCCATCGGCGGCAGCGTCTACGACCTGCACTTGGGGGAGCTGATCCTCTTTCCCGGGGAGATGTTCCATTCCGGCAAGTTCAACATCACAGCGGACACCTCTGAACGGCTTGTCGTGCAGATTGCGCCCGACATCTGGGACCGCGTCTGGGTGCAGAGCGGGCTGACCGACCATTTATGGCAGGGCGAGCCTGTCATACTTGACGCCGACTCGGTCATACAGTGGGATTTCCGCGGTCTGCTGGAGCGGATGGCACAGACCGTCTATCTGGATGAGCCGATCCGTTCGGCGGTCCAGTGCTGTGAGGTGACCGAGCTGATTTTGCTGTTCAGCCATGTGATCCACGGCCGCCGCGCCGCACCGCCGCCCTCCGCCACAAGCCTGCTGGTTGCCAAGGCGGTTGCCTACCTGCAGGCGAACTACACAGACCCCCAGCTGAATGTTGCGCAGCTGGCGCGCTACACCTACACCAGCCGGGAGCATCTGTCCCGCGTGTTCAAAGAATACACCCTCGAGAGCGTCCACGGCTATCTGACCAACCTGCGGATGCAGCACTGCCGCAACGCCCTTGCCGCCGGCATGAGTGTGCTGGATGCCTGCTCCGCCAGCGGCTTTACAAATTACAGCAGCTTTGTAAAGAGCTTCCGCGCTCTCTACGGCATCACCCCGACCGAATACCGCGCCCAGCTCCGCATTCCGGCGGCAAAGGAATAAGCGGAAGCCCATAAAGCAACACCCCCGGCAGCTTATGTTTCTGCTTCAACATAAGCTGCCGGAGGCGTTTGTATTTTGCAGCGCTATCCAAGCTTTTCACTCCATCGGCAGGCTGATGACCGCCTTTGCGCCCTGCGGGATATTTTGCGCAAATTCTGCTTTTCCGCCGTGCGCGATGGCGATCTGCTCCACCACATGCAGGCCAAGGATGTGCGGAGCATTTTCGCAGGGCTCGGGGGCATTCATAGCCGCCAGCACAGCAGGTGGGTAGCCGCAGCCGTCATCGGCCACTGTCAGGTAAAAGCAGCCCCCCGCCGCTTTGGTGCGCACGGTGATGCTCACCCGGCCGGGATTGTGGCGGATGCTGTTGTTCAATAGATTCTCAAGCAATCGTTCCAGCAGGGCGCGGTCTGCGCAAAGTATTGCCTGCTCGCTCTGCTCTGATTGCTCCAGCGCAATCTCACACTTCTTTTCCTGCGCGTTCTCGCAAAATTGCGCCACCAACGCGCGGAACAGCGGCCCCGCCCGGAGGCTCTTTCTGCGCAGCGGCTGTGCGCCGTATTCCAACTTGCTGGTTAGGTTCAGATCATCTATGAGGGTGCGGAGCTTTTCGCACTGGGTTCGTATGCCGGTCGCCTTCTGCCGGGAGGCCGCCGGCGTTTCTGCGTCCCGCTCCAGCTGCTCCGCCCAGCCCATGATCAGGGCCAGCGGGGTGCGCACATCGTGGCTGACCCCTGCGATCCATTGGGTGCGGGCATTGTCCCGCCGGGCGAGCATCTCGTTTTTGGCCTGCAGCTGGGCGCCGGTCCGGTTCAGCTTTTCCGCCAGTTCCCCTGCAAAGCCATTGGTAGGCAGCTGGACGCTCTGCCCCTGTGCCAGCGCATCCAAACCGTTTGCTACGGTCTCCAGCCGCTTTGCCCCCCGCCAGCTCAGCCAAAGGCAAAGCGCCAGACCCAGAAGCAGCAATCCCAGCGCTGCCGCCGGGAGGATTCCGGCCATGTTCAGCACAAGCTCCGGCGAGCTGTACACGCTGTACCGCCAAAGGCTCCCCCTGGGCAGACCTATAACAAACAGACCGTAGGGTTCTTCCCAGCAGAACACCGGGTAATCCGCCAGATACCAGCGGGCAAACCGGGCAATTTCGCCGGCCGTATAGGTGTGGTTCAGTTCCTTCGGCAGCTCGTAGCTCCACCGGACAGCGCCGGCATCATCCAGCACCATGGCCCATGCATAGCCATCCATCCATTCCTGCGGCGTGTGCGCTGCCCCCAGCGCCAGCCCGTCTGCCGTTTCCAACATAGCATCTGCAATTTCGCTGGAGGCGTATTCCCGCTGCGGCAGACGGCGGCCCTCCTGCCAGCCCAGCCACCCCAGCAGGGCAACGCCGGAAAACAGCAGCAAAAGCACAACGCCCACAGCGGCCAGCACATACCGCCGGATCAGCCGTGCAAAGGTTTTCAAGGCTCTCCCTCCTTTGTCAGTTTATAGCCGATGCCCCGCACCGTGCGCAGGAACCGCGGCGCACCGGGCTCGGTTTCCAGCTTTTCCCGCAGATGCCGGATGTGTACGCCCAGACTGTTCTCATAGCCATAATAATCCGCACCCCAGACAGCATCACAGAGGGCATCATAGGTCACGATATGCCCCCGGTTTTCTGCCAGCTTGCGCAGCAGGGGCCAGCTCGGTAGCCGTCAGCGCCAATGTTTTTCCGTCGGGCAGGCTGACAACGGCATCGTTCAGGTCTACGCTGCGCGGCCCAAGCTGCAATACCGTTGGTTTTGCCGCTGACAATTCCGCCCGGTAAGCCCGCTGCAGAATATGCTGCACCCGCAGCAACAGCTCCTGCATCAAAAAGGGCTTTGTCAGGTAATCATCCGCCCCCAGCCCCAGCCCGAACAGCCGGTCTGCATCCGCATCCCGTGCTGATAGAAATAACGCCGGCACATCCGCTTTGGCCCGCAGCGCACGGAATAAAGAAAACCCGTCCCCGTCCGGCAGGTTGATGTCCAAGATCATCAGCTCCGGCTGCCCGGCCGCAAAGGCGGCGCGTGCGCCCCCGCAGCTTTGTGCTGTGCGGATTTTCCCATAACCTGCGCCGCGCAGCTGCTCACACAGCAGTGCCAGCAGATCGGCGTTGTCATCCACAATCAGGATTTTCGCATCATAAATGGTGTTCACAAGGCGTTTCCTCCTTTTCCCTCCCTACTATACCACAATTTTTGCGCCGCAAAAGAGAACGCCCGTAAATTTAAGCGCAAATTAAGCTATCCTTCCGGCAGGATTAAGATGACGGGTGTATTCTGGCAGCATTCCGAAAGGATCGTGAATGTGAAAGGAGAACCTTGTATGAAACCTGTAATTGAGACCCATGCCCTTTGCAAAAGCTATCACGGCCGTCTTGTAGTGGATCATCTGGATCTGTGCGTCCCGGAGGGCTGCGTCTATGGCTTTTTAGGCCCCAACGGGGCGGGAAAATCCACCACAATGAAGATGCTGCTGGGCCTTGTGCATCCCACCGGCGGCAGCGTGGCGCTGCTGGGGCAGCCCATGAACGAGAAAAACCGTATCCCGCTGCTGCGGCAGACCGGCAGCCTGATCGAATCGCCCTCCGGCTACCTGCACCTGACTGCGCGGGAAAATCTGGCCATCGTTGCCGATCTGAAGGGCGTTGACCGCAGGGATACCCGCCGGGTGCTGGACATCGTACACCTGACTAAGGACGCCGACCGGAAGGTAGGGCAGTATTCCCTGGGCATGAAGCAGCGCCTCGGCATCGCTATGGCCCTGTTGGGCAGCCCCAGGCTGCTGATTCTGGACGAACCCACAAACGGTCTGGATCCGGCCGGGATTCAGGAAATGCGCAGCCTTATTGCCTCAATGCCGCAGACCACCGGCGCCACCGTTTTGATCTCCAGCCATCTGCTGGGCGAGATCGAGCAGATGGTGGATCAGGTCGGCATCCTGAGTCACGGCAAGCTGCTGTTCGAGGGTTCGCTGCAGCAGCTGCAAAAGCACAGCCGGGGCGGCACGCTGCTGCGGGTGCTGACAGTCGCCAAGGCTCTTGCCGTGTTGCAGCAGCAGGGGGTGAGGGCCGCAAGGCTGACCGACCAGCCGGACACGCTGCAGCTTCCCCCGCTGCGGGATGAAGCACTGGCCGCGCTGATCCGCACCCTTGCCGAAAGCGGTGCCGGTGTCGTTGGGCTGACTGCACAGACCAAGAGCCTTGAGGACATCTTCCTCAGCCTGACCCAAAGCAGCGGGGAGGTGGCGTAACATGACAGCCTTTTTTACGGAGCTGCAAAAGGCCCACCGCCGGCACGACCTTGCCCTCTGCCTGCTGATTCCCGGCATTGTCGTGCTGTGGGTGGGCGGCCTTGCCCCGGCAGCCCCGGATGAGCTGGCCAACGGCTACAGTGCCCTGCTCTACAGCCTGCCGGTCATCGAGGCGATTCTGATGCCGGTGATGATGGCCGTACTGGCCTCCCGGCTGTGGGATATGGAGATAAAGGGCAATACCCCCAAGCTGCTCTACACTTTGCAGAGCCGCCGCAGCCTGTTTGCGGGCAAGGCAGTCTTTGGCGTGTCGGAGGTGCTGCTGGTCACGGTGTTGGAGCTGGTCTGCGTGCCGGTACTTGGGCGCGTCCACGGCTACACCGAGGTCTTTCCTGCGGGGCAGCTGGCCTATCTGTTCGTCTGCACACTGGCCGTGGATTGTATGCTTTTCTTCGGCGAGTTTCTGCTGATGCTGTGGGTCGGCAATCCCCTTCCGGCGCTCTGCGTAGGTATTGTGGGGGCGCTGGTCGGGTTGTTCTCTGCCTTTATGCCGCCCATTGCCAGTTATTTTGTGCCCTTTGGGTACTACATTCCTCTGAGCGCCTACGAAGTGGCAAACTGGGACAAGGCCACCCACACCGTCACCTACGGCACCCGCCCCTTCAACTGGGTGCTGCTGGCCTTCACCCTTGCGCTGGGCGCCGTGCTGTTTGCCCTTGCGTGGCGCAAGGTACAGGACGAGGAGGTATAAAACCATGCTGAAACGCTGTATTCTTGCGGAGAACCGCAAACTCCACGCATCCCCCATCTGGGTAATGTTCTTTGCGCTTCCCATTCTTTCCGCCACCTACGGCACCTTCAATTATCTGCAGAATCTTGAGATCCTCACCGATGGCTGGTACAGCCTGTGGACCCAGCACACCCTGTTTTATTCCATGCTCTTTTTCCCCGCCATGGTCGCCACCTATGCTGCCTACTTGTGGCGGCTGGAGCATCTGGGGCACAACTGGAACCTCATCATGGCAAGCCCTGTGCCGCCGCTGGACCTGTTTGCCGCAAAGTTTGCGGTGGTGGCAAAGCTGGCATTGCTGACCCACAGCTTTGTATTTGCGCTGTTTGTGTTCTGCGGTAAGGTATTTGCCCAGCTGCCCGGCCTGCCGCCGGTCACCTTGCCGCTCTATCTGCTGCGCGGCCTGCTGGGCGCACTGGCCGTCATTGCAGCACAGCTGGTGCTGGCTATGGTCATACGCAGCTTTGCCGTGCCCATCTTTCTGGGCCTGCTGGGCGGCATTACCGGCATCTTTATCAGCTCCAAAGGCTTTGGACTCCTGTGGCCCTATTCTCTGATGCAACTCGGTATGAACTCCAACAAAAGCGCGGATACTCTGGCCGGAAGCTATGCACCGTTCGCCTTCAGCTGCCTGTTCTGGCTGGCTGTGATGTTCGCGCTGGCATGGCTGCTGCTGCGCCGGCAGGATGTGCGCGCTTAAACTGCCCGTCTATTTTTATTGCTTTTTTCGATTTCCTATTGACAAGTTAGTTTGTTTAGACTAATATAGTCTATGCTAACTGTTAGTTCTTGCTAACTTTGTGGAAGGAGATCGGACTCATGGCAGACCAGCCCCGGCAGTTGACCGCCCCGCCGCACGCTGCAGCGCACCTGCTGCAGTATCACGATTTGATCGAGAGCATTGTCTCCGCGCTGGATGCCCGCGATACCTATACCGCCAGCCATTCCAACCGCGTTGCAGACATGGTCCTTGTGCTTGCAGCCGCACTGGGGCTGGACCCGGACGAGACCGCGCTTATCCATATAGCCGCCCATCTGCACGACATTGGGAAAATCGCCGTGCCGGACGCCGTGCTGCGCAAGACCGGGCCGCTGACCGCCGATGAATGGCAGGAGATGCGCCGCCACCCCGTCACAGGCTATAATATACTGCGCAGGGTCGCGGATTTTCAGGATATTGCCGTGCTGGTCCTGCATCATCATGAGCGTTGGGACGGCCGCGGCTACCCCGATGGCTTATCCGGGACCGATATCCCTTTAGGCTCGCGCATTATCGCTGTGGCGGACTCGATCGACGCCATGATGAGCAGCCGCAGCTACCGCACCGCGATGACCGGCGCGGCATGCCGCTGCGAGATTGAGAAAAACAGCGGTATCATGTACGATCCCCGCGTGGCAAGTGCCGCGCTGGCGCACTGGGATACCCTGATCAGCCGCTATGCCGCCGATACGCCCCACACCCCCTATTTTGACCGGCTCATGCTGGAGCGCACCCGTCAGACGCACGACTATCTGGTTGCCCATCAGGACAGCCGCATCACCCTTGCAGAGCTGGCGGCTAAGTTTCATCTCTCCCAAAGCTCCCTGAAGCTTTGCTTCAAGGCGCTCTATGGGGTGCCGGTGGCCGGTTATCTTCGCACTGTGCGGATGGACACAGCCGCGCGGCTGCTGCAGGAGAGCGATCTGCCTGTAGCGGAGATTGCGCACCGTGTCGGCTATGAGGACCCCAGCCGCTTTTCCGCTGCCTTCCGCCGCCATACCGGCCGCCGCCCCACAGAGCTGCGCCGCGTTGCCTGCCCGTGCGCTGAATAAAATCCAAATTGCACGATTCCTGTCTTTTTTACCTACCATTCAGATGGGCAAGCGTTGTAAAATAATTAGTAAACCTTCTGGGTTTATTTGTAAAATCCAGACCGTATTAGGATAGTAAAGGGGAAATGAGTTATGAATTGGGCAAAGATCGGTCTGTTCGCAGGCGGCGCACTGTTCGGCTCCGCCGGTATTGAGATTTTGACCAGCAAGGATGCAAAGAAGCTGTACACCCAGTGTACCGCCGCCGTGCTGCGCATGAAGGATCAGGTCATGAAGACCGCCACCTCTCTGCAGGAGAACTGCGGCGACATTCTGGCCGACGCCAAGGAGATCAACGAGCAGCGCAACGCCGATGACGATACCGTGATCGAGGACGCCGCTGACGAGAAGGCCGAGTAAGCTATGACGACTCGGCCGCAAGTCGGCTGCAGCCGTTACACCTCTGGCTTTGATTTGCCGGTTACTGCAAAGGCTTTTCCCACTCGCGGAGAAGCCTTTTTATTGTTGGGAGCATAATTATAATGAAATGGAACATTCTGCATGAGAGCCGCGGGCGCATCCGCCTGCATCTCAACAAGCCGCGGCTTTCCATGGCCGAGGCCGACCAGCTGCAGGCTTACCTTGCCGATCTGCCCGGCGTGCGCGTTGCCGTTGTGTATGAGCGCACCTGTGACGCCGTCATCACCTACACGGGTGCCCGCACCGATGTACTGCGCGGCGCATCCGCCTTCCGCTTTGATGTGCAGGCCCTGACCGAGGTATCCGCCAACAGCCCGCGCGCCGTAAACCATGAATATCAGGAAAAGCTCGTCAATCTGACGCTTTTCCACTTTGCGCGCAAGCTGTTCCTGCCTGCACCGATACGCTTTGCCTACACGGCGGTATGCAGTGTGCGCTACCTTTGGCACGGTCTGCGCTGCCTGCTGCACCGCAGACTGGAGGTCGAGGTGCTGGACGCACTGTCCATCGGGGTATCTATGCTGCGGGGGGACTTTTCCACCGCAGGCTCGGTCATGTTCCTGCTGCGGCTGGGTGAGCTGCTCGAGGAATGGACCCGCAAAAAGTCGCTGGGCGATCTGGCCCACTGCATGTCGCTGAATGTGGACCGCGTCTGGCAGCTTACCGCCGAGGGCGAGGTCCTTGTCCCGATTTCGCAGATCCGCACCGGGGATGCCATCATCGTACATACCGGCAGCGTGATCCCGCTGGATGGCAGAGTGCTGGACGGTGAGGCCAGCGTCAACCAGGCCTCGCTGACCGGCGAGGCCGAGCCGGTGCGCAAGGCGGCCGGTGCTGTTGTCTATGCAGGCACTGTTGTGGAGGAGGGCCAGATCACCCTGACGGTTGAGCAGCAGGCGGGCAGCGGCCGCTATGACCAGATCGTACGGATGATCGAAAACTCCGAAAAGCTGAAATCCGCCAGCGAGACCCGCGCCGCAGCGCTGGCCGATAAGCTGGTGCCCTACAGCCTGCTGGGCACGGCCGTCACCTATGCGCTTACCCGCAACGCAACGCGCGCTATCTCGATTTTGATGGTAGACTTCTCCTGCGCGCTGAAGCTCTCGATGCCGCTGGCGGTGCTGTCCGCCATGCGGGAGTGCGGCAGCTACCACATCACAGTCAAGGGCGGCAAGTATCTTGAGGCACTGGCCAACGCCGACACCATCGTCTTTGACAAGACCGGCACGCTGACCCATGCCACCCCGACCGTTGTGCAGATCGTGCCGTTCGGCACCCGCACAGAGGACGAGGTCCTTGGCATTGCCGCCTGCCTGGAGGAGCATTATCCCCATTCAATGGCAAACGCCGTTGTGCAGGCTGCTTCCGCAAAGGGCATCCGCCATGATGAGATGCACAGCGAGGTGCAGTATGTCGTAGCGCACGGCATTGCCAGCACCATCGGCGGCGAGAAGGCCGTCATCGGCAGCCAGCACTTTGTCTTTGAGGATGAGGGCTGCTATATCCCGACGGCAGAGACCGCCAAATTTGATGCCCTGCCGCCGGAGTATTCTCACCTGTATCTTGCCATCGGCGGGGTGCTGGCCGGCGTCATCTGCATTGCCGACCCCCTGCGCGCGGAGGCCGCCGAGGTGCTTCGCCAGCTGCGCGGCCTTGGCATACAAAAGGCGGTCATGATGACCGGCGACAACGACCGCACGGCCTCTGTCATCGCAAAGCAGGTCGGTGTGGATGCCTACTATGCCGAGGTCCTGCCCGAGGATAAGGCCCGCTTTGTCGATGCCGAAAAGGCCGCCGGCCGCACCGTCATCATGCTGGGGGACGGCATCAACGACTCCCCGGCCCTGTCTGCTGCTGATGTCGGCATTGCGATCAGTGACGGCGCCGCCATTGCGCGCGAGATCGCGGACATTACGATTGCCGCCGACAGCCTGCGGGAACTGGTGACCCTGAAAGCCATCGCCAACGGTCTGCAGCACCGCACCCGCGCCAACTACCGCTTTATCATGAGCTTCAACAGTATGCTGATCGTGCTGGGCGCCATGGGCATTCTGCCGCCTGCGACCTCCGCACTGCTGCATAATGCCTCCACCTTGGGCGTCAGCCTGAAGAGCATGACAAACCTGCTTACTTAACGAATAACCGACTGCATCCCGGCTGCCCAGCAGCCGGGATGTTTCTTTTCCGCCTTACCCCATGTAAAAAACTGGTATAAGCGCCATAAAAATCCTTGCAATCAATGTGTCTAAGTGATAAACTTATAACATTCTTTCATAATAATCGAAGGAAAGCGATACAAAAAGCTGAAGGGGAAAATTCAGATGATGAACAACCATTTCCGGTGCATGGCGCTTCGGGGGCTGAGCCTTTTCACCGCAGCGGCCCTGCTTACCGCCTGTGCTGCCAGTCAAGCCGCTGCACCTGCCGCCAGTGAGTCCACGGCAGATGAGGCTGTCACCTTTATGGCACCATACCTGAATGTCGAGGCCTTCATCGACAAGGTCCACAGCATCTACCCGGAAGTGAATATCGAGATCGTTCCCTACAGCGGTGACAACACGACCTCCTGCATCCAAAATATGATCGAGGCCCATGACCTGCCGGACATCTGCACCGTCACGGTCTATAACCCGATGACCGATGACATGAGCGATCAGCTCATCGACCTTGCGGGCTATGATTTCACCGACAATTACATTGAATCCCGCCTGCAGGAGGTCACGGACAACGGTGCCATTTATCTGCTGCCCTCGGTCTACAACTGCTACGGCATCACCTACAACAAGACCCTGCTGCAGCAAAACGGCTGGACAGTACCAACCAGCTTTGCCGAGCTGGAGCAGCTTGCCGAAAAGGCTGAGGCTGCAGGTGTGGCGCTTTGCCTGCCGCAGAGCCAGTACCCCGGCTATGGGTTCCAGTATATGTGCAACATTGCCGATGCAGACTTTCTCGGCACGCTGGACGGCAAACGCTGGCAGAAGGATTACCTGTCCGGCAAGGCCAATGTCAGCGGCACGCCGGGTATGATGCAGGCGATGGCGTATATCCAGAAATGGCGGGACATCGGTATGCTGAACGGTGACGGCGACCCCACCAGCGACGAGGTGACCCGCCAGCGGATGATCAACGGCGACGCTCTGTTTTTGCTGGGCAGCACCAACGGCATTGTAGAGGCAGACGGCACCCGCGACAAGTTCGGCCTGATGCCCTACCTTTCCGAGGACGGCAGCCAGAATGTCTTTGTGCTGAGCGTGAACCGCTATTTCGGCCTGAACAAGCGGCTGGAGCAGAACCCCCAAAAGCTGGAGGATGCTTTAAAGGTCATGCGTGTGCTTTCCACCGTGGAGGGCACCACTGCACTATACCCCGAAACCAAGGTCAAAAGCAGCCTGATGCCCTTTAAGAACGCCAAAGCACACGACACCTATTACGCTGACATTGCCGATGCGCTGAACTTCGGCAGCACAGCACCCTTTATCTACTCCGGGTGGGAGAACACCATTGTGACTACCGGCAACAAGATGCTGGACTTTATGCGCGGCGATGCCACGATCGACGAGGTCATCGCCCAGTTGGACGCTGATCAGGATAAGGTCGTAAACAACACGCCCGATCTTATCACCACCGCGGCTGAGGACATCCCGCAGGAGGATTGCGCCCGGCTTGTGGGACGCTGCTTTGCCGAGGCCACCGGCAGCGATCTGGCCCTCGTCTCGCTGGGGACATGGATTTCCGGCAACCCCACTGAACAGAACCACTATGGCGTCAGCGGCAAGCTGTACGCCAAGGGGCTCACTGACTACGATTTGTCGGTCATTTTGCCCACAGGCTGGAATCGCACCATACAGACCGTGACGCTGACCGGCAGCCAGATCAACGACCTGCTCACCGAGGGCTACGATGCCTACGGCAACGGAAAATGCTATCCCTATGTGCTGGTAAGCCCCGCCGCCGTGCAGGAGGACAAGACCTATCAGGTCGCCATCTGCGGTGTCAGTGACAAGCTGGCGGCCGAGGCTGAGGTTGTGGATTCCGGCGTGGTGGGCATGGACGCTGCGAAGGCGTTTTTCGGCTCTTTTGAGACGCTGAGCCGTGCAAACGCCGCATGGGACGAAACGGAGCCGCAAAATGTGGAAGGATAAAAAATACCGCCACATCCTGCTGGCCTGCATCTTCGCCAGCCTTGCGGCAGTCGCGGGCTTCTTTGTCCTGAGCCGGACCTATATCAAAAATCTTGTCTATAAAGAACGCCTGAACCAGATGGAGGAGATCACCCACCAGATGTTCCGCAATCTGGAGGATGTTATTGGCAACCGTTGGGCAGATGTCGATGTGCAGTGCAATTACCTGATTGGCACCGACCTGCAGACCGACACCGACCTGTATGCGTATCTGCAGCGGGTATCCACCCTTTCCAATCTGGAAGAAAAGCAGATCACCCTGCTGGTCGTTGATTCCGCCGGGCGGTATTACACCCAGCAGGGCAGCCGAGGTCTTTTGCGGGAGATGCACTACCTTGAGGACGACCCGGAATGGGTCAACTATGTTACCAACTCGCTGACGGAAAGCGATTCCCGCATGGTATTCTTAAAGCGGTTGGATACTCCCATCACACTGCAAGCCGGCACAGCGCAAATCAGCCTGCGCTACTACGGCATTGCGCAGAGCATGGAGCAGCTGAACACATACTTCCGCTGTGATGCCTACGATGACCACAACAGCGTGTATGTGCTGGAAAACAACGGCCTCAAGCTGTTCAACAGCAATAATACCGAGCTGCTGAAGGGTCAGAATGTCTACACTGTGCTTTCTCAAATGTCCTACCTGCACGGCTCGTCCTTTCAGCAGGCAAAGGCAGAGCTGCAAGAGAACGGCGTCTGCTACTCCAACGCCGTTCTGGACGGCACCGAGTATTTTTACTCCCTCAAGCAGATGGAAAACGCTGCATGGACGCTGGCGTTTCTGGTTCCGGCAGATGATGTCGCCACCAACACGCAAAAGCTGGTAGATTTGGTGACCGCCATCATTATAGGCTTTGCCACTGTCTTTTCACTTTCCACCATTCTGATTCTTTGGAGACTGCAAAGGGATATGCAACGCGATGCCCTGCAGGCCGAGCAGGAGACGAATCTGCGTTTGGAAAGCTACAACCAGCAGCTTACCGCGCGCAATGCCGAGCTGAAGCGCGCGCAGGAGGTTGCTGTGGATGCCCTGCAGGGTGCCGAGCGCGCCAGCAAGGCCAAGACAGATTTCCTGTCCAACATGAGCCACGATATCCGCACCCCGATGAACGCCATCATCGGCATCACCACCCTGATGAAAAACGAGCTGCACGAGCCGGACAAACTGGCTGAGCATCTTGAAAAGCTGGAAAGCTCCGGTCGTCTGCTGCTCGGCATCATTAACGACATTCTGGATATGAGCCGCATCGAGAGCGGCAAGACCACCCTGAACATCGAGCAGATGGACCTTCTGCAGCAGATCAAGCAGGTCGAGAGCGTTATCAGCGAGCAGGCCCACCAGCGCAATCAGGAATTCCGCGTGGTCACGACCTCGGTACAGCATGAGCATGTGCTGGCCGACCCCAACCGCCTGAACCAGATCCTGATGAATATCCTCTCCAACTCGGTCAAGTACACGCCCGCAGGCGGGCATATCCGGCTTGAGGTCGAGGAGCTTCCCCGCGATGCGCACTACGCCAAGTACAAATTCATCGTGCAGGATGACGGCATCGGCATGAGTGATGCCTACCAGAAAACCATTTTCGACCCCTTCACGCGGGAGGAAAAGTCCGGCACCAACCATGTGCAGGGTACGGGACTGGGTATGGCCATTACCAAGAGCGTTGTGGACCTGATGGGCGGTGTCATCAGCGTGGAAAGCGCCCCCGGCCAAGGCTCCCGCTTTGAGGTCGTGCTGGAATTTCCCATTGATACCGAGGCTGCCCTTGTGCAGAAGCCGGAGATCGATGATGCACCGGCGGATAATTCCCTGCTGTGCGGCATGAAGTTCCTCTGCGCCGAGGATAACGAGATCAACTCGGAAATTCTGCAGATGCTGCTGGAATCCAAGGGCGCAACCTGCACTATCTACCCCGATGGTCAGCAGATCGTAGATGCCTTTGCCAAGGTAAAGCCGGGCGACTACGATATGATCCTGATGGATGTGCAGATGCCCGTTATGGATGGTCTGGAGGCCACCCGCCGCATCCGCAGCAGCGAAAATCCGCTGGGCAAAACAATTCCCATTCTGGCCATGACGGCCAACGCCTTTTTGGAGGATATGCAAAAAAGCAAGGAGGCCGGCATGGACGAGCATCTCTCGAAGCCTGTGGACATTGCCATGCTTGAGCAGGCTGTGCGGCGTTTCCGCATTACCCCCCCCGCCGATAAATAGCGGCCGGTCGCGCTTTATGCGCAGTGTTCCCCCGCCCTCGCCGTTTACCGCCAAAACAGACGCACTATAAAAAGAAAACCGAGCAGAATCCGCACCCTTCCGGGTGACTTCTGCTCGGTTATTTTTATGGCTTACGGTGCGTCAGGTGCGCAGCATGGTGCCGCGCAGGCTTTCCAGTGCGGCAAGCCGCGCGCTGATGGCAAACAGGCTCGCGGCATGGGTCAGCTGCTCGGACTTTGCATCAAACGGAATGATGCGGGCCAACACCGTGCTGTGATCTACAGCATCAAAAAGGACGCCCGCCCTGCGGCAAAGCTCGACCGTGCGGTTGGCGCAGCCCGGCATCGTGCATAATGCGGCCACGGCATCCTCCGCAGGCGTGGGGCGTGCTGCACCAGTATCGCTAAGCTCCTTGCCCAGCACCGTGCCGAAATGCTTTGCAGCCCGCCGGTTCTCACACCGTCCCAGTAGGGGATCCTCGGCACGCATGTCAAGCTCCATCGGTTCGCGCATGTAGCTGCTGTACCGCTGGGTCAGGCGGGTGTATTCCCGCTGCAATTCCTTCCGGGTCAGTTCTGTATACTGCATACTTTTCCACTCCTCTACCTCATCTGCATCGCCTATTATACGCGGAAAAGGGCAGTGTGTAAAAAGTATTTTGTATATATCAGACATGTATAGTTCACATATCAGGCCGTAGGCGCAGCGGGTTATCCGCGATTGGAACGCCCTCCCCTGCAAGCAGGCGGGCCTTTGTATCCAGCCCGCCCGCATACCCGGTCAGGCTGCCGTCTGCCCCCACAACACGGTGGCAGGGTATGATGATCGAGATCGCGTTGTGCCCGACAGCGCCGCCTACCGCCTGCGCGGACATCCGCCGTTGGCCATGCTTTTCGGCCAGTTGGTTGGCAAGTGCGCCGTAGGTCGTGGTTTTGCCGTAGGGGATCTGCAGCAGCAGCGCCCATACTTCCTGCCGAAAGTCCGACCCGATCGGATGGAGCGGCGGCGTAAAGTCCGGCACACTGCCACTGAAATAGAGATCCAGCCAGCGTCTTGTCTGCGCCAAAATCGGCGTTTCTTCGTCCGTATGCACCGGGGCAAGCACCTGCGCAAAGTAGCGCTGCCTCTCAAACCAAAGTCCGGTCAGCCCGATTTCGTCAGCCGCCAAAAGCAACCGGCCCAGCGGCGATTGATAATAGCCTGTGTACAGCATAGCAGCTCCCCCATGCAGCTCAGACGGTTTTCGGTTTTTTGCTGCCCGGCTTAGCGGGTGCATAGTCCCGCATACCCGGAATCGCACCGCCCGCAATGGCCCACAGGTACAGGCTGGCCACACTGCCATAAGGGCTGTAGCGGCGCCGGTATTTCTCAAACAGCCTGCGGTCGATTTTGCGGTGATGATAGAGCATCCGCAGCCCGCGCTGTATCGCAAGGTCATCGTAGCTCAGAACATCAGGCCGCTGCATACAAAACAGCAGGATCATCTCCGCCGTCCAGACACCGATGCCCTTCAGGCTGCTCAGCACCCGGATGACCTCCTCGTCCGGCATCTGCCAGATCTCCTCGATGCGGCACTCCCCGGTCTGCACCTTCCGGGCGAAGTCTGTGATATACTCCGCCTTGCGGTAGGTAATGCCCAGCTTTTGCAGCTCGGGCACCCCCGCCGCAAGGATATGACCGGCGTCAACGGTGCCAAGGGTCTGCTGCATCCGCTGCCAGATCGTTTCCTGCGCCTTGGTGGAAATCTGCTGCCCGACGATCTGATGCACTACCGATGAAAAGAGATCGCCGTCCACTGCGCGGTCAATATGGCCGATCTGCTCGATCGCCGCACCGAGCCGCTTGTCCTTCCGGGCAAGATATTCGGTTTCCTGCGCGCCGTATTCAAAGTACATCACAGCACCTCCCAGCTGCCGGCCAATCGCTCACCAATTTGCCGGGTGTCTTTTATAAGCGCCGCTTATACCCGCACCAGCTCGTATTGCTGCGTGCCGAGGCCGAGGGCTTCGGCCGCATCGATCGTGTGGGTGCCGTGGCGGCTGTTGACGCGCTCCATAAAATGCTCGCGGCCGGGGTCGTTGCTGTTGCGTACCAGATCAATGCAGGCGCGGTCCAGCGCGACCGGATCAAGACTGGACAGGATACCCACATCGTTCATGCAGGGATCCTCCGCCACGGCACAGCAGTCGCAATCGACCGAAAGGTTCTTCATGACTGCCACATAGGCGATCTTCCCTGCAAAATGCTTTGCCACGGTGGAGGCGGCATCGGCCATAGCCTCAAGGAAGGTGTCCTGCTCGGCAGTGTTTTCCCACAGGATATTCTGGTCGGTGACCTTGCCGCCGGAGTGGATATAGACTTTGCCCGCGCTGGATGCGCAGCCGATGGACAGCTGCTTCAGCGCGCCGCCGTAGCCGCCCATCGGGTGGCCCTTGAAGTGGATCAGCACCAGCATACTGTCGTAGTTTTCAATATTCTTACCCAGATAGTTGACCTTGAGCACCTTGCCGTTCTCAACCGGCCACTGCACATCGGGGCCCTCGGCATCCATAATATCGACATCAAACAGGTCGCTCCAATGATGCTTTTTCATCAGTTCAATATGCTTGGGCGTTTCGTTGCGGGCGCCGCCATAGGCAGTGTTGCACTCGACCACCGTGCCGTTCACAGCATCAATGACCGGCTTCATAAACTCGGGGCGCAGGTAGTTCTGGTTGCCGTCCTCACCGCTGTGGACCTTGACGGCCACCTTGCCGGGCAGATCAACGCCCAGCTGGCGGTACATCTTCACGACTGCCTCCGGGGTAAGCTCATTGGTAAAATACACGGTTGCTTTTTCCATAGAAGATTTCCTCTCTGTAGTAGTTCCTGCAAGAAAAGGCGCACCGTCTCTGCGGCATACCCAAAGCAGATATTCTGTTACTTATTATAGCACTTTTCTTACATTGTGGAAAGCCGGTTGTTGCTCTATTTTGCCTTCCATGGTATACGGATTCATATTTTTGTCGAAATGAGGTTTTATTTTCATGTCAAGAAATAGCACGATGGATCTGACCACCGGTCATCCGCTGAAGCAACTGCAAACCCAGCCCTGCTGAGCCGTTTTGACTGCTCTCTCTGCTGCCATAGCGGGACATTGTATTTGATTTTCTATTGCACTGTGGGCAGACCTTTTACGGTCTGCTCTTTTTTATTTGCAGGTTTCCTCAATTCTCGACAGGTCGGCGGTGCCTGCGGCACGGGGTTTGGCTTTGCCGTGCGCAGGAAATAATACGCGGAGGTTTCCCTCATGAAGATCCTTATCACCGGTTTTGACCCGTTCGGCGGGGAGTCCGTCAACCCGGCCTATGAGGCTGTCAAGCTGCTGCCTGACACCATTGCCGGGGCAGAGATCATCAAACTGCAGGTTCCCACCCGGTTCACCCTTTCCGGCACCGTTCTGGAGGCTGCCGTAAACGAGCACAGGCCCGATGCGGTCATCTGTGTCGGGCAGGCAGGCGGGCGGTCTGCCATCACGCCGGAAAGAGTTGCCATCAACCTTGCGGACGCAAGCATCCCCGACAATGCAGGCGACCAGCCTGTGGATGAACCGATCCGGAGGGACGGTGCGCCCGCCTACTTCACCTCCCTGCCCGTAAAAGCCATGGTGCAAAAAATGAGAGCCGCCGGTATTCCGGCAGCCCTCTCCTACACCGCTGGCTCCTTTGTGTGCAACTCCCTGATGTATACGCTGCTCTATCTCATCGACAGGCAGTATCCTGCCATGCGGGGCGGCTTTATCCATGTGCCTTACGCGATGGAGCAGGCCGTCGGCAAGCCGCTGGGAACGCCCAGCATGGATCTGCACCAAATCGCGCGCGGCATCCTGCAGCCGGACTTTGCGCAGGAGCTTGTCGATGCGCTCTGGCTCAAATATTCCGAGTGGGTGTGGACGATCTCTGCCAACACGGCGGACTATTTTGCGGGCTACAACCAGTTCCAGAACCTGACTGTGGGCGGCAAGACCCGCAGCGGGGTATTGTACCGCGTTTGCCGGTTTGTATAGTACAAGTATAGACATTTTTCCCGCCCATTGCAACCGCATTTCAGCGGGATTTCCGGCTTTCGGCTATAGCAAAAAAGCCGGGCGCTCTCAAACGGGAGCGCCCGGCTATATTTATTGACTATGCTTCAGATCAGTTTGCCTTCTGGGCTTTCTTGGCGGCCTTCTGGGCCTTCTTGAAATCCTTGTAGGCCTTGTACTCCTCAGTCTTACGCAGCTTGCGGGCACCGAGGATCCAGAGGATCAGGCCCAGCACAAAGAGGATGCCGGAAACCCTGACGACAGCGATAACTGCTGCAACGATGGTGGGACGGATCACCTTGATGGTGGTGTCGGCACCAACGCCGTTCATACCGCAGGAGTTGGCAATGGCATACAGGTTGTGGTGGCAGGCCTCGCGCATGGCGGTGACGATGACGGGGTCATTCTTGTACTTGGGCAGGGTGTCGGTGACGAAGGACATCATGGCATCGTAGATGGACACGCCGGCCATGACGCCATCGGGACCGTTGACATACTGGGTCAGCACGTTATCGGTGATGACCATGCCGTCGCAGCCCCACTCGTTGCGCAGGATGCCGGTGACCAGACCGTAGTTGCCGCCGGACCAGACAGCACCCCAGCGGGTGTAGGCGATCATAACGCCGTTGGCGTTGCCGACCTCAACAGGAGCCTGGAAGGCCTTCAGATAAACCTCACGGGCAGCCTGCTCGTTCACCCAGACGCCCAGACCGATACGGTCCTGCTCGCAGTCATTCAGCGCAAAGTGCTTCATGACAACATGGACGCCCTTGTCCTGAATGGCAGCGACCTCGTAGGCGCTCATCATGCCGGACAGGAAGCCATCCTCAGAGTAGTACTCGAAGTTACGGCCGCCGTAGGGGGTGCGGTGGATGTTGTTGCCGGGGCCGTACAGGCAGGCGATGTTGGCCTCCAGGCAGTTGTTGCCGATGACCTTGCCGATCTCGGTCATGATCTCGGTGTTGAAGGTGGCAGCCATGACATCCTCAGAGGTGAAGGCGGTGGCGGTCAGCTGGCTCTTGTCGTTGCCCAGCAGGCTGGCGGTCAGACCCTGAGGGCCGTTCTCGTCACGGGTACCGGGAGCCTCCACGCTCTTAACGGGCATGGTCCAGTGGAAAGCATCGCCGATCAGAGAGTTCATCTCATCGAAGGTCATCTGATCCAGCAGCTCGTCCCACTTGGGATCGTTGTAGTCGAGGCCGATCATGTCGTACAGCTTGACGCCGTTCTTGGCGCCGAGGGTGGGCATCTCAACGCTCTCGTAGTCGGCAGCGTCGTAGCGGACCTCCTGCAGGTCCTTCTTCAGCAGCTCGGTCAAGGTCAGCTTGACGGTCTCGGTGGGCAGGGTGCCGTTCCAGTCAGAGCGGCTCAGCCAGGTGACAGTCTCATCAACGCCCTCATAGAGGTTGGGGTCAGCGCAGGACAGCTGGTTGGTGATCTTGGTGCCGTTCTCGCTGGTGGCGTAGGTGGTGGTATTGAGAGCGTCCTCGGTCCAAGTATAGGTCAGGTCGGCGTTGCCGTCGGCAGTCATCTTGCCGTTGGTGTTCTCGACCGTGTAGCCCTTGGCAGCCAGAATGTTGTTGACAGCGTTGTGGGCATCGGTGGCGGCGGTGAAGTAGTAGTCACCGGCGTCAAGGATATAGGTGCCGGCACCGTAGGTGTCGTAGGAAGCGATGTCGCGCTTGTTGACGGTCATGGACAGCGTCTCGGAAGCGCCCGGCTCGATCATACCGGTCTTGCCGAAGCCGACCAGAGAAACAGCGGACTTCTCAACGCCGTTCTGCTTGTCGTAGTCGGTGTAGGGGCTCTGGACATAGACCTGCACGGTCTTTTTGCCCGCCATGGCACCGGTGTTGGTGACCTTGACGGTGACGGTGTAGGTGTCATCGGCGGCATTGTAGTTGACCTTCATGTCGCTGATGTCATAGCTGGTGTAGCTCAGGCCGTAGCCGAAGGGATAAGCCACGATGTCGCCGTAGGCGTAGTCGCCTGCGTTGCCGCTGCCGGTGACGAAGTCCTCGTAGCGGGTCTCGTAGTACTTGTAGCCTACATAGATGCCTTCCTGATAGATCATGTAGGACTTGCTCTTTGCGGGCACATCGCCGCCCTCAACATAGCCTTCGTAGGTGGTGGGGGTGAAGTTCCACATGGCGGGGGCGCTGAAGTTGTCATAGCAGTAGGTATCGACCAGGCTGCCGGAGGGGTTGACCTTGCCGGTCAGGATCTCGGCAACGGCGTTGATGCCGGAGATGCCCACGTCACCGATCCACAGAGCGGCATCGATGTCGTACTCGTTGTTCTTGAGGAAATCGACCTGCAGGGCGTTGGCGGAGTTGATCAGCACGATGGTCTTTTTGACGATGCCATTCTTCTTCATCTCGGCAACGTTCTGCAGCATGGCCTTCTCGTTCTCGTCGAGCGCCAGATAGTTGACATCGCCGTAGGCAAGGTCAGCGCCCTCGCCGCCAACGCGGGAGAGGGTGACGATGGCGGCATCGCCGTACTGGGCAACGCTGTTCTTCACATCGTCGGTGTAGACATCCCAAGGCACTTCAGCGGTGACCTCACTGGCGGTGGCGACGGTGCCGCTCTTGGAGCGGGCGTAGTCCTTGCCTGCGCCGACGGTGTAGAAGTCCCACAGGGTGGGGTTGACGGTCACACCGACCTTCTCGAGGGCAGTGCGCAGGGTGTCGGCGGTGGAGGCATCAATGTTGCCGGAGCCGGTGCCGCCGTACACGAGGTTGACACTGCTGTTGGAGAAGGTGCTGACCTTGGCATCGGCAGCCAGAGGCAGTGCATTGTTGTTGTTCATCAGCAGGGCAGCGCCTTCAGCCTCGACCTGCTGGGTCAGGGCCAGACCGTAGTCGACCATCTCCTCGGCAGAGTTGAAGTCACTGGTGTAATACTGGGCGTTGGTGTCCTCGTTCTGCAGCTTCCAGAAGCTGCCGCCGAAGCGGGCCGCCATGGTGTTGTCGAACTTTACGGCAAGCACGGACAAAGGCACGGAAATGACCATAACGACCGCACACAGGATCGTCAGGATCTTCCACGCCAGAACGTTCTTGCGCTTTGCCTGTTTGTAGGCTTTTTTGAGCGCTTTCTTTTGGGCTTTGATCTCGTCCATGATTCTCTCCTTGTTTTTTCTTTAACAGTTTATCTGTTATCGCTATTGTACACAATTTGCTACTGCCATTTCAATAGCTTGCGATAAACGGTCGCATTTCATGCATATTCGGTTTTTCAGGGACAAAAAAACCGGTCGTTCGTTTGTGCACAATGCACAACAAATGGCCGGTATATCTGGTAATTGCGCTTGTTTCTTCGCTGGTTCGTGCGCTGCGGTGCCCTTAATACTCTATCCCCTCCCGCGCGGGAGTGCCCTGGGTGTAGGGGTGCCGGACCGCGCGCAGCTCGGTCGAGTAGTCGGCGGCCTCCTGCATCCACGGTGCCGGATCGCGGCCCGTCAGCACGACCTCTCTGCCCTGCTTTGCCATCGCTGCCGCCTGCCGCAGCAGTGCCTCGTCCACAAGCTGATGCCGACAGGCCGCGCAGGCCTCGTCCAGCACCAGCAGGTCAAAGGGGGTATCCAGCGCGGCGCGCAGCGCCGCCGTATTGTGCTGCCGGGCCTCCGTGCGCTCGGCCTCGGTCATGAGCCATGTAAACTTTGCGTTGGGGCAGGCATGGACCTCTGCACCGCAGCGGCGCAGCAGAGCGATCTCCCCGCTGGTGCCGTCCTTTAAAAATTGCAGCACCACCACGCGGCGGCCGTGGCCGAGCGCACGCAGTGCCAGCCCCATAGCCGCCGTGGTCTTGCCCTTGCCGTCCCCCCAGTACAGATGCAGCATGACACCAGCCTCCTTATAATGTATAAGCCGTTTGCAAAAAGCGCTTTCCGACAGGTTCACTCTATAATAATGTAAATTCAGTATACTGCAAGGCTTCAGCCGTGTCAATTACAGGGCGGCCGCCTGCTTTTTTGCAAAATACGCAAAAGCGCCCCACCCAAAGCTGCTATGCTCGGGCGGGGCGCAGGGTATGCTTTGCCTGTATTCAGCTTATGCCTTCACAGTCGGCTTAATCTTCTCTGCAAGAATGCAGAGCAGCACGGTCAGCACCATGGCGGGCAGGGTGTAGCCCACGGGGGTGTCCACCCCCATCAGCAGGCGGTAGGCAAGGAAGCCGATCAGCCAGATCACGAGATTCCGCGCATCAGCGGCCACCGCAAAGCGGTCACGCCTGAGGATAAAATGATCTGCGATCTGCACGGCGATCATCGGCGCAAAGACCGAGCCGATCAGATACAGGAAGCCGGTGATGTCGTCCATCGGGAAGAGGATCGCCCCCGCGACACCGATGACCGTCACAACGATGGCGGTCTTTTTGCCGTCCAGCTTGGGCGTCAGGCTCTCGGCAGAGATACCAGCGCTCCATGCATCGAGGAAGGTCGTGGTAACGGTCGAAAATACCAGAATCACGAGTGCGGCAATGCCCAGACCGGCCTTGACCATGATGACGGCAATGTCATACTCACCGGTGAAGATGGCCGCGCCCATGCCGATGACATACATCCAGCAGGATACAAGGCCGTAGACGATCACGCTGACCCATGTCGCCTGTGTCGGCTTTTCAGCATCGCGGGTATAGTCGCTGATCAGCGGCAGCCACGACAGAGGCATCGCCACCGCCAGCTCCACCGCCGCGCCGAAGGTCAGGCTTTCGCCGGTAAGGTCGGGCATGGCATTGCCGGAGAAGAAGATGACCTTGCACAGCACCAGCGTAAGCACGAACAATGCTGCCATCGTCAGCTTGTTGAGCCAGCCCAGATCGGTGATGCCCACCGCGATCCAGAGGATGATCAGTGCTCCGATCACCAGACACCAGACCCAGCGGCCGATGTCAAAGATACCGCCGACAGCCAGTGCGCCGTCATAGATCATGATAGCCGTCCAGCCGACCAGCTGCAGCACATTCAAAAAGGCGAACAGCAGGCCGCCCTTCTGGCCGAAGCTCATCTTGACGGTCTCCATAGCGCTGCGGCCGGTGCGGCCGCCGATCAGGCCCGCCAGCAGCATCATGGCGCAGCCGATGATATGTCCGACAAGGATCGCTGCCAGACCTTTGGCCATGCCCAGCGGGGCGAAGGCCGTGCCCGTCAAAATTTCCGCCAGCGAAACACCGGCGCCGAACCAGATCAAACCGTTCTGAAGGGTAGATGTCTTTTTCATTCGGTGAACTCTCCCTTCAGTGCGAACATGTGATCCATCGGGCCGGAGCCGTGCCCGAGGTCGAGCATGGCAGCCAGTGCGCCCGAGATGTACGCCTTGGCGCGCTCGACCGAGGTGTCGAGGTCATAGCCCTTGGCAAGGTTAGACGCAATGGCGCTGGACAGTGTGCAGCCGGTGCCGTGGGTATTGGGGTTGTCAATGCGGCGGCCGCGGAACCATTTGCCTGCGCCGCTGCGCCAGAGCAGATCATCGGCGTCGTTGATCTGGTGGCCGCCCTTGCACAGCACGGCACAGCCGTATTTCTCGCTGATGGTCTGCGCAGCCTTCTCCATATCGGCGGCATTTTTGATGGACATGCCGGAGAGTATCTCTGCCTCGGGGATGTTCGGGGTCAGCACCTCCGCCATCGGCAGCAGCCTTGCGGTCAGTGCATCCACGGCATCGTCCCGCAGCAGCTTGGAGCCGGAGGTTGCCACCATAACGGGGTCCACCACAATGTGCTTGGCGCCGTACTCCTGCAGCTTGTCGGCGATCGTGCCGATCAGCTCTGCCGAGGATACCATACCGATCTTGACGGCATCGGGGTAGATGTCGGTAAAGACCGCGTCAAGCTGCTCGGCCAGAAAATGCGTGGTCGTCTCAAAAATGTCGGTCACGCCGGTCGTGTTCTGGGCAGTCAGGGCCGTGATGGCGCTCATGGCAAAAACGCCGTTAGCGGTCATCGTCTTGATGTCTGCCTGGATACCGGCGCCTCCGCTGGAATCACTTCCAGCAATGGTCAATGCTGTTTTCATCGTAATACTTCCTTTCTATCTGTACAGCAAGGTTTTATAACGCGGCACAAGGTGGTGCCCCCGATGTACCGCGAGGGGGGTAAGTTGGTTTGCAGGGGTCAGGGCACGCCCGCCCCTGCCGCGCGGCGGAAATTCACATCTCTGTAATGGGAACTTCCCCCAAGCACTTCACATATAGATCCGCCGCCTTTTTCAATCCGGGCTGGTCGGCTTCGCCGTTGGCATCATACACGCCGACGGTGATAAACCCTGCGGCTTTGGCGGTTTGCAGGGCGTAGAGGCTGTCCTCAAACACCACTGTCTCGCACGGGGCGGTGCCCAGACGCTCGGCAGCCATCCGGTAGATGTCCGGCTTATGCTTGCTGACGCCGATCTCCCCCGTTGTGAAGATCTCGGTAAAATATTCGAGCAGTCCCAGCCGCGCAAGTGCCCTTGTCACATGGCCCCGCGGGCTGGAGGTTGCCGCTGCCATCCCGATGCCCCGCTCTGCCAGAAATGCCAGCAGCTCGGGGGCACCGTCCTTGGCAGGGACCTCGTTGTAATAGTAGTCCTGCAGCATCTCCTCGATGCCCGCGCCGACCTCCTGTGCCGTCATGGGCAGCGCGTACCGCGTCTGCAGGTAGGCCGCCCCCTGCTCCATACTCATAGAAAAGAGGATCTCATTCAGGCCCGGCTCCGGTGCAACGCCAAGGCGGCGCAGATACCGCGCCCCCAAATCGTTCCAGATGCTCATGGAATCCAGCACAACGCCGTCCAAATCAAAGATTGCACCGTTACACATGCAGCATCTTCTCCGTTGCCAGCCTGAGGTCTGCAGAGGCCTTTTGAATATCCTTCGCCGCGTAGATGGCGCTGATGACCGCCACGCCGCAGATGCCGCTGCCCGCAAGCTGTGCCACATTCGATTGTGCAATGCCGCCGATGGCCACGACCGGAATGGATACCGCTGCGCAGATGGCCTTAAGCGTCTCATAGCTCACATCATCGGCGTCATCCTTGGAGCCGGTCGGGAACACCGCACCGACACCGAGGTAATCTGCGCCGTGCTTTTCTGCCAGAACCGCCTGCTCGACGGTCTGCGCCGACACGCCGAGGATCTTGTCCGGTCCCAGAAGTGCGCGGACATCCTGCGCCTCCATATCGCTTTGGCCCACATGCACACCGTCCGCATCCATCTCGCGGGCGATCTCGACATTGTCATTGACAAGGAACGGCACGCCGCGCTCACGGCAGAGTGCCTGCAGCTCCTTTGCCTCCGCGAGGAAGTTTGCTTCATCAAGGGTCTTTTCCCGCAGCTGCACCATCGTAACGCCACCGTCCAGACTCTCGCGCACGACATCGACCAGTCGGCGGCCGTCCAGCCAGTGGCGGTCGGTGACAGCGTAGAGCAGCAGGTCCTTTTTATCGCAGTTCATACCGTGCGCCCCCGTTCAGCGTCTCGCCGTCCATATTGTAGATGGCGTCAATGATGCGGTTGCGGTAGGTGGAGTTGCCGTCACCCTCGGCCATGCGGCTCCAGCCGATCTCACCGGCCAGACCCATGGCGCAGACGGCGGCAGCAGCAGCCTCCAGCCGGTTGTCGGGGTTGGCTACAACAAAGGCCGTCATCATGCCGGAGAGCTGGCAGCCCGTGCCGGTGATCCTGCCCATCTCGGGGCGGCCGTTGCGGATGACATAGCAGCTCTTGCCGTCACTGACAAGATCGATCGCGCCGGTCACGGCCACGATGGCGCCGCTCTTGGCGGCAAAATCCTTGACGAACTTCACAGCATTGTCAAGATTTTCCTCAGTCACCGCGTCAGCTACATCGGCATCAACGCCCTTGGTAGTGCCACTGCCCAGCGCCAGCGTCTTGATCTCCGAGATATTGCCGCGGATGACGGTGAAGTGGATCTTCTCCATCAGCTCCACAGCGGTGTTGGTGCGCAGCGCAGAGGCACCCGCGCCCACAGGGTCAAGCAGGACCACATGGTCCAGCTCGTTCGCCTTTTTGCCGGCGCGGAACATCCCCTCAATGCTGCGCTGGTTCAGTGTGCCGATGTTGATGTTCAGGCCGCCGCAGATGGCGGTGATGTCCTCGACATCCTCCGGCTCATCGGACATGATGGGGCTGCCGCCGCAGGCCAGCAGAATGTTGGCCACATCATTGACAGTGACATAGTTTGTGATATTGTGGACCAGAGGCACGCCTTTACGCACATTTTCGATGCAGGTACCCAGCATACAAAAGCACTCCTTTATAAATAAAAATGCGGACATGCCCGCAGAGGCACATCCGCATCAAGACGCAAAAAAGCGCAGAAACGACTATTTCCCTACGTTGGCATTATCCAAATCAGGTTACGGGTCAGGGCAATACAGCCCACTCTCAGCCTGCTTTGCGCAAGCTCCCCATTTCTGTACAGTTTTTACAGTAGCACACTATTCCGTTTTTTGCAAGGTGGTTGTCCGATTTTTTTGTATTTTTTTGCAGGAATCCTCTGCCGCCCCGCCAAAACGGGTCAAGCAGATGGCTCCTTCTTTTGGCGCATCGGTATCAGGACCCGCAGCTCAAACCAGCCGTCATGGGTGGTGATGGTGGCCGTGCCGCCGTACTTGGCGGCCGTGTTCTGGATGCTCTTGACGCCGAAGCCGTGGTAGCGCCCATCTGCCTTGGTCGTCACGGGCCGGCCGTTTTCAAACTGCAGCTCACCGTCATAGCAGTTTTCAATGCGGATGGCTGCAAAGCCCTTTTGCCGCGCCACACTCAGATGGATCAGCCGCCGCTCCGGGTCAGCGACCTTGGCTGTACCCTCGATGGCGTTGTCCAGCGCATTGCCGAACAGGTTGCTGATATCCATCACATCCATAAAGTCGAGTGCCGCACCGTCCGCGACCACCGTCAGCTGGATATTCTGGGCACGGCAGGTCAGGCTTTTGCCGGTCAGCACCGTGTCCAGCACCTTGTTGCCGGTGTCGTTCTGGGCTTCGTAGGCCTTGATCTCCTGCTCCATCCGGTCCAGAACGGCGTTGCGCTCCTCCCCGCTCTCCGACCGCAGCACCGCGATCTGGTGCTTCAGGTCATGGTATTTCTGGTTGATTAGATCAACGCTCTCCTGCTTGGCCTTGTAGTTCTCATACTGCAGATGCAGCATGTTGCGCAGGGCATCGGCCTCCCGCTGGGTGGAAAGATCGCACAGCTGCGATTGATAGGCAAGCAACAGCGCGACACCCCCGAAGTAAACGACCGAGCGCATGGTGTAAATCTCCATCGTGCCGCGGGCCGAAAAGGGTGTTTTAAGGGTCGTATAGCTGATGCTGCTCAGAATATAGACCGCTGCCGCCAGACCGGCCGCAATGGCCGCCGTGCGGGGGTGGATGTCAAGCTGGACGCTGCCGATGTTTCCGCCGTCCTCGACCAGCCACATCAGCCCGAAGATCAGCCCGAACCCCGCCGCAATAAAAAGCACCAGCGCCGGCAGACCCTGAAGCAGCAGGTTATCTTTGGCAAAGTAGACATACATCTGCCATGTCAATGATGCCGCAAAACCGGCCAGTATAAAGGCGCGCGTACAGAAAAACACGACCTGACACCAGTCGGCGCGGGTCGCCGCCGTCATAAAGAGCAGCATAAGCGCCACCGACACGGCGTACAGCACATTGAACCGCCAGCCGTCAAAGCCGTCCGTTGCAACCAGATAGACCACCAGCACGGCGAACGCCCCTGTATAGAGCACCGCCCGCCTTGCACCGCCGCAGCGCGGCGGCAGGAACCGCAGATACAAAAGGCAGGCCAGCCAGTCAGCCGCCGCTGTGACCAGACGGGGAATGTCCATCTCATAGTATGGGATATTCAACGGCATATCCTCACCCCGCCCCGTTTATATAGTCATTCAGCGCGTCCAAAAAGGCCTTGCGCCGCGCCCGGGCGATGGGTACGCGCTCCCCGTGGACCACGGCATCCTCGCCATCCATGCAGTCCACATGCTCAAGATTGACAAGGCAGCCCTTGTTGACCCGGAAAAAGCTGTCCTGCGCAAGCCTTGTCTCCGTCTCTGCCATCGAGCCGGACGCCGTCAGCGCCCCCTCCGCCGTATGGAAAACGAGGTCATGACCGCAGCTTTCCACCCAGTAGAGCGCGGCCGTGTCGATTTTATGGGCCGTGCCGCGGGCGTTGATCTGCAGGTAGTGCCGTGCCCGGCGCGCTGCGCGCTCGATGGCGCGGCTCAGCCGCTGGCTGAACGCATAGTAGGAAACCGGCTTCAGCACATAGTCCAGCGCATCCACTGCATAGCCCTTGATGGCATACTGAGGCGAGTTTGTGATGAAGATAATGATGACCTCGGTGTCCTTTTTGCGGATCTCCTCGGCGGCCATCATACCGTCCATGAATTTCATCTCAATATCCATCAGGATAATGTCGTAAACCGCCTTGTAGCCAAGCGCGATCTCATCACCGTCGGAAAATTCCGTAACAGTAAACTTTTCACCCGAGGCGGCACTGTATTTATCAATATACTCCCGCAGCTGGCTGCGGTACAGCGCGTCATCTTCCACCAGCGCCAAACGGATCATACCGGTCACTTCCTCATAGAGCAGATTGCATCGGTTCCTATCCCTATACAGTAACTCTATTTTATGAGACAGGCGCACAAAAGTCAATCTGCGTTTGGGAAATCATACCGGGGCTTATCGGATCAGCGCGACCGCCACATCATTCACATTTGTTCCGGTCGGGCCGGTAAAAAGCAGGCCGTCCACGGCTTTGAGCGCCGTGTAAGAGTCGTTGTTGTTCAAAACCGAAAAGGGGTCCAGCCCTTTAGCACGCAGCGCCGCCAGCGTGTCACCGTCCGCATAGCCTCCGGCGGCATCCGTCGGGCCGTCCGTACCGTCTGACCCGACACTGAAAACCGCCGCATCCAGCCCCGCTATGCCGGCTGCGGCCGCCAGCGCCAGCTCCTGATTGCGTCCTCCGCGTCCATTCCCGGTGACCTTTACCACAGTCTCTCCGCCCGCCAGATAAGCCAGCGGTCGGGCCGGGCTGCGGTGAGTGCGCACAATATCCGCGAGGAATACGCCCGCCTCTCGAGCCTGACAACTCAGCTGATCCGTCAAAAGGATCGGCTCATAGCCGAGCGACCTTGCCGCATCCGCAGCTGCCGCACAAAGTTCTCTCACACTGCCGGTGATCCGAGCCTCTACATTGTCCAGATGCTTTGGCGTTTCATGCTGCAAGCAGGCGCGCGCTTCCCCGGACAACCGCAACCCGTACTTTTTCACAACTCTCTCCGCATCCCTGCAGGTTGACGAATCTGCACAGGCCGGGCCGCTGGCGATCATATCGAGCGGATCGCCCAGAATGTCACTCAGCACGATGCAAAGCACCCGCGCCGGGGCGCAGGCCTGTGCAAACCGCCCGCCCTTCACGGCAGACAGCCGCTTGCGAATCGTATTGATCTCGACAATATCCGCCCCGCAGGCAAGAAGCTGACCTGTGATGTCCTGCAATTCAGACAGCGGTACCAGCGGTTCTTCCAGCAGGGCGCTGCCCCCGCCGGAGAGCAGAAACACGACCGTATCCTGCGCACCGAGATCGCGCACAAGCGCAAGCGCCGCCCTCGTTCCCCGGCAGGAGCCTTCATCCGGAATGGGATGCCCGCCCTCAAAGCATGCAATGCCCGCCAGCGGTCCCCCGCTGTGGCCGTACTTTGTGATGACAACGCCGCGCCGGATGCGCCCGCTAAGGCAGGATACCGCAGCATGGGCCATCTGCCATGCCGCCTTGCCCGCCGCAACCAGATACACCCCGCCGGTGCCGAAGTCATAGCTTTCCAGCGCACGGATAACGGCCACATCCGGCAGCACGGCGTGGATACCCGCCGATACGATTTTTTCCGCATCCTCATGCAGCAGCTGATTCATGACCGGTTTTCCCTCCCTTTTATCTGCCTTCCCGGCTTCTGCTACCATTATACGGCAGTTCCCGCACACAGGCAATAAAAAGCGCATTTTCATCGCAGAAAATGCAGGTCAAAGAATCACTTTCTTGGCCTATTTTAATGTGTAGGGGCGAGCATTGGTCACCCGTGGCCGTGTGCGGCAAAAGAAAAGTGCCCGGGCGGATATGGAATCCGCCCCTACGGCGTAGGGGTCGGCGTCCTCGACGACCCGCGGAAGCTTCCGCCGCCACAAAGTTCCTGTAGGTTCGCCCCTACATAGTGCCTTTGGGACAGTCCTTTTGTGTTTCCTCCTGTTCTTTGCGCAGCAGCATACAGTCGGTTTCCCGGCGCAGCATCAGCAGGATCTTCAGCTCGTCCGCGCTCAGCTCCAGACCGCCCCTCCGAAACAGCTCCAGCAGCCTTTGGGTATACCGCTCCTCTGTCAGGTGGGGATACTGCTCTGCCAGCTTCAGCAGCCCCTCCTGAAGCTCACGGTTCGTATCGAGTGCCCAGTTGAAGCAGACGGCATCCTCAAATTCGAGCGGTGCCCGCTTTTCTCTGCTTTTCCAAAACCATTTCATACTGATTTCCCTATTCTGTGCATGCCGTTTATACCATGATAAAAGAAACACGCAGAATAAGCGGCTTATCTTCGTGAAACAGCGCTTTTTCTGCGTGAAATATTTATACACGGGTCATGTAGGCAAAATAGGCGTTTTTCATCTCGCCATAGCCGCTTTGGGGAATCGGGATATGCTTCCCGTTTGTCAGCAGCAGCTCGCGGGCCGTCAGCTTGCGGATAAAATCCATGTTGACGATATACGCCCGGTGCGGCCGGACAAAGGCAGGCTGCTCCTTGAGCGCCTCCATCAATTCTGCCATCGTAGCTGACACGGCCAGCACCGAGCCGTCCGCCAGCGTACAGACCTGATTGTGGTTGAAGCTTTCCACGCAGACCAGCTCACCGACCGGCACGCGGTAGAGTCCGTCCTTCGATTTGAGCATAAGGGATGGGTTGTTCTCCGGCAGCAGGCGGTGAATGCACTCCAGCACTGCGCCGTCAAAGTCCGGCTTGCTCACCGGCTTGATCAGATACCCGGCAGCCTTTACGCTGAAGGCGTCCACCGCATATTCCTTGGAGACTGTCAAAAACAGGATCTCTGCCCGCTCTTTTCTCTCCCGAAGGCGTCTGGCCAGGGCCACACCGGTCATGTGCGGCATAACGACATCCAGCAGATACAGATCAAACCCGCCTGATTTTTCTACCTCGTCCAGCAGGTCATACGGCTGGCCGTAGGCCTGTATCTGCACCGGCGTTTCGGGGTGCTCCTCAGAGAAGCGGACCGCCAGCTCCCGGATGCGGGCAATATCCTCCCGGTTATCATCGCAGATACCAATGCGCAGCACACCTCTCACCTCCTGTTTTTGACTCTTGTTTTAAAGCATAGCATAAACCGCCCGAATCCGCAACCTGTCTGCGCTGAATGTGACCTTGTTACAGAACCTGCCTTTTTCTTTGCAGCGCGGCGGGCGCGTCTTGGCTGAGAGCGCGAGCGTTGTGAATACTTTTTATCTTGCGTTGAAAACGCTGTAAATGCGAAGTCCCTGCACTGCGTACCGAAAAAACCGCCGCTTTTTGTGATAAGGGATATGCTATTTGCCGAAAATCTGGTATACTTAGGCTGACAAATCGGAATTTGAAAGGATGATGATATGATGGATAAATTAAAAAAGAACATGGTTTTCTACCTACTGTTGCTGATAGATTTTTATATCGTTCCTTGGTTTATAAAAGACACAGGAAGTGCAATGATTGTTATGTTAGTAATTATTCCTCTAATATGTTTAATAACCTCTG
>OHHG01000100.1_pt1 | contig 32941 bp, 30 predicted proteins | sample 1567991 | NCBI WGS metagenome assembly OHHG01 (sample SAMEA3879588, study PRJEB24766) | human gut metagenome | biome: human-associated habitat; feature: feces | place: USA | collected 1985/1987
TGCCGATCTGGGCTTCGGCGGTCTTTTTACGGTTGTTGTAACCAATAAAATAGCCCGCAGCCACACCGACAACAGCAACGATCAAGGCCACGATCACTCCGATCGCGGTCATTGCGTTCACTCTCCTTTGTTTCAATTCAATGCAAAATTAAAAGCAGGAGACGCTGCGCAGCAGGACACGGGCAATGATATAGAAAGAGCTTTCAATGCAAAAAGTGACACCAAAACCATACGCACCACCCAAAACCGGCGGCACGGGCAAAAGCATACGGCTTTTCTCTTTACGGTTCCATTTTATATCAAACAGGCACGCTTTGCCTGAAACGGGTACAGGGGTCACACAGAAACCTGCGTACAGCGTCTTTGATTCCATACTACTAAATATAGTACGAAACATTTGCCCGCTTGTCAAGAGGAAAACCCTGCCCGCAGAACATTTTGTGCAGAAAAACAAAAATAAGATGACTGAGAGGGTTCTCTTCCCCAAACCAAAAAGGCTGCCCCGGAGAACGGAGCAGCCCTTCTGGTTTATGATGAAGAGAAGAAAATGAAGGAGAATAGCTTATTATTTGGCGGCTTTTTCGCCCTCCGGGAAGATGATCTTATTCACAAAGAAGAAGATGACCATGGAGATGCCGCCGTTGAGCACGGTGGTGCCGATGTTGTAGATGAAGTCCGGTACCAGCAGACCGGCCACTGCCACCCAGATGCAGTTGATGGAGTTGACGATGCAGGTGATGATGCAGAAGGCCAGCACATACCAGCCGATCTGTTTTGCCAGATTGCCCTTGCTGCGGAACACAAAATTGCGCTGGATGGGGAAGTTGATGCACTCGCCGATGACCATGGCGATCATGTAGGCGCAGAAGTAGGGCAGGCCGCCGTGGGCGGCGTCGTAGCCGAGGATGTTCCACTTGAAGGTCTCGCCGAACAGGGTGATGTCGATGCCCGGCCAGCCGAAATCCACCACCGGCAGGCTGGCAAAGGCCTTGGGCAGAAATTGCAGCAGCAGGTACTTGAACACCGTGATCAGGTTGGACACGATGACGAACAGGCCGCCCTCGCGCACCCACTTGGCAGCGGCGGGGTGCTTTGCCGCAAAGTTATTCCAGAAATTCATAGCCTGCTTCCTTTCAGCTGTTTTTCAAGCGCTCTTCCATGCGGCTGTTCAGCACGAGGTTCTTCACAGCCTCAAAAATCACCCGCACAAGACCGATGATCCAGAAGCCCTGCAGCTCCATCACGATGCCGTCCACCATGCCCATGCTGATAGCGCCGTTGGTCATTTTGGCCAGCGCACGCAGAGGCATATTGTACTGGAACAGGATGTTCAGGTCGGGCTTGCCCTTTTTGATGCTGCGGCGCAGCAGGGTGCCCAGCACGGCAGCCGCCAGCCAGCCGATGGGGCTGCGTCCGTGCCCCATCTCGCCCAGCGTCATGTTGCGGTCGATGTGCACCTTGTTCTCCGGGATGGGACGGCCCAGCAGCGCCTCAAACTCCGCGTCCGGCACATTCTGCACCTGTGCGGTGCGGTAATGCTCCAGATTTTTGCCCGCGTAGGGGTCGGGTGCGCCGGTGCCCGCCACCGTGACGGCGGCAGTCAGACGGATATCGGCGCTGGAAGCGCCCACCAGCAGCTGATAGCTGCCGCTCTCCACCTCCCAGCGGTCGGTCTTGACGTTCCAGTAGCGGAACGCCTTATCGTCCAGCGGGATGGTGACGGTCTTGCTCTCTCCGGCTTCCAGCTGCACCTTGGCAAAGCCCTTCAGCTCCTTGACGGGGCGGAAAACCTTTGCATCCGGCTTTGCCACATACAGCTGCACCACCTCGGCACCTGCACAGCTGCCGGTGTTGGTGACAGTCAGGGTCACGCCGGTTTCGTCTGCTTTCAGGTCACTGTACGCAAAGCTGGTGTAGCTCAGGCCGTAGCCGAAGGGGAAGGCGGTGGGCACACCGGCGGTGTCGTAGTAGCGGTAGCCCACATACAGACCCTCGCGGTACTCCACAGTGGGGCCGTCACCGCCGAAATGCGCTTTTGCGGGGGTGTCGGCGTAGCTGCGCGCCCAAGTCTCAGCCAGCTTACCGCAGGGGTTCTGCGCGCCGGTGAGCACCTCGACCAGTGCGCCCGCACCGGCCTGACCGCCCAGACAGCCGTAGACCAGCGCCTTGCAGTCCTTGACCCAATCGCTTTCCAGCGAGGAGCCTGCACTCAGCAGCACCACCACGTTGGGGTTTGCCGCCGCCACAGCGGCCAGCAGTTCCAGCTGGTTCTCTGCCAGCTTCATGTCGGCGCGGTCGATGCCCTCGCTCTCCTTGATCTCGTCCAGACCCATGCACAGCAGCACCACGTCGGCGTTCTTTGCCAGCTGCACCGCTTCGGCTTTCAGCGCCTCGTCGGGCTTGCCCTGCCGGTCAAAGCCCTTGGCGTAGCCGACGCTGTTCAGGCCGCTTTCGGCAAGGCAGTCCAAAAAGGAATCCACCTTGATGGAGTTGACGGCGCTGGAGCCTGCACCCTGATAGCGGGGCGTCTGGGCAAAGTCGCCGATGACCGCCACCTTCTCCCCCTTTGCAAGGGGCAGCAGGCCGTTTTCGTTCTTCAGCAGCACGATGCTCTGGGCAGCAGCCCGGCGTGCCAGTGCGTGGTGGGCGTCGGCATCGAACTTGCCGGGTGCGGCGTCCACCGCCGCCTTGGTGGTGAACACCAGCTCCAGCAGCTCCTCCAGCCGGGCGTCCACGTCTGCTTCGGTGATCTTGCCGGTCTGCACCGCCTTCATCAGCTCCCGGATGGCGTCCCCGCCGGGGGCGGGCATTTCCAGCGTAGAACCGTTCTTTACGCCGAGGGCGTGGTCGTTGCTGCCGCCCCAGTCGGTGACCACTGCACCGTCAAAGCCCCAGTCCCTGCGCAGGATCTCCATGAGCAGGTGGGCGTTCTCGTTGGCGTAGGTGCCGTTGACAAGGTTATAGGCGGACATGATGGTCTTGGGCTGCGCCTCCTTGACCACCATCTCGAAGCCGGTCAGGTAAATTTCCCGCAGGGTGCGCTCGTCCACAATGGAATCCGAGGCCATGCGGCGCAGCTCCTGACTGTTCACGGCAAAGTGCTTGGGGCAGGCGGCAATGCCGTTTTTCTGGATGCCGCGGACGTAGGCCGCCGCCATCTTACCGGCAAGGTAGGGATCCTCCGAGAAATACTCGAAGTTGCGGCCGCACAGGGGGCTGCGCTTGATGTTCAGGCCGGGGCCCAGCAGCACCGACACGCCCTGTGCCGCTGCTTCTTCGCCCATGGCTGCGCCCACAGCCTCGCCAAGCTCCGGGTCCCAGCTGTTGGCAACGGTGGCCGAGGTGGGAAAGCAGGTGGCGGGCACACTGGGGTTCAGGCCCAGATGGTCAGCCGCACCCGCCTGCTTGCGCACGCCGTTGGGGCCGTCGGACAGGGTAATGGCCGGGATGCCCTTGCCCGGCAGCGCCCGGGTGGTGAACACCGTGCCGCCGCTCAGCAGGGCGCATTTCTGTTCCAGACTCAGTTTTGCAATAATATCCTGATGTTTCACGGGGAAATCTCCTTTCAGTAGAAACGGTATTGCCTTTGGAAACAGGACCACGCATAAGGAGAAGAAGCGTGATTCTGTTTCCAAAAGGGAACACGGCTGCAGGTCGTAACTGCCGTGCAGCCGTGTTCCGGGATTAGAAGGAAGACAGTTTTGATTACGGGTCAGTACTTATTCCTTACTCACATCCGCACCTGCATTGGTATTAGCCAGCGTTTTATTATACTTGCGGCGGCGAAGAATCACCACAACACCTGCCAGAACCAACACATAGACAATCACACTGCCTACCAGTGCAGGCGTGCGCCACATAGGCACAGGTGCATCTACATCTACACCGTAGCTATTCGCCAGCGTATACAGATACTGATGTGCAGCTTCGCGCATCTTCAGCTGACCGGTAGCAGTCTGGCTCAGGTTATCGAAGGTCTTAGTGCCCCAGCCAAACAGCAGATTGGTACCACCTGCCAAGACAGCTTTTTCAATATCCATAAAGCCATGCTCCTCGTTGTTATCCGTAATCACAGTGCCAATAAAGCCCCATTCATTACGCAGAACATTGGTCAGTAGTGCAGTACTTGCACCGGCCCAAGTAGTACCAATATTATTGTAGGAAGACATCACAGCCGTGCTGCCGCCTTCCTTCACAGCCTTTTCAAACGGCATGAAGTAAATTTCACGCATTGCCTGCTCATCGGCCCAGGTGCACAGGCCATAATGACGCCAGGTTTCACGCTCATTCAGTGCAAAATGCTTAATGTAGCAGTACATACCATTTTTCTCTGCTGCACCAACCGTAGCAGCGGACATGGAACCAGAAAGGAAGCCATCCTCAGAATAGTACTCAAAGTTACGGCCAGCAAATGCATTGCGGTGGGTATTAGCACCAGGTGCATACCAGCCGGAAATATTCCACGCCTTTCCTTCCTGCGAAATTGCATCGCCAAATTCAGAAGCCAGGTCTACATTCCAAGTAGCCGCCAGCAGAACTTCTGCCGGATAAGTAACCGTCTTATATGTGCAGGTACCCATAAAGGCATCGAACACATAACTCAGAGCGGCAGGTCCGTCCATTTCATAAGTCTGTCCCTTACCGATATCATCAACTGCTGCACTTCCCCAGCCATCTGCGCCCAGCAGTTTGTACATATCATCAAGGGTCAGCTGATCCAGCAGCTTATCCCACTGTGCATCATCATAGGCAAGGCCTTCCATGTCTTTCAGCGTAAGGCCATTCTTTGCACCAAAGGTCGGCGCAGTGTCATCTGCATTCACATAGCTATCATCCACTAACAGCGCATTGTTGAAGGCTTCCAGCTGTTCAGCAGTTGCTTCCTTGCTGGTACCGGGAACGATCTGCCAAGTGTCACGGTTGAGGTAAGCCACATCACCAGCTGCATCATCAAACTGATTTGTTGCTACCACTTCGTCCGAAGAGCGCTTGCCGACATACTTGCAGTTTTCCACACCACTGCCAAACGCACTGTCCTGGAACACTTCATTCTCAGCAACCTTGCAGGTCATGGTCAGATTATCTTTCACCGTATGAGAATCCGTACGCAGAGAAATCTGATACTCGCCAGCTTCCAGCACGTAGGAACCGGTAGAAGTGTAGTACTTCTGTGCATCATAAGAAGCCATCTGCTCTACCGGCATAGAAATCGTAACCGTTTCCGTTTCGCCCGGCTGCAATTCCTTCGTCTTTGCAAAGCCGCCCAGTACTTCGCCAGCCTTCTGCAAGCCGCTGCCGCCTTCAGCTGCACTGTAATAGGGCGCACTGTAATACAGTTCCACAACATCTTTGCCAGCCACATTGCCAGTATTGGTAACTTTGACATTCCACTCCAGCGTATCCTGTGCGGTAACGGTAGTCGGAATCGTGTTTTCCAGTTCCCAGTCAAAGCTTGTGTAGCTCAAGCCATAGCCAAAGGGGAACTGCACTACATCATTGTAGGAAAGTCCCGTCAGATTTTCTCCTTCACGGGTAGTGTAATCGTAGCTTTCACGGGTTTCGTAATAACGATATCCCACATAAATGCCTTCCTGATACTCTACAAGGTAGGCAGGATGACTTTCGAAGTTTTTGAAGCAGTCCTTAGAGTTAGTATACTCAAAGGTATCAAAGTTGTAGTAAGAAGGGGTCGTTTCTACTGCATAAGGGTAGATATCCGGCAGACGGCCAGAAGGGTTGACTGCACCCGTCAAAATGTTGACAATTCCAATCGTGCCCACATCACCGGGATCACCGATCCAGAGGGCTGCATCAACGCCTTCATCATTCAGGAAGCCCAGTTCCATCGCATTGCCTGAATTGATCAGAACGATAACATTATCAAATGTCGCTTCTGCCTGTTCCAGCAAAGACTGTTCCGCGCTGTTCAGTTCCAGATAATGCTTGCTCTGATCCGGTGCATACGAGGTATTTTCAGCCATCGAAGTGGGCAAGTCATTGCCTTCACCGCCCTTGCGGGAGAACACGACCACAGCAGTATCCGAAAAATCCTTCATTGCTTCAAATGAGCAGTCTCCAGTATACTGGTACTCCACACCCATGTCCTTAGCCAATTCCTCGGTTGCAGGCAGTTCCGGGATGGAAAAATCAACAGAGAATGTATTTCCGCCTTCGTTGTTTTTGGGTCTGTAGAGATTGACCAGATTTTGATTCACTTCAAAACCTGCATCCGTAAAGGCTTTTACAAAATCTGTCCGGTTTGCAGTGTAGCTGCTGCCACCGGAACCCGTACCGCCATAAACCGGATTTGCGGAAGCATAGCCCAGAAGATTGATTTTTCGGTTTGTTCCTGCCAACGGCAGAGCGCCGTCATTTTTCAGAAGGACTGCGCCTTCCTCCTCGATTTTCTGAGCCACTGACAAGCCATTTGCATAAGATGTTTTTTGCAATTCCGGGTCTCCATTCTGGCCAGGGAATGCCTTGTCCAGAGAACTGGGAAACACACCAAACATTGCTACATCTGCCACTATTCCAACTGCCAGTAAGAGTGCTGTAACAGCTGTCAGCAACTTTGTGGGCTTTTTGTTGTTCGGATCGCGCTTCATTGTGTTGTCTCCTCCATATTCTTTTATATTTTTTGGGCCGTACCCAACTGTGACCCATTATAACGGATATTTGCGCATCGTTATCATCTTTTGCACAATCTGTCGTTTTGGATACACAGTTTGCAAAAGTTACAATAAATTTTCAATTTTTATTGTGCTAATACACAAATATTGCAACATTGTATTTGTGCACCCTGCCAGACAACAAAAAAACGGCAGGGGATACCTGCCGTAAAAATATTATTGCTTTTGGGGCAGCGGGAACAGGATGCGCAGGGTGCACCAGTTGTTTTCCCAGTGCATCGTCATGCTGCCGCCGTGCTGCCCGACGGTGGTGCGGACGCTTTTCAGGTCCGACCCCTGCTGCGGCAGACCGTCCGCATCCAGTGCCGGGGCGGCCTCTGTATAATGCTCGAACCGCAGCATGGCAAAGCCGCCCTGACTGTACACCGCCACCTTGATGAGCCGCTTTTCGGGGTCCGGCTCGGCGCGGACGGCGGCAATGGCGTTGTCCAGCGCCACGCCCACGATGGTGCACAGCTCCCGGATCGTGAGAAAGCCCAGCATCCTGCCGTCCGCTACGCTGGTGATGGTGATATTCTCCTGCTGGCATTCCATGGTCTTGGCGGTGAGCAGGGTATCCAGCACCGGGTTGCCGGTCTTGTTCTCGGCCTCGTACTGGCGGATGTTCTGCTCCATGGCGGCAATGGCAGCGTTCTGCTTGGTCTGGTCCTGCTCCTCCCGGATGCGGGCAAGCTGGACTTTCAGTTCATGATACCGCCGGTTGATGAGGTTGATGCCCTCCTTGCTGCGCTTGTACTGCTCGTACTGGCGGTGCAGTACCTCGTCCATGGCGGCAAGCTCGCTGTGCAAAGCGTTCTCCTGCAGCTGCTCGTGCTGCACAGATAAGATCAGCACGCCGGAAAAATCCACCAAGGTGCGGATGGAAAAAATGCTCATATTGATCTCGCTGCCGGGCAAAAAGCCCAGATTGCTCACCGCAAAGGCGGTCAGCGCCAGCATGACCGCCGTCAGGGCGGCGCTGCCGCCGATCTGTAAGTGCCCGGCGGGCTGGGGACGGCGGTGCTGCAGATAGCACATAATGCCGAACAGCGTCCCATACACCAGCGCCAGCAGCAGCAAAGACAGGGGCTCCCATGGGCCGCGGGCTGGCCAGAGGGCGCAGTGCAGCTGCCACTCCACGCTGGCGGCAAGCTCTGCCAGAATAAACGCCCGGGCGCAGTGATACCCGGCTTCCAGCAGGGTGATGCTCCACACACCCCATAAATATAAGTAGGAAAGCCCGATGGCCGTTACCATGCAGGGGATCCAGAGCCCGCCGGGCACATCGCCCGTCAGCCCCAGAAAGGCCGACAGCACCGCCACCCACAGCAGGGTGATACCCCCGGTGACCGCTCTGGAAAAGCGGGGCGCAAGCGCCGGGGTGAACAGCAGCACCGCCAGACACTCGGCAAGGGCTGTGTACAGCCGGGGGATATCCGGCAGCGCGGTCATGAGCCTTCACCTCCGATGTAGTCGGTCAGTGCGGCGAGAAAAGCCTTACGCTTGGGGCGGCTGACCTGCAGCTCGCAGGGGCCCACCTGCACGGTGCTCTGCCGCAGCTCCCGCACCTGTGCCAGATTGACAAGGTAGCCGCTGTTGCACCGGGCAAAGGGGCAGTCTGCCAGCTTTTCCTCAAAGGCCTTGAGGGCGCCGGGGGCGGAAAAATCGCCCTCATCGGTATAAAAATGCACCCGGTGCCCCTCGCTTTCCAGATAATAGATGCTTGCGGTGTCCAGACGGCGCAGCCCGCCCTCCACCGGCACGGTGAGGTAGTGCTTTGCCCGCTTTTCCAGCCGGGCAACGGCCTTGAGCAGCTGCTGCGAAAAGGCAAAGTAGGGCACCGGCTTCAGCACATAGTCCAGCGCTCCCACCGAGTAGCCCCGGATGGCATACTGCGCCATATTGGTGATGAAGATCAGGATGACGTCTGCATCCATCTGCCGGATGCGCTCTGCCGTGGTCATGCCGTCCAGATGCTTCATCTCCACATCCAGAAAAATAATGTCGTAGACCGCGCGGTAATCCTCCAGAATATCCACGCCGTCCGCAAAGACCGTCACTTCAAACTCTGTCCCGTACTGCCGGGTATACCGCCGGACATACTCCTGCAATACCCCCTGCACCTCCGCGTCGTCCTCTACGATCGCCACCCGGATCATGACCGCACCTCCCTTACCACACCTTTGTGGAACTGTTACGGCTCTATTATAGCGCAATCCCGTCCGGTTTGCCAAGGGGCACTCCGCAACAAAGGGCAGGGCAGCCCACAGCTGACCACCGTGGACGTCAACCCCTACCAGCTGGGCATGGAGGCTGCCAGCCAGACCATCAACCACATCGAGAACCCGAACCTTCTGGCCACAAAGATCATCGTGCCGCACAAGCTCATCCCCTGGGAGAGCTGCTGCCCGCCGGAGGAGCAGCGCTAGGAAGTGCTTTTTCAGCAAGACAGTGTCCGCTTCCGGGAGCTGCCGCGCAGCGCTTGCTATCCTGCCCCCAGAGTAGACAGCGTAAAAAACGCTGCATCCTCCGGGGGTATTTTTATGCCAAAAAGGCACAAAAGAATGCCCGCCCACCGTGGTTTTCCACAGGTGGGCGGGCATTTTGCGTTTTATTGTTCGTGCCGCTGTAAAAGCGTTCAGAGGGCGGTGGGCTGGGGTACCAGCCGGAAGAGCATTACGGGCAGCGCGCTGTTTGCAAAATCCAGCGTAAGGATGATCGTTCCGCGCTCTGTTTCAAACGGCAGCTCCGTCTGTGTGCCGTCCGGGGCAATGCGCACAAGCTTTTTGCCTTCCAGCAGTCCGGCGGGCAGCGCGAGCCTTACCCGGCCGGTGGGCTGCGTCAGGCTGCCTGCGGTTTCAAAGGCCACACTCAGGTATTCCCCATTCGTCCGTGCAGTCACATCCTCCGCAGAAAGACTGCCGCTGTTAGCCCACGCCGTTGCGGCTTCGATCTTTTCCAGCTGCGCGGCGTTTTCTGCCTGCCCGCACACGGGACAGAAGGTCAGGGTTTCGCCTTCCGCAGTGCGGAAAGTGAACTTCTGGCAATCCGTGCTGCCAGTGTGCGCGCAGCCATCTCGCAGACAACTGGCGCTCTGAGCGCCGGTTCCGTTCGGGGACCATGCACCGAACTGGTGCCCCAGCTGATCGGTCGGGTCTGCAGTGTAGCTGTCTTTGCAGCGGCTGCAAGTAAAGATGGTATAGCCGTCTGCTTCACAGGTAGGCTCTACGGTAACAGCCTGATAATCATGGTTCAATGCGGGCAGTTCTTTGCGGGTGGTATAGTCACAACGGGAGCAGGTATCGTAAGCCCAGCCCTTTTCTGTGCAGGTGGGGGCTTGCGCTACGTGACGCACCAAATCATGGTTCAGCGCGGGTAGCTCTGTATAGGTGGTATAGTCGCAGCGGGAGCAGGTTTCGTAGGCATCCCAGCCGATTTCCGTACAGGTGGGGGCTTTTGCTGCGTGCTGCTCCAAATCATGATTCAGTGCGGGCAGCTCTTTGCGGGTGGTATAGTCGCAGCGGGAGCAGGTTTCGTAAGCATCCCAGCCGATTTCCGTACAGGTGGGAGCTTGCGCTTCGTGCTGCTCCAGAGTATGTTTCAGCGCGGGCAGCTCCACATAGGTGGTGGTATAGTCACAACGGGAGCAGGTATCGTAAGCATCCCAGCCAATTCCCGTACAGGTGGGGGCTTTTGCTGCGTGATGCCTCAGATCATGCTGTGCAGGCAGCTCCGCATAGGTGGTATGGTCGCAGCGGGAGCAGGTTTCGTAGGCATCCCAGCCCTTTTCCGTACAGGTAGGAGCTTGCGCATCGTGATGCACAAAATCATGGTTCAGCGCGGGTATCTCTTTGCGGGTGGTATAATCGCAGCGGGAGCAGGCTTCGTAAGCATCCCAGCCCTTTTCCGTGCAGGTGGGGGCTTTTGCTTCGTGGTGCTCTAAATCATGTTTTAGCGCGGGGATTGCTCGAAAAGTGGTATAGTAGCAGCGGGGACAGGTGTCGAAAGCGTCCCAGCCGGGTTTCGTACAGGTGGGGGCTTGCGCATCATAATGCACCAGAGCATGATTATTTAGGTTTCTTTTGCCGTATTTCCCACCACACGCCTCACAGACCGCTTTGGTGGTGCAGGTTGCTGTGCCACCGGTACAGCTTGCGGTACCATTTAAGCCGCAGCGCAAGCAAATGATGCGGTGCGTGCCGTTGCCAAGGGAGGCGTTCGCCGGAGTTTTCCATTTGTGACCGAGAATGCCGTATTCCGCGCCGCATTTTTCACAGGTTTTGCCTGTGGTGCAGGTGGGCGTTTCGGTGCCGCCGGTATGGTCCGAAAGATCTCCATAAACAATGCTGTTCTTCCTGCCGCAGACTGAGCATTTTATATGGATCCTATGCTTGGTTGAATCAACTTTTGTATATCCGAGGATCTCATAGTTTCTTTGTTGCATACAGACGAAGCAGTACGTATAGATAGAATCTGCCGCTTTAACGTTTAACACGATCCCCGGTATCAGGCACACCATTGCCAGCACCGTCAAACACCAGATCAGCCATTTTTTCATGTTACTCCCTCCTTGTCATCAAGCCTTGTTATCCTTTCAGATCAAACTGCACGGACAGCGATGCAAGCACGGCATCTACCACCTTCCGCGCCTCGGCAAGCATATCGATCTCCGCCACAAAAGCGATGACCTGCTCGCGCTCCTGCGCGGGGACCTGCAGCGCACTCAGGCTCATGCTCAGATAGCGCCGTATTTTGCGCTCCAGCGTAAAGTAGGGGTCGCACCGCCGTGCCATGTAGCCGCGCATCATGCCAGCCGTGCCCAGCTCCATCTCGTAGAAATCGCACTCGGCGCACCCGGGCAGATACGCGCTGAACGCCGCCTGCAGCTCGGCCGTGGTACTGCGGTGGATGATCTCCGCCGTGGCGGGGAAGGTGTACGCTTCCACATAGATATCCCGCAGGTTCTCGCTCAGCTCGGTCATCGCCAGCTGCAAAGCCGTCTCCACCGCGTAGAGGTACACCGGCGAGGGGGCATTTGCCGCCAGCGGCCTTACCGCGCCGAACTGCCTGCTGAACATCATGCCGATCAGCTCGGTCAGCACGCCGTCCTTGGTGCGGAAAATATTCTGGAACGACCCGGCAGAAACATCTGCTTCCTTTAAAATTTCTGCCACCTTGGTGTTCGTGTAGCCTTTTTCCAGAAAAAGCCGGACACAGGCGGTCAGTATCCGCCGTTTTGCTTCTTTGCTGTCGTATCTGCGCGCCATTGGAAATCATCCTTTTCTATAATTGGTTTCTGACCCAATTATATATTGATTTGAGAATTGCGTCAAGTAAACTTTTAAGGGCGTATTTTGGGCAGTTTGACGAGGGAGAGCTTTCTGCGGGTGCGCATCCGGGCAAAACAAAGCGCAATGGACATTGCTGTTATCCGCTGCCGCAGCCAGACAGTTCGCGGCAGCAAAAAAGAGGTCACCGATCGGGGGTGACCTCTTTTCAGCGTATTTTCAGCGTAAATCCCGCAGCAGCCCTGCCTGCGGGTCGGTAAGCTTGCCGTAGGGGGTAACTTTTTAAGAAAGCTTCATTTGCTTTCAATACCCGATTCCGCATCGAACGGTGGAACGTGCATCTCAAACAATGTTTCGTATAATGGATATGCCACATTTTGCGTAAGATTGCAAGATAAATCTTATTTATGACAGAAAGAGCCGAACCCGTGCAACGAGTCCGGCCCTTTCTGTGCTTTGGTTGGATCTTAAGCAAAGTTATGGTAAATGAAGAAGTTGGCTTTGGGAGTTTACAGCAGGCTCAGTGCTTCCTCGTCTGCCACAAGGATGCAGTCCGGATGCAGCTGCAGGATGCTGCCGGGGCAGGCAGGGGTCACAGGGCCAGTCACGGCGTCCTTGACGGCCTGTGCCTTGGCTTTACCGTTGGCTACCACCAGCACCTTGCGTGCCTGCATGATGGTCTTGATGCCCATGGTGTATGCCTGTTTGGGGACAAGGGCCTCGTTGCCGTCAAAGAAGCGCTTGTTGGCTTCGATGGTAGTGGGTGCAAGGTCGATGCAGTGGGTCTCCAGCTCAAAGGCTTCGCCCGGCTCATTGAAGCCGATATGACCATTGGGGCCGATGCCCAGCAGCTGCAGGTCGATGCCGCCCAGCTTGTGGATGATACCGTTGTAACGGGCACACTCGGCGGCAGTGTCCAGATTGGTGCCGTCCGGCAGGTTGGTCTTGGCCGGGTCGATATTCACCTTGCTGAACAGGTTCTCGTTCATGAAATACCAGTAGCTCTGGGGGTGCTCCTTGGGCAGGCCGCGGTACTCATCCAGATTGACAGTAGTGACCTCGGAGAAATCCAAATCGCCTTTGTTGTACCAGTCCACCAGTTGGGCATAAGTGCCCACCGGGGTGCCGCCGGTGGCAAGACCCAGTACACAGTCCGGCTTCATGATGACCTGTGCGGAGATGATGTTGGCCGCTTTGCGGGACATATCCTGATAATCTTTTGCGCGGATGATCTTCATAATAACGCTCCTTTTATAGTACTGTTACGCCTGCGTTCCGGCAGGCCTGTAAAAATTCTACGGGCAGCTTTCCGTCCGAGATCACAATATCAATATCGGACAGCTCGCAGATGTGGAATGTACTTTTCAGTCCGATCTTGGAGGAATCCAGCAGCACGGCTTTCTGCTCACAGTCACAGCGGCGGAGCACGGTCTGCTTGAGCCGTGCTTCATCCTCCACGCCGCAGGTAAAACCGGTTTCCGGGCTGTAACTGGTCACGCCCAGCAGCAGCAGATCAAAGTTGATGCCCTCCATCGTCTGGATGCTCTGTGCACCGCAGACGCTCAGGCTGAACCGGTTCAGTCTGCCGCCCGGCAGGGACACATGGGGCTTTTCCAGCTTTGCCAGCTCCATGGCGCAGCTCAGGCCGCTGGTGTAGATGAGCATGGGCTGATCCGGGATGCACCGGGCCACTGCTGTGGCGGTGCTGCCGGAATCCAGAAACAGGGTGGTGTTGGGGCGCAGCAGAGCAGCGGCTTTTTCGGCAATGATCTGCTTTGCTTCGGCATTGCGGGCGGCACGGCGGCTCAGCAGGTCGTCTGTGCCTACCACCTGCTCCACCGACTTGACACCGCCATGCACCCGCACCACACGGCGGGCTTCATCCAGTGCTTTCAGGTCGGTGCGCAGGGTCATTTCCGAAACGGAAGGGAAAGCTTCCTTGAGCTGGGCAAAGCTAATGCTGCCTTTGCGGTTCACCAGCTCCACGATTTGATTGCGGCGTTGTTCCATGGGGGATTCCTCCTGTCTGCGTTTGTCCTGTCCCATGGCACGTTCTGCTTAGTCCTCCGGGTTGAAGTTTGCCAGCAGATATTCCTCTGCTTCCGGGCACCACAGGCCGTTGTGGGCATCCACGATGTCAGCCAGTGCGGTACAGCGGGGGTCGTTGTCCTGTTCGCCCTTGGCACGCAGATCGGTCAGGGCGATGAGGGGCATGGTCAGGTGGGTGTAAATCAGCTTTTTGCCGCCGGGGATCTTGGGCAGGTTGAGGGTGGTCTCGGCAGCGGCGTTCAGACCGCCGATGTGGGTGACCATCACAGCCGGGTCGATGCGCTTAGCGGCGGTCAGTTCCAGCGACTCGATCATGTCGGCGGTATTACCGCCGGTGGTGCCCATGACATGGGTAGAATTGTAGTGCACATCGTAGAAGTTCATCTTGGCGCTGAACTGCTTGTCGGTGGGGCCTGCAAAGAAGTTCAGGCAGCCGTCACGACCCAGCACAGCACTGGACAGCTCCACCACCGGCGCGATGGGGGCGTAGCAGAACACATCATCAAAGCCGGTACCGCCGGTCAGCTCCCGCAGCTCGGCAGCGGGGTCTGCCATGTTGGCGGTGTTGACGAAGTACAGGTCGATGCCGTCCTTCTCCTTGACCTCCTTCGGGGGGAAGAGGGACTCCGCACGGGCCAGACGATCCTCGTTGATATCGGTGACCACCACCATGCCGGGGCGCACATCACGGTGCAGTGCGTAGGTCAGAGCGCCCAGACCCATGGGGCCTGCACCGGCCAGAATCGCCAGCTTGCCACCCTTCTTGATACCCATATCGTGATGGTACACACCCATCTTGGTGTGGTAGGCGGCGTTGAAAGCACCGATGGAGCAGCTCATAGGCTCGGCCAGAGAAGCCTCGTAGTAAGCACGGCCCTTGTACTCCAGCAGGCAGCCCAGTTCCATGACCTCGGCAGGGATGATGCAGTAGGTGGCGTCGCCGCCGAAGAACTCGTAGGAGTAGCCGGGGCTCCACATGGTGCCCTTGTAGTTCAGGGCGGGCTGCAGGGTGAACTTCATGCCGGGCTTGAACTTATCCTGATGCGCCTTGCCCACCTTGACGATATCACCGGCGAACTCGTGACCCATGATGGCGGGGTGCTCGGCTACATCCGGATGCACACGCTTGTGAGCAGTGCCTCCATCAGCCGGGGCGTTTCGATCAGCTGCCCGCTGACATTCTGCATGACCTCCACCGGGACGCCGTTCCCGTCGTCCGGAGCCAGCAGCACCAGTGCCCCCAGCACGATGCGCCCCGGCTCATAGACCGGCGGCTGTGCCTGCAGATAGCCCAAGCAGCAGTCCTTTACCGCACTTGTCCTGCAATGGAGCAGCAGGGCATACAGGGGTTTGATGTAGGTATCGCCCAGCGTTTCACGGCGGCGAAGCTGCTGCTCCACCAGCCGGGCGTCCGCTTCCTGCGGGCAGAACAGCTGCGCCGCTGCATGGATGAGGGCAGCGCGGCTGCCGGGAGCCTTGACGGGCTGGATGGTCAGATGTTCCAGCAGCCCGGTCATGGACCGGGTCAGACGCGCATAATACTGCAGCTTAGAGCCTGCACAGGCTGTATCCTGCACGGGCTGCACCGCCGGTTCCGGTTCTGCGCGGTTCTGGCTGTACCGCGTGATAGCGTCCTTCAGCACGGCACGATCCGGTTCCAGCAGGGAAGGGCTGATGCACACCGCCGGGTAATCCAGTTCCAGCGGCACGGTGGAGATAATGAAGTCGATTTTTCTCCGACGCAGGTCGGCAGTGTTCAGCTCCCGCACCGAGCAGCACCCCTCCACCTGCAAAGAGGGAAACTCGTTTCCCAGCCGGGAAGCCAGAAAGCGGCTGGAGCCCATGCCCAGCGGACAGGCCACTACCACCCGAAGCCGCAGCCGGAACATGGCATTCTGTTCCAGCACTGCGCCAAAGTGCATGGCAAGGTAGGCCGCTTCGGCGTCCGAGATGGCGGGCAGGACGAATTGCTGCTGCACCGCATCACAGGCGGCGCGGGTGGCTTTCCACAGGCCGGGGTAGGCGGTGCGGATGGTGTCCAGCTGGGGGTTTTCGGTACGAATGTTCTGCTCCACCCGCAGCAGCATGGGGCGCAGGTGGCAGTACAGGTCATCCCGCAGGGAGGTGTAACCGGAAAGGTCTGTGTGCAGCGCCTTTTCCATTTCCCGGATAAGGGCGGCTTCCAGATTCCGCAACTCCATCTCCTGTGCGCTACCCCAAGGGTCCTCTGCGCCCAGATAGGCGGAGAGATACAGTTCCAGATACTGCGCTTCCTCAGGCGGCAGGGTCAGCCCGAAGGCGCGGTTCAGCGCCGCCACCAGCCGGGCAGCATGATTGCCCGCCGGGCGCAGCCCTCTGGGGGCACTGCCCTTGTCGCCGCCCTGCCGCAGCTGCTGAATGGTCAGGGTGCAATGGATAGCCAGCGCCAGAAAGCCTGCATCCGGCAGATGGAGCTGCTCTTCCTGTTCAAACTGCTGCAAAGCCGCCCAGACCTTTTCGGCCGTTTTTGTATCCAGCAGGGTCGAGAAGATCTCGTTTTCCGGCATCCGTCCGCAGAGCACCTCTGCCAATTCCTTTTCCGGCATACTGCTGCGCAGCAGGGCAGACACCACCCTCCGGTAGGAAGAAGCATCCCCCTGCAGCCAGACCCCCACGCCGGGGCGGCGGAACATCTCCACCCGGTAGGGGTGTAGCTTGGTCTCAAGTTCATCCAAGTCCGCAGACAGCGTGCTTTCCGAAACGCCAAGCGCCCGTGCCAGTACCGCTGTTTTGCAGGGCTCCTGTTCGCTGAGCAGCCTTGTCAAAAGCTGCTGCCGCCGCTCTGCGCGGGAAAGTTCTTTCCTGTCGCCGCTGTTCAGCTGGGTGCGCAGTGCGTCTCGCCGCTCCGGCGCTTCATCCAGCAGCAGACCCTTGCCGGGATTCCGCACAAAATGCGCCCCGGCAGCCTGCATCCACTGCTCCACAGCGGGCAGCTCCCGCAGCACGGTGCGGCGGCTGACCCCGATGCTTTCAGCCAGCGCCGCCGTGGTGGGCTGCATCTGCGGCTCGGACTACACCATGCTGATGGGCGCCATGGTCATGGGCCCTCTGGCCGGCTGGGTCATCAAGCAGTTCGACAAGAAGGTGGAAGGCCATATCCCCGCCGGTTTCGAGATGCTGGTCAACAACTTCTCCATCGGCATTCTGGGTATGCTGCTGGCCATCCTTGGCTACTACGTCATCGGCCCGTTCATGACCGCCATCCTCACTGTGCTGACCGCCGGTGTGGACTTCCTTGTGGCACACAGCCTGCTGCCGCTGGTGTCCATCTTTATTGAGCCTGCCAAGGTATTGTTCCTGAACAACGCTATCAACCACGGCATCTTCAGCCCCATCGGTGCAAGCCAGGCTGCTGAGACCGGCCGCTCCATCATGTATATGCTGGAAGCCAACCCCGGTCCCGGTCTTGGTGTCCTGCTGGCCTACTGCTTCTTCTGCAAGGACGACACCACCCGCCAGTCCGCTCCCGGTGCTGTGATCATCCACCTGCTGGGCGGCATCCACGAGATCTACTTCCCCTACATCCTGATGAACCCCGTGATCATCATCGTCCCCATCGTGGGCAACTTCTGTGCCATCCTGTTCTACTCTATGACCGGTGCAGGTCTGTCCGGCCCTGCCTCTCCCGGTTCCATCATCGCCTACATGGCAATGGCTCCCCGGGATTCCATTCTCACCGTTCTGCTGGGCGTTGTCATCGCCGGTGCTGTTTCCTTTGTTCTGTCCTCGGTCATTCTGAAAGCGACCTCCGGTCACACCAAGAGCCTGACCGACGCCCAGAACGAAATGAAGGAGATGAAGGCACAGGCTAAGGGCGAGATCCCCGAGCCTACTGCCGTAAATGTCGGTCAGATCCGCAAGATCGTCTTTGCCTGCGATGCCGGTATGGGTTCCAGCGCCATGGGTGCTACCAAGTTCCACAACCGCATTAAGGCGGAGCGCCCCGACTTGACCGTGACCAACTCCAGCGTGGATACCATCCCCGCCGACGCGGACGTGGTGGTCTGCCAGCGCGTTCTGGCTGACCGTGCCGCCAAGTGCGCCCCGCAGGCACAGCTTGTTACGTTGGATAACTTCCTTGCAGATCCGCATCTGGACGCATTGTACAACGCACTGACCTCCACTACCCCGGCACTGGATGCCAAGGCCGAAGCTGCCGCCAACGAGGAGATCGTATCCGACCTGCGCAATGCAGCCGTAGCCCCTCTGGCGGCTGCCGTGACCGAGGCTTCCAAAGCCAACGATTCCGTGATGAAGATCCAGGCGGAGGACATCCAGCTGGGTCTGCCCTCCGTCACCAAGGAGGAGGCCATCCGTGCCGCCGGTGCGCTGCTGGCAAAGCGCGGCTATGTGGACGACAGTTACGCCGACGCCATGGTGGAGCGCGAAAAGCTGGTGAGCACCTACATGGGCATGGGCGTAGCCATTCCCCACGGCACCAGCCAGAAGAAGGGCACCGTTAAAAAGTCCGGCGTTGTCCTGCTGCAATATCCGCAGGGCGTGGACTTCGGCGATGAAAAAGCCTACCTCGTGTTCGGCATTGCCGGTGTCGGCAACGACCATCTCGACCTGCTGGGCAATGTCTGCGAGATCCTTGAAGACGAGGATGCGCTGGAACAGCTCAAGACCACTTCCGATATGAACTATGTGCTGGAGCACTTACAATAACGATTCCAAAAAGGAGAGATTTTTATGAAGAGCATCGATATCACCATTCAGGACAAAGAAGGTCTGCACGCCCGTCCCGCCGGTATCCTGAGCAAAGCTGCCAAAGGCTTTGAGAGCAAAGTCACTATGACCAAGAACGGCAAAGTCGCCGACATGAAGAAGATCTTTGCCGTAATGGGTCTGGCCGTGAAGTGCGGCGAGACCGTGACCATCGCCGCCGATGGCCCGGACGAGGATGCCGCCATCGAAGAATTGACCAAGCTGTGCAAGGACGCATGACTTCTCCCTCCGTCTATGACCATTCTGCATAAATACTGCTGACGCAAAACCGCTCCGGGCAGAACGCTCGGAGCGGTTTTACTGTCAGTATGCGTTTTTCATCACCGTGTTTTCCAGAAAGCTGAAAAACACATCGTATTCATTTGGGGTCAGCATTTTGGGAGAACTCATGATCACAAGATCATGCCCGTGGTTTCCCACATGATAGGGTGGATGAGTGTGAGAATAGGGGTTTTCCAAAACCCTCTTGACGAATTTCACATACAGTAGTATTTTTTCTGTAAATCCCACTGCTCTTGTGGATTGGTTTGAAGCCATCCACAAAATGTGGTCGTGTTCATTTTGAACATAACCACAGAAAGTGGTTGGTTATCACCGTGAGACCCACCACTTCCGTGAGGAAAAGTCCACGAAAGGACTTACCGTCCCGCAACACACCCGATTCATTTTGCCGCTTACTTCACCCGACAAAATCCATCGCTGCGCTGCGTGGGCGATATTTTTCTTTTATGGTCACTTGTCGGGGCGGAGGCCCCTCCATCTTGCTAACGCAAGACCGTTCGGTCGCTCAAAAGCCCCAATGGGGCTTTCATTGCTGCGCAACTGCGGCATTTTGCTTTCCGAAGAAACAAAAAATCCGAACCCTTCTCCTATTGAGAAAAGGTTCGGATTTTCATTATTTGGTGCGATGGAAGGGACTCGAACCCCCGGCCTACTGATTCGTAGCGCACGCCGGGCGATTCCCTCAATTTTTGGAAGTTACGTTTTAACGTTATTTCTCGGCGAAGCATCGCAGATTTTTAGCTTCGAGTTTCTGCACCCTTTGTCCGATTTTGCAACGATTTGCACCCTTTGCACGTTTTGAAACCGTGCAAAAACCGTGCAGAAACCGTGCACTTACTCCCGGACAAACTAAAAACCACTTCATCCGACAACGACTTGACGGCATTGGTTTGAGTGACTGCACACCAAAAATCAAGTCTTGGAGGATACTATTATGACAAAATTGCTTTCCTGCCGCTACAACATGGACGCCAACCGGGTGGAAGCCCGGTTCGAGGATGGCACCACTCTTGCCATCGACTGCATCGCCGTGGAGGACGAGTACGGCACCACCCCGGCACAGCGGGCAGAGCTGGACTGGCTGCTGTGGAACAAACCCTTGGAGTATGCACAGATGGTGCTGAGAGGGGAGATGGAGCACTATCTGTCGCTGGGTTGTGACCATAGCAGGCTGGAAGATTGAGCCTTAGAAAACGCGCGGCAAAATCGCTAATCGCGCGGCGCGCGTTTTTCTTTCCACCTCTTGTCAGACTGAATTGCACGGCGTGCATTCCAGCGTGCGATTTCACTTTTCCGAAATTCAATCGTATTACAGTTTATTTTTGCAGGTTCTCACTTTCATGTCGCACCTTCCCACGCATGAAGAATGCACGCCCGTGCGATTTTTGTTCGCGGTTTATTCGCGGTCAGCCGGATTTATTCGCGCTTTGTTCGCGCGATTGCGCGTTTTCAGCGTAAATTCAGCGTAAACCATGCCAAGTCAGCGTATTTTCAGCGTAAATCCCGGAAAGTCAGCGTAAATAAGCATCTACCATATAAATGATGCCCGCCCACTGTGGAAAAGCCACAGTGGGCGGGCATTCTGCGTTTTCAGATGGACTGGAATCCCTTGCCGATGATCTCGCTGGAGTTGACAATGGTCAGAAAGGCCGCCGGGTCCTCCCGGCGCAGGAAATCCCGCAGCAACCCTGCCTGCCGCCGGGTCAGCGCCACCATGATCATGGTGCGGGGCTCACCGGTGTACACGCCGGTGGCGTCCTGCTGGGTCGCTGTGCGTCCCAGTGTTTCCGTAACGAAACGCCGGATGGGCTCCGGCCTTGAGGTGATGACCGTACACACCTTGCGGAGGTTCAGGCTCTCGATGGCTGTGTCCACGATGGTGCTGCGCCCGATGAGTCCCAGCACGCAGTACATCCCGGTCTGCGGGCCGTAGAGGTAAGCCGCAAACAGCACCGTGCCGATATCGCTGAGCAGCAGCGCCCTGCCGATCTCCACCTTGATGTACTTGTGCAGGATCATCGCCACGATCTCGGTGCCGCCGGTGGATGCCCCGATGTTGAATACGATGCCGCTGGCAAGGGCAGGCAGCGCCACCGCAAAGCACAGCTCCAGCAGAGTATCATCCGTCAAAGGCTGCGACACGGGAAACAGCTTTTCGCACATACTGGAATAAAAGCTGAGCATGAAGGAGGAGTACAGTGTCCAACCCATGGTCTTTATGCCCAGAAAGACGCAGCCCAGCACATCCAGCACCGCATTGGTGATCCACATAAAGGTGCTGACGCTCAGAGCCGGAAAGCAGGTGGCTAGAACGATGGAAAGGCCGGTGGTGCCGCCAAATACAAAGTGGTTGGGCGCACAGTAAAAGTTCAGTGCTACTGCATAGATGATAAGTCCCAGATTCAGCAGCAGAAAAAAGCGTGCGCCGCTCCACAGCTGTGCCGGGGTCAGGTTTTTGCGCAGACCGTTCTTGATTGCTTCCATCTCAGTCCAGATGCTCCTTTACATCCATCAGCCGGGTGATGATGCAGTCTGCGGCGGACTGGTCCAGCGGCTCGCCGTGGCGGGGCTTCAGTGCCAGCACCTTCAGCCCTGCCGCCTTTGCGGAGGCAATGCCTGTGGGAGAATCCTCCACCGCAATAGCCTTGTCTGCCGTCAGCCCCAGTGCCTTCAGCGCCTTGAGATAGATATCCGGTGCAGGCTTATGGGCGGCGCAGTCCTCGCCGCTGAAGGCGAAATCCACCATGGCTTTCAAGCCGCCCTCCGTGAGCATCTTCATGATATCCGGTGCTGCGCTGGAGGACGCCACCGCCACCTTCAGCCCCCGGCTGCGCAGCGCATTCATCAGCGGCTCTGCCTGCGGGTCGGTAAGCTTGCCGTAGGGGGTGGGGCGAGCCTTGCGGTACTCCCGGTAAGCCATCAGCATCTCCTGACGGCGCACAGGGTCGTTGGGGACAATGGCTTCCCAGATGGCTTTTTCGTTGGAGCCGATGAAGTTGCCCTCCGGGATAGGGATGCCGTTTTCCAGCAGAAAGTTTTTACGGCGGTTCTCGTAGTAATATTCTGTATCTGCCAGCACCCCATCCATATCAAAAATCACTGCTTCAATCATTCTTCATTTCCCTCTTCATCAAAAAAGGGGAGGGGCAAGCCCCTCCCCCAAGCATGGGTCTATTGATCCCGGTCGATCGCTTAGTACTCCAGCTTCCACATATAGCGGCGCAGGGTCAGCGGATGCTGACGGACGTAGGACAGCTCCTCAGCATAGACGCGGAACACGGCGGTGTGCATCAGCGGGTTGAAGTAGGTGATGACGCTGCTGTCCACAGCATTGCCCAGACCGTAATCCTTTGCATCCACAACGGTGGTCAGAGCATCGAAGCGGTGCAGGAAGGTCAGTGCGCGGGCATCCACGGGACGGGTCTTGCCGTCGTTCATCAGCAGGATGAAGGGCACGTCCTTGTCCACGATCTCGAAGGGGCCGTGGAAGAACTCGCCGCTGTGGAAGGAGCCGGAGTTGACCCACTGCATCTCCATCATCAGGCAGATGGAGGTGGAGTAAGCGACCTCCATGGAAGCGCCGCTGGACATGACGTAGACGACGGGAGCGTCCTTGTACTTCTCAGCGAACTCCTTGGCAGACTTGCGGGCAGAGTTGGCAGCGTTCTCGGCAGCCTCGAACACGTTGGTCAGGCCCTCGATCATCTTGTCGTACTTGTCGAAGCCTTCCACCTGCTGCAGGATCTCCACAGCCAGTGCCAGAACGTAGCCCATCTTCTCCAGCTTGGCAGCGTAGTTTGCCTCAAAGCCGTGAACGATGGTGTAGTCAGCTTCCTTGGTCAGGGCAGAACCGGCAGCGTGGGTAACGCTGACAACGGTTGCACCGGCAGCCTTTGCCACGCTGTTGGCCTTGACGGTCTCAGGGGTGCTGCCGCCCAGAGAAGCGGTGATGACCACGGTGGTGTCGCCCAGCCAATCGGGGGTATCGTAGTTGAACTCGTTGGCGGTGTAGTGTGCCACACGCAGCTTCTTGCTGCAGTTTGCCAGGAAGTACTTTGCGGGGTACAGCTCTGCCTTGGAAGCACCGCAGCCAACAAAGGCCACGTTCTCCACGTTGTGCTTTGCCACGATGTCTGCCACGATGGACTTGACGTTTGCCAGATCAATGTTATACATAATGCAATCCTCCAAATTATTTTTCTTTTTGTTCTGATGAATCACAAATTACAGGCGTACGGATATCTATGTAAGCCGGAAACCCGGTTACACCAACAGACCAAGGGCGTTGATGGCAACACCGCCCACGATGCAGATGCCCAGCAGCCAGCCGGTCTTGACCTTTTTGCGGATCAGGGTGTACATCAGCATCACGATGCCAAGGTTCAGAAGGTTCGGCAGAATGCTGTTCAGCACATCCTGCAGCACCAGACCGGTGCTTGCGAAGGTAATGGGGGTAGTCAAACCCACCATGCTTGCCACCATGGCACCAATGACCATCAGGCCTACGATGCCGCAGACGTACATCAACTTGTCCATCATGCCGCCGTTGAGCTTGGTCAGGTACTTGCTGCCCATGGTGTAGCCCAGCTTACCGGCAAACCATGTGACCAGCACAGAGGGGACGATGGAGATGATCATAGCCAGAATGGGGCCCAGAACGCTGCCCTGCTGTGCCAGAGAGATGCCCAGACCAAAAGCGATCAGGCGGACAGTGCCCTGGAAGAAGGAGTCGCCCACGCCGGACAGGGGGCCCATCAGCGAGGTTTTGACGGCGTTGATGGTCTCCGGGTTGAAGTTCTCACGGTCGGCGGCGTACTGCTCCTCCATGGAGGCAGCCAGACCCAGCGTAAAGGCACTGGTCTGCGGGGTGCAGTTGTAGAACGCCATCTCGCGCTCGTAGGCTTCCTTTTTGTGCGCCAGCTGCTCGGGGTCGTTCTCGTCGGGGTACAGCTCGTCCAGCGTGGGAGCGATGCCGTACAAAAAGCCCATGTTCATCTGACGTTCGTAGTTCCAGGAGGCCTGAATGTTCAGGGAGCGCCACATGAACTGGAAGTATTTCTTGAAGTCGCTGCGCTTTGCAGTCTTGGTTGCGTTGCTCATTTCAGCTTCCTCCTATCAAAGATCGTCGTCATCTTCCAGCGGGTCGTAGTCCGGGTTGGCAGCAGCTGCACCGGCAGCGGCTGCGGCAGGTGCGCCCTTGCCATACTTCAGGCCGGTCAGGATCACAGCCAGAATTGCGGCGAAGATGGCCACAGCGGTGATATCCAGACCCAGGTAGCCCACAAAGAAGAAGCCCAGCAGGAAGTAGACGGTCAGGTCGCGGTTGAGCATGGTGGACAGCAGCAGGGCAATACCGTAAGCGGTAAGGAACTTACTGCCGAGGTTCAGGCCATCGGTCAGCCATGCGGGGATGAAAGCCACGATCTTCTGCACCAGATCCGTGCCGAAGTAGACGGACAGGAAGATGGGGATGAAGTACATCAGGCTATACAGCACTGTGCCCCAGACGATGTGCATGCTCCATGCCTTGCGGAACTTGCCTTCTGCAATGGCGTGGTCGGCAACGTGGGTCAGGTTGGACAGGATGGTGCGCATCAGCACGCCCAGCATCTGGCCCAGAACCGCGATGGGGATAGCCAGTGCCAGTGCAGTCTCGGCAGAAGCATCGGTCAGGATGGCAAAAGCTGCGCAGATGATGGCAGCCATGTTCATGTCCGGGGGTGCTGCTGCGCCGATATTCACGATGCCAAGGCTCATCAGCTCGATGGATGCGCCAAGGGTCAGGCCGGTCTGCAGATCACCCAGCAGCGCACCGACGATGGTGCAGGTGATGAGCGGACGCTCGAAGTTCATGCGGCCCAGAATGCGCGAGTCCAGAATACAGAACACGCCAACCAGACCCAGAAGCAGTGCGGTAACAAACATGGGTCAATTCCTCCTTCTTATCTCCTTACGATCAGGTGTGATCGATGGGTACTACCTTAAAGGTGGGGGTCTGCTGGCTGTAGATCTTAATGCCCATATCCAGCAGCTTCTGGGTGTCGGCCTGCTCCTCCGGGGTCAGGAACACCGACTGATCAAAGGCCTTGGAGCCGGGCTTGTTGGCCACAGCGCCGTAGTTGATCTCTTTGATCTTGGGGTATGCCTGACAGAACTTGAGCAGGGCAGCGGTGTTGCCGAAGATCATCATGATCTTCTCGTCCAGCTGCTCCACCTTGGGCATCTTGGCGATGGCCTTATCCACCGTAAAGATGTTCACCCGGACACCGGCGGGCTTGCTCAGCAGCAGGGCGGACTTTTTCATCTCGTCGTTGGCGGCGTCATCGTCCACCACGATGATGCGCTGTGCGCCCACATGGCCGGTCCACGAGAATACCACCTGACCGTGCAGCAGGCGGTAGTCCAGACGTACTAATTTGATCATAGGTCATCCTCCTCATCTTGGGCTGCGTTTTTCAGCAGCAGGTTACAATCAATGATCTGCGCCTTGGCATCTGCAATGCACTCGGCCAGTTCGTCCTGTGTCAGGGCTTCGTCGTTGGAAGCAAGGGTCAGCACCAGAGAAGCGTTCATGCCGCAGATCAGGTGCACAGCCGGATACTCCGGCAGCAGGGTCAGCATCTCGTTGTTCACGCTGCCGCCCATCACATCGGTCACGATGTACACAGCATCCTCTGCTGCAAAGTCGTCCAGCAGCCGGCGTGCCGCCACCGTGATCGGCTCGGTCTCATCCCGCAGGGTGGCAAGGGCATAAAGGTTCGGCAACTCGCCAAGGATCATCTGCACGGTGTCCTTCATTCCGGCAGACAGCCCTCCGTGCGAAGCAAGAATGATTCGGTTCATACGCATCCACGACCTTTCTTGTGGTTCCTTCATCTCTTCGGCGTCTGTATCGTCCCATTCGTTATAGACGTCATAATCGTCATGTACATAGTACCACATTTTGCACAGACGTCAAGAGGTTTTTCTAAAAAAATCTTTACTTTGGTAAAGTGCACAAAGCACTTCCCCTATATTTTAGCAGTTTCACCAATAACCTTCCGTAGAACGATAAAAAGAGCGTCTTTTCCGCACGGAAAAGACGCTCTTTTTAGGGAATTGATCGGTGCTTAAAACTCAAACATATACCGGCTTCCAATGTAATACTGCCGCCCGATGCACAGCGGGTGGTCATATTGGTCATGGAAGTAGGCGTTCAGATACAGCAGCGGCTCGCCCAGCGAAAGGTTGAGCAGCTGTGCCTGTTCTGCCGAAGCCCGTACCGCCTCGATACGCTGGCAGGAGGTCGTCGCAGGGCGCAGCCCGGAGATGCGCTCAATGGTGTCAAACATGGAAACATCATTGAGGTTCTCGCTCATCAGGTTCTTATAAGGCTCGTAGGGCAGGAACAGGTTCTCCAGAAAAACCGGCTGACCATCGGCGGTGCGCAGACGCTGGATATAGATGAGCAAGGCTTCCGGGCCTACATGGAAGAAGGCTTCCTCATCCTTACGCACCGGCACGATCTGACGGTTCAGCAGCCGGGCACCCGGCACCATACCGTTTTCTTTGCAGGTCTCCGTAAAACTGGCAGCATTTCTGCCGCTGGTAAACTTGCGATGGATGCGGGGCTTACTGACAAAGGTGCCGCGCCCCTGCATTTTGACCAGATACCCTTCGGCGCACAGCTCTTCCACCGCACGGCGCACCGTGATGCGGCTGACAGAGTATTCTGCACTCAGTTCCGGCTCCGGGGGGATCTTCTCATTGGTTTTGTATTTGCCGCTCTCGATCGCGGCACGAATGTCATCCTTTACCTGCTGGTAAAGCGGGACGACAGCACTATCATTGATCGCCATGAAATACCTCACTCTCAAATTGAGTATATCGTTATAAACATTATATTCATCTTATGGCTATGATAGTGCATATTCTGCGAATTGTCAAGTAAAACTTGCGGTTCATTTTTTGTGCGAGATGACGGACGTGCCGCGCTGCGCAGGGCACCCCATTTTCCAGTGCCCTGCCGGGAAGAATCCAAAGAGCGGCGGAACGCTCGTTGGCACACGACTTTGGAACCAAAGTCTAGTGTGTTACACCTTGGTTCCGGCTGATGCGGAAAAGGGGCTGCGAGAGGCTCCGGCAAGCACCTGTTCTGTGGCAGAAGGATGCGCGGATGGGCGTGGCAGTTGACGGTCTTTGCCCACCCAGCGCAGGCTTGCAGAGGAACCAATGGTGTACGTTCTCCCGTCCTGCCGCAGCAGCGTTTTTCCCCTATAAGCCGCAATGTAAAAATAATCAGCGTCTGTGCTTACCCCGGTTGCCTGCAAGTGTCCCCGGTTTTAGCATTGCCGTTTTATAAAGAATCTTCTTTATCAGCTTTCTTTCATCTTCTGTCAGCTTATCGTAGTTGATGCCGATCGCCTTCAATGCCGTTCGGATCTTCTTTTCATCCGCAGACCCTTCAAGTTTCTGTGCATCCTCCAGTTCCTTCATCAGGTTGTCGATCATTGAACCATCCGAAGTGGTCTTGTCCTTGCGGTGTTCCGTCTTGATGTTCTTCAGGATAGCCACCAACTCGTCATACAAGACCCGACCAAAGTACTCATCTTCATCGATCTGCCCCAGCTTCAAGGTGCTCATGTACAAATCGTTTTCATCTGCTGCATACTTCTTTTTCAGCATTTGCCGCGTTGCTTCCAGACCGGCATTGAGGTTTTGAATGTTTGCGCTGACATATCCATCTACATAGATTTCCAGATCGGTCATGAACCGCTGGAAATTCTCATGCACGATCAGTTCGCACAGCAGCCGATGATTGAATTTTCCATTCCGTAATACGTCCACTGCGCCATCGCTCAGATGCAAGTCCGAAAGGACTGCATCTGGGCGTTTTTTGTTTTCCGTCACACCCAGCAGGTAATCCGTGGTCACGCCATAGAACTCAGCCAGTGTTGTCACGGCGTAAATGCTGAGGTCGGTCACATCGTCGCTCTCGTATTTCGACAATGCCGATTTGGACAGACCCGTCTGCTCTGCCAGCGTTTCCAGCTTCAGATTCCGCTCCACACGCAGGTCTTTGAGCCGTTCTCCCAGTGTCAGCTTGATGTTCATGGTCGCACCTCCGATGTTTTTTGCACAGTATACCACTTCCAGCGGTTCCTGTCCATAAGCGTGGAATTTTGCAGTTTCTGCACCTGTTTTCCGACATTATGGATATACGGCACAGCGGCCATGGAGGTGCTATCCTATAGACAGAAAGAAAACATATTAACTTCCCAGCAGCGAACATATTAAGGGCTTCCCGCGAAAGCCCTCTGAAATATCTTTCATAACAGGACCTTGAGAACAGAATGACCGTCCGAACTGCCCAGACCGCCAAGACCTCCCATCGGGGGAGCGAGCGCCCTGCATGGGGCCGACACAGAGTCCAAAAAGATTTCCTGTCGGAAGGCAGCAAGGGAGACCGGCTTTGAACGTGGCAGGGATCAAATTGATCCGTGCCAGAGCCTTTGACCAAAGGAGAAATTTTGAGTTTATATCAAAAGATCAAGTCCGCCATCACCGTTCGGCAGGTGGGAGAGATGTACGGCATGGAGCCCGACCGCCATGGCATGGTGTGCTGTCCGTTCCATTCCGACAACCACCCCAGTATGATGCTGAACGAATCCTACTATTACTGTTTCGCTTGCGGGGCCAATGGAGATGCCATCGACCTCACCGCCAAGCTGTTCGACCTGAACCCCCGGCAAGCCGCCGAGAAGCTCGCAAGTGACTTCGGGCTTGACCCGGACAAGCCGCCCGCCAACGCCATCGCCCTACCGCCGCCCAAGCGTGGCCTGACGGACGAGCAGTGGGCAGACATCGCCTACTGCCTGCGGGTGCTGACCGATTATCTCGACCTGCTGCACGACTGGCGAGAGCGTTACAAGCCCGCCAGCCCGGAAGAACCGCTGGACGAGCGGTTCGTGGAAGCCCTCCACATGACCGAGACCATCGAGCACCTGACGGACTGCGTTGCATTTGGGACGCCCCAGCAGAAGGCCGCTGCCGCCGCACAGCTGCTGTCCGGGTCGTACCTGCTGATGCTGGAGGAGCGCACCGACCGCCTTGCTCTGGCAAAGTGCGCCTGATAATTTATTCACCTGAAGTGGTGGGTCTCACCGTGAGACCCGCCACTTCACTTTTCTAAAGGAGAACCACCCTATGAAGAAAAACATTTCCCGCAACCCCTTATGGCCGGACTGGTACAACGGCAAGAAAATTGACGAAGTCCAGTTTGGCCGTGCCTTTCTGGAACAGTGGCCGCTGAAATGCGTCAACGGAACGCTGTACACGCTGGACGGCCCGGTGGAGGACGAAAGCGAGATCAAGCAGCGCATCTTGGAGAACATCGAGGAATATGTCACCTCCGGCCTGTCCAAAAAGGTCACCAACATTCTGGAGACCATCAAGCTGCTGGCCTTTTCCGACCCGTTCCCCATCGAGCAGGACTGCATCCACCTCCAGAACGGCGTGTACCATCTGCCGGACGGCTCTTTTCAGGAGAGCCGCCTGTTCTGCCAGAACCGCCTGCCTGTGAGGTATGAGCCCAAAGCCGCCAGCCCTGACCGCTGGCTGACCTTTCTGCACGAGCTGCTGGACGATGCCGACATCCCCACCTTGCAGGAATATCTGGGCTACTGCCTGATCCCCAGCACCAAGGGACAGAAGATGATGCTCATTGTCGGCAAGGGCGGCGAGGGCAAGTCCCGCATCGGGCTGGTACTGAAACGGCTCATGGGGGATGCCGCCAGCAACGGCAGCGTCCAGAAAGTGGAGAACAACCGCTTTGCCCGTGCCGATCTGGAACGCCGCCTGCTGATGATCGACGATGATATGGATATGAACGCCCTGCCCAAAACGAATTATATTAAGACCATCGTGACCGCCGAAGCCAAGCTGGACTTGGAGCGCAAGGGTGTCCAGAGCTACCAGCGGGACATCTACGCCCGGTTCCTCTGTTTCGGCAACGGTGCGCTGACCTCGCTGTATGACCATTCGGACGGTTTCTTTCGCCGCCAGCTCATCCTGACCACCAAGGACAAGCCTGCCGACCGCACGGATGACCCCTTCCTTGTGGAGAAGATGTGCGCCGAGTTGGAAGGCATCCTGCTCTGGTGTCTGGAAGGGCTGCACCGGCTGGTGCAGAACGATTTCCGCTTCACGGTCAGCGAACGAGCCGCCGCCAACGTGGACACCATCAAGCGCAGCAGCAACAATGTCATCGACTTCATGGAGTCCGAGGGCTATTTCCGCTTCAAGGCGGACTACTCCATCAGCTCCAAAGAGTTCTACGACATTTATAAACAGTGGTGCGAGGACAACGCCTGCCACAGCGTATCGGCCATCCGTTTCAGCGCAGAACTGCGCCAGAATGACCGCCGCTATAACCTTGAAGCCACCAACAACATCTACCTGCCCGGTGGCCGCAGGGTGCGGGGTTTTGTAGGCATCGAGCCGCTTGTCCACCCCTGCCCGTAAAAAGTGCATTTTTTCACGGAAGAAGTTCGTACAACCTGTACGGTCTGTACTTGTACGCACCCGTACGGCAAGCAGAAGAAAATTAGAACGCATCATCGTGTATATTTTATGTCGCCGTACGCCGTACAGGCCGTACGGGTTATTTGAAGTCCGTACGCAATTTTTTCAGATGCGTACGGAGCAATCAAGTTCGCATTGTGCGAACTTGATCGTAGCTCTCCCGCAGGAGACGTTCCCCCTCGGAGAGCCCACTACACTTTGCAGACCATAGGGATGAAAGTGTCATAGTGGGTTATTACACTTCCGCAGAAGTGCATCTCCGTTCCCCGTCACCTCTCGATGAACCTTGAAAGGAGGGATGCCCTTTGGCAAGAAACGATGGCGTTGACCGCACCAGTGTCCGAAATCTCACCGTTTCGGACAAGGCCGTTGGCAACACCCAGCAGCACAATGAGCGTGAAAAGGACAGCTATCGGAACCCCGATATTATCCCCCAGCGCGCTGCATGGAACGTCCACTTCAAAAAGCCAACCGCCAGCTACACTGACCTGTTCGCCCAACTGGAAACCGCTGGTACGATTTCAACGCGCGGCCTGAAGCCGGATGCCACCCATTATTGCGAGCTTGTCTTTGATGTCAACTCGGCCTATTTTGACAATCACGGTGGCTACGAGTTCGCCAAGCAGTTCTATGAGGATGCCTACCAAGCTGCCGTTCAAATCGTGGGCGGTGAGCAGTATATCCTCTCGGCAGTCATGCACGCCGATGAGATCAACCGTGCCATGACCGAAGCATTAGGCCGTGAAGTCTACCACTATCATCTCCATGTGGTCTATGTGCCTGTGGTGGAAAAGCAGATCCTCTGGTCGAAACGCTGCAAGGACAAGGCACTGGTCGGCACAGTCAAGGAGACCGTCATGCAGGTCAGCCGAAGCAAGAAGTGGGCTTCCAAGCCCCTGCTGGACGATGCCGGAAAGCCTGTCCTGCAAAAGAGCGGCAAGCCAGTCCTGAAGAAGTCGTACAGTGTCCTGCAAGACGATTTCTTCCACTATATGCGCAACGCCGGGTATACGGATGTAGAGCGCGGTGAGCGTGGCAGCACTGAAGAACACCTGACCGTCACCCAGTTCAAAGTCCAGCGGGAGCAGGAGCGACTGGACACTCTGACCGCCCAGATTGACCAGAAAGAGCAGCACCTCACCCAAACCAACAAAACCCTCTCCAAGACCGAAAAGGAACTTGCCGCTGTGCAGAAAAAGGTCACGCTCACAAAAGAAGCCCTCATTCATGCGCGCGATCTGGATTATATTGGTAAGCGCACCTTTCTCGGCAACTATTCGCTGACCGAAGAAGAGTTTTCCAAGCTGAAAAAGCAAGCCGACCACGGCTATATGATGGATGTGGAGAACCGCCGCCTGAAAGAAGAACTTTCCACCGCCAAGAAAGAGGCCGTTCGTTGGAGCAACAAGTACCACGACCTGTGGTACGACGTGAAACCCTATCTGGATGCTCTCCACCGTGCGCCCGAACTGGTGCGTGGCTTTCTGGAAAAGATTCTTGCCCCCAAGCAGGAGCACACCATGAATGTGCCGCAGCAAAACCGTAAGCGTGATCAGGATATGGAACTTTGAGTTTCGGAGGATACCACTTGAACAAAAAGAAGAAGTTAAACAAATCCGGCTACCCGGATGAAGCAATCAAGACCCTTGCACGTTGCTTTTATCCCTCCATGGTTGAGTTTTTCAACAGTGAGGAAGGCCAGCGTGAATATGAGGAATGGCTGAAAGAGCAGGAAGCACTACAAGCCTTGCCTGTTGCCGCATAAAAACAGCAGGACGCTCCCAGTAAAGGGAACGCCCTGCCTTATATAGATGTATCTCACCGAGGTGTGTCCAGTTGGGCACACCTCTTATTTTTTTGCCCTTAATCTTCTAACCCATGGCTCCCGGCTGCATTTTTCAAATATTCCTCTGGGGCACCGTTCAGAATCAGCTCGGCCTTTTCCTTCATGGTGCGTTTGCGGTAGTTGTCAAACTCGGCGGAGAGGCGCAGATATTTATCTTTCTGCTCTTCTATCACTTTGTTTGCTTCTTCCAGTTCCTGGGCAAGCTTTTCCTCTTCTGTCGGAGCTGCACTGTCCTGTACGTCCTCCTCTTGAATTTCTTCATTTTCCGCGGCTTCATCCTGCGTAGCTTCGGACATTAACTCTTCTTCGTTGATGTTTTCTTTTTCTTTAGAGTCCATATTGTTATGCTTGTTATTCTTGTAAAATGATTTTGCTTTCATTGTTGTTAAGGGTTTAAGTTAATATGATACGGTTTTAATAGCAAAAACTTTGCCAAATTGACGGCTTTTGCCAAAAACGCTGCAAAGGTAATACTTTTA
>OHHG01000122.1_pt1 | contig 30643 bp, 20 predicted proteins | sample 1567991 | NCBI WGS metagenome assembly OHHG01 (sample SAMEA3879588, study PRJEB24766) | human gut metagenome | biome: human-associated habitat; feature: feces | place: USA | collected 1985/1987
AAGGGACGCTGTCCCTTGACCCTGCAAGGGGCAATTGCCCCTTGACCCCTTTTCGAGATTGAGTTGGTCGCACTTTCATGCTCCTTCCGCGTGCAGCTTTTTGGTGCATCGCCGAAGCCCTTGTTTGCTCCCACCAACTTTCCGTGAAGAACCTTTTTATTGCACGAAAAAGGAGAAGCCGCTTATGCAGCTTCCCCTGATTTTTGCTTACTTCAGCATGGATTCTTCCCAGGAATCGAACGGCTTGATGCCCAGCAGACCCGCCACCGTCGGGGCGACGTTCGCCAGACCGAAGCCGTGGCCATCCTTCAATTCGTGACGCTCGTCTTTGTCGTACACGATGAAGGGGACGGGGTTCAGGCTGTGCGCCGTGCGGACGCTGATCTTGCCCTTCTTGTTCTTCTCCAGCATCTGGTCGGCATTGCCGTGGTCAGCCGTCACGCAGAGAATCGCACCGTACTCGTCGCACGCCTTCTTCACGCGCGCAAGGCACAGGTCAACGGATTCCACCGCGATTTCGGTCGCCAGCAGGTTGCCGGTGTGGCCAACCATGTCGCCGTTGGGGTAGTTGCAGCGGATGAAGCCGTACTTGCCGCTCTTGATGGCGTCCACCACCAGGTCGGTGATTTCGGTCGCCTTCATCCACGGGCATTCGTCGAAGGAACGCACGTCGGAGGGCACTTCCACCCACGTTTCCAGCTCCTCGGAGAACTTCTCGGAGCGGTTGCCGTTCCAGAAGTACGTCACATGGCCAAATTTCTGTGTCTCGGAGCAGGCAAACTCGTTGACGCCGTTGGCGACAAGCAGCTCAGTCAGCGTGTTGCGGATTTCCGGCGGGTTGACGAGGAAGGACTTCGGGATGCACAGGTCGCCATCATACTGGAGCATACCGGCGTACTTCACTTTGGGCATTTTGCCGCGGTCGAACTTGTCGAACGAGCTGTCGCCGTCGAACGCCATCGAAATTTCCTGCGCGCGGTCGCCGCGGAAGTTGAAGAGGATAACGCTGTCACCGTCCGCCATCTTGCCCACGGGCTTGCCATTCTCCGCAATCACGAATGCCGGCAGATCCTGGTCAATCACGCCGGTTTCCGCGCGGAAGGTCTCAATGGCTTCCTTCGCGGTCGCAAACTGACGGCCGATGCCATGCACATGCGTGTCCCAGCCCGCCTTGACCATCGGCCAGTTCGCCTGATAGCGGTCCATGGTGATGGTCATGCGGCCGCCGCCGGAAGCGATCTTGCCGTCGAAATCCGCGTCATTCAGGGATGCGAGAACGTCTTCCAGCTCCTGCACATACTCCAGCGCGGAGGTGGCGGGCACGTCGCGGCCGTCCAGCAGAATGTGGCAGCGGACGTGCTTTACGCCCTCCTTCTTGGCTTCCTTCAGCATCGCAATCAGGTGCGAAATGTTGGAGTGCACGTTGCCGTCGGACAGCAGACCGATGAAGTGCAGGGTTGCGCCATTGTCCTTCAGGTCGCTGACGAGGTTCTTCCACGCATCCGAGGTGTAAATCTTGCCGGATTCGATGGATTCGTTGACAAGCTTGGCACCCTGCGAGTAAATCTGACCGCAGCCGAGCGCGTTGTGGCCGACTTCGGAGTTGCCCATATCATCATCGGAGGGCAGACCGACTGCCGTGCCGTGCGCCTTGATGATCTGCCACGGGCAGGTTTCCTTGAGTTCGTTGAGGGTCGGGGTCGTGGCCTTTTTGACCATGTTGCCCAGTTCTTCAGGGGTTTCGCCTACGCCGTCCATGACGACGAGAACAACCGGCTTTTTCATTGTTCAAAAATCCTCCTTAAAAAATACAGTACCGGGGAGAATCTGGTAGGCTGGGACGGGTGTCCGAGCCCACCCCATAGAATAGTCTATTTTTTCACGGATGTCAAGGGGCAGGGGCGGTTAAAAGGAATAAACACGCGGGAAAAGCGATAAACACGCGGGCATAGTATGACGAAGCGCCCAACTGAATCGCGCGGAGGGGCAAGGGGCGGAGCTCCCTTGTGGGGTTTGAGGCAACGCCCCAATTGTTCCTCGTTTAATCTACTCCAAGGGAAAAGTCAACAAGGCGCAGGCAGCGAAGCGTCCCTGCCAGTAACTTTGCGCGTTCTCAGACGCGCCCCCCAACTCGCTTTCCCCACCACTTGCACATTGTCGCGCCAAATGGGCGCGACCGAGAAGCACGAAAGCCATCCTCCTAACAATTTTTCTACAACTCCATAAAAACAGGCTCATGCCCCAAAACCACCGGGACATGAGCCTGCTTTCTTATCTTGCCTTTTCAATCAGCGTGTGCAGCGCGTGCTTCATTGCCAGCGTGCGGATGCGATCGCGGTTGCCGGAGAGCGCCAGTCGAACCGCGCTCGTGCCGCCCGCCGTCGATACGCCGACGCACACCGTCCCCACCGGACAGTCCTCCGTCCCGCCGTCCGGCCCCGCGACGCCCGTCGTACTCACCGCAATGTCCACGCCCAGCCGCTTCCGCGTGCCTTCCGCCATTGCGCACGCCGTCTCCACGCTCACCACGCCGAAACGCTCGATGACCTCCGCAGGCACGTCCGCCAGAATCGTCTTCGTGTCCGTCTGGTACGTCACCAGTCCCGCGCGGACAACCGCTGATGCGCCCGGAATATCCACCAGCGCCGCAACGACCTTGCCGCCCGTCAAACTTTCGCACGTCGCGCACGTCATGTTCCGCGCCCGCAGCGTCTCAATCGCCGTTTTCGCCAGTGAACCGCCGTCTGTTTCCTCAATCGCGTACACAACATTGCCCAGACGCGCCTTGACCTCCGCCAAAAGCGGTGTCAGCAGCGCCAGCGCCTTCTCCGCCGTATCAGCGCTCGCCGTCGCGCGCAGCTGCACCTCGCCTAACGCGCAGTAGGGCGATAACGTCGGATTCTCGCCGTTCTCCAAGTCGCGCAGGCGCGTGTCCACCTCGGATTCACCCATGCCGAAGATGCGCACATACCGGCTCACCAGTGCGCGCCCCGACCGCGCCATCAAGTACGGCTCGACCGATGCGGTGAACATCGGCTCCAGCTCGCAGGGCGGACCGGGCAGGTGGATAACGACTTTTCCATCACCCATCGGGACAATCGCGCCGGGGGCTGTGCCGTTCGGGTTCATCAGCAGTGTAGAATCCGCCGTGAACATAGCCTGCGAAAGGTTGTTGAGGGTCATGTTGCGGTGATACTGCTGGAAGCGGGTGCGAACCATCTCCTCCGCTTCCGGGAAGAGGACAAGCTCCTTGCCCGCAACCTTTGCCGCCACGCGCTTGGTGATATCATCGACCGTCGGGCCGAGGCCGCCGGAGGTAATGACGATATCCGCGCGGCTGAGCGCAAGACGGTAGGCTTCCTCCAAGCGCTGCGCATTATCGCCCACGACGGTTTGGTGCTGCTGCGTGATGCCCAGCGCGGACAGGCGGCGCGAGAGGAACTGCGCGTTGGTGTTGAGGACTTGCCCCATCAGGAGTTCCGTGCCGACACATAGAATTTCTGCAATCATGGTGTTTTCTCCGAAAGAAGGTGCTTCTTTCAATCACAGGGAATTTTGCGCCTGTGGACGCGACCAAAGGGCTTTCTGATTGTCCTTTGGGAACCTTCGTTGTCGCCACTTTTGGGGTTATTCAAACAAAATGTAGGGTGTATTCTGCTTGAATACTGCCAAGAGTGCTGCGACGTAAAAACATTTATTTCCCCAATTTGCTGATGCCGGATGCTTTCGCGCAGTCCATGACCGCCTTCGCGACGGCGGGGGCGACGCGCTTGTCGAACGCGCCGGGGATGATGTAGTCCTCTTTCAGCTCATCGTCCGAGACGATAGACGCAATCGCGCGGGCGGCAGAGAGCTTCATTTCCTCCGTAATATCTGTCGCCTGTGCGTCCAGCGCGCCGCGGAAAATGCCGGGGAAAACCAGCACGTTGTTGATTTGGTTCGGATAGTCGCTGCGCCCGGTCGCAATGACGCGCGCGCCGCCCTTTGCGGCCTCTTCCGGCATGATTTCCGGCGTGGGATTCGCCATTGCGAACACAATCGCGTCCTTCGCCATCGTCGAAACCATTTCCGCCGTGACGATTTTCGGGGCGGAAACGCCGATAAACACGTCCTTACCCTTCATCACGTCCGCCAGCGAACCGCGCTCGTTGTGCCGGTTCGTGATTTCCGCCATCTTGCGCTGCGCCGGATTCAGCCATTCCTCGTCCACGCTGACCGCGCCCGCCCGGTCAACCAGCACGATGTTGCCCGCGCCGAACTGCAGCAGGAGCTTGGCGATGGAGATGCCCGCGCTGCCCGCGCCGTTGATGACGATGTTCACATCCTCCATCTTTTTGCCAACCAGCCGCAGCGCGTTCAGCAGACCCGCGGAGACGACAATCGCCGTGCCGTGCTGGTCGTCGTGGAAAACGGGAATATCCAGTTCCTTGCGCAGGCGGCTTTCGATTTCAAAGCAGCGCGGCGCGGAAATATCCTCCAGATTGATGCCGCCGAACGTCGGCGCGATTGCCTTCACCGTCCGCACGATTTCGTCCACGTCCTTCGTATCCAGACAAATCGGGAATGCGTCCACGTCCGCAAATTCTTTGAACAGAATCGCCTTGCCCTCCATGACAGGCATCGCCGCCAGCGGGCCGATGTCGCCCAGCCCCAGCACCGCCGTGCCGTCGGACACCACCGCAACCAGATTGCCCTTGGCGGTGTAGCGGTACACATCGCGCGGGTCAGCATGAATGCGGCGGCAGGGTTCTGCCACGCCGGGAGTATACGCGGTGGACAGGTCATCGCGGTTTTCCACCTTCACCTTGCTCTGTACGGCAACTTTGCCGTGGTGTTCCTCGTGCATTTGCAGGGCAGCCTGATTATAATCCATAAAAATCGCTCCTTTTCAGGTCGAATGATGGCACTTGACGGCATTAAGGTAACACCGCGCAAATGAGGTGGTCGGCTGGCGAATGAATTTTTCGTCAGATGCAAATGCAAATTTCGAAGGTTTACTGGATGTAAATCGAGAAATTTGCATGCCGCAGATAGCGGAAAAGACATCGCCAGACGCGCCGCCGAATTGTGCGGTGGTGCCCTAATACTCCCCTGCTTCGCCGTTGAGAATCGCATCTGTCAGCGTTCCCAGCAAGCCACTATCCTCCATCGCGTCCATTGCGCCCTGCACAAGTTTCGCCGGAAGTGCCGCAAGCCACTGCGTCACCTTCCGCACCATCGGCTTTCCAATCCGCCCCATCAGCTCCGCCAATGCCGGGCCATCCACCGACAGCACATTCGTGCCCTGCACATCCTCCGGCGCATACTTCACCGTGCCCTCCACCACCTGAATCACCTTGACCGTCAGCGTCATCATCGTGGCGCTATGGTCAGGCTGAATCCGGCGGATGGTGATAGTATCGCCCTGCGCCTCGCCCTCAAAGGCAAGGTGGATGCCGTCGTCGCCCGTCATCATGCCATCCGCGTCGATTTGCGCGTAGAACGGCAGCGTGACGGGATAGCTTACAGGCAGCGAGAACGAAACCTGCGCATTCAGCACGTCCGATTGCAGGGAGAGCGCACCTGTGAAGAGCAGCGCATCCCGGCGAAGCGTCGCGGAAAAGTCCACCAAATCAGGCAAATGCAGCGAAACAACCTGCGTGCCGTCCGCCTCCGCGTACGAAAAGACGGTTTCCTCGCCGTTTTGCCAGCTGACGCCGTTTTCAGTGTGTTCGATGCTCAAGCCATCCGGGAAGTTCGCTTCGACGTACTCCGGCAAGGTTGCCAGCGCGTCAAAAATATTCGCATCCGTGCCGCTTTCCAAGCCGAACGCTTCAATATAATAATACAGCGCCCTGTCATCTTCGGACAGGCGGGCGATTTCTTCTGCGCAGGTTATCAGCGCCGTGTTTTCCAGCCGACCATCGTTTTCCTGTGCCGCCAAATCGGCAATCGCCTGCCGGAGACCTGCCCATGCGCTGGTGTGCGCGTAGGGGGACAGCCACAGGAACACCCGCTGCAAAGGCAAGTCGAGGTGATTGTACGCCTTGATGGCAAATTCCAGCCACGCCAGCTGATTGACCATCAGCGTTTCGCCTCCGAGGGTGGTGGACTGAATCCCCCAGTGGCTGTCCAGACCGAAGAAGCGGATGCGGGTCGCGGTTTTTTCCGGCGCATTCGTCAGGCCAAGGTCAATGCGCGCGTCAAAGCTGCCATCCGACGCCACCACGTCGCCTTCCACCGTCAGCAGGCGGAAGAGCGATTTCAGCCCCTGCGCCAGCTTTCGCTCCTGTGCGGGGTACTGCACGGGATCGATGTCTGCACTCAGGCGGAACGTGACGCGCTCGCCCAGCGCCGTGGACAGCACGAGCACCGCCGCCAGTGCCGCCGCTGCCAGCCGCCGCATCAGCCCCATAGCAACGCCAGCGCCGGAACAATCTGCTTTTTCCGGCTTACAACTTTCGGAAGCCACACATGGTGACTGGAGGTGTCCTCATTGAGGTTAAACGCCTGCCGCACCGCGTCGTCGCCGCCAAGGAACACCAGCTCCGTGCCGCAGCGCAAGACGTCGGTCAGCATCATAAGGAACATATCATAGCCCTTATTGTCCTTGATTTTCTGCATTTCGGGCAGAATTTCCGGCAAACGCTCCAGCATCCGGTCAGTGTCAAGGCAGGTAATCTGGCAGATGCCAAGGTTGTGCCCCGCGATGTGGAATTCCTTGAAGTCGGTATTCAGCAGCTGTTCGACGGGTTTGTCCGCGCCGCTGCCGGCGGAGAACATCTCGCGGCCGAGCGTCTCCAAATCAATCCCTGCGATTCGCGCCAGACGGTCCGCCATGCGGCGGTCGCGCGGCGTGCACGTCGGGGACTTGAACATGACCGTATCGGACAAAATCGCCGCCGCCATCAGCCCTGCCATCTTCTCAGAGGGCTGCAAGCCGCGTTCTTGGAACATCGTCGCGACAATCGTCGTTGTCGAGCCAACGGGCTCATTGCGCATGAACACCGGCGCGCCCGTCTGAATATCCGCCAGCCGATGATGGTCGATAATCGCGATAATATCCGCCTGTTCCAGACCGGGGATGGACTGGCTCTTCTCGTTGTGATCAACCAGTACAACGCGCTTGCGCCGCGGCCGCAGCAGATGATAGCGGCTCAGCGTGCCGACGACCTTCTCGTTTTCGTCCAGCACGGGATAGGAGCGGTAGCGGCTTTGCAGCACCGTCTCGCGCACGTCGTCGATGAAGTCGTTGAGGTGAAACAGCACGACCCCCGTATGCTGGGCAATGCGCTGCACGGGAATTGCCTGATAAATCATCCGCGCCGCGCGGTAAGCGTCGCAGGGCGTGGCGATAATGCACGTCTTGCTGGACAGACCGAGATACTTTTCCGACAGTGAGCCTTGGCAGATAATGACGCACGATGCACCGATTTCCAGTGCCTTGTCCACCACGTCCTTCTGCTGCCCGCAGATGACGATGCTGCCGCTGTTGACGCCCTTCAGGCACTCGCCAGGTGTCGGCAGGGCAATCACGACTTCGCCGGAAATGGTATCGAACGTATCCTCCTCGTTGTTGATGATATGCCCTTCGAGCGCGGACAGAAGGTTGAAAATCGGCACGTCGCGGACTTCGGGCTTCGTGATGCTCTCCATGTCCTTTTCGGCAATGCCGCCCGCGGTCAGCATCCCGTAGAGCGTGCCATCCTCATTTGTGACCGGCACCGCAGACAGATTTTCATCCTCGCGCAGCACTGCCCACGCGTGACTGATCGGGACACTTGTGCCGAGCGTCGGCGGACGGTCATAGTCAATATCACGCACCTGTGTGCGGACATTGGTGAGCAGCGTCGGCGCCTGAAAGCCGAAGCGGTCGAGCAGGAACTGCGTCTCGTCGTTCGGCGCGCCCTGCATGGCGGCGACATAGGCGTTGTCGCCCAGCGCATTATGCAGCGCCGCAAACGCCATGGCGGACACCACGGAATCGGTATCGGGATTGCGGTGTCCGCAGACATAAATCGGATCCATCTATGTATTCTCCTTTCACGGGGGAAAGCTGTCGTCAAAAGCACTTTCTGCCCTTACCAGTCCAAATCGTCATCTTCCTCGTTGTCATCCACGACACCCGCCCATGCGCTTGGGTCGGTGTAGAGGCGCAGGCGATACTCGTCGTTCATCGCTTTCTGCGTGTCGATGTTTGCAATGCCCAGCGTTTTCAAGCCCTTCTTGCCCTGATACGCCTTCACAGCCTCCACCGTCGCCGCACCATAGACGCCGTCCACCTTGTCCTCCGCCAGATAGCCCAGATACGACAGCTTCTCCTGTAATTCGCGTACCTTCTGCCCACTGTTGCCGCTGCGCATCGTCCAGTCGGCGACGTCATGTACCGTGCCGTATCCCAGAATCCGGTTGTACGTCAAGGCGTACTCCGCGCGCTTGACCGCAACGGGCGTGTTTCCCTCGATGACATGCACGGTGATGTTCCCCATTGCGTCCTGTGAGCAGTATTCCACCATGGCGACGTGGTCGGTATCCGTGCTGCTCGTCCAAGTGAAGAACACCCAGTCGCCGGGCTGCGGGATGTACGTTCCGGTGGTGATGTAGGTGTCGTCGTCCTTCATCCACTGGTATCCCCAGTTCGCCAGATTTCCGTTGCGGGTGACATACCGCCCCTGCCGGATGAACCAGTCGCGCCCAACGTTCTGCCCGGAATACATGGGGTAGACATTGCGGAGCAGTTCCGTGCCGTGTTGCTGATCCACCTGATCGACACACCAGCACAGGAATTCGGCGCACCACTGCGCATAGGCATCCCCTGCCCATTCGCCGTACTTGGAGTACCCATGCGGCCCTTCCTTGTATCCGATTTCGCCGCGCGCCACGTCCAGCAGCCACTGCACATAGTCCGGCACATGCCAGAGCGGTTCAAGCACCGTGTCCTCCGCCTTCGCGCAGGGCAGCAGCAGCCCCGCCGTCAGCAGCAGGGTCAGCATCAGCGATAGCAAGCGTTTCATCGGGTGATTTCTCCTTTCAAGCGGAAGAGGTAACAAGTTAATATTCGACCTTGACGAGCGAAATTCCTGCTGATTCGCCGGATTTCCCGCTTTTCCCATCCGATTTCATCAAAAAAGAGGCGATTGCTCGCCCCTTTGTGTGTATATTGCCTTATTTCTCGTCATACACCCGGTAAATCAGCATACACAGCGCGCCGTCGCCGCTGGTGTGCGCCTCGACGCGAATCGGGAAGTCGTAGTCGTTGCGCCAGCGAAGGTTCTGCGTTTTGTTGCCGACGGCGGCGTCTACGCCGTGTGGCAGGTACGGTGCGCAGTCCTCGCCGTGTGCGCGGCGATAGAGGATGTTAATCCCCGGTAGCTGAAGCAGCGCATTGTACAGCGTCGAGGACACCTGACAAGTGCCGCCACCGTAGCCGCTGGAAGCCGAGCCGTCGGACAGCGTGCCCGCAATCAGGTAGCCCTTCGCCTTGTTATACGGCCCCATGATTTTGTTGCCATCAAAAATGTCCCCCGGTTGGTAGATGCCAGAAATCAGCTCGCTTCCGCGGGCGATGTTGTGGATGCGGTTATGATTTTTTTCCGTGTCCACCATCTTATAATACGAGGTATACGCTGCAATCGGGGTATCCTCGCGCAGGGGATTATCCGTTGGGGACACCGGCGTCAAGTCCGTCAGCTGATCAAGATTGATATAGCCATAGCTGCGCATATAGTTGACGACCGCCCAGCCGTCATACATGCACCAGATGGAAATCGTCGTGCCGGGATTCAGCACCACCCAGCTGTCGTCCTGATCGCTCATGGACTTGCGGACGTAGCAGGTCGTGGCGGTCTTGGCGACGTACATATGCTTCTGTACGCCATAAGGCGGCGTCGTGGTTTCATCCACCGGTGTCACACGGAAAAGGCGCTTGCGCTTGACGTACGCAATCTTCCCCTGATAGCGCATGATGACCCACGTCGGGTCAACATACAGCACTTCGCCGCGCGCAGAGGTATCGCCGACGCGGAAAACGCGCGTGCTTTCGATGTCGCGTTCCACATAGCCGCTGGTATACGCGGTCATGCGGGCAGTATAGAGCGCCGGAGAATTGCTGTCAAAATCCGACAGCACTTTATCCGGATAGACCGCCCCTACCACATGGACGGTCGCATCCTCGTTGAACTCCGAGTCGTCCACTTCCTCATACAGCTCATCTTCCGCCAGCGCCATCCCGGTCAGCGCAATGCACAGCATCAGCAAAAGGGCCATCAGACGTTTCATCTGTTATCCTCCCCTGTCGAAACAGTTTCCGCTTCTCATTATACCATTCCTTTGGCAGACAGGCAAGGGGGCGGATGCAGAATTTACAAGTTTGGCGTACATTCTGACGCTTTTATGCGATTTTCGGATATTTTCCCTTTCTCCCGTCCTTATTCACCACGCTCCTGATAAACCATCTCAAAGTAGCGGTTCGCTTCCTGCGTAAACGCCTCCACCGTCAAATTCCCCGTCGACAGGCGCTCCACCAATTTCTTTAAATCCGCCGTGAAATAATTCTCCTCCGGCACGACGATATTCCCCGCAACCTGCTTCCACGCGGCAATATCCTCCACGTCGATGATGTTTCGGTACTTTTCCGCTTCCGCCTTGCTTGCACGCAGTTCTGTCAGCTGCTGAGCGACTTCCGCCGTCTGCTCCTGCGTCTCCAAGGATGCAATCTGCGCCGCCAGTTCCGCAATCCGCTGTTCCTGATAGGTGTTCGGCAGCGGGTCGGTCATGTCCGCGAAGATGCGGTACTGCGTTTCATCGTAGACGTTCTGCGCGCAGTATTCCAGATAGCGGATGGCTTCCTCCTTGTGCTGGGAGTACGGGTTCACCACCAGCACATAGACCGATGCCGGAATCGCGGCGGGCGACGATTCGCCGACCTTCATCGGCATGTGGCAATCCGACGTGATAGGCATGGAGACGTCCATTTCGTAGAGCGAATACCCGTCCTCATTCTGCGGGAAAGCGTCTTCATCCTCCGGGACGTTCGCCACGATGTAGGTCAGCAGTTCCTGCAATTCGGCGTTATTCAGCGTGATGCGATTGCCGAGCAGCTGCTGCTCGTTCAGGTAGCGCTCGATACTCATGTTCAGCATATTCAAGCGACTGTAACCGGGGTAGCCGAGGGGTGCCATGCCTTCATCCGCGAAAACGCCCTCATCCGCCAATTGGGTGATTTGCTGGAACATCTCCAGCAGCGTATTCGCAAAAGTCATGCCGTTCTGCTCCAGCACATCCATTGCCGCGTCAGGCAGATAGGTTTCAACCGTCTCATACCAGCCGATAATTTTGCCGTCGTCGGTCGTGAGACCCTTCTGCAAGCCGGGATAGAGGCGGCTGACCTGCTTGGAGAGGATTGCACTGCTGCACAAGTCGGTGAAGTAGCCCTTGGTTTTCAGCAGCTTCAAACTCACCGTATCAAACGGCGTGATGCAGAGGATATCCACATCGCTGTTTTTCGTGTTGAGGATATCGGCGGTCGTCAGATCATAGACGCTGCGGAAGGTAACGCCGTTCTGCAGCATGTAGTCAGCCGCGTTGTGCGCTTCCGTCTGGCTCAGGACAAGCGTCACGGATGTCTCGGAGACAATACGGCTGCTCATCAGCAGCGTACCGTTGGCGAGCAGTACGTCATCATCCGTCACCAGCAGGATGCTGTCCATTGTCGTCAGCGGCGACGTGATGCACGTCATGGTTTCCAGCGTTTCGCCGCTGTACAGTCCGCGCACATTGTCGTCATACATCAGGGCGTAATAGCGCCCGTTCACATAGCGCAAATCGTCCGCCGTCCAAAGCGGCACGGTCTCCGACGTGTACGTTTCTTTGCCGACTTTGCCCGTCGCCGGGTCAAAGGTGTGCAGCGTCAGCATCTGCTTGTCATAGTCTCCTTCGGGATTGCAGAGCGTATCGCCGCGGAGGAACAGCTTCACCTCGCTCCACTCTTCATCGCTGAAACTGCCGATTTGCCGCACTTCGCTCGTTTCCAGATTCTCGTAAATCAGCTGCTGCGGCTTGCCCTCCACACGCAGAGTAAGGTAGATTGCCTTGTCGGACACCAGCAAATCGCCGACACCCGCGTTTTCGTCATCCAACGCTTCGCGCACATCCCAGCGCGACGTCAGTTCCCACGCGTTGTCCGCATTCAGTGTGTACGTCACGAGCAGTTCGTTCCAGTCGGCATCGTACCCGATGCCGGTTAGCGTCAGCTGCCCTTCCGCGTCGCGCCGCAGCACCGGGTGCATCACATTATCCGGCATATCCGCCAGCTTCTCCGCGCTGCCGTCCGCCAGCGACACACGGTAGAGTGCCTTGCCGCCCGCAAGCAGCAGCGCATCTCCCTCGCGCAGGGGCGTTGTATCGCCCAGCCACGCCCCTTCCGGCAGCTCACAGCGGAAATGCTCCGCCATTGCCGCGCCGCAGAGCAGCACCAGCATCGCCAAACACGCGCACAAGACTTTCTTCATGATATTAGCTCCTTTCGTTCTATCCTGTCTATAAACGAATTCCGCGCCTCCGGAAGCGCTTCACCCATTAGACGCGCGGCAGGCGGAATCGGTTGCGCGGAAATTGCATTTTCCGCAAAAAATCCGGAACACCGATTCGTACTGTCCGAAGGGGGATTATTCGTTGTTGTCCGGATGCTTCATGATGATACTATTTCCAAATGAGAATGCGCCGCGGAAAATAAGTTCAGCATCAGGAGGGCAAGGAAAACGCTCGTCAGTCTCTTCGTCATTCGTTGCTCTTTTCTTCTACCAGTTCATTCATATTTTCGTGCAACAACAGCATCAAAGGTATAACAATTCCCTCCAAAAAACGTGCAGGGGCGGAAGACGTTCCCGTCCTCCGCCCCAATGGTGGTTATGATTTGGATATTATTTTATTCCGCCGCAGCAGGTTCTGCGTCCTCCGGAACAGCTTCCATCAGGAAGTCCATTGTGGTGTCGCCCTGCACAAGTTCAAACAGCACCGTGCCGTCCGTCAGCTTCGCCACGCCGAACATCTGGGTCGTGTTCTCGTCCACCGGCATCGTCACAGTGAGGATGCCATCCACAAACGTCATCGGAATCGGAATCTCCGCCAGCGCCGTCTGACCAACCAGATTCAGCAGATACAGCTTGCTGTCCTTCACTTCAATGATGCACTCCTGACCCACCATGCTCATCGGCACGCTCATGCCGTTCATGATGACGCTCGTCGCCTGCCACTTGCCTTGCAGTTCTTCTTCCGTCGTCTCCGTGCTGATGGTCAGCTCTTCGTCCTCGGCAGGCGCTTCACGGGTGAAGTCAATCTTCATGCCATCCTGCTCGGTGCTCAGGCCCGTTTCGGTCACGGTCACAAGCCCTTCGCCTTCCGTTCCCTTGTCCATCACGAGGTTGCCGTCCTCATTCTTTTCCCAGACGCCTTCCTCCGAATCCATGCCCGCAATGTCCATCTTGTAGGTGCCGTCAGCGTTGATGGTCAGCGTCACCTGAATGCCAAGCAGCTCGCCATACCATTCGCCGGTCACATCCGCCGTTTCCGCGAACGCACCCACCATCATCGTCAGCGCCAGCAACAGCGCCAGAACCAAGGAAGTCAACCGTTTCATGTGCCTTTTCTCCTTATTTGGGGATTTTCCCCGTGTATTTTGCGGCATGCTTTTCCTCTCGAACGCCGCTTTCGATTGCGTATATTTTATCATTGTTTCCGTGATATGTCAATGGAGGGGAGGAATTTTACAACTGCTGTGATTAAAAAGGGATTGAAACGATGTTATCCACCGCTTTTGCACATGGTTATCCACAAGGTTATGCACTTTCTGTGGATAATCCGTGCGAAAAATCCCCCTCCACGTCTCCGCATGAGGCATGAAGGGGGAAATGCTATGAAATTACTTGTCGAACCCCTTGACCTCGTAGTCGTTTTCTTCGACAACCGCTTTGAGCAGGGGCTTCAAGGCGTTTTCATCCGCATCGGCTTTCAGCGTCACGACCGCCGTACCCGCTTCGTGGCTTGCCGCCGCGCTCTGCACGCCATCCACCGCTTCCAGCGCCGCCTTCACGCGTGCCTCGCAGTGGGCGCACATCATGCCATCAATGCGCATCGTCAGCACCTTTGCGCCGGGCTGGGCGGCTATGTTGGGCAGCGTCACCGGGTGCAGGGCGCGGTCATGCCGGCCGTCGCGCAGGCGGAAGAGGTTCAGCCGCAGCGCGTTCGACACCACGCAAAAGCTGCTCAGGCTCATCGCCGCCGCGCCGAACATCGGGTTCAATTTCCAGCCCAGCAGGCTGATGAACACGCCCGCCGCCAGCGGGATGCCGATGACATTGTAGCAGAACGCCCAGAACAGGTTCTCGTGGATGTTGCGCAGCGTCGCGCGGGAGAGGCGAATCGCCGCGGGAACGTCGGAGAGGCGGCTGTTCATCAGCACCACGTCCGCTGCGTCCATGGCAATGTCCGTCCCTGCGCCGATGGCAATGCCCACGTCCGCGCAGGTAAGCGCCGGGGCGTCGTTGATGCCGTCGCCGACCATCGCGACGCGCCCGACCTTCTGCAAGCGGCGCACGACGTCCACCTTGCCGTCCGGCAGAACGCCCGCGACCACTTGGTCAACGCCTGCCGCCTGCCCGACCGCCTGTGCCGTACGCGGATTGTCGCCCGTAATCATCACGACGCGGATGCCCATTTTGCGCAGTTCCGCGACCGCTTCGGGGCTGTCATCCTTCACCGTGTCCGCGACCGCCATCATGCCGAGAATCGCGCCGTCGCGGCTGAACAACAGGGGCGTTTTGCCCTCGCCGGAGAGCTTTTCCGCCGCCGCAAGCAGGGTTTCCGGCACCTTGCACTGCCCCTGCATGTACTTCACGCTGCCGCCAAGGAGCAGCGCACCATCTCGCTTCGCCGTCAGACCGTTGCCGGGCAGCGCGGCGAAATCCGCCACGTCCTGCGCCTTTCGTCCCTTTTCAAGCGCATACTGCACAACCGCTTTCGCCAGCGGATGCTCCGAGGGCGTTTCCAGTGACAGCGCCGCGTCCAAGAGGTCGTTTTCGCCAATGCCGTCCGCCGGAAGCACATCCGTCACGCGCATCTGACCGCTCGTAATTGTGCCGGTTTTGTCCAGTGCGACAATCTGCACCTTGCCGGTCTCCTCCAGCGAAGCCGCCGTCTTAAACAGGATGCCATTCTTTGCGCCCACGCCGTTGCCGACCATAATCGCGACGGGTGTCGCCAGCCCCAGCGCGCATGGGCAGCTGATGACCAGCACCGCAATCGCGCGGGACAGCGCATCCCCGAACGGCGCGCCAAGCACCAGCCAGACAATCATCGTCAGCATGGCGATCGAAATCACAACCGGGACGAACACGCCGGACACCTTGTCCGCAACCTTGGCAATCGGCGCTTTCGTCGCCGCCGCGTCGGACACCATGCGAATAATCTGGCTCAGCGTCGTATCTTCGCCCACGCGGGTCGCCTCGCAGCGCAGGAAGCCGGACTGATTGACCGTCGCCGCCGACACATTGTCGCCCGCTGCCTTATCCACCGGGACGCTCTCGCCCGTCAGCGCCGATTCGTTGACCGCGCTCGTGCCGTCCAGCACGCGTCCGTCCACCGGAATGCTTTCGCCCGGACGCACGACGAACACATCGCCCTTCCGCACCTGCTCAATCGGCAGGGAGACTTCCTGCCCATCGCGGAGGACGTTCGCCGTCTTGGGCGCGAGCTTCATCAGGGATTTCAGCGCGTCGGTCGTCTTGCCCTTGCTGCGTGCTTCGAGCATCTTGCCCACCGTGATGAGCGTCAAAATCATTGCGGCGGACTCAAAGTAAAACTCGTGCATGTAACCCATGACGGCATTCATATTCCCGTGCAGCTGCGCGTCGGTCATGGCAAAGAGCGCATAGGTGCTGTACAGGAAGGACGCCGTTGCGCCAAGCGCGACGAGCGTGTCCATATTCGGGCTGCGGTGCCACAGCGCCTTGAAGCCGCTGATAAAGAATTTCTGATTGATGACCATGATGATGATGGTCAGGAGCATCTGCGTCAGCCCCATGGCGACGTGGTTGCCGTCGAACCACGCGGGCAGCGGCCAGCCCCACATCATGTGACCCATGGAGAAGTACATCAGCACCATCAGGAAGCCCAGCGACCAGCACAGGCGGCGTTTGAGCTTCGGGGTTTCGTGGTCTTCGAGGGCTTCCTCTGCGTCAGATGCGCTCTGCTTGCTTTCCGTGCCCTTGACGGTTGCGCCATAGCCCGCTTCCTGCACTGCGCGGATGATTTCGCCGTCCGCCGCCGTGCCTTCGACGCCCATGCCGTTCGTCAGCAGGCTGACGGAGACGCTCGTCACGCCCGGCACGGCGCTGACCGCCTTCTCCACCCGCGCCGCACACGCCGCGCAGGACATGCCGGTGACACAATATTGCTTCATTATATATCACTCCTTTGGTTCTATCACTTCATCAGCTTTTGCAGCGTCTGCACCAGCTCGTCGATGGCTTCATCATGCCCAGCGCGAATATCCTCCGCCACGCAGGTGCGGATATGGCTGGCAAGCAGTTCCTTGGTGAACGCATTGAGGGCGGCGGACGTTGCGGCGACCTGCGTGAGAATATCCGGGCAGTACGCGCTGTTCTCCACCATGCCGCGGATGCCGCGCACCTGCCCCTCGATGCGGTTCAGGCGGTTGATGAGGGCTTTCATTTCCTCCGGCGTTCGCTCTTTATGCTTATGGCAGGCTTCACACTGATGATTGCAGCAATCCATGGACTGATTCCTCCTGTGATAAGATACCCTCATGGGGTATGTCGATTATATACCCCATGAGGGTATTTGTCAATATGCTTTTTCTACAAAATTGTGCTTTTGCACTGGGTTCGCCTCTGTGTAGGCGACAAGTGGGCGATGAAAACAGACGAGGTCTGTGTTCTCTCCCTTGACATATTGGCGTAGGATTTTCCCCTTTCCGCGCAAATTGTTCGGATGAATCCGAATTTGCAGCATATGCCATATTTTCGGAAACCGGATGGATTTTCCACAAGTTTTAGTTCTGTTTTCATCATTATTTGATGATTTCATAGAATTCCTGTACCGCATGATTTTTCCCGCTTTTTCGAGCTTTTCACAGACGAAGAATATCGAATTTGGAAGTACATTGAAAAAACATTGACATGACCCGATTTCTGTGCTACAATTTTGGTGGAACGAAACGAAAGGATGGAGCTTGTTACCATGAATGCTGTATTGGCACTACTGGTTCTGATTGCGCTGCTGATTAGCCTGCTGGTACGACTTATGATTACGAAGCCGTCTCTCCGCGCTGAAAGTTACGCACTGCCTTGCCAGTATTGCCAAACCTGCTGATGGACTTTCCTGAACCCTGCAAAGGCGCATGGGATTTCCGCATCATGGATGGACAAGTTCTTGCAAAGCCTGCTGCCAAACTTCTCGGCGGCAGGCTTTTCTATATACCTGAATCAATCTTATGCGGCAATGAAGCCGTTCAAACAGCGAAGGAGGTTCTTTCATGCAGTGTACCGGCGCAAAGATTCTGATGGAATGCCTTGTCGAACAGGGTGTCGATACCATTTTCGGCTACCCCGGCGGCACGATTCTGAATGTATACGACGAGCTGTACAACTATGAGGGTGACGGGCGCATCAAGCACATTCTGACCGCGCACGAGCAGGGCGCGTGTCACGCGGCGGATGGCTATGCGCGTTCGACTGGGCGCGTCGGCGTATGCTTCGCCACATCCGGTCCCGGCTGCACCAACCTTGTCACCGGCATTGCCACGGCGTATATGGATTCCTCGCCGATTGTCTGCATCACCTGCAACGTCGGCACGTCCCTGTTGGGCAAGGATTCCTTCCAAGAGGTGGACATCACCGGCATCACGATGCCGATTACGAAGTGCAACTATCTGGTGCGCTCGGTGGATGAGCTGGCGGACGTGGTGCGCGAAGCCTTCGCCATTGCCCGCAGCGGCCGCCCCGGCCCGGTGCTGATTGACATTCCGAAGAACGTGACGGCAGAGAAGGCGGATTACGAGCCGCTGCCCCGCTCGGCGCACGGCACGTCCGGACGTTTGGGCAAGCTGATGAAGCGTTCAAGCCAGAATTTCAAGGCGCCCGAACCCGACCACCGCGACATCGACAAGTTAGTCGAAATGATTGCCGCATCGAAGAAGCCGCTGCTCATCTGCGGCGGCGGCGTTGTCCGCGCGCGGGCGCACCACGAATTCGAGGCGCTTGCAAACCGCATCGACTCCCCTGTTGCCATCACGGTCATGGGCGCGGGCGGCTTCCGCGGGCGCAATCCGCTGACGACAGGCATGATCGGTATGCACGGCTCACAAGCATCAAACATGGCGGTGGATGCATGCGACCTGCTGATTGCCGTCGGCTGCCGCTTCTCCGACCGTGTGGCGCTCAAACCCGCCACCTTCGCCCAGAACGCGAAAATCGTCCAAATTGACATTGACCGCAGCGAAATCAACAAGAACGTGCAGACCGACCACCACATCATCGGCGATGCGCGGCGCGTACTGGAACTGCTGCTGGAGCGCGTGCCGAGCATGAAGCATGACGACTGGAAGCAGTACGTTTTCTCCTTCAAAACGGAGACGGAGTACGACGAGGCGGACGACCACCTCACCCCCAGCCAGGTGCTTTTCTCCCTCGCCAAGCTCACGCCGCAGGATACCATCGTCTCTACCGACGTGGGTCAGCATCAGATGTGGGCGATTCAGCACTTCCACTTCGATTATCCGGGTCAGCTGCTCACCTCCGGCGGCTTTGGCACCATGGGCTTCGGCTTGGGCGCTGCCATCGGCGCGCAGGTTTCTCACCCGGACAAGGTCGTCCTGCACATCACCGGCGACGGCGGCTTCCGCATGAACTGCAATGAGCTGGCAACCGAGCAGTATTACAATCTGCCGATTATCAACATCGTATTCAACAACGGCACGCTTGGCATGGTTCGCCAGTGGCAGACGCTGATTTACGACAAGCACTACGAAGCCACAACGCTTGACCGTGCGCCTGATTTCGTCAAATTAGCGGAAGCCTATGGGCTCTCCGGTCGGCGCGTGCGCAACCAGCAAGAACTGGAGGAAGCCATTCAGGAAGCGCTCCAGTGCGGTCACGGCTACATCATCGACTGCATGATTGACATCGACGAGAAGGTTCGCCCGATGGTCGGCGGCGGCAGTCACATCACCGAATTTATGCTCAACTGACGAAAGGAGGCAGCCCCATGAACACCCCGACACGCAAAACCCTCGCCGTTCTGGTGGATAACGAGGCGGGCGTCCTTTCCCGCGTAGTGCGCCTTTTCTCCGGCAAAGGCTACAACATCGAGTCCCTCGCCGTCGGCACGACCGACGATCCCGCCATCTCCCGCATCACCATCGAAATCCTCGCCAGCGAAGAGCAGACGCACCTCATTTCTTCCCAGCTGCGGAAGCTGATTTGCGTTCACTCCGTCAAGACGCTCAACGCCGAACACGCAATCCGCAGTGAACTGGTGCTGATTAAGGTCAGCGCCGCCACGAGCGAAACGCGCAACGAAGTGATTCAGATTGCCAACATCTTCCGCGCCTCCATCATCGACGTCTCCGTGGCGTCGCTGACCCTTGCTGTCATTGGCGATGAGAGCAAGGCTGAAGCCATCCAGAATCTCCTTCGGGAGTTTGGAATCCTCGAACTGGTGCGCACCGGCATGGTTGCACTGGAACGCGGACAGTTCACCATTGACGAACAGACCAAAGTAAAAGGAGAATACGACTATGGCAAAAATGTACTATGAAAAAGATTGTGACCTGAACAAGCTGACCGGCAAGACCGTCGCCGTCATCGGCTACGGCTCGCAGGGTCATGCCCACGCGCTGAACCTGCGCGATTCCGGCGTGGACGTCATCGTGGGTTTGCGCAAGGGCGGCAAGAGCTGGCCCGTGGCAGTCAAGGACGGCTTCGACGTGATGACCGTTCCGGAAGCCGCGCAGAAGGCGGATATCATCATGATTCTCATCAACGATGAGCGTCAGGCGGACATGTACAAGCAGGACATTGCCCCCTACCTGACCGAAGGCAAGGCGATTGCCTTCGCGCACGGCTTCAACATCCGCTATAAGCAGATCGTTCCCCCGGCTGGCGTGGACGTGTTCATGGCAGCGCCGAAGGGCCCCGGCCACACTGTCCGCAGCACCTATGTGGTGGGCAAGGGTGTGCCGTGCCTCGTCGCGGTCGAGCAGGATGCGTCCGGTCACTGCCTTGACACCGCGCTGGCGTACATCGCGGGCATCGGCGGCGCGCGCGCGGGCATCATGGAAACGACCATGCACGACGAGACCGAGACCGACCTGTTCGGCGAGCAGGCTGTCCTGTGCGGCGGCATCGTCGAGCTGATGCGCTGCGGCTTCGAGACGCTGGTGGAAGCCGGCTACGAGCCCGAAAACGCCTACTTCGAGTGCATTCACGAAATGAAGCTGATTGTTGACCTCATCAACAAGGGCGGCGTTGCAGCGATGAACTACTCCATTTCCGACACCGCGGAATACGGCGAGTACGTCTCCGGCCCGCGCATCCTCCCCTACGAGCAGACCAAGGCGAACATGAAGGCCGTGCTGAACGACATTCAGGACGGCACGTTCGCGGGCAAGTGGATTGCCGAAAACAAGAACGGCCGCTGCTTCTTCAACAGTCACCGCGACGCCCTCGCCAAGCACCCGATGGAAGTCATCGGCAAGCAGCTGCGCGAGCAGATGCTCTGGAAGAACGACTCCAACCTCGACAACGCATCCAACTAACCAGAGGCTCTGCCTCTGGACTCCGCAAGGGAGTTCCTCCCTTGACCCTTTCGCGCGATTGAGTTGGTTGCATCTGCATACTTTGCCCGCGTGAGAAGCAGGGATTTCGCGCCTGCGGGCGCGACCAGAGGGCTTTGCGATCGCCCTCTGGACTGCTTCGCACCCCCATCTAAGTTTGTTGGTCTTTACCGAAGCAAATTTAGATGGTGTCCCCTTCGTCCCCAAGCCGCGATACAGTCCTGTAACATGGGTGTCGGCAGGCGAAGGAGTCCAGAGGGCGACCGCAGACTTCGTCTGTTCTCATAGCCCTCTGGAACTCGCGGTCAAGACCACTCAATTAGGAAAGACAAGTTTCAAACTTGATGTACCCAACATCCCGGCAGCAGAAAGCAGGCGTATCCACATTTCTGCTGTCCTGCCGCTCCCGCCGGGGCATGACCCGGCAAAAGCGCTTCATCACCAATCAGAAAATAGAAGCAATAAGCATCAGGAGGGAATTACCTTGCTGTCCGAAAACATCAAGCAGGGCGTGGAACGCGCCCCCAACCGCTCGCTGCTCTATGCCCTCGGTCTGACCGATGAGGAAATCCGCAAGCCGCTCATCGGCGTCGTTTCCTCCTATAATGAAATCGTCCCCGGGCATATGAATCTGGACAAAATCGCCGAAGCCGTCAAAGCGGGCGTCCGCGCGGCGGGCGGCACGCCGATTCTCTTCCCCGCGATTGCCGTCTGCGACGGGATCGCCATGGGGCACGTCGGCATGAAGTACTCCCTCGTCACCCGCGATTTGATTGCTGATTCCACTGAAGCCATGGCGATTGCCCACCAGTTCGACGGCTTGGTCATGATTCCCAACTGCGATAAGAACGTGCCGGGGCTGCTGATGGCGGCGGCGCGGCTGAACATCCCGACCATCTTCGTTTCGGGCGGCCCGATGCTCGCCGGACACCTGACCGACGGTCGCCGCACCTGTCTGAGCCACATGTTCGAGGCAGTCGGCGCATACAAGGCAGGCACGCTGGATGACGACGGCGTCCGCAACTACGAGGAGAACGCCTGCCCGTCCTGCGGCAGCTGCTCTGGCATGTACACTGCAAACTCCATGAACTGCCTGACCGAAGCGCTGGGGATGGGGCTTCCGGGCAACGGCACGATTCCCGCGCCGTACTCCGCGCGTCTGCGCCTCGCCAAGCACGCCGGGATGCAGATTATGACGCTGGTGGAGAAGAACATCCGCCCGCGCGACATCATGACCCCCGCCGCGTTCAACAACGCTGAAACCGTTGACATGGCGCTCGGCTGCTCCACGAACACGATGCTCCACCTGCCCGCCATCGCGCACGAAGCAGGCGTGACCATCAACCTTGACCACGCGAACGAGATTTCCGCCCACACGCCGAACCTCTGCCACCTTGCGCCGGCGGGTGATACGTTCATGGAAGACCTCGACCGCGCGGGCGGCGTTCTCGCCGTGATGAAGGAGCTGACGAAGAAGGGCTTGCTCGACACGTCGGTGATGACCTGCACAGGCAAGACCATGGCGGAGAACCTCGAAGGCGTCGTCAACCGCGACGAGCGCATCATCCGCCCGGTTGACAACCCGTATTCTACCAGCGGCGGCATTGCCGTTTTGAAGGGCAATCTGGCAAAAGACGGCTGCGTCGTCAAGCAAAGCGCCGTTGCGCCGGAAATGATGGTGCATGAAGGTCCTGCGCGCGTGTTCGACAGCGAAGAGGACGCAATCGCCGCGATTTACGCCCGGAAGATTGTGCCGGGCGACGTGGTTGTGATTCGCTACGAAGGCCCGAAGGGTGGGCCGGGGATGCGCGAGATGCTGAACCCGACCTCCGCAATTTGCGGCATGGGCTTAGGCGAAAGCGTCGCCCTGCTGACTGACGGGCGTTTCTCCGGCGCGACGCGCGGCGCGTCAATTGGGCATATCAGCCCGGAAGCCGCCGCGGGCGGACTGATTGCGCTGGTGGAAGAGGGCGACCGAATCGCGATTGCTATTCCGAAGTGCACAATTGAATTGAAGGTGGATGAGGAGACGCTGGCAAAGCGGAAAGCAGCGTGGGTTTGCCCCGAACCGAAGGTGAAAACGGGGTATCTGGCACGCTACGCGAAGCTGGTATCTTCTGCGGATAAGGGCGCAATTCTCGAATAAAGGATTTATAAAAAGTCCAGTAAATCGTTATTGTTGCACAGGGGGCGCCTCTGCGGAGGCGAGGAGGGGGCATGAAAACAGACGAAGTCTGCGATTGCTCCTTCCCCACCCCTTCGGCGCCGCAACTTTTGGGGTTTCCCATGGTTGTACTGTTCCGAAGCACTTTTCCCTGCTTCCATAAGTATTTTGTTTTTCATAACAGCCTGATTACATCGAATTTTCCCATTATTACAGTCCCCGCACTGTTTGAAAGGATGGTTTTCCGCGCATGAATCAGATTAAGATTTTTGATACGACACTGCGCGACGGCGAACAGTCGCCCGGCTGCTCGATGAATCTGAAGGAAAAAATCGAGGTGGCGAAGTGTCTGGAGCGCCTGAAGGTGGATGTTATCGAAGCCGGCTTCGCAATTTCCTCCCCCGGCGACTTTGAGAGCGTCAAGACCATCGCGGAGACGGTGCGCGACTGCTCCGTCGCCTCTCTCGCCCGCGCGACGCAGAAGGACATTGACTGCGCATGGGAAGCCGTCAAGAATGCTGCCGACCCGCGCATCCACGTTTTCCTCGCCACGTCGCCGCTCCACATGGAGTATAAGCTCAAAATGACGCCCGAACAGGTGCTGGCGCGCACGGCGGAAATGGTCAAGTACGCCAAGCAGTACACCAGCAACATCGAGTTCTCCTGCGAGGACGCGACCCGCTCGGATACCGATTTTCTGATTCAGGTCGTCAACGCCGCCGTCAAGAACGGTGCGACCGTCATCAACCTGCCTGACACCGTCGGCTATACCACGCCGGACGAAATGCGCAAGCTGATTGAAGACGTGATGGCGGGCGTGGAGAACAGCGACAAGGTGGAATTCTCCGTCCACTGCCACAACGACCTCGGCATGGCGGTCGCGAACTCCCTCGCGGGCGTTTTAGGCGGTGCTCGGCAGATTGAATGCACCATCAACGGGCTGGGCGAACGCGCGGGCAACACCGCGATGGAAGAAGTCGTGATGGCGATGCGCACGCGCCCGGACATTTTCGGCGACACACCCTGCCGCATCGACACGACGCAAATTGCCCGCGCGAGCAAGACCGTCTACAACATCATCGGCCAGAGCGCACCGCTGACCAAGCCGATTGTCGGCGTCAACGCCTTCCGGCACGAAAGCGGCATCCACCAGCACGGTGTTTTGGCGAACAAGAAGACCTACGAGATTCTCACGCCCGAATCCGTCGGTATCCGCATGGACAACATCGTGCTGGGCAAGCACTCCGGCAAGCACGCTTTCGCCGCGCGGCTGAAGGAAATAGGGTATGAGCTGCCGGACGAAGAGCTTGCGCGCTGCTTCGAGGAGTTCAAAGTCCTCTGCGACAAGAAGAAGAACGTCACCGATCAGGACATTCTCGCCATCGTCACCCACTCCACCACGACCGACGATGCTGAGGTGGACGGCTACAAGCTGATGTGGTTCGCGGTGCATACCTCCAACATGACGACTTCGACCTCCGTCGTCCGGCTTGAACTGGACGGGCAGCAGTTTGAAGCCGTCTGCTCCGGCGACGGCCCGGTGGACGCCGCGTTTGAGGCGATTGACCAGATTATCCGCCCCGTCGAGCATTCCTTCGACCTCTACCGCATCAATTCGATTTCCCCCGGCAAGGACACCATGGGCGACGTGTCGGTCAAGCTCAGCTGTGACAACCGCACGTTCTCCGGGCGCGGGCTGCACACCAACATCGTCGAAGCATCCGTGCGCGCCTACATCAGCGCCATGAACAAGCTCCGTGCCTATGCTGCGCGGCGCGCGAAGGGAGAAGTGTAAATCCATGGGAATGACCATGACGCAAAAAATCCTCGCCGCCCACGCGGGGCTGCCCGAAGTCAAAGCGGGCGACCTGATTGAGGCAAAGCTCGACCTCGTGCTCGGCAACGACGTAACGACTCCCGTCGCCGTCAGCGTGTTTGACAAAGCCGGCTTCACTCGCGTGTTCGACAAGGATAAAATCGCCATCGTGCTGGACCACTACACGCCGTGCAAGGACATCAAGTCCGCCCAGCTGTGCAAGACCGCGCGCGATTTCGCCCGCCGATTCCAGATTACCCACTTTTTCGACGTCGGGCAGGTCGGCATTGAACATGCGCTGCTGCCGGAAAAGGGCATCGTCGCGCCGGGAGAACTGATTATCGGTGCGGACAGCCACACCTGCACTTACGGCGCGCTCGGCGCGTTCTCGACCGGTGTCGGCTCGACCGATATGGCGGCGGGCATGGCATCGGGCGAAAACTGGTTCCGCGTGCCAAGCGCCATCAAAGTGGTGCTGACGGGCAAAATGCGCCCCTACGTCTCCGGCAAGGACGTTATCCTCCACCTGATTGGGCTGATTGGCGTGGATGGTGCGCTGTACAAGAGCATCGAGTTCACAGGCGAGGGCGTGAGCAATCTGACCATGGATGACCGCTTCACGATTGCGAATATGGCAATTGAAGCAGGCGGCAAGAACGGCATTTTCCCGGTGGATGAAAAGACGGTTGAGTACGTTTTCGGGCGCGTTGACCGTCCGTGGACGGCATATGAAGCCGACCCCGACGCGGAATACGAGCGCACGGTGGAGATTGACCTCTCCGCGCTTGAACCGACCGTCTCCCTGCCGCACCTGCCCAGCAACACCAAGGTCGTCAGCGAAGTGAAGGGGCTGCCGATTCAGCAGGTCGTCATCGGCAGCTGCACGAACGGGCGCATCAGCGATTTGCGGCAGGCGGCGGAAATCCTCAAGGGACATCATGTGCATGACGGCGTGCGCTGCATCGTCATTCCGGCGACGCAGCAGGTGTCACTGGAATGCATCAAGGAAGGCTTGACCGAAATCTTCATCGAAGCGGGCTGCGCCGTGTCCACGCCGACGTGCGGCCCGTGCCTCGGCGGACATATGGGCTGCATGTGCGAGGGCGAACGCGCCGTCGCGACGACGAACCGCAACTTCGTCGGGCGCATGGGACACGTCAAGAGCGAAGTGATTCTGGCATCCCCCGCGGTTGCGGCGGCATCCGCCATCATGGGCTGCGTCGCAGACCCGAACGACATTGCAAAGGAGGCGCAGTAACATGCCCAGCGGCAAGGTTTACAAATACGGCGACAACGTGGATACGGATGTGATTATCCCCGCGCGCTACCTGAACGCCCCCTCGCCCGATGAGCTTGCGAAGCACTGCATGGAGGACATTGACGCAACCTTTGCGCAGAAGGTGCAGCCGGGGGACATCATCGTCGGCGGCGCGAACTTCGGCTGCGGTTCCTCCCGCGAACATGCGCCGATTGCCATCCGCGCGTGCGGCGTCTCCTGCGTCATTGCGCCGAGCTTCGCGCGCATTTTCTACCGCAACGCCATCAACATCGGCTTCCCGATTTTGGAATGCCCCAAAGCGGCGGCGGAGATTGCAAACGGCGACCAAGTATCGGTTGATTTTGCGACCGGCACCATCACCGATGAAACGACCGGGAAAACATACCACGCGACGGCTTTCCCGCCCTTTATCCAGAAGATTATTGCGCACGGTGGGCTTCTCTCCTATTTGAAGGCACGTCAGCAGAACATGGAGGCAGAATAAAATGGAAAAGCATATTGCTCTGCTGCGCGGCGACGGCATCGGCCCGGAAATCGTGGACAGCGCCGTGAAAGTGCTGGAAGCCGTTGCGGAAAAGTTCGGGCATACGTTCACCTTCACCCGCTATCTGATTGGCGGCGCGGCGATTGACGAAACAGGCAATCCCCTGCCGCAGGAGACAATTGACGGCTGCCTGTCGTCGGATTCCGTGCTGCTTGGCGCGGTCGGCGGCCCGAAGTGGGACAGTCAACCTGCGAATCTGCGCCCGGAAAAGGGGCTGCTGGGCATCCGCGCCGCCATGGGGCTGTACACGAACCTGCGCCCGGCAAAGCTGTATCCCGCCTTGAAGGACGAATGCCCCCTGCGTTCGGACATTGTCGCGCAGGGCTTTGACCTGATGATGGTGCGCGAGCTGACCGGCGGCATTTACTTCGGCGAGCGTGGCCGCCGCGAGGGGCAGTATGGCGCGGAGGCCTACGACACCGAGCGGTACAGCGTCATGGAGATTGAGCGCATTGCCCGCGCCGCGTTTGACGCCGCCCGCAAGCGCCGCAAGAACGTGATTTCCATCGACAAGGCGAACGTGCTGGAAACATCCCGGCTGTGGCGCGAGACGGTGCATCGGATTGCGCAGGAGTACCCGGACGTGACCGTCAGCGATATGCTGGTGGACAACGCCGCCATGCAGCTTGTCCGTCGTCCGAGCCAGTTCGATGTCGTCGTGACGAGCAACATGTTCGGCGACATTCTCTCTGACGAAGCGAGCCAGATTACCGGCTCCATCGGGATGCTGCCGAGCGCGTCTCTGGGCGCGACGAAGCGCGGACTGTATGAGCCGATTCACGGCTCTGCGCCGGATATTGCCGGGCAGAACAAAGCGAACCCAATTGCCACCATTCTCTCCGCCGCCATGATGCTGCGCTACGCCTTCGACATGGCGGACGAGGCAGACTGCATCGAGCGCGCGGTGGACGCTGCCCTGAACGACGGGCTGCGCACGGCGGATATCGTCGGGCAGTCGGACATTCAGCCGCTGACCTGCACCGAAATGACGGACGCAATTCTTGCGCGCCTGTAAGAGGATAATCTATGTATCGAGAGGTATCGCAGCTGCTGCTCTACTCCAATCTGGGCGAGGACAGCATCCTGCGCCAACTGTCCGGCATTTTCTCCGACTGGGCGCACGGCGAATGCGAAAAGCCGGTGCTGGTGTCGCGCATTTATCAGCAAGTCAAGCGTCTGCTGGATTTAGCGACGCGCTACGGCTTCAACTGCAATCTGTGGCATGACTACCTGACGTTCGTGCTGATGATGAACGAGAACAGCTTCTCGCTGACCTGTGAGCGGGTCGGCGCAAGCGACGGCAGCGTCAACCACTTCGCCAAGGCGGATTTTGCCGTTTTCAAGCGCCTGTTTGACTTCGATTTCGCACCCATCGAGCAGGATTTGGGCATCGACTGCTTCACCGTACTGGAGAATTACACCGCCATCCCGAAAAAGGCGCAGATGTACTACCGCACGGTGTCGGAGAAGGTTCGGGCGCTGTCCGCCGCCATCGCGGGCGCAAAGGACGAGAACGAGATTTTCGACCTCGTAACGGCGCACTACCGTGACTGCGGCGTGGGCATGTTCGGCTTGAACAGGGCATTCCGCATTCAGGAGGATGAAAACGGCTCGTTTACGCTCAACGCCATCAACAACATTGATTCTGTCCTGCTCTCCGACCTGATTGGCTACGAGCCGCAGAAGAAGGAGCTTCGACAGAACACGGAAGCGTTCGTGTCGGGGCGCGCGGCGAACAACGTGCTGCTCTATGGCGACGCAGGCACAGGCAAATCCACCTCCGTCAAGGCGATTCTGAACGAATACGCTGACCGCGGCTTGCGGATGATTGAAATCTACAAGCACCAGTTTGGGCTTTTATCGCAGGTGATTGCAAAAATCAAGAACCGCAACTACCGCTTCATGATTTTCATCGACGATTTGTCGTTCGAGGAACACGAAGTGGAGTACAAGTTCCTGAAAGCCGTCATTGAGGGCGGCGTGGAGACGCGCCCGGCGAATGTGCTGATTGTCGCGACATCCAACCGCCGCCACCTCGTCCAGGAGACGTGGAAGGACCGCGACGACATGGAACACAACGGCGATATCCACCGTTCGGACACGATGGAAGAGAAGCTGTCGCTGGCGGCGCGTTTCGGCTGCGCCATCTGCTACGTCAGCCCGAACCGCCAGCAGTACCACGACATCGTGAGAGGCATCGCCGCGCGTCTCCCCGACGGCTTGACCCTGACCGAAGACGAGCTTCTGCAAGCCGCGAACCGCTGGGAAATCCGCCACGGCGGTATTTCTGGTCGTACCGCACAGCAGTTCATCAACTATATTGCAGGATTACAAACGTAACCCAAGCCGCAATACAAACCAAGTAACATGGGAGTGACCGCGCCGAAGGGGTCAAGGGGGCGACCGGAAAGCCCCCTTGCGCGCCCGCAGGCGCGTCCCCCTGCAACGAAGAAAGTCAACTCCGTTAGTGGCGACCGAAGGTTTCCAAAGGGCGATCGGAAAGCCCTTTGGTCGCCTCCGCAGGGGCGATTCCCCCTGCAACAAAAAAGCACATTTCCTTTTCCAAGTCAATCAAAGCAACCTTTCCTCATCAATATCCTTTCACAAAGGAGATTTCACCACCATGCTGACGCTCGATAAAATCTACCATGCAGCCTACGTCCTGAAGCCTGTCGCCCGCAAGACTGACGTCATCTACGCCGCGAAGCTCTCACAGGGCTACGACCTCTACCTCAAGACCGAAAACCTCCAGTTAACCGGTTCATTCAAACTGCGCGGCGCATACTATAAAATCAGCCAGCTGAACGAGGAACAGCGCAAAGCCGGCATTATTGCCTGCTCCGCGGGCAACCACGCGCAGGGTGTCGCGCTCGCCGCATCCCGCATGGGGATCAAGGCGATTGTCTGTATGCCCGACGGCGCGCCTATCAGCAAGGTTGAAGCCACCAAAGCCCTCGGCGCGGAGGTCTGCCTCGTCAAGGGTGCGTATGACGACGCTTACAACTACGCCTGTCAGCTGCAGCAGGAAACCGGCATGACCTTCATCCACCCCTTCAACGATGAGGAAGTCATCGCCGGTCAGGGCACAATCGGTCTGGAAATTCTCGATCAGCTGCCTGATGTGGACGCGGTCGTCTGCTCCATCGGCGGCGGCGGGCTGATTTCCGGCGTCGCGTGCGCCATCAAGTCGCTGAACCCCAAGGTAAAAGTCTACGGCGTGCAGGCGGAGAACGCCCCCAGCATGAAGCGCTCGCTGGAAGCCGGAGAAGCCATCACGCTTGACAGTGTACGCACATTCGCCGACGGCATCGCGGTCAAGCACCCCGGCGATATCACGCTTGACATGGTGCGCAAGTACGTTGACGAGGTTGTCACGGTCAGCGAGGACGAAATCGCCGCGGCGATTCTGGCGCTGATGGAAAAGCAGAAGCTGGTCGCAGAAGGCGCGGGCGCAGTCACGGTCGCTGCAGCCATGTTCGGCAAGCTGCCAATTGCCGGCAAGAAGGTCTGCTGCCTGATTTCCGGCGGCAACATTGACGTGAACATTTTGAGCCGCGTCATCACGCGCGGTTTGCAGCGCGAAGGACGCAACTGCCTGCTGACGATTGCGCTGGACGATAAGCCGGGGCAGCTGCTGGGCGTGACGCAGGTGATTTCGGAGTGCGGCGCGAACATTGTGGGCGTGACGCATGAACGGTCGGACGCGGCATATGCGGTGACGAGCTGTTTGCTGCGGATTAGTATGGAAACGCGTGATTTTGCGCAGATTGAGGAAATTAAAGCAAAGTTAACGGAACAAGGGTTCAAATTGGTGGAATAATACTATTTCCAGATGAAAAGGCGCAAGCAGATGGCGCAGGTGAATCTGGAAATAGTATAAGACGAATCAAAAAACCCGCCTTTGACAGGAGGCATTCCTGCCGAAGCGCGGGTTTTGTTGTGCAAAAATCATACTAATTCGATTCTAAAACATGGCATCGAGCATAGCAGATTTTTCGTTCTGGCAAAGC
>OHHG01000138.1_pt1 | contig 28833 bp, 16 predicted proteins | sample 1567991 | NCBI WGS metagenome assembly OHHG01 (sample SAMEA3879588, study PRJEB24766) | human gut metagenome | biome: human-associated habitat; feature: feces | place: USA | collected 1985/1987
GAACCTTTTTTTGCTGCATGCCGCAGCTCCGCTTCAATCCAATCCCCTTTTTGTCAATCTACATCAGATGGATTTTGCGCAGCAGGACAAAGACGGCAATAACTTCCAGCCTCCCCAAAACCATGACAAACGACAGGATATATTTTACAAAAGGCGTAAATCCGGCAAAACTACCGGCCGGTCCGGTTGCCTCGGTCAGGCCCAGGCCGGAGTTGGTTATATTGCCCGCAACCGCGCCGAGCGCCGTAACAAAGTCTACTCCCGTCATGGAAATAATCAGCGTAAACAGCATAATGGCAAGCAAAAAGCCGAATGCCATGACGAACACCGAAGAAACGATATTGTCGTCGATGACCTTTCCGCCGGCTTTCATAACCGTTACCTGGCTTGGCGAGAGGGAATTGGTTGCGTTCTTCTTGAAAAAGGCCATAATGACCTGCCAGCGGAAAATTTTAATTGAACCGGTTGTCGAACCCGTACAGCCGCCGTGCAGGAATAAAATGAAGAAAACAGCGACAGCCCATGTACCCCACTGGATAAAATCATATGAGGAAAAACCGGTTGTCGTCATAGCCGAAATCATATTAAAAGAGGCTCTCCGGAATGCCGTAACAAACGGAATGTCTGAGGTATAGGCATAAAATGCGCTGATAATCAGGATATACCAGAAAACCAGTTTCAAAAACGTATTGACCTGATTGTTTTCAATAACGGAAGCAAAGCTTCGCTTTTTCGCAATTAAAACAAAATAGGTCATCGGCAGCGACCCCAGCAGCATAAAAATGCCGATAATGGTTTCAATCATCGGGCTGTCAAAATAAGCGACGGAATTGTTTTTTGTAGAAAGTCCGCCCGTGCACAGCGTCGCCAGCGCATGGCATATTGCGTCAAACCAGTTCATGCCCGCCCATTTCAGCAAAACTGCGCAAATGATGTTCAGCAAGACATATACCAGAATAATGTCCTTGGCGATATAGCGGATTTTGGGCAGGAATTTTTCTTCAATGTCAGAGTTTTCCTTGTTGAAGATGTGCATGCCGCCGATTCCCAGAAAAGGCATCAGCGCGACCGCAAAAATGACGATGCCGACGCCGCTGATGCCGTTAAGCACGGCGCGCCAGAACAAGACGGATTTGGGCTGCGCCTCAACATTGCTTAAAATGGTCGAACCTGTGGTCGTCAGGCCTGATGTCGCTTCAAACAAAGCGTCGGCGTAAGTTTGAATGTCTCCGTTGCCGTAAAGGGGGAGGGCACAGATAAGCGGGCAGGCAAACCAGCATATAACGGTAATCAGATACCCTTGGAGGATAGAGATGTTTTTTATTTTGCCGTAATTTGCCAGAAACAGCGACCCGCCGATAAACATCGTCAGAATGCTGTTTTGGATAAAAATGGCATCAAACGAACCGGTGTAGTATTTCAATGCCGCTGCCGGCAGCAGCATCAATGCTCCCAAAACGAAAATGATAAACCCGTTAATCATCAAAACCGGCTGCCACATTGCTGTCTGAACCCTTATATTGTTAAAATCGTTGCCCAATTCCGCATCATAATATAGCCCTGCGCAAAAACTTTCAATGCTGCCGGCAGGTTATCCACCTCAGCTGCTGTTCTCCGCCCGCCCGGACGCCGTTGTCCACTTTCCCCGTTCGTTCGTCGCCCTGCTTCCTTTCTGTTTATCTGCTTTTCCCGTCCGCGCGCACAGCCTTTCTCCGATTTCTCAGCTTTTCCCGTCTGGTTGTCCCTCCGCCGTTTCCCGTTTTCCGGTCTGCCTCTCTTACGTCCATAAAAAAAGCTCCCCGCAGGGAGCCGAAAATCAAAACCTTACTCAAAATAGCGCGCATCAGGCGTATTTTGCAAAAAGTTTCTGAATTTTCCGTGTGAACACGGAGTATACGCACTGCCGATAAAATCGGCATACGCACCGAGCAGGGAGGTAATTCCTCTGTCATACTCTTCCGGCGTATATGATGCGCGTGCGAACAAATCCGACAGGATAATGTTGGCAACAGCTTCTTCATGGTCAATGCCGTACAGGATTTCCTGATAGTTCGGCCACCCCATGTTGGAGTAGTTGACGATAATATCCCGGAACTTTTCCCAGTCCGCTCCGAAAACACCGGGCATGGCATAACGCTCCGGCTTTGCGGATTTGGTAACGCCGTTGAAGCGTACCGTATCCTTCTTAAGAGGGCCGAGGCTGGCAGCGATATAGCCGAGGTAAATCTCGGATATTTTCGCTTCCGGCACTGCCGCTAAGGTTTTCGGTAGGAAAATCGGGCAATGTGCCAACACGAGGTTGACTTTGACTGCGGCAAATTTTTCCTGCTTCAGCTGCCACATCCACTCCGCCAGCAATCGTTTGTCATAGAACGGATTGCCCGAACAGATGACAAACGTTACTTCTTTCAGCCCCTGAGATACCGCAAAATTGTATATCTCAATCAGGTTGCCTTCGGAATCGTCGTCTTCGCACGGGGTATAATTCCTGTATGCATACTGCGTGCCGGTCAAAAGGCTCATCAGTTTGTAATACGTATCATACTCCGTTTTGCGGATAAGCCCTTCTTCACGGTAAAAAAGCTTCTGGAACAAGCCCTTGTTACCTTCTTTTCCGGAAGAAAGGAACGGCAGCACGCGTCCTGTCTGCTTTGCATAAAAGCGTAAGATTTCAAACGCAAACAGCGGCGCCGTCATCATTCCGCTGAAACAATACAGGAACGGATGTATCATATTCTTCGGCAGGTCATACAATGAGCATACGACCGCTTTGGAAGTTCCGCCCTGCGCATTCGGGTATTTAAATTCCGACCCGGGTTTCAATCCGCCGATTTCTTCCGCATAGCGTAAAGTATCCATATCAACGGTTACCGGACGGGATTTTGATACCTTGACGCGTTCAGCCATAAATCTGCGGCCTGCGGCGTTGCATTTAAATTCATTGCTTTTTAACAAATCAAAAAACTGCTCGCGGTTCGTGTCCACGAATTCATAAAAATTTTTCATAATCCTTAATTTTAAATTATACTTAATTAGACCTTAAGAATACCATATTTTAAAGGTTTTGTCAAACATATTTCTGCCGGCTTTTTTCCCTCCGCCGGTTTCCGTCCGGCTGTTCGTTGCCCCGTTTCCCGCCGCCTCAGAATGAAATCCGCCACCAGACGAACGCCGAAAGAAACGCAAACGCCGCAATCAGCGCCAGCCCTGCACCGCAGGCAAAAGTTTTCTCCGTCCGCCGTCTGGCATTCGAGAGTTTGTCAAAAAATTGTGCCAGCAGCAGCGCAACCGGCAGCGTGATAATTGCGACATAGCGAAAATCCTGATTACACATATACGGGTGCTTAAGGCCGAACATAATCTGCCCGGCGATAATCCCCGCCAGTAAAATCATTGTCAGCCAGAATGCCTGTGTCTGCCGTTTCTTAACGCCCAGATAAGCGGCCGCAACAACCGCCAAAACCAGCAAGGCTTTATAAATCAGAACCAGCGCCGTAATCAGCCCCATAATGTCCGCCCCGCGCATAGAGAAGTCCCATTGCCCGAACAGCGCCGTTTTTGTCATCGTCTCCCACAGGTTAATGCCGAAATCATTATAAAACATTTGCGGATAAAACAGGGCGCCGAGCGGGTTAAACCGCTGCCACAAGCCGTAGCTTTTAAGCGACAGATGTTCCTGCGGCGGCACAAAGTCAAACCCGACGTTGAGGAAATAGTGCTGATACAACGGCCAGATGCTCAGCCCGGCAACGAGCAGTATGCTGAAAACCGCGGCTTCCGCCAGCTGCCGTTTGTTCTCCGCTCCGCTTTTCAGCTGCTTGTGTATTGTCAGCAGCCGTTTGTCCTCCGTATCGTTTTTCTGCGGCTTGTTTTTTGTCTGTGTCAGCTGCCGCCCGTTTTCCGGTTTTTTTCGCTGCTGCCACAGCCGGAGGGCGATAGCCGCACCGGTCAGCGGCAGGACGATAATGCCCGAGAGTTTGGTCAACGCTGCCGCGGTGGCAAACAGCAGGATACGTGCCAGATTTTTCCGCCCGCCGTCACGGTAATAGAGCAGGGAGTAATAGACGGTTCCCGCCTGTAACGGCAGCAACAGGCAGTCGTTGTTGAAAAATCCCGCGATGGCGTTGTACGCCGGGAAGAAGCAGATAAAAGCCAGCCCGCCGAGGTATGCCGCCCGGGAAAGCCGGAAGAAACGCAAAATTTTTCCGGCCAGAAAATAATACCACAGCATATAGAAGCAAAAACAGACCTGTGTCGCTTCCGCCGCCAGCTGCATATTGGCACCGGCGCCCATTGCAGGCAATTCCGCGTTCAACATTCCGGTTTCCAGAACCGTCGCCAGCCGCATTTCTCCCGCTGCCAGCAGAAAATGCAAAATCGGGTGGTAGGTCGAATAGCTCGGGCGGGTCAATAGCGGATTTTCCTGCCAGAACAGAAAGTTGTTTTCCAAAATATATTCGATATAGTTAAAACACGATGCAAAGTCGTATTGTACGTCGGTATGTCCGGTATTGGTGATAAATGAGAGGTTGAAATACGCCGCCGCCAAAATAATCAGCCGTCCGTATTCGGTTGCCTTCTCATTGCCTGAGTTGCCGTTTTTTGCCTCATTGTTAGGCATCCCGTCGTTGCCGTAAAGTCGTTTCAGCAGTCCGCCCGCTGCCAGAAAAGCCGCAAATATCCAGACGCTCCATATTTGCGCCGGAAGAGCAAACGCGCCTGCCGCGGCAATACCGGCGCACAGTCCCCAGGCCGCTGTCCTTTTTCCATTAAGCCCGAGCGGGTTTAACGCCATGGTCAGCCCGAGCGCCAGCCATAAGTTCAGCTTAGACGCGCTAAATCCGTATATGCCGGCTGTCAGCGTGGCCGTGAAAAACAGCGCCGCCGCCCCAAAAAAACTCAAAACCGGAAATTTCAGCATTTGTCTCTCTCCGAAAAACGGCCTTTCGTAGTAACGCGTCTCAACCAGAAAGTTGAGAGTTGCCCCAAAGCCGGAAATCATTTAAAATCAGATAACAGCCTTTTAAACCTCAAGTCAAGCCTGAAGATAAAACACACACACGCCGCTTTGATTTTTGTTTTACAGGGATTTATGCTGTTTGCCTGCCATGTGCATGCTGATTTTTTCTCGCCGCGGGCGCGCTAAAAAAATCTTGCTAAGCCCCGAAAAGTATGCTAAAGTATATTAAATTATGTAAAAAAAAGCCTGAAAGAGGTCTGCTATGGGGATAAAGGATATTTTGCAAGAGCAGGACAAAGAAGCCGCCGATGCCGTTATGGATACCGGGCACTACCGGCGCGAAGCCGGTGTCCGCCATATCAAAGACATTGTTAAAAATCCGCTGAACCGCCTGCGGATAGAATTTTCCGAAAAATTCCTCGGCGCCAAAAGTAAAGAAGATATAAGCGAAGAATATGTCCGTGATTTGCAGAACCGGCTGGAGCCGATGTTTCAGGACAGTGAGGATAAGAAAGCCGTATTCGCGTCCCATCGCGAGAATTTTGAGCATTTTTTGCAAACCGGCGACCTTAAAACGCCGTTGAACCTGAAAGACGAAGAATCGCAGTTTTTCTGGGGAACGGCTTTGGCGTTATATGCCGCCCGTCCTGAAATGCAGGAAAAATGGGACCGGCGCAATCAGGCAGACCGTATTTCGCACAGTACAATCTGGCGCCGCATCGCTTCGTCGTCATATATGCAGCAGGAACTGCAGCGCCATGCACATATTGTCGAAAGCGCGGTGGAAAATCAGGATACCAGGCTGGTATGGAGCGAAAACGGCTACCCGAATATCAGCTATTGTTTTGTTCCCGAACAAAATCTTATCATTGACGACATGTTATGGACGCTTGTTGCCGGCGTTGATGCGGCCGCAACGGCTATGAATCACGAAATAGCCCATTCCAAAGGGACGCAGTTTACCAATTCTCCGCGGATGGAGGAAATTCAAAAACAGCAGGAAGCTTTGGTTAAGGAAATGGAAGAAGCCGCGGCGCGCAACGATATGCCGGCATGGAAAGCCTCGGCAAAAAAGGCGGCGCGCCTGAAAGCCGAGTATACTTACCGTTTTTACTTTTTTGACGAACTGGAAAATATGTATGCCAACCGTTATGCGGTCAATTTCGGCGGCGATTTTGACCGGGCGCATTTAAACGAGCTTGAGGCGGATATCAATGTCGGCCGTAAATATGTGGCACCGTTGAAAATGGAAGATGCCGAAAAGGAAATGGCCGCCAGCGCCGAAAAACGCATTGCTCACGTCAAGGCCATTGCCCGCAACAGTTTTTTTGCCAATAACGGTCTGATAGAAAACCACAAAATGGAAGATTGGCACAGCCTGAACCTGTATCCGGAACTTTTGAGCGGCATAGATGCCGACGGCCGCAAAATGGGAGCCGCCGAATGTTTTGAACGCATCCGCGAAATCTGCGATAAGTTTGAAACCTCTCAGCCGAACAAGGGGTTGAAAATCCTGAATGAAACGATTTATAACAAACGGATGACGGCAATGAGCCGCCGCCGTGTCGCCATGACGGATGAGTTTTTTGACCTGTTTGTCGCTCCGCACATGGAAGATATATATAAAGCGGCGGAGAAACAGCTGGAAGATCAGGTCAGCCGGATGCAGAATCAGCAGCAGTCCGGTCAGAATGGTTCGTCTTCTCAGCAGGGAGAACAGAGTGAAGGGCAAGGCACCTCAAACCGGCAGCAAGGCAGTGCTCAAAACCAGCAACAGGAGAACTCGGGGCAACAACAGAACAGTTCCTCCGCACAGCCGAACCAGTCTCAGGGCGGACAGGAACAAGGGCAGCCTCAGCAGCCGCAAAGCGGGCAAGGGCAACCTCAACAGTCACAAAGCGGGCAGGGGCAGCCTCAGCAGTCGCAAAGCGGGCAGGGGCAGCCTCAGCAGTCGCAAAGCGGGCAGGGGCAGTCTCAGTCAGGGCTGGGTGCCGGTAGCGGAATGCCCGGTATGCCGCCTTTGCCGACTCCGCCGATGGGAAACCAAAATCAGCAAGGCAGGGGTTCCGGCAATGAAACAGGACAGCAGCAAAGCAACACCGGTCAGCAGCAGTCAGATAACGGCCAGTCCGGCTCTCCGCAGTCCTCCGGCAACTCCAATCAATCGCAGCAGCACGGTAACTCCGGCAGTCGGTCTGCCGATAGCCAATCCGACGCTCAGCACTCTTCCGACAACACGCAGCAGGGTTCCTCCGGTGCTCGGCAATCCTCGTCCGGCTCTCCGCAGTCCTCCGGCAACTCCGGCCAATCGCAGCAGCACGGTAACTCCGGCTTTCCCGATACCGGTCAGTTCCGCCTGCCGAATACCGACATTTATCAGCCGCGCCTCAGCGACGGGCAGATAAAAGAGTTGCTGGAAAAGGCAGAGAGCATCCGCGAATTGAAAAGGCAGGCCGGCGAAAACGGCATGAAGGCCAATGATTTGCCCAATCGCGGCGACAATGCTGATAGTCGCGGTGCGCCGCAGGAAAGCGGTGCGTTAGACAGTCAGCAACACGGGCGCAGTGAAAACAGCCTGGAGGATTATCTGCCGCAAAACGATATGCCGAGCCTGATTTCGATTGATGATATGGTCAAGCTCAGCGAAGACAATATGCAGGCTGCACGCTTTTACCGCGAAGGCAATTGGGACGAATATCAGAAATATATCGCGCAGTATTCCAACGAAATAGCCCAGGCGAAAAAGCTTATCGGCGAAATCATCAAACAAAACAAGTTTGACAGCGTCCGCCGCGGCCACGAACGGACCAAGGAAAAAATGACCCAAATTCCGGTTCAGGGCGGTCGCACCATAGATTTGCAGCGCCACGTCGCCCTCCAGCAGAAGCTTCGCCGCGGCGACCCGAACATCGGCAAAAAGGATTTGGAGCGTTTCCGCACCCGTTATAAATACTCTGAAGACGAGAAAATCAAAGAAGTACAGCTTCCGCAGTCTAATTTCGGAATCCTCATTGACGGTTCCGGTTCCATGACCGGCAGGCCGTTTGACAACGCTTTGGCCATCTCCTGCATTTTGTATGAAGCCGCGCGCAGTTTTAAGGAAATCAACGTCTATATTTATATGATGGGCGAGCCTTACCCGCTGACTGTAGCGCTCCCCGATGACAAAACCAAAGAGATTGCGAAACGTCTGGAAAGCGTTCGCCGGGGGCAGGGCGGCTGCAACGACTTTTTGATTCCGGCGGTAAAGGAGTTTTTGAAGGATGTTTCCTCGGATATGGCAAAACACCCTCATGTCAAGAGCGGCTTTACCCATATCTTTTCCGTAACTGACGGCGGCAACAACGACTACGGTTCGACCGATGTCAACGGCTGTCTGAAAACCATGCTGGAGAAAAACGAACAGCTGACGTTCGACAGTTTTTTTATGGATCAGGGGGAAAGCAATTATACCAAGCCGCTGGTCAGGGAAATGCAGGCTAAGGGCTGCGACCGGATAGATTATGTCGACGGCATCGTTTCCGGCGACCAGATACCCGGAAAAATTATGGAGATGTTGAAAAAAAGGATGAAACACAGTCAGATAAAAGAGCCGATGACCAACGGCGTTAAGGAAAAACTAATAATTGAAACCTTAAAATCCCTGAAAAGGCGCTGATATTTGGATTTAAGCCGCGGCAGCCGCGTTTCTGCTCTTGCCCGGCAGCAAAAAATATGTTAAAATAAAACAATGGGCAGCCATGATAATTAAAGGAGAAAAGTAATGGCGAAAATTTATAAGCATAAATTCGGTACCGAGGAATTTCCCGTTCCCATCGCCGACAAAATTACCGGAAAGATTACCTGGCTGGCATCGGAAGAGGACGCAATTTATATCCCGACCATGCGCGACGAACCGAAAGAAGCCGTCTACGGCCGCCTCATCCGCAATGTTGTAACCGACCCGACGATGATGAAAGATATGACCGAAATGCTGTTGCGCCTGGACAAGGGGCGTACCCCGGAGGAAAGCAAAAGCTACGGCTATACGACAATGGGAGCTCCCGGTAACGGTAAGACTTACCTGACCAAGGCCATCGGCGCTTTGGTTCACCCGAAAGGCGCGCTGGTTGTCGACTGCAACAATATAGATAATCCCGACGAACTGTACAAGGTAACGACGTTCAGCGTTGACGAAACCCGCAAACAGCGCAAGATTGACGCCCGCGTCAAAATGGGCAATATGGACCCGGAACAGGCATTGTCCCAAAATGCCGTCGCTTACATGAAAAAGATGTTCGGAAATGATGTCGTAACGCAGGAAACCCGCGACGGAAAGCGCATCACGGCGATTGACTGGAACGCGGTCAAAGGCGATTCGGCTTTTGTTGAAGGCGTGATAGACAAAGTGATGGAAATGGAAAACATTCCGTATGAAAAAGATCAGAGTTCTTTGGGTTTCGTCGTTTCCAACGGCCCGTTGCTGCGGGCGCTGGTGGATCCGGATTCCCCCGACTACGGCCGCATGGTCATCCGCGATGAGTCGAACCGCGGCCCTGTGGTTGACGCCTGGCTCAAAATTGAGGCCTTTTTCTCTGAACCCGGCGCCGATGAACTGAAACTCAAGGGAGAAGACGACAAGGAGTTTACGATTAAGCGGTCGGATATTCCCGAAACCTTTATGTTTCTCGGTACCGCCAATCAGGCGACCGAGGATATGGGCTCAAGCGCCAAAGAACTGACCAAGCCGATGATTTCCCGTCAGGGTATGGGGATTGACATCCGTCAGATTGCCGACGCGGAAAAGGCCGACTACCTGTCGCGTACCTTAAAGCACCTGACCGGCGTGCCGGCATACCACGTTTATATGATGGATCCGGAAACGTTTGACCGCAATCCCGAACAGCTTGCCGAAACGCTGATGTATTTCCGCACTGTCGGGCTGACGCCGGAAGAAAAGAAAAAGATTCCGCAGGAAGAATTGTTTAATATCCGGCATATAGACCGCACAATTAAAGTTGCGACGCAATACGGAGCCCTGCTTTCCGAAGCCGAAAACATCATCACCAAAGCCGCCAAGGACGAAACGCTGCCCGAACGCTATACCTCGTATCTGGAAAATCAGGCAGTCGTTGACCTGCGTTATGTGTTCAAGCTTTATCAGCACGCCAAGATTGACCAGCCGCGCGGCAAGTCGTCCGGCGCCGGGATTTTCTCCAAGCTCGGCCGCGCCGTCAAGCCGCAGACGCAGGAAGAGGTGGCGTGGGAGCTGAACAAGCGTATTGCCCGCCGAGAAAAGGAACAGCTTCTGGTGCGCGGCACAAGGCTTGAAAACGAAGTCGCCGTCAAATTAAAGGACATGATAATCCCTGACAGCATCAACAGCCTGTTGCGTGATTCGGAAGACCGCAAAGCGGATTATGAAAAGATTGAGGGGGTGTGGAAGTCTTTGCAGCAGACGGCCAAAGGGCTGAATTTTGAATTTGCCGGCTATGTCGGCGAAGATTCCGTTGCCAAGACTTACAATGCCCGCCCCGAAGACCTGCCGAGTGTTGCCCTTGACGAGATTAAGGAAGTGCTGATAGCGTCCATCTGCGAAGAGTACAAGGACGAATTGCAGGGGCAGAAACTGTCCGCCGAAGATGTGTTTGACGACAATACGCTGCTGGAAGCGACGCAGATGCTGGCCAGGGAAAACGAGGGGCAGAGCATTTTCGTCCCGAACTATGATTTGGAAACCACGGCCGAAAAGCCTTTGAAACAGGTGTATATGGCTCCGGTTCACGGCGAGGGTGCGAGGATTGACCGCGAGAGCCTGATTAATGCCAACCAGTTTGCCGACAGCTTTATCATCAAGAGTATGCGCAGCCACAATATCAAAAAATATGCCAAAGAGGCGCCGCATCTGGATGTTGATGCGTATCTGGAAGAGCTGGCGCAATACGGCGAGGACTGCGTAAACAACGGAAAAATGAGCTGCGAAATTGCCTCTGACAAAAACGACGCCTTTTTCACCACCGTTGTCTTTGTCAATGACCGCGAGAACCAAAAGACCGGAGTCGCCGGAATAGTCTATAACAAAGCCAATCAGAATACGTTGATTCTGGCTGACTTTGACGTCAGCGACGACGATAAGGCCAAATTGAGCAAAAGCGGCGTCTTTTACGTCAACCTGAACGAGGTCAACAAGACCGGCGAATATGAAATTATCGGCAATTACCTGAGCAAACAGACGATGATGCACGAAGGGGTTACCAATGCGCATGTCGTATCGTCGCTGATGCTGCGCATTGACACAGAAATGGGAATGGGCAGCAGCGGGGATGAAAATGCCGTGGAATTTTGCTATTTTCTGCAAAATATGGGCGAAAACGAAAAGCAGAACATTGATGCTTTGCAGTTGACGAACGTCGAATACGAAAAAGGCCTGCCGGTAAAAGCGGCATTGAACAAAAAACTGAATGGGAGATAAGCATTATGGAAAAGCGTTATGACAAAGGGCAGATAGAAACCGTCGTGCTGCAGGCTGTATTGGCCCGCCCGTATAAGGAATTCGGCGGTTGCCGGATATATCCGCTTCATGCCGAGGGGGAAGAGGCCGTCGTCAAAAATCTTGCGGGCAGCCGTGAGGTAACGACACTTGCCGAGCTGGAAGATGCTGTCAATGCGCCGGAAGTGGCAAACGTCTTTATCGGCCGTTTTGCTGCCGTTACGTCCAAAGGGATGAAAAACGTCTTGTCCCGAACGTCGCTGGCAAAAGATATTTTCTGCGCGTTTGAAATCAGGGAATAAGAAAAACGGGGGTGGCGATGAAACTGGAAATAACCAATCCGCAAAGCCCTCTGCACTGCAGCGTCATGCTGCAGGAGCGCCGCAAGTCCGGCGTTCCGTTGACGCCGGATTTCTGCCGCGAGATTCTGACGTCGTCCGCTAACCAGAGCGTTGCCGGAAAACTGCTGGATATGATAGAGAACCGTTTATCTGCCGCGCCGCAGGAGATAGACGCATACCTGCCTTATGTTGAAGCGATGGTTTCCCGGACGGTCGCCACGCCGAAAATTATCGAAAAAGCAGCCAACCTTGTCAATGAATTTTTCCCGTATGACAATTATACTGCCGAAGAATACGCTTTTTCCTGTCGCTTTGCGGCATTGAAAAAGCACACTGCAAATTCGGCATGCATTGCGCAGAAACTGTTGAAACGCGTTAAAAACGGCGTCCGCGGCGATGCCGGGACGGTATATAACCCCGAAAATCCCCGTTTTAATCTTGATGCCGGCATTTACTCGGCATATCCTGAAAGGCTGGCTCCCGATATGGTGCGAATGCTGCGCGGCTTTTGCCGGAGCGGCAGTATCCGTCCCGATACACTTTCCGGCCCCGGTATCCAATCCGACATCCCCTCCAACCCCGGCTCCGGTATCCAATCCGACACACCCTCCAATCCCGGCCTCGGTATCCGTCCCGATACACTTTCCGGCTCCGGTATCCAATCCGACACACCCTTCAACCCCGGCCCCGGTATCCGTCCCGGCCTTTATGATGACGCACCGTCTGCTGCCGATATCTTTCTGATGGGGGAAATGGGCGATTTGCTTGCTCCTTGTGCTGCGGTGCTGCTGCAATCCAATCCCGGCGACATATTTGATGTTGTAGCCTGGCTCGGCAAGGCGGCGGCGGAATTGTCTTCTCCGGCGCAAAAAGATGCCTGTGCCGGCTGCCAGAAGCGCATTTTGTACGCGCTCCGCAATGTGCGGGAAATGCCGCCCGAAATGCTGCATGGCGAAAAGGCGTTGTTCCCGCTGCTGCTTGATGCAGTCGGTGTCCGTCCGGCAGACAGGGAATTTCCCGCTTTAGCGCGCCAGGGAAAAGAAATTTATGCCGGGTTCTTGCCTCTGATGTGCCGGTTTCATTTTGTCGAGGCTTTTCTCCCCCGGCTTTTGGAACAGAGGGTTAACGTGAGGGCATGCCTGCAGGAGGAAAAATATCAGGGAACGCCGGAATTGCTGAATGTCAGCCTGCCGGAGCTTGCTTCCCGTGCCGGAAGCGTTGACGAAGCCGCCTGGCTGCTGCATGAATGTTTTGCTTTTCGGGTCTGCCGCAATACCGTAACGCAGTGGCTGCGTTATCCGGAAACCTCCGGAGCCCGTCTCTATGAAGACTATCTGATTGCGCAAAAGGAAGGGAACGCGACTGTCAGCGAGCTTGCCGCCGCCGTCAACCGCGGCGCATTGTCCAACTTTCGCCTGATTGCCCTCGCCAATCGCGAGCCTTTTGTAAACAAGCCGCGGACAGATTTGCGCGATAACGGGCTTAAAGCGCTGTTGAATGTTTATTGCGAAGCTTACGCCCGCAAAGCGGAACCCCCGGAAGACGTTTACAAGTCGATTTATAATGTGCGTTTCGGCAAAAGCGGACGGCTGGAGCAGGATCCGCGCAAACCGCTGGAACTCTTCCGTCTGGCTGTTGCGGAACTGGGATATAAGCGCCAGCCGCCTGAATTGGCCAAACTGACGCGCCCCGGCTGCGGATATAACCGTCTGCTGCTGAAAAAGCCGTTTACGCGCTGACCTTGCAGTCTCAGCTCCCGCAGAAGCTCCGGTGCTGTGTCGTCCCGTCCCAGGCTTATATGAAACAAACGCCGGCCTTGCCGCACGTTATCAGGGCAGGACAGGGAAGACAATTGAAAAAGGAAAGGAACCCCAATGTTGCATCCGATATTGGTTACCGCAGAAAAAAGCCCGCTGCTGACGGCGGCGGAAGTGATGAAACATCGCAACGAAAAGCGTCCGTTGACGCCGGATTTTTGCCGCGGCATATTGGCGTCGTCCGGCAATCCGGGCGTTGCTGCAAAATTGTTGCAGCGGATAGAAATGCACCTTGCCGATTATCCTGAAGAAACATCGGCATATGTGCCGGTACTTGGCGCATTATGGTTTCGCTCCCGCCATCATGCCCGAAATATGGAGGTGGTGGCGCGCATCTCCCTGAACGGTATTTCAGCCTCTCTGGCGGCGGCAGCTCCTGTGCTTTCCGCTCCGGCATCGCCGCAAGACCAAAACGCATCCGCTGCGGTTTCGGTATTTCCTGCTTCGGCCTCTTCTCAAAATACGACGCCATCTTCTCAAAATACGACGCCATCTTCTCAAAATACGACGGTCTCTCCTCAAAATACGCCTGCTTCTGTTTTCAAAGCCGCCGCTATGGCTCAGGGAACGGAAGCGGAAAGCGAATTGGCCGCGCTGCTGATGATGTCGGAAAATCTTTCTCCGGAGCAAATGGCGGAAGTGGAAAAACTGGCGCGCAGGCTTCCGCCTTTACCCGTTTTGACGCGGAAAAAACTGGAAGAAACCGTTTTTTTGACCAAGTTGGCAGAAGACGGCTGTCATGATGTAAAAACGGAAGTGGCAGCCAGAACCGAAGGCAATCCGGAACTGACATTCCGGGCGCAGCAGATTCTCGCCCGGCAGGGTAAACTGCAATATGATGAAAACTGCAGCGATGCCTGGAACTTCTGCGCTATGGGGTTTCTGAATATGGGCGAGCTTGGAGACTATCCGGCTTCGGAAATGTATAACCGCCTGATGCAACAGCCGGATTGTGAGATGCAGGATTATCCTTTGTCCGTTTTGGCAGGAATTGGGCATATCCGCTGTTCCGAAGGATTTGCCTCGGAACAGCGCCTTCGGGTTTTGCACCTGGTTGGGTTGTTGGAGCAGGGGAATAAGCCGGTGCGTTGGCTGCAGTATCCGGATTTGTGTTATAAGGCTGTGTCAGGATTATCGGTATCTCTGGCAACCGGCGGAGTTTGCCGTTCGGGAATGCAGGACGAAGGCATAGCCAAAGAATTTTCCGCCGTTTTTTCCCGCCTGCTGCATATCTACAGCCGTGATACGGAAACCGGCGTAATTCCCCGCACGGAAACAGATGCCGAAATTCCCAGTGTATCTAAGTGTCTTGGGCTTTTGCTTGAAGCTCAGTGCGGCCGCAGGGAGAAAGATGCGGATTTTGTCGCGGATATCGCCGTAAACTATTGGCTGTTACGGCAAAGCGACCTGCTGGCATTAACTTTCGATTACGCCGCCTCCCGGAACGTTCTGGATAAAATAGTTGATGAAAAATCGGGGTTGAACGTCTATCAGCTGCAAAAACCGCCGGCAGAATATCTTTCTCAGATAAAGTCGTCTCGGAAAATGTATGATTTTCTGAAAGGCTTTCGCGTCCATGCCGATGAAGAGCAGACGATTGATGATTTTCCCGAGTTGGCATTAAACAATATTGCCGCTCATGATTTTTTTCGCAAGGGAGAAAATCCGGAAATTTCAACCCGCCGGCTGCTTATCGCTGCCGATGCTAATTTTGAAATAGCCCGTCGGCTGTTTGAAGAAGAAGGAACCCTCGACCATTCAAAGAAAATAAAAGAATTGATGTTGGAAACGGTTCATGGGCTGGTGCGCAATTTCGAAATCGCCCGGCAATTGGCGTACAAAGGCGCCGATGATATTTATGAGCGGCTTGCCGCTTTTTGCGCTGACGAAAAATACCAATATGCAAAAGAAGGGTATAACAGCCACTATGTTGCAGCCGTATTGATAAACCACCGTGTCAGCGAGAACAGTCCTTTGCAGGATTTGAGTTTTGCCAAACCGCAGAAAGCTGCCGGAATTTTAGCCAAAATTCGTGCCGCACAGCTTCAGCATACCGTTGCTCCTTTCGCTGATGCCGCTGCCGTTTCGGCTTCATCTTCAGCCATTGCCTCCAATTCAGCAGTTTCCCGGAGAGGGCATAATGCCGGAGCCGGTGTTTGTTCCCCGAATCCCGAACCGGGCACAGAGCAAAAACAGGAACAGACAGGGAACCTGTTTTCCCGCATAAAAAATCAATTGTTGAAAAGACGGCAGCACGGCCGCTGGTAATATACCGCCGCTTTTTTTCACCACCTTTATTTGCGGCTGCTGCTTTTATTCATCGTCTTTATTTGCGGCTGCCGCTTTTATTCGCTTTCTTTATTTGTGGTCGCCGCCTTTATCCGCTTTCTTTATTTGTGGCTGCCGCTTTTTTTTTACCACCTTTATTTGCAGTCTTTTGTCGTACTGCATTTTACAAAATTAATTTCTGCCCGATAGCTTTTTGTTTAAGAGCGTCGAAATATTATTGAAATAATGTTGCGTAATAGTGGGGATGGAAACCGGCTCAAGTTTCTGCCGCAGTTCGGCGCGTTTTTCCAGTTCGCGCCTGATTCTGGTATCGGCTTCGTCGTCAATCCAGGCCGTAACGTCAACATACCATCCGCCTTTGCCGAACCGGGCACGGCGCCTGTCGCGCAAAACATTGGAAAACGTATTCTCGTTGCCCCAGTGATTGTTATTGAAAGCGCAATAGGTATAGGCGTCCTGCGATGCCGTATTCATCGACGGGAAAAAGCCGTTATAATGCTGGTTGCCCGCGGCGTTTCTTCTGAAACCGCTTTGCAGGATAGAATTGGGATGGTTGCGCATATGGTCCTTGATGTCGCGTTCCAGATTTTCCGAATAGATAATGCGGTTGGAGTATTTTTTGTATATATCCCGCATACCGGTTGTACTGTGAGCGCTGATTTTGCATTTTTCAATAATGCTGCCGACGGCTTCGCCGACAAAGCTTTCGGGATTTTCCTTTTTGAAGATTTCGTATGCCTGGCAGAAGCTGGCCATACTCATTCCCGCGCAGTAAAGCCCGCGGTCGATTTTGCCGTAAATTCCCTGCCGAGCAAGGGCTTTGTTTGCAGCGTCAAAAGCTTGGCGCTTTTCTCCGTAAGAAAGCCTGATAACATTGTTGTAACTGCATTGCGCATAAATTTTGCAAAACGTTTCCATATCCTTTTGTTTTTGGGCTTCCATGATTTCTTTTTCGTTATCGGCATTGGTGGTTTCATGGGATATTTCCGTCAGAAAAGGGTTATCCGCAAACAGATTGAAATCTTCATTGTCCAGCATAGGAATGCCGGTCTGTCCGTCTAAATCAAGCGTCGGCTCATAAGCAAAACTCGAGTTGATAACCGCCTGTCGGGCAATTTCTTCGGCATTTGCTGCGTCATAAGGAACCGGCATATTGAACTGGCTTTGCTGGATGGCAGCATACAGGTTGTTTTCCTGCGTCTGGTCAGATGCCGTTGCGTTAATTGCCGCAATCATTTCGTGCCAGTCATCGGTATTGACATCCCGGCCGAGGCTCAGATTTTCCAGAGCCTGTCTCTGGCTGTCTGGCAGCGTTTTCCCGTTCAAATCATAAAAATCGGTTATCGTGGAGGCGATTGCGGCAACGGAACCGCCTTTGTCCTGGTTTTTCATCAGGGCATAATACAGATAGGCGCCCATACTGCGGTTTTGGATATAGGCAATGCCGTATTTGTCGAATATCTCGGTTTTGGCGATGATGCGCGCTTCGTCAAACGAAAGGCTGCCGTAGCTGCCGACGTGGTAAAAATTGGCCGTGGCTTTTTGGTTGCGCATAAATTTGGCATACAGTTCTCTGCTGACGCCGTATTTTCCGCCGCTTCCGTATGTTTCGTTGCTTTTGCTGAAACAGAGGTTGAAAAAGTCAATATTCGGGACGTTGTGCAGTTTGTCGTTTTGAATGAGCGGTACGGGGACTACATAGTCAGCTTCGTTAATAGGCTGCTCGGGCGGGTTCATAAACGCGCTCCAGCTCAGGTCCGGCTCGGCTATGGAAAAATCCTGTGCCTGAAGGCCGAAGGCTTCGTTGACGCTGGCATAATAGGTCGCCGCCTTGTTCAGAACTTCCTGCGGCAGGGTAAACGTGTCGGTAGTCATGGAAATTTTGCTGAAATCAAAAGCAGGGCCGGCATTTTGCATGCCTTTGAAGCCGAGATAGCCCATTCCGGCCAGCGGAATGCTGATAGCTGCATACTTCAGGGTCTTTTTGCTTTTTTCACGGACTTTCTGCTTAAATTCAATAATTTTAGCTTTCTTTTCCTGGCGTTTTTGTGTTTTATAATTTTCGACATTCAGCGTAATTGTCCTGATTTTTTGCTGTGTGCCGAGCTCTAACCCTTCTGCCGTCTTGACCGGCTGCATCTTTACCGTCTGTTTTGGCGCAAAAAGCTTCCGCGCTTTTTCTGCCGTCATTTTGACGGGAGCGGATGCACTGTGGTAAACGGCGGCAATGGTTTCGATAATCGCCTGCTTTGTTCTTCCTGCCCGGGATTTTAAGCGTCCCAGCCATGAGCGGAACCGCGCCTTTCGCAGAGCCTTCTGCTGTTGTTTCAGTTCCTTGCGGTGCTGCTTTTCGGCCTCTTTGCGCTTTTTCTCGTCTTCCTTGCGTTGTTTCTCGGCGTCCCGCCGTTGTCTGGCCAATTCCTTCTGCTGTTGTTTCAGTTCTTTGCGGTGCTGCTTTTCGGCCTCTTTGCGCTTTTTCTCGCTTTCCTTGCGTTGTTTCTCGGCTTCCCGACGGGCCTGTTTCTGCTGTTTTGACTCTTGTACGCGCTGCTTGTCCGCCGGTTGCGGCGCATAGGCGTCACTTTGCCTTTCGCCGTTTCGGCTGGCGGAGTTTGTCGTTTGGCTTTGCCGGGAAGAAACCGATGTCTGCTCATAATGTTCCAAGAAATCTTTCAGGCTGCCTTTGTGGCGGGACAAAGCCATGCGAAAATCTTTTGCCGCCTGTCCGTGCAGGCCGAATGTGTCAAGCGTCCGTTCCAGATAAACGAAATTAGCTTTTTTATTGAGCGCTTTGGCATTTTGCTCTAAAAGGGAACGGCCGTTTTGGTTGTCTTTGTAGCGGGCAAATTCGGCAAGCAGTTTGGCTGCCTTTTTTTCTCCTGCCGCAGCAGCATTCTCCGGCTGCACTACCGCCGTTCTGTCGGAAACAGGCGTTCTGTCGGAAACAGGCGTTCTGCCGGAAACGGACGTCCTGTCGGCAGCAATCGTCTTGTCAGTACTGGCGGCATTTCGGGTTGTCGCTGCTGCCGTATTTTCGGCTACAACTGCCTGCAATTCGGCAAAGCGTATTCTGCCGGCCTCGTCGCGCGCAGCCTGAAGCATTAGCGTTCCATTGCTTGGGTGGAGAGGAGAAAAGGCTGCCATTGCCTCCGCTGCTGTTTTAACGGCATCATTGTCAAAGGCAAGCTGCAGAAACTCTTTTTGGTAGTCTGAGTTTTTCAAAGCTTCGCCGATGTTGCCGGCGTCCTGAAGCTGGTTCGCAAGGTCTTGGGGAGAAATCGCAAACGCATAGGCCAACCGCTCAAACTTGTCCCGGTTGCGTTTATTGTGCAGGTCTTTGACGCTGAAATTGTATTCTTCCTCGATTTTGGCAAAAGCTGTTTCGGCCATTTTTTCCGCAAGCATCTGCCGGTGAACTTCTCCGGTCAGGACCATGCGGGCTTTGCCGAGCGCCATAAAGGCGGGAATATTGTCTTCTCTGGCAAACTGTTCCTGCAGGCTTTTCAGGCGGTCTTGGCGCTCATGCAGATAGTCTTTGATCCGTTCGTCGTAGTTGCGGGCGGCCTCAATATATTTGTCGGGATTTTTCCTGAAATCCTTTTCCTTGAGCGAAATTCCGAGAAAGCGGCATTTTTCCTGCAGCTCTTCAAAATATTCTTTGTCCAATCCGTCGTTTCCTCTGCTAAAGCTTGGCATCCAAAACCTCAATTCAGTTTTTTAAATCAAAGTATAAGACCTTTATACCATGTTATAAACAAAAAATCAACATTATTTGTGCGTATTTTGGCAATTTTTTTGAAAGCCGGTTAAAAAGCGATATGCAGGCAAAAAAAATCCCCGGAGCACGCATGTTGCAATGCAGTGTCCGGGGATTAAAAAAGCTACTTGCTGCCTGACTTATACGTCCTGACCGTTCCGTCGGGAGCCGTAAGCGTCAGGGTGTAGCGGTCTTGGGAATAGCTGCCTTTGTAGCCGTTGACCGTAGAGGAATAACGCTTGTTGATAATATTCTTCCAGCCCAGGATTTTGCAGGTAAGGACGTCGACGCCGGCAATCAGCGAGTTGTCTTCCGCATACCATTCAATTCCGCCGTCAGCGGCGTCAACTGCGCGGGCAAGCCTGAATGCGGCTCCGGCACGTTGCTGTGCTGCGGAATTAAAGCCGGTATAGCCGCTCTGCACATAGGTCATTTCCTGAGGAAAGGGTTCTTCATAAGCGCAGACGCCGAAACTGTACCCTTCTTCAAAACGGATGACAACGGCTTTTTTGGTGATGTTGCCTTTGTGGCTTAATCCGTCGACGTCAAGCACGGCGGTAACCGCAAAGTCAAAAATTTTGCCGTGTCCGGGAACCGGGTCGGGGTTGGGATCCGGCTCTGGGTCAGGATCAGGGTTCGGATCGGGCGAGCCGCCTTTTTTGACCAGCAGAGTAACGACGGAAGCGCCGAAACTCTTTCCAAGCAGGGAAACTGTCGCCTCCGTGGTGTTTTTGGCAGAATTTTCGCCGTTCGGGATTAGGCTGTGCGTTTCATTGAAAACCGCAGTCAGGTCAAACCCGAAAGTCTGCCCGTCGAGGGCGTACCCTGCCTCATAGGCGGGATAACTGAAAACATCGCTGAAAGCGTCAGAACCGTTACTGAAACTTATCGTCTGCGTAATCGTTCCTTTTTTGAGAGTCCAGCCGTTGCCGCTGATGTCGTCCTTTCGGCTTGTCTGCATCTCGGCAGAAGCCTTAAAGTCAAAGTTTGCAACCTCCAGCGTTCTGTCTTCTTTGCCCTCAAATGCAAAAGAAAGTGCCGGCGATTGGAATTTTTGGCGTTTTGTACCCGACAGGCTCCATGTTTCGGTCTTTTCAACATAGAGCGTAAAGGAAGAAGCGCTGTTCCATTCCCATCCTTTGCCGTATTCGGTGCGAAGGAGTTCATCTGCCGCATCAGTGCTTTTTTTGACATAAGCGGCGGTCAGCTTTTCCGTGCCTGTGTCCTCCTGTCCGTAAACGCTCCAGACGGCATTAAAATCCGCCTCGGCCCTGAAACATCCGTCCGAACCCGGAATTTCCTCCGCTCGGGAGCTGAGAAAAACGGGCGCGTCGATTTTCATATAGGGCAGGGCGGTTTTGCCTGTGCCGGAAAAATCCGAACCGGAGGCAAGAGCATAGCTTTCGTATTCAATCTCTGCCGAAATCGTCTGGCCGTCTTTAAAAGAAAACAGCCTTTCGATGTGGTGGCGCTGCGGAAGCGTGCCGGAAACGGAAGAATCGCCTGTTTCGTTCTCCAAAGCCGGCACCGGACTGTCTGTCTTGTTAAACAGGATAGTGTCTTTCGCCGGCCAGAGTTTAAGCCGTGCCTGCGGCGTCAGCGTATGCCTTGTACCACCGGAACTGTAAACTAATTGCTGTGCGCAGGTCATAAACACCGTGTCTTCAGCCACAGCGGTTTTCCACTCGTAGTCATAAGAAATCAGCATGATGTCATCATCTTCCATGCTGAAAATTGCCTTTTCGGCACCGTCGCACCCCGCAAACATCAGCACCGCCAGAACCAAAGCCGCGGCAGCCGGTATTCCGTACCCGAAAGCCGGCAGAAGCCGGAACGTCTGCAAAAAACGGAAAGCCCGCAAAAAGCGGAACGTCTGCAGAAAAAAACTTTTCTTTTTCATAAAAAAAATTATTAAACGTTAAACATATATACAAAAAAATAAAGTCTTATCTGCTTAAAATTTCATAAAGGCGTGTCCGCGTCTGCAAAACCTGTACCGAAACAATGCTTCGCCGTCGTCGCAAAAAACGGCTTCAGGCGCCATTGCCGTTTTGACTCAGGATGTTGCCTGCCGTCTTGCACCGTTCTTGTTGCAAATGCAGTTATTACCAAAAATATACTTCATAATATATCAAAGCAATAATATTGTATTGGCATAATAAGACTTTTAACGCCGCTATCATAAACGGAAAAAATAAATATTCAAGCAAATTTTGTCCTTTTTGTTGTTTTGTCTAATTTCTGGAATCGTAATTAATGGCATTGCCCTAAATAATGACGTTATAATAAAAGGATTCATAAATATTTAAACATTTTAAGTTACTATCAAATACAGATATGTAGCAGCATATCTAGGGCGTCGAAAACCCTTTTATAAGCTTAGTCGTGCGCACACGACTTTAAAAATAGTGCCGACGTCATACCTCCGTATGGGGTGGATGTCGGTGAATAAGGCTCTGCCCCAATAAGCCGAGCCGTTTTAAGTTGTATACGGTTTTCTAGCATCCGCCCGCCTTTAGCTTTCTAAAGCGGGTTTTTTGTTTGAACTGAATAATAAAATAGTGCTATTATAACGTTAGATATGAACGATAAAGGAGAAAACAATGATAACAGCCGAAGAAAGAAAAGCCATCTGTGAGGCTCGCGAATTCAATGATAAATTACTGCAGGGGATAGCCGATTATACGGTTGTCCGGATGAAAAATAATCCCTATTGCCGCCGGATTCTGGAAGGCGCAAATTATCAGGAATTTGTAAGTTCGCCGCGACGTCCGGATTATTTTGATGAAAATCATTTTTATTTGGAAAGAGTTTATGTCGGCCATAATAGCGGCGGTCCCGGCGGACATTGCACCAAAGAAATAATGGAGGAAGATCCGACTGCGCCGACACGTGATGCGGTCTATTTAAATCGGTATGATCAGATAGGTTTTCTTATTGATGCCTTGGAAATTATGGCTAGCCGGGGAGATGAAACCGCCAGAGAGTTTTTAACCCGTGAAATTCCGCCGCGCCCTCATTCTTCCGAGCATAAATTTATGGAAATGCAGAAATTAACTGAACTTTGCGCAATAAATAATCCTTCGGGAGAAAAACGTCTGAATAACATATGGCGTTATGAGCAAATAAAAGATGATATCCAATTCAAAGGTGATTTGATGGATTTAACATCAGATCTAATACTAAATGAAGTTGCGCACGAATGTTCGCATGCCAACCAAATGAATTTCGGTACCAAATGGCAGGCGCAGGAAAGTCGGTCGCTCTATGGCAAAAAGGCGGATGAAAAGGAAGAGGAGAACATAAAAATAGTGAAAAAAGAAATCGAAAGGGAACATAAAAAATGGTCCAAAGAAAAACAAATTGATGGCTATTGCCTGGATGCTATAGCCGAAGCAGGAGTCATGGCGCATAGCTATATAGCCATGCTGTCGGTAAATCCCGATAAGGCGGCTATAGAAAAGATAAACAATTTCCTATACGCCCAGCGTCTTTCCGAGGCCGATAAAATGAAGGAAATCAGTGAGGAAGAACGCGCCGCAATGTTTGCCATGGAAAACGGCGCCTACACGCCGGACGCTGTAAAACGGCAACAAAAACTGGCGCGGCAGATTTTTACGAATATTTGTAAAGAATTCGTACCGAAGCAAGTTAAAAAAGCAGATAAAAACGCACAACCGGATTATAATATGGACGGAAGTTTTCAGGAAATAAAAGGCTCATATCAGGAATATATTTTCGGCTCAATTGACGAATACATCGCCGCAATTCCGGAACCGGGTCTGAATAAAGAACGCACCAGGGAACTGAAAGAATTTGTTGTCGCTCGCGATGGGAAGAACAAAAAAAGCAGCAAAGAGGCGAAAGAATTTGTCGCCGGCCACGACGGGAAAGACAATTCCCCCATAAATCAAATGTTATTAAAGAAATTTAACAGCAATGACCGTTAAGAAGAAAGAAAATAATCTAATAAGAAAAAGCGCCCCGTTAGGAGCGCTTCTCTTCTACTCTGCTATATCGCCTTTTTGACTTCTTCAAAAGCCTGTTGCAATTTGCTGGCATCAGGGCCTCCCGCCTGAGCCATATCCGGTCTGCCGCCGCCGCCTTGTCCGCCGACTGCTGCCGAGGCAATTCGCACCAGGTCAACCGCAGAATATTTGTTTGTCAGGTCTTTGGTAACACCAACGACAATAGATGCTTTGCCGTCTTTATCGGTTGCCAGAACCATAACGCCCGAACCGATGTTTTGGCTCATCTCGTCAATAAAGGCTTTCAATTCCTTCGGATGAACGTCCGGGATAACCTTGCCGATAAATTTCACGCCGTTGACAACTTCCGTTTCGCTGCTCTTTGCCGCACCGCCGCTGGCCAGCGTTTTCTTGAGGTTAAACACTTCCGCTTCCAGCTTTTTCTTTTCTTCCAGCAGGTTGCCGATACGTGCTTCCAAATCGTTGATGTTGGTTTTCAGCGTGTTGCAGGCACAATGCAGCTTATCTTCCATCGCATCGACATATTCTTCCGCGCCTTTGCCGGTAACGCATTCAATACGCCGTACGCCGGCCGATACCGCAGATTCGGAAATGATGTTGAAATAGCCGATTTCTCCGGTGTCGCAAACGTGCGTTCCGCCGCACAACTCGCGCGAATAAACTTCTCCGTCTTTTTCCATCGTAACCACGCGAACCTCTTCGCCATATTTTTCACCGAACAATGCCATTGCGCCGGTTTTAACGGCTTCATCCTGATTCATCAATACCGTGTTGACATGATAATTGGCACGGATGGCCGCATTAACCATATCTTCGGCCAGCTTTAGTTCGTCTGCGGTGATTTGCTTCGGGTGTGAAATGTCAAACCGCATTCTGTCCGCCGCAACCAGCGATCCTTTTTGCGTAACATGTTCGCCTAAAATCGTCCGCAACGCTTTGTGTACCAAATGCGTAACCGAATGGTTAGCGCAAATCTGTTTCCGATTCGTTTCGTTGACTTCAAAAGATGCAAAGCCTTCAACTTTAACTTCGCCTTCAATCATGCGGCAGCAATGAACGAAAACCGTATCCAGCTTACGCTTGGTGTCATAAACTTCCGCTTTGAAGCTTTTGCCGCAGATAATGCCGGTATCGCCGACCTGTCCGCCGCATTCGCCGTAAAAAGGCGTCTGGTTGGCAACCAGATAAAATTCGCCGCTTTTCACACTGTCAACTTCTTTGCCGTCCTGAACCAAAGCCTTGACAATGCCGTCGCTCTTGGTCGTCTTATAGCCTAAAAATTCTGTTCCGCCGATTTTTTCTTTAACTTCGAACCAAATTTTTTCGGTGCCGGCATCGCCCGACCCGGCCCAGTTCTTGCGTGCTTCTTCTTTCTGCTTGGCCATTGCTGCATCAAACCCGGCAACGTCAACTTCAATTCCTTTGCCTTTTAACGCATCTTGCGTCAAATCAAGCGGGAAGCCATAGGTATCATACAGTTTAAATGCCGTTTCGCCGTTGAGCGTGTCGCCTTTGGTTAGCTGCGAGGTTTCGTCGTCCAGCAGGCGCATGCCTTTGTCCAGCGTCTTGCCGAAACGGGTTTCTTCTGCCTTGATTGTTTCCGTAATCAGTTTGTCAAAGCGGTAAAGTTCCGGATAGGCTTCGCCCATTTCTTTCTGCAAAACCGGCAGCAGCTTGTAAATCATCGGCTCTTTTACTCCGAGCATATAAACATGGCGCATCGCCCGCCGCATAATCCGCCGCAGAACATAACCGCGTCCTTCGTTGGAAGGCAGTACGCCGTCGGCAATCAAAAAGCTCATTGCCCGCAGGTGGTCGGCAATCACGTTGTGCGATGCCTGTAGCGGTCCTTTCGGGTCGGTGTTGGCCATATCCGCAATCGCCTTAATCAGATGCTGGAACGTGTCAATATCAAAATTGGAATGCACACCCTGCAGAATGGCGGCGATTCGCTCCAGCCCCATACCAGTATCAATAGACGGCTTTTTCAGATTAATTCTGGAACCGTCCGGCAAATCTTCAAATTGGTCAAACACCAGATTCCAAATCTCAATAAAACGGTCGCCGTCTTCTTCCGGTGTTCCCGGCAGCCCGCCCCAGACTTCCGGTCCGTGGTCGTAAAAAATCTCCGAGCAGGGACCGCAGGGGCCGGTGTCGCCCATCTGCCAGAAGTTGTCTTTGGTGGCAATGCGGATAATCCGCTCGTCGGGCAGCGCCGATACTTTCTTCCAGATGTCATAAGCCTCGTCGTCGGTATGGAAAATCGTAACCGCCAGCTTTTCTTTCGGAATCATAAATTCTTTCGTCAGCAGTTCCCAGGCATAATAAATTGCCTCTTCCTTAAAATAATCGCCGAACGAGAAGTTGCCGAGCATTTCAAAAAACGTATGGTGGCGCACATCATAGCCGACGCTGTCCAAATCATTGTGCTTGCCGCCTGCGCGTACGCTTTTTTGGGAAGTTGCGGCTCGCGTATAATCTCTGGTTTCGTTGCCTGCCAAAATGTTTTTGAACTGTACCATGCCTGAATTTGTAAACATCAGAGTCGGGTCATTGTCAGGAACAAGCGAAGATGCCGGCACAATTTTGTGTCCGTTCTTCGCAAAATAATCCAAGAAAGTTTTTCTTATTTGATTAACGCTGGTCGTCATTGTTTTTTTCTTCCCAAAAATTAAATTAAACTTTTAACCGCATAAAACTACAGCGGTTTTTTGCTGATGTCCAGTTTAAATTTAACAGGGAAACCGATTCTTTTGTTTTTTGCAAAAACTGACCTAGTTCAGCATAACGACGAAGATATTCAGGTATGTAGCGAAAAGCAGCCATAAAAGATACGGAACCGTCAACGCAAACGCCCATTTGTTGATAAAGAAAAACGTATGCATCATCAACGCTGTAACGATATCCAGCAGGACGATGACAATCGCCGACGCGGTAAGCTGTTCCATATAAAAAAAGCTGAATGTCCATAAAATCTGCAAAAACAGCTGACTGACAAACAGGGCATTCGCATCTTCAAACTGTTCCAAAGTCTTGCGTGACCTGAGCACAATGTAAAAGCTCAAAAACAACAAAACGTAAATTCCGCTCCACGCATAAGAAAAGTAATGGTTTTCGGGCGTTCCGGGCGGAATGTCGAGCGTATCGTAAAAAGAAATCATGCCCTGTTCGGTAAAATACCGGGCCAGCAGCGCCGTAATCAAAACCAATACAAAACTGTAGAGTCCCTGCATAAGTTTAAGTGCCATCTTATCCTCCATATTTGCGGCTTTATAACCATATATGCTCCATTTGGGAAAAAACATCACTGCCGTAAAAATATAAAAAAATAAATTGCAATTTTAAATAAAAAGCATATAAACAAAAGTAGAACAAAATTCAATGGGAGTAAAAAATTGGCTAAAATAGATGAAAAAGATATAAAAACGGATGAAAACGGCATAAAATTATACCGTCCGGAAGATTTTGAAGGAATGCGTCGGGCCGGGAAACTTGCTGCCGAATGTCTGGATTATATTACGGATTTTGTTGATGCCGGCGTAACGACGGAACATCTGGACAATCTGTGCCGGGAATTTATCGTTTCGCATAATGCGATTCCCTCCTGTCTGGGATATCACGGCTATCCGAAAACAATCTGCACCTCGATTAACCATGTCATCTGCCATGGCATTCCCGATGACCGAAAGCTTGCCGACGGCGACATTGTCAATATTGACGTAACCGTAACTCTGGACGGCTGGTTCGGCGATACGTCGCGTATGTATTACATCGGCAAACCTAAACTAAAAGCAACGCGTTTATGTGAGGTAACTTATGAATGTTTGATGCGCGGTATTGATGTTGTAAAACCCGGTGCGCATTTCGGCGATATCGGTGCGGTAATAGAAGAATATGCGCACAAATACGGTTATTCGGTGGTGGAAATGTTCTGCGGCCACGGTTTGGGGCGGGTTTTCCACGATGAGCCGAATGTCCTGCACTTCGGGCGTAAGGGCACCGGCCCGGTAATTAAGGAAGGGATGTTCTTTACGATTGAACCGATGATTAATATCGGCAAGCCGGATGGTACGATTCTCTCCAACGGTTGGACTGCCGTAACCCGCGACCGAACCTTGTCTGCGCAGTTTGAACATTCGCTGGGCGTTACCAAGGACGGCTGCGAAGTGTTTACCTATTCGCCCAAAGGGTTAGATAAGCCGCCGTACAAAAAATGACCTTGTGAAAGCGGCAAAATAAGCCGGCTGAACAGCTGGCAACTGCCGTAAAAAGGCTGTAAGGCCGAATTGGACTTGACTTTGGAAAAAAATATGACTGTGACTAAAAAGAAAGCATCCGAATCTCCGAAAACAAAGGAAACAAAAGAAGTGCCGGATTACTTCGGGCATCGTCAACGCTTAAAAGCCCGTTTTGTTGCCGATATGGGCAAAACCATGGCCGATTATGAATTGCTGGAATTAATTTTGATTTATGCGATTCCCCGAAAGGATGTCAAACCTCTGGCCAAGGCATTGTTGCGCCGCTATTCCAATTTGGCAAGCGTATTGGCTGCTCCGTTGGATAACCTTCTCAAAAATGAAGGTGTAGGCGAGAGTGTTGCCATACTGTGTGGCATTATTCATGCCTGCGCGAATAAAATCAGTTGGGAAAATCTGGAAAACAAAGATGCCCCGATTTTATCCAATAAAAAACTGATTGTCGATTACTGCCGCAGCTGCATCGGCTATTCGGGACAGGAACATTTGCTGATTATTTATCTAAACAAGCACGGAAAATACATAGCCCAAAATATTGAACAGGTGGGAACAATTGATGCTGTTATGATTAGTCCGCGTGAAATTGTGTCCAAAGCTTTGAATCACAACGCTGCGGCAATTATTTTGGCGCACAACCATCCGTCCGGAAATGCCACGCCGTCAAATGCAGATATTGAAATGACCAAACAGGTTGTCCGTGCGCTAAAAGCCATCGGTGTCAGAGTAGATGACCATTTAATAGTCACGCCGGGAAGTTATTACAGTATGCAGGAGAAAGTTCCTTTTATTTTTTGAAAAAAGTAAAAAGCTTGTTTGCTTGCAGCCAATCTGTTCTGCTTCTTCCGGCAAAAGTGTCATAAATGTTTTAAACAAGTAGAAAAAACGTTTATATCACCATTTCAACCATTTAAAATAATACATAAAAATAGTTTGTCATAAGTCGTTTTTTTGCTTG